>Ga0310690_10009161_pt1 | contig 12446 bp, 13 predicted proteins | sample AusTroGonzalo_MG_2_FD_207661 | JGI IMG/M metagenome (GOLD analysis project Ga0310690, IMG submission 207661) | Bovine rumen microbial communities from tropical cattle in Woodstock, Queensland, Australia - Gonzalo_04 (v2) (version 2) | ecosystem: Host-associated > Mammals > Digestive system >...
CCTTTGCGGCCGGAAAGAAGGTCGGCCGTGCCGAAGGCGTGCTGGTCGGCATTTCCTCCGGTGCCGCGGTGTGGGCCGCGATCCAGCTTGCCAAACGGCCGGAGAACAAGGGCAAGACCATTGTCGCGCTCCTCCCGGACACCGGCGACAGATATCTATCCACGCCGCTGTTCTCCGATTAAAACCCGTTCCGGCATCCGGGAAACCGGATGCCGGTTTTCGTAAAGGAGATGACCAACTATGAAAAACGATCATAACCAGTTATTGAAAATAACGACAACCGCAGTGATGATTGCCCTGACCTGCGCGTTGACGATGGCCGTAAGAATACCCTCCCCCACAAAAGGGTATATCAACCTCGGAGACTGTGCCGTATTGGTAAGCGGTTGGCTGCTTGGCCCGGTTTACGGATCAATTGCCGCGGGTTTCGGCTCGGCCCTTGCCGATCTTTTATCCGGTTATCCGATTTATGTTCCCGGAACCATGTTCATTAAAGCAGGTATGGCATTTGTCATCTCGATTGTTCCTTATCATTTTTGCAGAAACGGGAAAAACCATCTTCGTATCGGTTTTATTATCGGTTCTGTAATCGCCGAGGCAATCATGACAGCAGGGTATTACCTCTATGCGGCAACTGTCATCGGGAAAGGCTTTATCCCTGCCCTGGCGGGCGTGTCAGGCAATATTGTTCAGGGAATAGCGGGAGCTGCAACCTCTTATTTCCTGCTCAGAATTCTCAGTCATTCTGATGTTTTCAGAATGTACGGTGCCGGAAGCTTTGAAAAGGGACAGGAAAAATGAATCATCAGACACTTTACGAACAGGTAAGACTGGCAACCGAGGAACTTCTATTCGCCGCAAAACTTCAAGAAGGGGATCTTCTCGTCGTAGGATGTTCTTCAAGTGAAATCACCGGCTCAAAAATCGGATCAGACTCCAATCCGGAAATCGCGGAAGACGTTTTTTCCGGGATTCACGATGTTCTGGAAGAAAAAGGAGTGTTTCTTGCGGCACAATGCTGCGAGCATCTCAACCGTTCCCTCGTCGTTGAGGCATCATACGCCAAAGCACATGATCTTGAAATCGTCAATGCCATTCCGCAGCCGAAAGCAGGCGGCTCTTTTGCAACCGCGGCTTACAAAGGCTTTGAGCATCCCGTCCTTGTCGAGACGGTTCATGCGGACGCAGGGCTTGATATTGGCGCCACGCTCATTGGAATGCATCTGAAAAGAGTTGTCGTTCCGGTAAGGCTGTCGATCAAACATATCGGAGAAGCAATACTGACCGCCGCAAGAACACGGCCAAGATATGTCGGCGGCGTTAGGGCCGTATATGACAAGAATCTTGAATAAGAAAACGGTATCCGTACTTACTGGACCAACAAAAACATCTTCCGGCGGCAGATGTAAAATCCGGAAGATGTTTTGTCTGTTTCGCGTAACCCAAGCTGCACTGCGCTCTCCAAAAGCAGATTTCATTTCTGCACATAATTTCCCATTGACTTAATAGGTTGATTTGTTTATACTGATATCCGCTTTTTCTGTCATAACAAGGTGGAGGAGACTGTTTGTGAAAAAGAAGTTGTCATGGATCGTATTTTTGATGTTTTCAGCAGTGCTTTTTCTGTCATCCTGCGGATCTGAAGCGGACGAGGAGAAAGCAGAAACTGCCGGTGGGCTGTGCTTCGACATTTCGGAACTGAGCGAAGAGCCAAGCTTTATCGACTGGAACCAGGGCGGCACAGCGATGCAGCTTATCGCTCTCAAGGCAGGCGACGAGGTCCGCCTGGCCTTCAACACCTGTCAATCCTGCCAAGGCTCACCCTGGGCATGGTTTGAATACCTTGACAATGGAATGCTGCAGTGCCATAACTGCGGGCAGGTCTTTGGGTTGGAAACCGTGGGGACACCCGCCGCATCCGGCTGCAATCCGATCACCATTACTGACTTCACGGTTAACGGCAGCACCGTAACGGTTTCGGAGTCTTTTCTGAAAGAACAAGTTGAGCTCTTTAAAAACTGGAAGTGGGGCGAGTCGTGAGCAGTAAGGCAACGACCTGGCACATATCGGGAATGCACTGTCCCCATTGTGAAGCCAATGTAGTACGTACTGTGAAAGATTTGGTCGGATTGACGGATGTGTGTTCGAATTATCGCAAAGGGACCCTGTCCGCGAAGTGGGACAGCACCGTACTGCCGGAAGAGGAAATCGCGAAGCGCATCGCAGAAGCCGGTTATGAACTCAGAGCACAGAGCATGTCCGTTTCCTTCTGGCGTAGATTTCTCAGGCTTACGCTCCTGCTGGCCGCGCTGGTCGGACTGTTTCTTCTCCTGTCAATGACGCCGGTGCAATCGCTGTTCAGTTCTTTTCCCGTCGCCCGTACCGGCATGGGCCTTGGAACGTTGTTTGTCGTTGGCTTGCTGACTTCGGTGCATTGCATCGCCATGTGCGGCGGCATCAACCTTGCCCAAAGTTCAGGTGCCGCCCAGGCGAAGCGAAAGGTCTCCCTGGCAAATCTTCAATACAATCTGGGACGTCTGCTTTCTTACACGGCTGTCGGCGCGCTTGTCGGCGCGCTTGGTTCGGTTTTCCGGCTGAGCATCCGAACGCAGGCTGTCATCCAGATTGCCGCAGCCGTTTTCATGCTGCTGATGGCTTTCAGCTTTCTGGACATTGACGGTTTGCGGGGTTGGTTTCCCACCTTGCCGGTTGGTCTGCGCGGCAGACTGATGAAGTATGGCGGGCACTCCTCTTTTTCTATCGGTTTGCTGAACGGTCTGATGCCCTGCGGGCCTTTGCAGGCAATGCAGATCTATGCCCTTTCCACGGGGAGCTGGTGGATGGGGGCATTGTCCATGCTGTGCTTCTGCCTGGGAACGGTCCCGTTGATGCTTGGTTTCGGGTTAATCAGCGGCAGGCTGAGTCTGCGATTTGCCAGGCCCATGCGGATTGCCTCCGGCGTTCTTGTACTGATCATGGGGCTTATTATGCTGAACAACGGGTTGACACTTTCAGGTTTATCGCTGAGAGTTTCTGCAGACAATACCACTGACATTTCCAGCCTATCAGAAAAAGCGCAGGTTGTACAGTCCGAGCTGGAATGGAATCGTTATCCGGACATCACTATCCGGGCCGGTATACCGGTACGCTGGAATATCCATGCTGAAAAAGAGAAAATCACAGGCTGCAACAATGAAATTGTCATCCCCGCTTTAAATCTGCGAATACCGCTTTCAGCCGGTGACAACGTGGTTGAGTTTACCGTCAACGAGCCCGGTGTCATTCCTTATACTTGCTGGATGGGAATGCTGCACGGGTCAATCACAGTGGAAGAGATTCCCGATGAAAAAGAGTCAGATTATGAAGGATAAAGCAGAAAAATTAAAAGAATACCTGCAGCAGCAGAAGAGCGTCGCGGTCGCTTTTTCCGGCGGCGTCGATTCTACCTATCTTCTGAAAGTTGCCCACGACGCGTTGGGAGATTGCTGTGTTGCCGTGACAGCGTCCTCGTGCTCTTTCCCTGAAAGAGAGCTGAAAGAAGCAAAAGAATTCTGTAAGGCAAATGAGATTCGGCATATCGTCGTTCGTTCTGAGGAACTGGAGATCGAAGGTTTTCGCCATAATCCAAAAAACCGCTGTTACCTATGCAAGCGCGAACTGTTTGAAAAAATCTGGTCTATAGCCCATGAGCTTGGATTGTCTGCGGTGGTCGAGGGTTCCAATACAGACGATAACGGCGATTATCGTCCCGGGCTGACTGCTGTGAAAGAACTTGGTGTACTTAGCCCGCTCAGGTACGTCGGACTAAGCAAAGCGGAAATACGGGAATTATCCAGAGAGTTAGGGCTTCCCACCTGGAACAAGCAAAGCTTTGCCTGTCTGTCTTCCCGTTTCGTATACGGAGAAACGATTGATGAAGAGCGGCTGTCTATGGTGGATAAGGCAGAGCAGCTACTACTGGACGAAGGCTTTCATCAGGTACGTGTTCGTATTCACGGAAAAATCGCACGAATCGAAATAGAGCCAGCTGAATTTCAAAAACTTCTGCGCATTCGGGAAAAGATACATTCAGCCTTGCGCAGCTATGGCTTTTCCTATGTTGCGCTTGATCTCGGCGGATACCGTACCGGAAGTATGAATGAAACGCTTGGCGAGAATTGACATAAAACCAAAGATGAATGAAAAGCGCTGTTTGAAAGGCTGTACCTGCTGTGCTGAAAATACGACTGTATCCTGCAAAGGGTGCGGAGGCTGTTGTTCTTCCAATCTCCGGTTATCAACAGAAGAGCGGCAATTATTGGCACGCTTTGCGGTGCTGCCGTTCCTGCCGGTGATATGGAATACCAAAGACCATAGTATTCAACTTTTGGAAAGCGGCTTGCCCACGGAAAAAGCGGGGCTTACACTCTCTCTTCTCCTGAGAAGGCGGTACGCAAATGTCGATTTGGATACACCGCTGAAGAATTATCCGTATGGCTCACATCCTGACTGCCTGCTCGGAAGTGCAGCCTTGACCGTGCACGGGCAGGACGCTTTGGATGACTTGGAATATGGGGGATAATATGCTCAACGAGTTTTCCCGGACACAGCTTTTGCTTGGACCGGAGGCTATGGAACGACTGGCTCAAGCCCGTGTCGCTGTGTTCGGTATTGGAGGAGTAGGCGGATATGCTGTAGAGGCTTTGGCCCGGTCTGGGATTGGAGCACTTGATTTGATCGATGACGACAGGATTTGTCTGACCAATATCAATCGGCAACTGCTGGCAACGCACAAATCTGTCGGAAAGTATAAAGTGGATATGGCCGCCGCACGAATCACTGAAATCAATCCAAGATGCAAGGTCAGAACCTGCAAGACATTTTACCTTCCGGAGACAGCGGATCAGTTTGATTTTTCCTGCTACAGCTATGTGATAGATGCAATAGATACCGTCAGCGGCAAGATCCAACTTGTTCTGGCGGCTCAGCTTGCTCATGTTCCCATCATCAGCTCTATGGGTGCGGGCAACAAGCTTGATCCCACGGCATTCCGTGTGGCTGACATCTACAAAACCCGCATGGACCCGCTCGCCCGCGTGATGCGGCGGGAGTTGAAAAAACGCGGCGTAAAAGAGCTCAAGGTCGTTTATTCAGAGGAGCAACCGATCCGTCCGCTTGAAGATATGTCCATCAGCTGTCGCGCGCATTGCATCTGTCCGCCGGGTACAAAAAGGCACTGCACCGACCGACGAGATATTCCTGGGAGCATCGCATTTGTACCTTCTGTCGCAGGACTGATCCTCGCAGGCGAGGTCGTAAAGGATTTGTGCAGTCAGGAAGAAGAGCAAAGGTAAACGGACCATGAGAGAAATATCTGTATCTGAGTTGGATCAGTTGGAGAATGGCAGCTTTCTATTGATCGACACCAGAAGCGCGGACAGCGTCCGGTATGGCAGAATCCCCGGGGCGATCCATATCCCAGAGGTGGATCTTTTGGAAAATACGGCAAAAGCTGCGGAGGAGCTTTCTCCCGGCAAAACTCTTATTGTTTACTGCCAGCGGGGGCAGCGTTCGCTCACTGTGTCAGAAGCGCTTGCCGAGTATGGTCGACAATGTTTCAGCCTGACCGGAGGGTATCTTGCTTATCTGAGAGCAAAAATAAGCGAGATTGAGAACGGGAAGGAATGGCAGCAAAAAGCCGAAGACAGCATTCGCGGGAAATATCATAAGCAGCTATTTTCACCGTTTGCAAAAGCATGCAGGGAATACGAGCTTATCCGGGACGGAGACCGTATTGCGGTCTGCATCTCCGGCGGGAAAGATTCCATGCTTATGGCAAAGCTTTTTCAAGAGCTTCAAAGACACCGGAAGGTCTCTTTTAATCTCTCATTTTTGGTGATGGATCCCGGGTATAACAGCGAAAACCGCCGTCTGATTGAACGTAACGCCAAAGCGCTCGGCATCCCGATCACTGTATTTGAAAGTACGATTTTCGATGCCGTGGATACCGTGGAGAAAAACCCCTGCTATCTCTGTGCAAGGATGCGGAGAGGATATCTATACAGCAAGGCGAAAGAGCTTGGCTGCAACAAAATTGCGCTCGGTCACCATTTTGACGACGTGATCGAGACGATCCTGATGGGAATGCTGCACGGCGGGCAGGTCCAGACCATGATGCCGAAGCTGCACAGCAGCCATTTCGAAGGCATGGAGCTGATCCGCCCGATGTATTTCGTTCGAGAGGCGGATATCTGTAAATGGAGGGACTGGAACGGACTGCATTTTCTGCAATGCGCCTGTCACTTTACCGACACCTGTACTACCTGTCACGAGGACGGCACGACTTCCTCCAAACGCCTTGATACGAAAAAACTGATCGCTGCTCTGAAAGAGACAAATCCGCAGGTTGAAGCCAACATCTTCAAAAGTGTTTCCAATGTCAACCTCAGCACGGTGATCTCCTATAAAAAGGACGGAATTCGGCATCACTTCCTAGACAATTATCAATGAGGAAATCCCATCCGTTGATTATAACCGGCAGGCAGGCTTTCCCTGCTAGGGATTCGGCAGATAAAAAGATGTTGACAAAGTGATTTTTCTGTGCTATAAACATATCATTCTAATAGGTTATTGAGAGGCCGTTATGCGTAAGGCAAGCTTCAACTGCATGATGTGTTGTTGTGACATGCGCTGCGAAATGCGCATGCGCTTTACCATACCCATTTGAGGCTTCCGTCTGTTTTGTCTGTCTTCCGGGGGACCCAGTGGGTTCCCCGGATTTTGTTTTTTCAGGGAAATTTCATATCGACAGCATGATCGCCGATCTTGAAAAGGGCTTCGCGCTGCGGCAAAAGTGTAATAAAAATCTTACCTTATACCCCGGTATCCGCGAAATCGGATGCCGCTATTTTAAAAGAACATTCGTTCGTGCAAGAAAGGAACTTTCTATGGCCAGCTATCAGCATATAGAATCCGCTGTGATCCACGGCGGCATATACGGAGACAGAACGACCGGAGCGGTCAACACACCTATCTATCAGACCTCAACCTACGAGCAACCCGCACTGGGGCAGAATACCGGCTGGGAATACTCTCGGACGGGAAATCCCACCCGTGCCGCTCTGGAAGCCCTGATAGCCGAGCTGGAGGGTGGAAGCGCAGGCTTCGCGTTTGCCTCGGGCCTGGCTGCCATCACGGCCGTTCTGAGCCTCTTCCGGCAGGGGGACCGCATCCTGCTCTGCAGCAACGTCTACGGCGGGACCTTTCGGCTTCTGAATCAGGTTTTCGATCACTTCGGACTCCGCTTTTCGATCACCGACACGACCGATCTTGACACCTTCGAGCGGGCCTTCACGGAGGACGTACGCGCTGTTCTGGTGGAAAGCCCGGCAAATCCGCTGCTCACCGTCACCGATCTCCGGGCCGTGTCCGAGATTGCGCATCACCATGGGGTCCTCTCCATTGTGGATAACACTTTTATGACGCCGTATCTGCAACGGCCGTTGGAGCTGGGGGCGGATATCGTGGTTCACAGTGCCACCAAGTATCTCGGCGGGCACAGTGATTTGATCGCCGGCCTTGCCGTTGTGAAGGACGCGGAGCTTGCCTCACGCCTTGCATTCCTGCAGAATGCATCCGGCGGTATTCTTGGCCCCTTTGATTCCTTCCTGCTGATCCGCGGAATCAAGACGCTGGGCGTGCGCATGGATCGGCACGTTGAGAATGCGATGCGTGCCGCCGCGTTTCTCAGGGAAAACCCTGCGGTGAAAACAGTATATTATCCCGGCCTACCCGACGCGCAGGGCTATGAAGTCAATCGGAGCCAGGCAAAAAACGGCGGCGCCATGATGTCTTTCGAACTGGATGAGCATCATGATATACGGACGTTTTTCTCTTCTCTCCGGCTGATCGCCCTTGCGGAAAGTCTCGGCGGCGTAGAGAGTCTGGTCTGTCACCCGGCAACGATGACGCACGCCTCCATCCCGAAGGAGATCCGGGAGGCGGCCGGGATCACAGACGGACTGATCCGACTTTCCATCGGCATCGAAAACATTGACGATCTGCTTGCCGATCTTGCGCAGGCAATAAAGAAAAGCGAGGTTTAAGATATGGCACGATATGAATCTATGCATGAACTGATCGGGAATACGCCGATCGTACGCCTCTCCGGGCTGGGACTGCCCGAAGACGCACGGCTTTATGCGAAGCTGGAAACCTATAACCCGGCGGGCAGCGTGAAGGACCGGGTCGGAAAGTATATGATCGAGGACGCCGAGCGACGCGGACTTTTGAAACCGGGCGGCACAATTCTGGAAGCGACAGCGGGCAACACCGGACTCGGCATCGCCTTCGCAGCCCTCGGCCGCGGCTATCGGGTGATATTTGTTGTACCCACGAAGTTTTCGCAGGAAAAACAGACGCTCATGCGGGCGCTGGGCGCAGAAGTCATCAACACCCCCAGGGAAGACGGCATGCTCGGCGCTGCGGCCAAGGCCGAGGAGCTTCGAGCCGGTATCTCTGGCGCAGTGATGCTGGGACAGTTCAAAAATCCGTCGAATCCGCTCGCGCACTACGAGACCACCGGACCGGAAATCTACCGCGATATGGATGGGCATATCGATTTCTTCGTAGCCGGGGCGGGCAGCGGCGGAACGTATACTGGCGTCATGCGCTACCTCAAGGAGCAGAATCCAGGTATTCAGGGTGTGCTGGCCGACCCGCTGGGTTCCACAATCGGCGGCGGAGAACACGCAGATTACGACATAGAGGGGATCGGCAATGATTTCATCCCCGATACCATGGACATTACACTCGTTGACCGGGTGATAAAAGTGTCCGACACAGATGCTTTTGCGATGGTGAAAACCCTTGCCGAAAAGGAAGGCTTGATTGTCGGCACCTCTTCCGGCGCGGCCGTGGCGGCGTCATGCAAGCTGATCGAAAGCGGCGCGCGCGGAAACATCGTCACCGTTCTGCCGGACCGCGGCGACCGCTATTTCAGCAAGCACCTGTATGATTAAGAAGGAGATGAGACCGTGCAGTTTTATGTTGAACAGGCTGTTCTGGATGCCGGGGTAAAAATCATATTCGCAGCTGTCTACGGAATCGACAATCACGGTGAGGACCCGGAATGGGCGGCATACCGTGACAGGCGGCTGGAAGAGCTGTATGAGGAATATGCCGAGCTGGATATTCACGCCGATCCTATTCTGGAGGGTTTCAACGTTCTTCACGATAAAACCGGTGTGAAACGGCGCAAGAATATTCCTGCAAGCGAGAATCTCATCAAACTGCTTAAGAAGAATCACGGCATGTTCTTCATTAACCAGGCTGTAGATATCTATAATTTGATCTCTCTTGAGAGCAAGCTTGCTCTCGGTGCGCACAACATCGACCGTGTCGATGGCGATGTCACGCTCCGCTTTACCGATGGCAGCGAGCGCTTCGTTCCCATCGGCCAGGCAGAACCGATCCCTGTCGCGCCGCATGAATACAGCTACTGCGACGATGCGAACGAAGTGCTCTGCCGTCTGGAGATTCGCCAGGTGGAGAAGACCAAGGTGGATGAATCGGCACAGAACATTTTTTATATTGTGCAGGGCAATGAGGCCACACCTTATGAATTGCTGTATGATACCGCGCAGAAGATCATCGATCTGACAACAAAATACTGCGGAGGCACCGGAGTTGTTATTACCCCGAGTCTCCGCAGTTAGAAGGGCTAGAACCTGTTGCCCTATGCATAGGGGATGTTCCGTTGATCTTTCTTCCTGTCAGGCATAAAGCTCCGGGCGCCGCAAAGAGGTATAGGGTTTGCGTTCTCTGGTTTTTCTTGCTGCAGGCAAATCGACCTCCGCATACAGCAGCTGTTCGCTGTCATCGGCCAGGGCAAGGGTCTCTCCGTTATAATCCGACACGATGGATTCTCCGGAGAAATCCATCTCCCCCTCCCGACCGACGCGGTTGCACATGGCAATGTTGACACTGTTCTGGAAGGCCTGAATCTTAATTTCCCATTGGAACAGTTTGGACGGTTCGTCTTTCGTATTTGCGGTTGGAATCAGGACCAGCTCCGCTCCTCCGAGCGCAGAAGTGCGCACGCTTTCGGGATAGTGCCGGTCAAAGCATACCACAATCCCGATCTTTCCCATCGGCGTGTTAAAGACCTGAAAGCCCTCTTCCGACGGGGTGTAGTAATCCTGTTCAAAGAAACACGCCGCCTGTGCGATGTGAACCATCTTCTGCCTGCCGAGAATTATGCCCTCGTCGTCGATCAGCATGCTCATGTCATAGCGCTGTCCCGCTTCCTCCACATAGAAGTTCGGCGAAGCAAAGATCCGATGTTCCCTGCAGGCGTCACAGATGCCCCGCACATAAGGGCTGTTCATGGAGACAACCCAGAGAGAAGCATCGCGCCTTTCATACTGCGGGAAAAAGGGAGAGAGCTGGATTTCCGGAAAGCAGATCAGGTCTGCGCCGTTTTCTGCCGCTGTACGGATCTGTTTCAGAGATTTTTCATAGTTCTCTTTTATGTTGTCAGACATCTTCATCTGTGCCAAAGCAATCTTCATCAGGACATTCCTCCGTTTTGAATCATATAGTCGATATCAGTATAAACAGAATAACCCATTCAGTCAACAGGTTGGAAAGGAGAAATGAAAATGGAAGCAGTCATCGGTAAAATTCTGGGGGATCTGGGGACTTTCCTGTTCGGTCCCATTATGCTGGCCGTTTTCTTCGGCGTCGGGCTGTACTTTACGATCCGGCTTCGCGGCATTCAGTTTACCAGATTCGGAACCGCCTTCCGCGAGGTAGTCGGAAATGTGGGAAAAAAGACAGACGACGGTGTCGGGCAGATCCAGTCCTATAAGGCGCTGGCCACAGCCCTGTCTTCCTGCGTAGGCAACGGGAATATCGTTGGCGTGGCTTATGCCATCGCCGTGGGCGGACCCGGGGCGATCTTCTGGATGTGGATTGCCGCGCTGGGCGGCATGGCCACCAAGTTTGCCGAAATCGCCCTGGCCATGCACTTTCGTGTGCAGGATGAGGACGGCAACTTCCGCGGCGGCGTCATGTACATTCTGACGCAGGGTATGAAACAGAAAACGGTCGCAAAGATTCTCGGCGGCGCGTTTGCCGTCTTCACGGTCTTTGTCTCGATTGTTTCATGCGGCGCGCTGCAGGTCAACACCATCAACAGCGCGGTCAGCGGATTTATAGGCAATACGACCGTTATTCCCTGGATCATTGCCATTCTGATTTTCGTCATCGACGGTCTGGTCATCTTCGGCGGCATCAAGAAGATTGCCGATGTGACGACATATCTTACGCCGATCATGGCGATCATCTATCTCGGCTTCGGCCTGATCATCCTGATCATGAACATCACGCTGGTCCCGCAGGCACTGTGGTTCATCGTAAAATCCGCCTTCACCGGGGATGCCGTCATCGGCGGCGTTGCAGGGGCCACCATGGCGGTTGCGATCCGGCGCGGCGTCCAGCGCGGCGTGTTTTCCAACGAAGCAGGCACCGGTTCTTCCGCCATTGTTCACGCCACGGCCAAGGTGGACGTACCAGTCAGACAGGCCTTCTACGGCATTATCGAGGTCTTCTTTGACACCTTCGTGATCTGCACCTTCACCGCCCTCATCATCATGGTCAGCGGTGTCTGGAACAGCGGCGTTACGGACGGGACCGTACTGGCCGCTACTGCCTTCCGGCAGAACCTGGGCGGACTCGGGCAGATTGTGATCGTGATCTCGCTGATTCTGTTCTGCCTGTCCACGGTGCTCGGATGGTACACCTACGGTGAATCCGCCTTTGCCTTTCTTTTCGGCGCGCACAGAATAAAAATCTACCGCATTATTCACATGCTTGTCAGCGCGTCCGGCGCTCTGATCAGCGTCCAGCTCCTCTGGGATGCGGCGGATGTCTGCAACGGGCTCATGGCCATTCCGAACCTGTTCTCGCTGATTCTCTTCGGCGGCATTGTCGTAAAGGATACCCGGGACTTCCTGGCCGATTATGACCGCGGATAAAAACATATTGACAAACGGATGCTTCTGTGCTATAAACATGCTTGCCCGGTAGGGAAAATGTTTTTCGGAGGCCGTTATGCGTAAAGCAGGCAACATCAGCATGATCTGTTGTTGTGACGTGCGCTGTGAGATGCGCATGCGCTTTGTCGTACCCATTTGAGGCTTCCGTCTGTTCTGTATGTTTTCCGGGAGACCCAATGGGTCTCCCGGATTATTTTTTGTTGAAGGTGATTTCATGACCATCATTCTGAGCAGGCGATGTTGACCTTCCCTGAATTACAGCTCACTAAAAACCAAATTCACTATCATGATCAGGAGGAATCACATCATGTCTAACATCTATACATCCGCTGACCAGCTGATCGGGAAGACCCCGCTGCTTGAACTCACCCATATCGAAAAAGAAGAAGGTCTGGAAGCCACCGTTCT
>Ga0310690_10009164_pt1 | contig 12438 bp, 12 predicted proteins | sample AusTroGonzalo_MG_2_FD_207661 | JGI IMG/M metagenome (GOLD analysis project Ga0310690, IMG submission 207661) | Bovine rumen microbial communities from tropical cattle in Woodstock, Queensland, Australia - Gonzalo_04 (v2) (version 2) | ecosystem: Host-associated > Mammals > Digestive system >...
TCGGCTGCCATTCCGAGTGGTGAGTACCGGCAGGCGCGGCGGTCGGCCGTTGCTGTTTGACGATGGCGGGAGGATGCATGAGGTGAAGAACGTTGACGACATGAGCAGCGAGAAGGTGCCCGTGGCCGGGCAGACGACCGCCTTTGCTGAGGGCGGCAACGGACTTGCCGCATACGGTATGGGTGACGGTACTATCTGGCTGACGGACGGCGGTGGGAAGGTGAAGAAGCTGGTGGAGCACCTGTCGCAGGTGACGAAGTTAGAGTTTGACGCCTACCGGCTATATTCGTCGAGCCTTGACGGCAAGCTATTGGTGTGGATGACGACCGACTCGCAGATCATGCCAATCACCCTGTTCCAGTCGAACAGCTGGCTTCACTGTTTCACCTTCAGCAAAGAGATGGACTACATCTGGACCGGCGAGCACAACGGCACGGTGACCGAATACCTGATTTCGCTGCCGAAGATCACGCAGCGGCTACGCCAGAATGTGAAGCGCAATTTCACCCAAGAAGAGTGGAACTACTACGTGGGCAAGGGAATACCGTACAGAAGACTGAAAACTGGAGACTGAGGACGATGGGAGCGACAATAACAGATACGGGTAAGAAGAACGTGCTGCGGCTTTTGCTATGTGCGGCCCTGATAGCTTTTCACACTTCGGTTTCCGAGCTATGCGCCCAAGGCCTCCCCCTTATCCGCAACTATGCTGCGGCCGAATATGGCGGTCATAACCGTTGCTACGACTTAGCGGCAGTTGACAACGGCACCGTGTTTGTTGCAAACTTCGAAGGCCTGCTCTACTACGACCGTTCGCGCTGGCGGATTATCTACTCACCAGACATGAGCCGAGTGACGGTGGTGTATCGTGATGGAAAGAACACTGTCTGGGTAGGCGGTTACAACTTCATAGCCCGCCTACGGAAGCGAGACAACGGAGAGCTGTATATGGAGCAGTTGGGGAAGAACGGGCAGTTCAAAGGCGAGGTGATGGAAATCTTCGAGGACGAGGGTTCGCTGCAGTTTGTAGCCAGCGACAACAACATCTATGAAATCAAGGACAACAAGATACTGCTCAAGGAGCACACGAATGCGAAATTCAGTCCAGGCATTGATTCCGACATAGTATCCTTAAAGGCCCTGAAAGAAGGAGACGAAAAAGCCATACTGAACGACATCACCCAGACTGAGATCATCGACCTGCCCAACCACGGCAAGCTTCAAGTCATAGTAAAGAAAAACATGGGCCTGATTATTGCCGACGAGCAAGGCACCGAACTCTATAAGATCACAGAGGCCAACGGACTATGCTCGAACCAGGTGGCGTACGTCAACTACGACGGTCACGGAATCCTATGGGGTGTCACGTCGCACGGTATCTTTGCCCTTGAAATCCCCTCGATCTACAGCTACTTCCTGCCGAAAGACGGTCTCACAGGCGAGGTGAATGCCATCACAGCCTTTGACGACAAGATCTACGTGGGCGGCACCAACGGACTATTCTGCATTGCCTCTCGACAGTGTCGACGCATTCCCGACATCAACAACATCTGCTGGTCGTTGAGCCAAAGCGGTGACGGCCTGCTTGCCGCCACCTCCAGCGGCATTTATAAGATAGCCCATGGCGGCCATGTGAGCAAGCTGACCTCAAATGCCACCACTGCGATGCTGGTGGATGGCGACAAGGTATATGCCGGAGAGCCCGACGGCGTCTACTGTTATCAGTCGGGCAAGGTATGGCAGGTGGACAACCTCCCGTTGGTGACACAAATCCGCAAGGACGCCCATGGCAGTCTCTGGTTACAGAACGTTCACGGCAATACCAAGGGCACTGCCCCCGTTGAGACCAGCACATCAGATTCCACGAACAACGTTACAGACAAAGCGCCTATTGCCGACTTGCCCAGCCATCTGTTCATGCCCGTCAGCGACATTGAGGTAAAGGCACAGTATCGTCATGGCGGTCAGGTCTGGATTGGCGGTGATGAAATCATTGCCATTATCGATACCGACAAAAAGGAGCTTGCCACACTCACCGACAGCCGAAACGTTCGCATCTGCTCCATCGTGATGGGGAGCGACAGTGTGCTGTGGGGCGGCTATGGCGACATGCCGACCGAGTTGCAGAGGTTGAAAAGCGGTGAGGGAAACCTGCATTTCTTCTATGCCCTTGACTATGCTCCCCTGTCAGGTAAAACCCTATATCGCTACAAGTTGGAGAACCAGAGTCTATTGAGCTCTAATGGGCAATGGAGTGGCTGGACCGAGAAGCAGGACGTGGAGTTCCATAACCTGTCATCCGGTTCGTTTACACTCAGCGTCCAAGCCAAGTTAGCCAATGGCGAACTGTCGGAGGTGGCCTCCATAGACTTCAGTATTGCCTATCCGATACTGATGCGCTGGTATATGGTGCTACTGTACTTCATCCTCCTGGCCTACATTCTCTATCAGCTTTTCCGTTACCGTTTGAAGCGTTTGGAGAGGGAGAAAATCAAGTTGGAACAGACGGTCAAAGAACGTACCGCCGACCTCCGTAACGCCCAGGACGAACTGATACGCCAGGAAAAGATGGCAACAGTGGGTAAGCTGACCGAGGGACTCATTGACCGCATTCTGAACCCCATGAACTATATCATCAATTTCTCCAAGATGTCCAACGACCTGTTGAAAGACATGAAGGAGAACATCAACAACGACAACACGGTGAAGTCCAATGGTCAGGTCATCATCAATGAGGACGACTATGAAGACACGCTGGACATACTCAACATGCTGACGGAAAACCTGAATAGTGTCAATCAGTATGGGCAAAACACCACCCGTACCCTCAAGGCCATGGAAGAGATGCTGAAAGACCGGACGGGCGGATTGGTTAATACTTATCTCTTGCCCGTGCTCCGACAGAACGAGGAGATGCTCAATAACTATTTCGCCAAAGAGAAAGAGCAGTATCATATCCAGATAACGTTTACCCTGCCTGATAGCACCATGGCCCTGTACGGCAATCCCGCCATGCTCAGCAAGGCCATTATGAACCTGTTGCACAACGCAGTTTATGCCGTAGTCAAGAAAGCCCAAAAGGTGGAGAATTATACTCCCGAAGTTTCGCTTACAGCCATTATAGCTGAAGAACAATACATTCTGAAGATCCATGACAATGGCATCGGTATAGAAGAGACGATTCTCGACAAGATCTTCAACCCATTCTTCACCACAAAGACCACCAGCGAAGCAGCGGGCGTAGGTCTGTACCTGAGTCGCGAGATCATACAGAACCACAACGGCGACATCAGCGTGGCAAGTGTCAAGAATGAATACACAGAGTTCACCATCACTATACCCAATAACAAAGCAATATAACCGAATGAGAAGGAGCATTTACATATTACTACTTGTTTTGTGCAGCTGTGTGGCACACGCCCAGATAGACACTGAGATGCGTGACATATACACCCAGGCTGAGAGCGACTACCAGATAGGACGAATAGAACAGGCTCGCGATACGCTGTTGCAGAATCTCAGCTCTTTCCATGACAATCTGCGTCAGAACGCACTCCGTCTCGTTGCTCTCTGCTATCTGGCCCGATTCGATATGGAAAAGACCGAATACTACACCTCACAGATGTTGCAGGAGAACCCCTACTATAGCCCGTCGTCTGGCGACCCAGCGACATTTGCCGACATCGTCAACAATATCAAGGCAGGTATGACCGCGACTATTACCACAGCCTCCAGTCAGGCCGAGAGTTTAGCTGAGGTACCTGTACCCGCTACTCTCATCACCGCAGAAATGATACAGAACAGCGGTGCACGGAACCTTCAGGAAGTGCTGACCGCCTTTGTACCAGGCATGAGCATCATCGACTGCGATGACGACATTAACATCGCCATGCGAGGCATCTACAACAATACGCAGGAAAAGATACTCATCATGCTCAATGGTCACCGTCTGAACAGCTATGCCACCAACACTGCCGCCCCAGACTTCAGTATCTCCTTAGAAAAGGTGAAGCAGATTGAAGTGCTGCGCGGTCCGGCATCATCCCTCTACGGCGGCGTTGCACTCACAGCCGTTGTCAACATCATCACCAAGCAGGGAGGCGACGTCGACGGTCTCAACGCAAAAGCAGCTGCAGGCAACCACGGTCAGATCAAGGCCGATGTCCTCTTCGGAAAGCGCTATTTCGATGTCGATCTGCTGGTCTGGGGCGGTCTCTATCGCAACAGCGGAGAGAAGTACGACGTCACCAACGAGCGCACTAACGAGAGTAGTTTCACCATGCCAGTCGATCAAATCCGCATAGGACGCATAGGAGAACGTCCCTCCTACGATTTCGGTATACAACTGGGGTTCAAGGGACTGCAGTTCATGTACGACTCCCACTTCTCGCAGGTCATTGCTCCTTTCACCATTACACCGCTGGCGCTCTCCTTCGACCACGACAAATACCGCACCTTTAATGGCTTGTCCCCCTCCTTCAGCGTCAATTCCCACCATGCCGACCTCAGCTATCAATGGAATATGTTACATGTCGACTGGAAAGCCGCCGCCACATACGACAAGGCAGACCTCACACGCTATCAGGTCATCAGCGACGAACCGATACCCAACCTGGTCTCTTTAATTTTTCTGCCCGCCAATAACGTAGAAACGTTTTCCACCAACGGTGGTATCTTCCGTTATGTCAACGGTCAGGAACAAGACTATGGTTTCCAGCTGAAAGGCAACCATGCCTACACTATAGGAAATAACCACAAAGGCAATATTACCTTCGGTGTTGAGTTTAACCACTTCCAACTCGATGACATCCGTTACCAGATAGGCTACAACTTTGTACAAACCTTTGAGGAGGATCCGAGAATACGCAACGCAGGCAATGGCCAGGAGAATGGCGGTAATGCCTACCTGCAGCTGAAACACCAGTGGGACATTTCGCTTTTCTCTCGTCGTTTTTCAGTCATTTCGAACGTTGGTTTGCGCTTCGACCACAAGGTGCGTTACGACGACACCATGGTCAACGAACTGTCGCCACGTTTGGCCCTCATATTGCTGCGCCCTAAATGGAATGTTAAGATGAGCTATTCCAAGTCGTTTGTCGATGCGCCCTTCATCTACCGAAAAGCCAATCTGATTTCGTCAATTTTGGATGATGATAACGAGATGGTAATAAAACTCTCTCCCGAACGTGTCCACTCTTTTCAGCTCTCCTTTGCTGGCACTAACTGGGTCAAGGGACTGAATTGTGAGATCAACGGTTTCTACAACCGAGCCGAGGATCTCATCCAGACCACTCTCACTTATTACAAGAATGACGCAAGAAACAAAACTTGCGGTGTGGAACTCATGGCCAGTTACAAGCAGTCCAAGCTCACAGCAAATTGGAACCTTACCTGGACACACACCTTCAAGTCAAATCTTATCAACCTCTTAGAGCTTGGTCTGTCCAAAGAATTTACCGATCAATATTCTTCCGCTATCGACGCCAACAACAACACACCCACTATTATGTCGAACCTTGTGCTTGGATGGCAGGCAACACCCAGATTAAAGCTTCATACCCATGTACTCTTTGAGAGCAAACAGACATCCTATAACACAAACATCGAAAAGCTCGTTACTACCATCGCCGGCGCGCTTTTAGCAATGGACTATGCCAATATGGGCATGCTACAAGAATATGAAAAGGCCTGGCAACAAGCCTTAGACGATGCATCCGAGCTCGTCATGCACAAGGAGATGCCTGCCCGTGCCATCCTTAACATTGGTGGTGAATATGCGTTCGGTCCTATCACCATCGGTTTGAACGTCCACAATGTTCTGGGCACCCGATATCACCGTAGTGGCATGAACACCAATATCATCCCCCAGCAGGGCCGTTGGTTCTTGGGAAGTCTCGCCATCCAGTTATAATCTGTTGCTCATTGTCAAAAACTATGATAAATCTCTAATCAACTATGGTAGGAAAAATGATCATCAGCTGCTTGCTATTCACATTGAATGCTGCAGGACAGAAACTGGAAACTATAGATAGTCTTAGCACGGTAGAGGATACGGTTCAGTCCCCCAAAAAGCTAACACTCTTGGATCGGCTTCATCAGGTGCAGCAATTCCTGGACAATAGAGCCAGGAAGAGGGTGGATCCAACTTATATCGAGGTGCCTGATAAGCCTTGGAGAGTCATCCTACGCTATAAAGAGAACATAGTCGATGTCGACTGCTACAACCATATAGATTATCCTAGGACTAATGAATCCTCTGATTGGCAGATGTGTTTCGAACCTCCCTTGGCTTCCTCCATCGGCTTCTGGGTGGGCTACCGAGGAACGGGAATATCCTTTTCCAAGTCGCTTACCAAGAATGCAGGACGCTATTATTCCATCAGCACCACAGGCGCAAAGTATGGGTTCAACTTCCGACTGAGGCGATTCAACACAAGCGACGTAACGCTATTAGGGACCGACTTCAAAGACGGGAAAGCTACTGAAGATTATTCGGCAGACACCGTCATGACTACCCCTGTATGGATTCGTTCCGTCTATATCAACGGATACTATGTGCTTAACGGACGACGCTACTCACAGGCTGCCGCCTACAACCAGTCCGTCATTCAGCGACGCTCCGCAGGATCACTGCTCCTCGGCGCCACCTGGTATCAATCTTCAATCGACTACTCCGAGGGCAACATCACCTATGTGCTCCTTAGCCACGACACGGGACGCATTAAAGTACACCAAGCTAACATCGGTATTGGCTATGGCTACAACTGGGTACCATTTCGCGGACTGGTACTCAACGTCATGGCCATGCCCACCATTAGTGTCTATAACCGTGTGAAAGTCTACAAGTACGATTGTAACTTCGACCTGTCGCCCAAGGAGAAGATTGACAACTACGGGAAATACGACCCCGTGACGAAAAAGTGGGAAAACGGAAAGACTGACAAACCAGCTCTCATGTACAAAGAGGGTGATGATGTCTATTATGGAGAAATAGGCTCAGAGACCGACTACAGCATGCTTCGCTTCAACCTTGACCTGCGACTCGGTATTGCCTATAACTGGGGCAACTACTTCATTGGTATTCAGTCGCAGTACAACAATTTCAACTATAAGAAGGACACCAACAAGGTCAATATCTACGATGCGTATGCACGTTTGTCACTGGGTGTAAGACTATAGCGATTGCGACACCTGTGACAAGGTTCAGCCAGTATGTCGCAAAATCTCCCTGTTTGTCGCAACGACGTGGAGCAAAAAACATAAGATTTCTTACGACATCAGGATTTGTGCTTTCGCCAGAGGTTGGCCCCCATTTTTTCAATCTGCCCCTCCTTCACCCAGCGATAGATGATTTCTGCGAAACGGTCACGGTCACAGCTATGACCGTGACTGTCTCACCTAAATTTCTAGCTGAATAATTTGCAACTTTCAAAATTTTTTCCTATCTTTGTCCCGTCAGTTGAGAAAGACTGGCGACATAGAGGAGAGCAATTGAGCTTTGCCCCGTCAGAAAACCAAAAAAACTATAGAATGGCAAGATTGTAATGACACCTGTTTATTCTGAAGAGCCGACATCAGGATTTGTCAGACCTGATGACATCCTAAAATCTGATCGATTCACGGATTTTTCTGTCGTTCCAAGCAGAGGATATAGTCTGCTGGTACGGGCAAAACGCAATGGACGATGGTGGATGCTGAAAGGACTTAAGGAACAATATCGGCAAGATACTGTCTATCAAATCCTTTTGCAAAAGGAGTATGAGATTACCTGCCAGCTGCAACATCCAATGGTAGTATCTGTCTCTTCCTTTGAAGAGGTTGACGGAGTAGGGCCTTGCATGGTGATGGAGTGGATAGATGGCGTAACCTTGAAAGAATGGCTTGTAAATGGGAAACACACGAGAAAACAGCGTCGTCATGTAGCTGATTTGCTTCTGGAAACCTTAATGTATGTGCATAGCCGACAGACCCAGCATCGTGACTTGAAGCCTTCAAACATCATGATCACCCACGATGGTCAGCACATCAAACTCATCGACTTCGGCCTTTCCGACACCGATAGCCATGCGATATTAAAGGCATCTGTTGGCACAGAGGGGTATATGGCTCCAGAAGGACCTTCAGACATTTATTCCTTAGGTTGCATCCTCCACGAACTTCGCATAGGATGGCTATCTCGCAAGGTGATATGTAAGTGTTGTGCGCCACTGTCCCGTCGTTATACTAATATAGCGACCATCAAAAGAGACTTACATCGTTGCTGGCAGTTTCCACTCCGAATCTTTCTTCTTTTAGGCCTTGCGATTTTGCTGACAGGTTTATATCTGCTGAACCGTTCGCATACACAACAATATCTGCGAACGGTCAATGACTCTTTGCAGATTATTAAAGAAGAGAACAATGCAAAGATAAAGCAGGAGCAAGCAAAGACCGATTCCATCCAACTCCAGATAGAACAGATTTACCAGCAGAAACAGACTGAACAGGCTGTCGTTCAACAGCACAAAGGCCTCATCAATGCGAAAAAGAAACAAATCGACAAGCAGATCCAGGCCTACGGCATTGAGCAGATGTTTGATACAGTTACTTGTCGTCAAAACATCACCATCCCATTCCTAAGAATTGTCGATGAACTAATACAAGAAACCAAGGAACCGGAACTGAAGGAATATATCCAGGAACGTTATCGCAAGCCTTGGCTCAAACGAATGAATGAACTACCGTTCGACTGATTCATTCACAAACCTCTATTGTCACCCCATTACGCTGTCCGGCCACGTATGCCGTTGGTGGCATACCTTCATGCACCAGTTGATCAAGGTAGAGCGGTTCGCGCTGTAGCATCAGATGGCAGACAAAAGTATCGTCCACGTTCAGTTTTGTATGCTCTGCCTCCAACACCACGAAGTGCCCGTCACCCTGATGTTTCACTACAATCCGTCTGTCAGGCAACCATCTGATAACCAACTTTTGTCCCCACCTTAGTTCATTGGCTGAGACCCGTTCCGTAGCGGTTATGCCACTCTGTGGTTCTGCCGTCTCACAGGCATTTTCGCAAAAGTCGTCATAACTTTTATAGCCCACAAATTGGGCCAGCACATTGAGTGTATGAGGGCGTGTCTGTACACTTTCGTTTTTCAGATAGCCCCAGAAACGTTTCAGTGTCGTGGGTGACAATTGTTCACGCGTACCTTTAAATAATAGTTGGCTCAACTCTTCGAAGTCGCGTGCCTCCCGTAACTCGTGTCCCACCACGCGCTCCACTTCGTTCCTTAATAATTCTCGTTTCATGTATTATTCCTTAAAAACCATTTTGTCAGCCAACTGCAGAAAGTAGTCGTTCGACCAAATATCCAGTTCGTGAGGGTTGTCGACAAAGCCGATGACATCATCCTTGACCCGCTCGATATCCGTTGTGGCCAACTTCTCGCGCAGCTGACTCATGAAAGTTTCCTTGCTGATTTCCTCCCCGCTAAACTCATGGATACGTTCTTGAAAGTGGGCGAAGTGAAAAGGGATATTCCAACGAACATACCACTCAAAGTCATACCAGTCGCGCCCCTTCACTCTGTGTTGCCAAGCCCGATAAATCAGTGCGTGCATCTTGCCGGCATATAGGTCAGGCAAAGTGATACAACGACTCATAAAAGAATATGGCAGTTGCATTGCCAGCTGTTCCGTTTCAAATCCCAAAGGAGGGTCGGTATCCAGTTCTATTTTTACCTTCACACTCTTTTTCGTTTTGAACTGGATATCGTAGGCTTCCGTATTCTCCTTCAAAAAAGCCGATTCCACACGTCCGAAGTTCTTCTTTTCCTTCTTGACAATGCTCACTTCATGGCCTGCCAGTCGAAACTCTTCAATAATAGCAGGGAAATAGTTCTCGATATGAATATCATTGGTCTTCTCTGTCAGCGAAAAGTCCATATCTTCTGAAAATCTGGGCAAATGATGGAACAGCCTCAGGCAGGTGCCGCCATAAAAGGCTGCGTGCTGAAAAAATCCACCCCGATGCAGTCCTGCAAGAGCGATGCGCTGCATCACTTCCTGTTCCACGTTTGGTGTGGCCGTACCTTGCTTTTGCGCATACGCAACCACCATCTGGTCATAAATCGTCATCGCTTCAGAATCTTTATGAGGTTATTTAATATGTTCTCCTTCCTTCCCAACTTGGCACATGCCTCGACGATGCTGACATCGAATGTCGCCAGTTCGTCCACATCGAAACGGATGTCCTCTTCCAAATAATGCCATAGGCCCTTGACGGACTTCGGAGGCAGATAGGAGTCGTGGAGTATCATGTCACATAGTGCCTTCTCGCGACTGGCCATTAGGAATGATACGCCATCTTCTTCAATGCTATTGACACCAATGGCGAAATACTCAGGCTTCACCTGTTCGTAAGTGAATCGGCCAAAGACATTTTCAAACATGCGAGTGTGCTTGGTGGTTACAGAAGTCATCGTATAGACGCGTTCAGGTATCAGTCCGTACCAGCGAAGCGCCCATTGCTGTGATACATACGATGGACCATAAATATGGTTAGCACACAGACAAGTATTGATAGGTTTTCCGCTAACCTCACTGTTTACCACATAAAGGCCACGCTTCAAGCGGATTAGCTGCCTATCTTTTTCCAATGCCCGGATTTTCTCACTTGGTGACGACAAGTGCTCGAAGCAGGCAGCAATGGAGCCCGTTTGCACAGGAACATTCCCAAACTTTATCAATGGATTTACCTTCATAATGCTTGAATTTGAGTGCAAAATTACAAAATACCGAATATTTATCCAAGTTTTTCTTTGTTTTCTGTTCGGATTTTAATAATTATTATAATCAGATGCACATAAAGAATGAAAGATTTCCTTCAATCCTTCACAGACACAGCAAAAAGGACAGAAAAGGACTTGTATAATTCCCCCTATAGAACTATTTTTGCACAAAAAACAAAAAAAACAGCTCACAATGTTGCAACTTTCAAAATTATTTTCTATCTTTGTCCCGTCGTTTGTGAATAGCATTCGACAACATCGAGGAGAGCGATTGAGCTTTGACCCGTCTGAGAATCTGGAAAATTCAAGTGATAAGGGAAAAAGTCTGAAAGCTGCTTCTCCTGCAGTAGCATATATACTGATCTCTCTCTTGGAGTCAGATCACATATATACCTGCAGGTGTGAGCTGATTTCATTCTTATTATCACGGGTATTCCAGAACCTTCAGACTAAGGATGTCGAGAAGGCTCACACTCTTTGTGTATATCGTGGTTTATTATTTCGAACATCAATAACTTAAAAATGAGAACTATGGAAGAACAAAGTTATGTAATGAAGCCAAATAGTCACATGGCTCTTGCGGTTTTAACAACTATCTGTTGCTGCCTTCCTTTAGGCATAGTAGCAATTATTAAAGCAAACAGCGTTAACTCGCTGTATATGGCGAAACAATATGAAGCAGCTAATCTTGCATCACAAGAAGCTCAAAAATGGAGTATAATAGGCATCGTATGTAGTTTAGTCATTTGGCTTATATACATTGTTTTTTTTGGAGGGTTAGCTGCGTTAGGTGGATTAATGGCAATGGGAAGGTAATTGAAAAGACTATTAGCTGTTTTATTGATAGCTATTGTGGGGGGAATCGTTTTATACAATTTCAATCCCATAAGTTATTGGCTTATGCCAAAATGTCCATTCAAACTCATTACAGGACTCAATTGTCCTGGATGTGGTATTCAAAGAGCAATTTATGCTCTATTGCATGGTCATATTGTTGAAGCTATTCAATATAACTATTTTCTACTTTATTCTGGACCATATGCAATGCTATTTATTGTAGAATGGATATTACCGAAAGGACATGCTCGTAATAAATTGAAAAGTATAATTGAAAACAAAAGAGTTGTAAACTTTTATATTGTTACTTTTTTGTTGTGGCTTATAGTCAGAAATATTTTAAATATTTAATCTATGGACGTAAATAAAGTTAATCAATTACTATCTCTATACGGAAATCGACTTCCATTTGAATCAATAGAAATGGTGAAGAACAAATTAATGAATATGGACTATGGTGTTGCTTCGGTTCGAATGGCACAATTTAAAGACCCAACGATGGCTTTAATTCTATCTGCAATTGTTGGTTCGCTTGGAGTCGACAGATTTTATATAGGGGATGTCGGTCTTGGAGTAGGGAAACTATTAACATGTGGCGGCGCTTATATATGGTGGCTAATTGACATTTTCATGATTTCTGATGCTACTAAAAGAAAAAATCTGGAAATACTAATGATGTTTGGATAGTTTTTTATTTTTCAATATTACTAACAAATAATTATTTATCATTACTGTCCACTAAAAATCGCTAAGCGTTCTTTGAAATGATTGAAATATAGTTAGTTACAGAGATTTTTCGGGTGCGACGATTTGATTTTGTATCTTTGCA
>Ga0310690_10009165_pt1 | contig 12438 bp, 17 predicted proteins | sample AusTroGonzalo_MG_2_FD_207661 | JGI IMG/M metagenome (GOLD analysis project Ga0310690, IMG submission 207661) | Bovine rumen microbial communities from tropical cattle in Woodstock, Queensland, Australia - Gonzalo_04 (v2) (version 2) | ecosystem: Host-associated > Mammals > Digestive system >...
AACCCGTACTGGGCAAATTGAGCATCAATGAACGCTGCAATCTTCTTACACTCGGCCTTTTTAGCCACAGCGTTGTTAGAGTACACATCCACTTGATACGTCAATGTGGCGTAATTCTCGATTGCGCCACTGTCAACCGCACTTTGCAGCACAGCATTGTCCATCTCAACGATAGAAACAGCGGGGAATCGAGGGGGCTTTGGTACATACTCACCGGCAACAAAGATACCCTTAAATTCAGAACGGAGCGCAGTAGCAATGCCAGTAAACAGTTCATTTTCAATGTCGATCATGTGCTGAATACCTCCTTTGCTATGCGCTCCACTTCACGTTCAAGCTCTCTCGCCGTCATGTACATTGCCATGCTGGGAGGATTACCGTAAGTATGTTCTCCCGTAATTGGCAGATACCAACCGCGATCATTCTCCCAGTTTTCAACCAACTGACCGTTCGAATTGTAACTATAGTGCTTATCGGGCCACGTGCCTGGGCCATATCCCATCTCTGCAGCGAGTGGATGCCCTTCACCATATGTCACACCAGCACCGAACTCTAGGAACAATACCGTGTGACCACTAGCCACGATAGCAAACTTATTGTCTGCAATCTTTTCAACGGTCACGTACACTTGCTTTTCGCCCGTGTATATCGCCCTGGCATATTCAATGGAAACGTTTACCGCACCCATCTCTGCCAAGCGTTCAGCAAGTTCGTTCCCCTTCCGTCTCACCCATCTCTGGTATGAGCGTAGTTCACGAATCGCTTTGTCTATACTAGCGGGGTCAAGCGTCATGTTGATAACTTTGGTCATACGCTCACCGGGCCGGGAACGGCCCTGCTCGATACATTGACCTTACTCACGCCAATTAAGGTAGTGCCGAAGTTTGGCAGACCTCGCGCCACGCGACGCACGATATAGTCCCACGGTGTTACGATCTCGCCGTTTGCGTTGACTTTCAATGCGCCGTTGGCATCAAGTTCCGGGGTAACTTCCAGCCAAAGTACCGCATACTCATTGATAGGTGTGTCCCTATCGCTGAGAGCGATTTCTTTGTCGTACTGTTCATCCTCTCCGAACTGTTGATGGATAACGCCACCTCTAGCGGGAGAGATATTGCCATACGTCTTTACCGGATTGCCGTAAGTAACAGACGTGCCATTTTCATTGCCGTACTCGTCATACGTAATGGTGGTATCGGAATATAGCGCATACCAGAACGGCTGTTTATTTCTAAAACACAACCTGCTCATACCATCACACCTTCGCGTAGGCAATTACATTCTGGCGAATGTACCGGGTCATGTCGGTAAAATCGAAGTGCCGATGGATGCCGTTTTCGATGCTTACAGACTGACCTTCCGAGCCGCGCTGGGTAAACCCATTTACAACGGCATATATTTGCGTCATCTCATAAGCGGCAGGCACATCCTGGGGCATATCGTCAGGATTATATGAGTAACGCCACTGTAGAATTTCAGCCTTGGCTTGCTCCAAATAGGATTTAATAGTTTCATCATCGGGAGCATCAGACCCCATGATAGTTTTCACCATTGCAAGTTTTTCAGCAGTAGTCATCATCGGCACTTCCTTTCATGCCGCCTTAGATGGACGGGGCAGAGGGCGCGTGAACGTAGATGCCGTAGGTCTTGTTGGACAGCACCCAGCAATCGTGATACACCCTATAGTTCAGCTTCCAACCATCAGCCTCCTGATTGACCTGGGGGGAGAAGATACGCGGAACCTGGTGCTTCACAACCTGCAGAATCGCGGACGGATGCACGATCATGAAGTTCATGGTATCGCCACTCGCGGTATAGCCGCCAGCACCATCATGCGCAGTGGGCGCGTTCAGGGCGATAACGCTGTTGAAACGGGCAGACGGCACACGGACAATCCGCATGGAATCGTAGATTTCAACATTGCCGTTCACGTCGGGGTCGCCGTTCTCGGTGTAGCGAGTGATACCATCTTTCAGGTACATGTAAATGGTGGGGGAAACATACAGGACACGGCCCTCATGGGGAACTTCCCTGTCGTCCATCGCCGCTTCGGCGGTCTGAATAGCAGAGACAACACCGCTGGAAGTGGAGAGGGAACCAGTCACCTTCGTGCCAGCGTTCGCCGCATACTTCGTGAAGCGGTAAGCGTCCATCTCAGGGACAACCTCAGTGCGCTCGAACTCGCCCAGGAGGGAACCAAAAGCCATTCCTACGCTTTCGTCGTTGTCCATCGTGTCAACAAGGAAAGACCGGCCTCTGTCGATGTTAATGGTGTAGGGAACCCACGCACCGGTCACGTCACCAGGCACAAAGCCAGCGTTCCTGTCGTAGTTCGCCAGACCCACGGGGTCAATCGTGAAGATGTTAGCGGTCTTAGCGCCAGTCCAACGGACGCGTTCAGCGTTCGTGTCCAGCATGGAAGTAAGGGAGCCGCGCTTATAGATTTCGTCCAGAATCGGAAGATATCGGGAGGCAAGCGCAATACTGTTGCCCACAGGGGCGGTGACGGTAGTCGCCATATTATTTCATCCTTTCGTTGTTATTTGATAGGCGGCAAGCCAGCCCAGCGCCGCATATCATTTGTTTCTTTGTCTACAGTATTCGTAGACGGGGGAATGCCCGTACTTAATCCGGGCTGTCGATTGAGCGCTTCGTTTTGCAAGCGCGTTGTAGTCGCCTCAACAAACGCTTTAAGGCAGACAAACATGGCGTTTTTGTCATGGTCATACCATGCGTTAGCAAACTTTGCAGCATTGTCGGCTTCAAATCCAAGCGAAAGCGTACCATTGATGCAATCATTGACTTCAACAGTGCGCTCCAACTCTGCAAGCCTTGCGTCTTTTGCCTTTTCCGCTTCGAGACGTTCAGCCTCGGCACGTTCGGCTTCCGTCTGCTTTTCGCGCAACTGGCGTTTATATTCCGCAGCTTCACCGTTGGCCTTAGACAGTGCAGCCTTTAATCTTTCGACCTCTGCACTAACCGGCTTCTCGTCCTTCTTCGGTTCAGTCTTTACGGGTTCCGTAGTTTCAGTGGGTTCGTTGTTGGTAACGACGACATTGTTCTCGTCCATGTTTTACTCCTTTGCGTTTAGCAAGGCGGTTCACTCCGCGCTGTTGTCTGTTTTAGCGTCTTGTCTGACGTTTGCGGGATTAACGTCCTTCCCTGGACGATATGCAATCTCACTCATACGTGAGCCAGCATAAACAGTTAATATCTTCCTCCGCGATGCCCCACTGACCGGGGTATTGCGTCTGACCGCCCATGAACGAGTAGAAATACCCGTCAATCGGAGCGCTTACGCCATCCAGATATACGTGAGTGTCGCGGGAAGTCGGGAGCATCATGCAATGCCACGTCTTGCGGGTCGCACCAGCGGCCCTTGCAGTATCGTAGGCAGCAGCATTAGCGTCCCTGTGCGCTTCTGTTGCGGCAATTCTTGCGAAGTCAAATGCAGTACCGCCACTCTCGTAGTAGTCCCACACTCTATCAATCCAAGTCTTGCCAGCTATTGGTTCGTAGATTGTGCGTTCAACATCATCAACGGATTGCTGAATCGACGTACCCATTGTGCCGTTCACACTCTCAACGCCCTGGGCGTATGAGAGCAGGTACAAATCAAGCATCTCGTCAATAATGTCCTCACAGTCCTCACGGGACTTTATCTTGCCGTTCTCGTCGAAGTGATAGGCAAACTTCGCTTCCAATATGGAAACGTCATCAGCTTGCGGCATGAGCGCATTGATTTCATCAAACGCAAGAGTAGTTGCCATCAAATCACCACACTATATCGACAAGCCCCAATTCTTCCAGTTTGTACGCACGTGCCAACGAGGTTTCCCATTCATCACCGAACTTTTTGTGCTCATTCTGCTCAATGTCAAGGTAGTATCGCTTACAGAAAACATGCACCTTGCGGGCCATATCGCTCTCGCAATCAGCCGCACCGGGTGACAGAACAGTTTCGTAGTGACTTTCCCTTGGAACGCATTTGAACTTTTTCAGTCCCTTGTAGATTTCCTTCACGGGAATGTCGTGCATGTCGAACGGGAGAATGAACCCTGTCTTGCCGTGGATAACGCCCTGTTCTTCTGCAACAGGAATCTCGGTGACAATCACCGGCGTACCCACGGACAACGCCTCAACGATACTGTAAGAGTAGCCCTCAGTGTCGGACAGTTGCACAAGGTAGTCAGCATTGGCAATGTAATCGAGAACGTCCGCACGAGGTGGTAACTTCGCCACACTCTTATTGTAAAATTGAACCTTGGAATCAGTGAAAACAAGCCAACTGAACGGGATATTGTTCTCGTCGAGTATATTTGCAAAGTCCACCATGCGCTCAAATCCCTTTTCGGGTGTCAGGCGCGTAGCAGATACGAGGTTGAGCACCTTCCGAGGCTTTTTGACAGTGTACGGATTGTACATTGTCTGTATATCCTTCGCCCATTCAAAATGTTCGCGGATGCCTCTAGTCGTGTTCTCTGCCACGCCAAAGCGCTTTGTAATGCGGTCATCAAGAACGGGATTCAAATGCCGATTGATGTAATCCGCGTGGAATGTCTGGATGCACTCTTTACACTCAACGTTGTCTAGTATTTCGTGTCCATACCCGAAAATAAACACGTCGCAGATAATCTTGTCACCGGGTTTATAGCGGATTACCCTGCATACCTTGGCAATCTTTGCCATCATATCAGGGTCGCCATTCTGATAAACCACGGTAATATCGAAGTCCTTGCCAAATTTCAATCCCATCTCGTAGCAGTAGGTTTCAATACCGCCTATCGAATTGAAATTTGGAAAGTATAGGACATTCTTTAGCCTGAACGTTCTCACGGCAACACACCCCGCAATCGGAGGTCACACAGGCTTCCAACACGCGGGAAGTTGTAGTGATACGCAGGAATACCAGTGTAGACGATACGAGGGTTGCGCTTCATGAGAGCAACAGCGTAATGCCCATCATCACCAGCTCGTATTTCTTCCGGGAACTCCAAACCCTCCGCAAATGCCTTACGGATAAACCGCGCAATCTGCGCGCAGTAGTAATTGTTGTTAGCCTCATTGACATTGAGAACCGCGCCACTGTTCACGATTAAATCCATCGTGTACACATCCGCATTATCCAGCATGTCAATCAGACCGTTGTATTCCTCAGTGTCTACAAAGTCGTCAGAATCATGGATATGAAAGTACGTACCAATGCAATCTTCCAGCAGCCGGTTCTTCGTCCATGCAACGCCACGGTTTTTACCATTGGAGTACACGCGCAAATCTAGGTCGGGATGCTCTGCCCTGTACTGCAAGAGGTTCGCAAGAGTGAAGTCAGTCGAACCATCGTCACGCACCAGCACTTCCACATCGTCACGTCTTGGAAGGTGATCTAGCGCCTTAATGACCAATTGTTCTTGATTGTATACGGGAATCAGTATTGACAGTTTCATATGAGCGGTTCTCCCCGTAGTTTCCTATGACAAATCGAGTTGTCGTTGCCCATCCAGCGGTAGTTATAATAGATTCTGTGGTCGTGATAGTGCTTGCAGTCATCTCGCAGTACACGCGGCAACCAATCCACATCACCGCCTGTATACATGGAAGTGTTGAACCTTATGCCACCGATGAACTCTCTGCGGAACGAATACGCCCACACAGCGCAGTTAATCATCAATGTACCCTTATTCTGGTACGCCCACTCTTTGCGTCCGTCGCATGTCCAGTCGTATGAAACCCAATCGTACCCGGCAAGCATATTGTCATACACAATTGCAAGGTACTCCGAGGACACATCGTCGTCAGCGTCAACGAATGAGATAAATTCGCCAACGGCAGAATCCAGCAGTACGTTCCGTGTAGTAGGTTCGCCAGAGTGATCCAACCGGATATATCTGACATGCGGGTATTGAAACACCCAACTTATATCCTCTGTACTGCCATCGTCAGCAACGATAATTTCAGTGTCGGGATAGTTGGCAATCTGCGCTTCGATACCCTCAATCAAACCACGGAACCGAGGGCCAGGGTTATACGCCGGTATCAGGACGGATAGTCCCTCATTCACCGCCAAAAGCAAGCCACTCCTCCGCAACCTTGTCGTAGTAGAACACGTTGCCAGTGTCCATCTCTACAAACAGAGACATTTCGCCAACGTCGTCGCCAGTGGGTTTAGATTCGAGAGATGTGCCAAGGTATTCGCGCTGAGAACCGTTAATGTTAATCAGAGTTGCCATTGTATTTCACCCCTTTCTCAACGATCTCCACGTTTTTGATAATATCCGCTGATCCATGTGCTGCCCGATTCAGCCTCACCCTTTTTACGCGCCCTATCCTGTGCGTCGCGCTGCGGGTCGCGTACTTTCCCATCAGCGTCAGGTTCGCCAGTCGGTTCACCGCCAGGAGCGGCATTGGGATCAACCTGAGGTTGGTCGGGGTCGCCCCATATCATCTTCAAATACTTCTCAGACATCTTCACGTCCGCAGTAGGATCGTTACTAATGCCAGACTTCGCAGCAGCAAGCACCGGATGCAGACCACTTGCCAGCATGGTATTGAACGCTTGCGCCTTGCTCTGAATGTTCGCTGTTTCATTCCGAACGATATTCAGTTCAAAATCAGCCAGGTTAATATCAAGCAACCCACGCTTACGCAGGATTTCCACGAATATACGGTCAAACTGCTTGTTGCTCTCGCGGAACAGGTCAGCACAGTTCCGAGCCGCACAGTCAGCGTTAAACCAGCCATCACGGGCAAGTACCGCAGCGCCAGTGTCGCTAGTGCTTCTGCCACCTTTGGTAGTAGAGGGCATCGCACAAATGCGAAGCACCTGCTCATACATGTGGTCAACAAGAACCTGGGTTTCACTCTGGTTCAACTGCTCTGAGAGAATCTTAAAGTCGGCCTTGTTCTCGCCAATGGACTTTAAGATAATCATGCCCTTTTCCCGAATGTCGTTTGCCGTCGTGTTCTCAGGGAACTCGCAGTTAACGGCAATCGCAAGAGACTGTATGAACTGTTCTACGCCGTCGATCCTGTTGCTCTGAACCGTATTGATAGCATCCAGGATGCTAACAACTCCCTCGAAAGCACCCATGTTGACGCTGTTGTACCTGTACTCGATAATGGGAACAAGCCCAAGCGCGTTAGATTCAACACTGTCAACATTCACAGCCGTTGCAAGGAAGTCGCTGTTCACCTGAGTGGTAAGCATCCTACCCGTCACACCACCGGACAGGTGGAAAATCTGGTCTTTTGTGAATACGTCGAACTTCGCACGATCACCGTCAACCACCATGTTCACGCCCATGATGGGTTCGTTGCCCGGACGGAGCGAATACACGACAAACGCAGAACGCGGGTCAAGCGCATACGCATGAACAGGCGTTTCAGGGTCATTGTCGCGGTCAGGTTCCACATACAGAACACCCTTGCCAACCGTGTGAAACCAGTCCACAACCTTATCGTCGGCAACATGCTTGTATGACCTGTATAAATATTCGTTCAGTTTATCAATCTTGTCCTGAACACCGTCACGACGGGCCGTGTAGAACGCTGGCTGGGTCAGGAAGTAGCCATTTTTGAACGTAACGATCTCGTCCGCGTGATTTTCCTGTACCACATTCATGATTTCAGGACGAACAGCCTTAGTGCGATTAAGAATCGGCTGAACGTTCCGACGATACCAGTACAAATAATCCTCTTGGAGAAGGTTCTGAACGTGATACGTCAATGCCGTGTTCAGTTCATACACAACATTCTCAGCCGTAATCACGTCCGAGGACGCATAAATGTCCAACCGGCCCCACAGGTCGTTGGTAATGACCGTAGTCTGTTCGTTTTCAGTCATAAGCGCCCTCCGTTGCAAAAATAAAAGAGCCAGTTACGCATTGTAACCGGCTCCATAGCCGCTTCCCCGCTGACCGTTCAGCGTGGGGATATTCAAAACTATATGCGAGTGAAGATTTGCACCTCACATGGTTCGAGCAATTACCGTCACGGTGTCTACGAATCGGCTTTTTCGCCTTTAATCCGCATCGTGGATTTGAACTCACTGCCCTGACCTATCAACCGTCTTAGCGTCTACCTATTCCGCCATCGCATATAGTTTATTCCACAACCAACCGCTTTTTCTTGACAGTCTTGATGTTCAGTTCACCAGTGGGCTTCCGAAAAATCTCAACCTCGAAACCCTTCTCCAACCACGCATTGATTGCGTCTACGTGCTTCTTTTCGAGCATATTGCCCTCCACATGCAGTTATTCACGGTAATAATAACACACAAACGGAATATCTGTCAAGCGATATTACATGACCTAGTATTGAAAACTAGATTGTATCTCGTTCCATACATCTCCCTCAGAACGGTCTTTTCACAATCTCCACTTTGTTCATGCTGAAACTCTGAATGAACTCGGACAGCATCGCCATAGCGTCGGGAACATCATCGTGTCTGTTCTTACCTGCCATCGTGTACCCGCACAAAAACTGCATGAACCTCTTGTATTCCTTGTCCCTGCCCACAACAGAATCATCCTTGAACAGACAGTTGTTTATCACCCAGGGCGAATTAACAATAATCCTTGTCTCCTTCTGTTGCGTGGAATACTTCGTTGTCAGTTTCGCACGTCCACCCAGCTCCTTGACCATCCCTTGTATCTTCTCGGCAATCTTGCCGCCAGCCTGGTTCGATTCAAACCGCGCCAACTGTACATTCCTCTCCGTCAGTAACGATGCCAGCCGAGGTTCTACAGCATCAGGGTTCCCATTGTCACAAATCACAGCATCAATATAGAAATCTGGCCCATACTGATACGCAATCGGCATTACACAGTAGTCAGCGCCCTTCGTCTTAGTATCACACACAGCAATAATCGCGTCAGGCTCCCCGTCAGGCAACTCAAAGTACCGCCGCAGTTCATCCGCAGAATATAGCAGACCTTCTCTCTCAATCGGCTGGTTCATGTACAATGCGCGCCAGTTAACATCGTCCATGATTTCCCGCTGTTCATGATAAAACTGCGTGCTGAACCCTAGATTGTACGGATAATCAAAATTGCTCTCGTCGTTTTCGTCAACAGCCGGTACAGCAATAAACCGCGCCCGTGAAGTACCGCCATACTCCATCTCTAACCGGCCTACAACATCCCACACAGACCACCGTGTGGCAATATGCAGCTCCTTGCACCGAGCGCCCTGCTTCCTCTGCCGCAGGTCAGTATTGTATATCTCCCACAGCTTATCCAGCCGTTCCTTCGACAACGCTACTTCAATACCCGACACTAGATCATCACAATACAACAGCGTTGAAGCACGATACAAGCCCGCGTTACCCGTTCCAATAGATGTAAATTCAAGCGTTTGAAACCTTTTCGGTCTACCAACGTCTATCCTGCAATCCTTCGCATTTGTAGAACATACCTCCACGTCAGGAAAAACATCGTGCCACAAGTATTCCCCGTTCTTGTCCAATATCCTCAGGCATTCGTCATAAGCACCGCGTACCCAGCTATTACTATGCGAACCTGTCAATATCGGACTGTCAGGGTATCTCCCCGCAAACCACGTTGTCCCGATTATCCCAACAGTGCTTTTCCCAACACCAGGCGGCAACGAAACCCCCGCAATGTCCAATTTATCATCAGCTAAATCTTGTATCGTCTGTACAACTTGCCTTAACTGCTTCCGCCTCGGCGCGTAAAACTTCTTCTCAGGCGCACGATTCCACTCTATATACAGCATAAAACTGTCCAAATCATACGGCGCAAGTGTCAGTAACGCCCTCCGATGCAAGTCAAACAACTTCGTACCTTCATCAGCATTGACGCGAAACATCCCGACAATGTTCCCCTCTATTCTCTCACACAACCACCGTAAACACCCTAACCCCCTCTCGTGATTCTCCGTCAGTACATTCTTGCACATCATGTAGTAGTGCTCATACGCTTGAAACGTATATGGGTCTTTTTTGATTTTTTCCCCGATTTTCACTATCAACTCGTAATTGTTCATTCTCTTTTCTCCCATTCTTCTCCGTAGACCTAGTATACCACTTCATACGGGTAAGTATCAAAGTCTTTTTGGTTTAGGCGGGAGGTAGGGGGCTAACCCGGCCCTCGGTAGACTGTACATATTTCCCCCGCGGGTACGGATTCACCCAGGGACGCTGTACAACCTGCATATCACCAAATCTATTCGCAAAAGAATTGTTTTGTGAATAGATATAGCCTATTTTGATAGATTCATACCATACATATTGCACTAATAATAGCTATATCCTATATGCTATGCCATATTCATTGCTATACATGTGTTTATACACTCTCCGTACAGCTATTGATCAGACATGAAACACAGCGGATAGCACTCTGAACCATGCCAGGACATGACAACTACATAACAACTTGTTCCCCGATTCTAAAAATGTATTGTCGTTAATCCCTATCCCACATTCGCACTCCGTTCACGTTTGCCTATTATAGATCAATACACATAATGTGAATACAAGTATGATAACACGGATAATGAATCATTGAATTACGGAGAATGAACGGAGAATGATTTATATTAACGGATAGTGATTTACTGAATCTATAGAATCTAAATAACACTATGTAATTTATGATACTATATAGCAACCGGATAATACAGCTATGATATACGGATCATGAAATGTCTAATTCGGAGAATGAACGGAGAATACTCGGAGAGTATACGGAGAATAATATTATATATAATAATAACGTGCACGCAAGCGCGCGCACGTGAATCTATAGAAGAAAAAGAAAAAAGGGGAATTATTGATTGTCATTAGAATTGAGTGATTCAAGCCTGGACAAAACAGCTTTAGTTATAAAGCCGTTTACTGATTCTTTAGTGTCTTTGATCTTGTCTTTCGTTCCTTTAGGTAATAATACAAGGATTCTATCATATTTCTTTGATTCATAGCGACGGGTTGCCTCTTGTGCTGCTTTTGAACGTACCATTGCTTTACATCTCCATTCCCTATTGATCAACAATAGCATATCACACTATAGATATACGTGTCAATATAAATATTTATAATGCACATTATTATGTATTCTTATCTTATATGACTATATAGCTATTGCATTTATATCTATATAGTGATATAATATAATCACAGCCAAGGGAACACAACAACAACATGAACGGAGGTTCACATCATGAAGAACATGTACGCGCTTATCAACAAAGCTGTAAAAGCCGGTGCTATCAAGGTATTCGTTATTGGTTACGCAGAGGGCAACGGTTTCACCTTCACCGAGGCAAACACACTTGCAGAGGCGCTGCAAATCAAAGCGCAGATGTGCGCAGAAGGTCACAAAGTTGGTATTGATGTATACACCCGTTAATTTATTAGCCCTGTTCAAGGGCGTTAATGCAGCCGTTGCCCGTGACAAGCCGGGAAAAATGCAGAGTCAACGCCATATCACACAACAACCACAGAGGAAGGGGATTTACCATGATTAACAACATTTTCCCGAACCTTGCCGCCGCCGTCAACAAGTACTATGACGACAACGCTAGCAAGTTTGCCGCCGACGTGGCAACCGTGACAACCCGCGCCGCCCTGGATATGTGGTACTATCGCGACCGTATGACGCCCGCCGCGTTCCGCGACGCGCAAGCCGCCGACCCTGTCGCAACCCTGCCGGAATCCGTCCGCGCCAAAATGATCAAGCGTTACAATGCGGAGAATGAAAAGAACCGCGCCGCCCGCCTGCGCAAGTTGGAGACCGCCGCCGAGGCTAAACCGCTGACAACCGCCGACGTTGTTGTGACGCGGTGCAAGTCCCGCACGTGGGGACACAACCCCGACGCGGAGGTTATGACTGAGACCTGCCGCACCACTGGCCACGCAAGCGGTTGTGGATATGACAAGGAATCCGCAGCAATTGCCCAGGCGTTCAACGCGCACCCCTCGATTATGCGGGCGCTGTATGAACACGCAGAAAACGGCGGGGCGTTCCCGTATAGCGTTTACACCACGGCGGGCGTTCCGTGGTTCGATGGAGGTTGCGGGGTATCCTGTTTTCGGAACGTTTTCGAGGCCCTCGGCTATACGTGGCGCGATGTTTCCCACGGGAAAACGTTCGACGTTTACGCCATAACCAAATAACCGCCGCCATGACCAACAACTAACGGAGGAAATAAACAATGGAAAACTATTTGTACATCGGAAAAGACAATTGCAACAATTACGTGATTCGTGCAGAGTATGACGGAAAAAGATTTAGGCATATGACCTATATCTGGTATAGCAAGAGGAACGCAATTAAGGCATATAGGCAACAATTCAATCTTGAACGCAAGAGGTTCATAACAATTGATTTCACGAAATGAACGGAGGTAATAAGCAATGAAAAAAGCAAGCGCAACCGTCGTCTACAGTAGCGAACAAAAAAGGTATTTAATGTTTCAATC
>Ga0310690_10009167_pt1 | contig 12437 bp, 9 predicted proteins | sample AusTroGonzalo_MG_2_FD_207661 | JGI IMG/M metagenome (GOLD analysis project Ga0310690, IMG submission 207661) | Bovine rumen microbial communities from tropical cattle in Woodstock, Queensland, Australia - Gonzalo_04 (v2) (version 2) | ecosystem: Host-associated > Mammals > Digestive system >...
CATCGAAGTAATCTGGACGCCCGTCGGGATTCTTCAAACGCTCATCGTCCATCGTAAAGCCTTTGACGAGATACTCTGTCAGATGTTCCGTTGCCCACTGCCGAAACTGTGTGCCACGAATCCCACGCACTCGATATCCTACAGCAATAATCATCTCTAAGGAGTAGAACACCACGTTATAATTCTTGCCATCAGCGGCAGTAGTCAAAAATTGTTTGACAACTGAAAAATCGCTCAACTCGCCTTCTTTCAGAATGTTAAGGATGTGATGGCTAATGGTTTGCTTCGAGGTGGCAAAAAGTTCTGCCATTTGCTGCTGGTTCAGCCATATCTTGCCGTCCTTGGCATATAAGGCTACCGATGCCCGCCCGTCAGCAGTTCGATAAATGATGATGTTCTGTCTGTCATCCATATTAGACTCTTTTAGTTTGCCTACGAACCTTTTTCGATATGCAAATTTATTGAGAATTATTGGTTTGTGCAAACAATTCGGGAAGTTTTCGGTTGTTAGTAATGGTTTTGTTTGGTTGTTAGTGGAGAATGCGCCTGGCCGTTTGTGAATAACCTTCTGCGGCTTGGTCTTCGGCTTCAAAGGAAAAGGTCGCTGATGCTTGGTAAAGAAATACGACTGGGTGCTGACTGCGGAGTGAGCAATTGGCGTTTCAGCGTTTCAGTGTTTCAGTAAGATATCAGGGGTATGTTATGTATCAAAATCTCTTTATTAAGCTTTATAACTAATTAATAATTAATAATATATATATTATATATAGATAGATATCTGGGATTTGACACCCATTCAATATCCAACTGAAACACTGAAACGCTGAAACGCTTGGTAAGTTGGATTCCTCCTAAAAGGCAGAATTACAATTAGATATAGGGCTAAAAGGAGCATACGCCCGCGACAATTAACGACGAAAAAGGGACAAAAAGCCTCCCATTTCTGCTCTATAAGGCCTCCAAAACGTGCAGGAAACGCTTGTTTTGTGATGTTTTCCTGCATTTTTGCTTTTCTTGGATTGAATAGAATTGATGCCTTGTGTCCGCACGGCACGCCTAATTGCTCATCATAACGTGCCTAGTTGCCCATCATAACGTGCCTAATTGCCCGTTACGGCACGTTATGTTGTCTTTTGAAACACGTCTAATCCCGAAACGGGGCTGACCTGAGGGAGGAGTCAAGGCTTCTTGAAAAGCCAGACTTTGTCGCCCTTGAAGCTCTTGAAGTGAAGGGCGATGGAGTCGCCTGCGGGAACCGACTTGAGGCTGTCGATGGGAAGGCTGGCATAGACGGTCTGCGTGTAGGAGAGCGGGTCGCCGTTCTGTCGATGGTGGAGGCTGAGGTGTGTCGTCCTGCCCCGCACGCTATCCTGACGATAGCCCCAGTACTGAGTGCCGCCTTGCGTGAGCGGAGAGAGCTGCATGTTGATGAAATGCCCCGAAAGCCATACGCTGACGACGCCGAAGGCATCAGGCTCGCAGGCCAGTTTCGTGGAGTCGCGAAGCAGATAGGCACCCGTCGCATTATAGAGCCTGACACTCTGCCCGTCAAACACGATGCCGCAGACGGCACGATACTTGGCATTCCTATTGTAGCCGCTTTGCGGATTGCTGATAATATAGGTGCGCTCGTCGTCGGTCGTCAGTTCTGTCATCGTGCCGGAATTGTCCGTCCGTATCGTGGCAAACTCTGTCACGACGTTGGGATAGAAGTCGGAGGAGTCGTTGCCGCTACAAGATGCAATAAAGACGATGAGGAGCAAAAGCCCCCCTCTAACTCCCCCAAAGGGGAGAAAATGGAAGAATCCTTTCATATAATAACTCATTTCCAAATGCCTATCTCCTGCCTGCGGTTCCCTCCCCTTTGGGGGAGGGTTAGGGAGAGGGGCTGGTACTCTTCATTTTATTGATGACCGGATTGGCGTACATCGTCAGGATGCGTTCCCTCAGGAAGGCCTCGTCCTTGTTCTCTATCGTCACGAGGTCGATGCGGCTCTGCAGGTACGTCTCGAAGGTCTTGCGCTCTGCATCGGAATACTCCTTGGCGTAGGTCTGGGTGCCGCTAAGCATATCGGCAGCCACATAATTGCCCGGGAAGAGCCGATAGCCAGAATGTATCTGCTGGTCGATGCGGCGGGCAATCTCTCCGAAGACCTCTGTCCGAGGCAGCTCTGCAAGCTCGTCGAGCCAAGTATTGATGCAAGGCATTGCCTCGTAATGGATGCGGCCTTTCTTGCCGAGGATGCCCGTCTTCATGTTGTCCAGGTCGTCTTGCTTGCTTTTCTTGAAGGCGGGATTGTCCCTCTTCTGCTGGAACTCCTGCGCCTTGAGGTAGTCGCAGGGGTCGTACTCGTAGCTGATGCTGAGCGGCACGAGATTGAGCTCCTTGAGGCGCTCGACGATACTCCCCTCGCCTGCCATCGCGAACATTTTCAGCAGGGACTCCTGCGTCCTGTCGCTACTGTCCTTGGCACGTCCCTCGCGCTGGGCAATCCAGATGTTCTCGCGCTTCTCCTTTATGGCATAATGCATGTAGCGGCTCATCCGCTGACTGCTCTCCAGCAGTTCCCTAGGACTGAGGCCACGCTTGACCGTAAAGGCCTTGTTGAGCTTGACAAGCGTCCTTATCCAAGGATAGATGAGCAGGTTGTCGCCAATCGCTATCTCGCAGGTCGTCGGGAAATGATAGTCGTGAAGCAGCAGGTCGAGGATAGCGCTATCGAGTACGATGTCGCGATGGTTGCTGATGAAGGTGTAACGCTCAGGCCCGGGCGAGATGCCGCTGTAGGAGAAGGTGCATCCCGTGCTGCACTTGCGCAGGACGTGCTTAACCACTGGCTTCATGAAGCGCAACTGAAACTGCAAAGGGGTGTTTACCCCAATGAATGCCAGGCGGAAGAGGCCGTTCCTCATCCATGTCGGCATCCAGGGCACGAAGCCTCGCAGCATCCGCGAGAACTGCCTGTCGGCAAGCAGGCTCTCTACCGCCTGCTTCACCTCGCCCTCCGCGAAGGGGCGAATCTCTTCGAATTCACAATCCATAATTCATAATTCATAATAGGCTACGCCCTTGTTTCTATTCGCTATTCATAATTCACGACTCATAATAACTCAACTTTTAAGGCGTAGCTTAATTCTGAATTATGAATTGAGAATTATGAATTGAAGACAGGTTGTCTTCTATAATGTCCGTCATCACGTCCCTGATGTCCAGCCCTGCGGCACGCACCTGCTGCGGGATGAAGCTCGTGGCCGTCATGCCCGGCGTGGTATTGACCTCCAGCAGGTTAATCTTTTCGCCAGCCGTGATGATGTAATCGATACGGATGATGCCGTAGCAGCCCAGCAGGTCGTAGAGCATAGAGGTCAGCTTCGAGACTCTCTCGGCCAGATGCTCGCTGATGCGGGCAGGCGTAATCTCGTCGCTCTCGTTATTATATTTAGCGGCATAGTCGAAGAACTCGTTCTTGGAGACCACTTCCGTTATGGGGAATACGACGCTCTTCTCCCGCGTCTTGTAGCAGCCGCAGGTTAGTTCCATACCGTCCATGAACGCCTCCACCATCACATCCTCGCCTTCCTTCAGGGCAAGGTCGATGGCTGGACGGAGGGCTTCGATGGTCTTCACCTTCGTCGTGCCGAAGGAAGAACCGCCTCTGGAAGGCTTCACGAAGCAAGGCAAACCGATGCGCGACACAATCTCCTCGTCCGTCACCTCCCCCTCGTGACCTATCTTGACGAGCAGGCTGTCTGCCACCGACACGCCAAAGGCCCGCATGTAGTTGTTGAGCACGAACTTGTCGTAGGTCATGGCCTCCACCAGCACGCCGCAGGTTGAGTAAGGCATCCCGATGAGGTCGAAGTAGCCTTGCAGTATGCCGTTTTCTCCCGGAGCACCATGAATGGTGATATAGGCGAAGTCGGGACGTACTTTCTTGCCCTCAACCTCGAAGCTGAAATCATCCTTATTGACCTTTGAGCGCGTGCCGTCGGGAAGCAAAGCCTCCCACTTGCCAGCATGAATCTCTACCTTATATATATTATACCGCTCCGAGTCGATGAACGAGGCAATACCCTCTGCACTCCGCATACTTACATCGTGCTCCGAGCTGTCACCGCCACAAACTATTGCTATTGTCTTTTTCATATTGTTTACTATTTGGCCCCCTCTAAATCTCCCCATAGGGAGACTTTCTTTCTCCCCATAGAGGGGAGTTAGAGTGGGTTTGCTTTTTTCCTCCATTTATTCAGTAATGCTTCCATGTCTTCGGGCAGTTCCGACGAGAAGAACATCTCCTCTCCCGTCGTGGGATGGACGAAGCCGAGCGTCTTGGCGTGAAGAGCCTGTCGGGGGCAAAGCTCCATGCAGTTGTGGATGAATGCCTTGTAGGATGCCGTCTGCTCGCCTCGCAGGATTTGGCAGCCTCCGTAACGCTCGTCGGCAAAGAGCGGATGCCCGATGTGCCGCATGTGAGCACGAATCTGATGCGTTCTTCCTGTCTCTAAGTGGCATTCAACCAAGGTTACAGGCCCAAAGCGTTCCAGCACCCGATAATGCGTGATGGCTGGCTTCCCCACTTCTCCGTCCATCGGATAGACATCCATCTGCAAGCGGTCTTTCGCGTGCCTGCCGATGTTGCCCGTAATGGTTCCCTCGTCGTCGGCGAAAGGCCCCCAGACGAGGGCATTATATTCTCGGCGGCAGGTATGATAGAAGAACTGCTTTGCCAAGTGCGTCTTAGCATCTGCCGTCTTTGCGATGACCAGCAAGCCGCTCGTATCCTTGTCTATTCGGTGCACCAGTCCTACCGTCGGGTCGTTGGGGTCGAAGTCCTTATCGTCGCGCAGATGCCAGGCAAGGGCGTTGACCAGCGTGCCGCTATAGTTGCCGCAGCCAGGATGTACCACAAGGCCAGCTGGCTTGTTGATGACGAGCAGGGCATCATCCTCATAGACAACATCGAGGGGCAGGTCTTCGGGAACGATTTCCCAGTCGCGCTTCGGATGGTCGAGGACGAGCGTGATGATGTCGCCCGCCTTAACCTTATAGCTGCTCTTGACGGGCTTGTCGTTGGCTCGGATGCTTCCTGCCTCGGCAGCCTTCTGTATGCGGTTGCGGCTGGTGCCGGGCATGTGGTCCATCAGGAACTTATCGACACGGACAGAACTTTGCCCCTTGTCCACCTCGATGCGCCAATGCTCGTGCTCTTCGACCAGCTCTTCTGCCAGTTCCTCTGTCAGTTCGTCTTCGAGTAGTATGTCTTCCACCCCTAAACATATTTAACTTTCAACACCTCTCAAAGTTCCTCTTCATAGCCGTCGGCCACTTCTGAATCATCACCTTCCAAGCCTTCCCCGTCGGTTGACCACTCATCCTCATCATCGCTATCCACATTACTATTCCCCACGACAAGAACCACAGGAGCATCACAAGGCACTCGCTCGCCGCTGTAAACCTCCCTGCCATTAACCTTCAGGGCAATAACCCAGTCGGGGTCGCCATGAACAAACTCCATCGGCCCAATCTTGAAACCGAGGGCACGCAGGCGGGCTTCGGCCTCCCTACGGGAACAGTTGCCCGCAATATCGGGAATCGTATTGGTAGGTGTTTGCTTCTGGTTGATGGTCAAGTATATCTCACGTCCTGACTTGACGCGGCTGCCAGAGCCAGGCGTCTGCTCCAGCACGATGCCCGCTGGCTGTTCGCGGACGTAGGCAGAATCTACGACGACCGTCACCAGTTCAAGCCTATCCAAAGCATACTGAGCATCATTGAGCGTCATGCCCTTTACGTCGGGCACATCTACGCCCTCTCCATGCATGGTATATTGCAGCATCCACACCCAAAGGCCTATGCAAAGCCCTACACCAACAAGTACCATCGCTATCAGGTTCCACCAGACGACAGGACCGAACAATTTCTTGCGGATTCCTTCCATAACTTACATTTTTCTTGCAAAGATACATATAAAAAAAGGAAAAGAAGTAAAGTTCCCCTTACTTCTTTTCCTTTTTGTTGCAAATTTGTGTTTACTTGCCGTGTCTCTCGTCTGAAACGGTGAGCTTCTTGCGACCTTTAGCGCGACGGGAAGCTAATACGCGACGACCATTTGCGGTTGTCATTCTCTGACGAAAACCGTGCTTGTTGTTGCGGCGACGGTTGTGGGGCTGAAATGTTCTTTTCATATCTTCTTATGCTTAATTATTATGTTCACATTACGATTCGGGGTGCAAAATTAAGCCTTTTTTTTCATTTACACAAGTATTGTGCAACTTTTTCTTTTCAACTTTTCAACTTTTCAACTTTTCTTCATACCTTTGCACCACAAAACAATAACAATAACCAATAATAACCATTTTATGATTAACTCACAGGACATCAAAAAGGGCACCTGCATCCGCATGGACGGCAAGCTCTATTTCTGCATCGACTTCCTTCATCGCAAACCCGGCAAGGGCAACACCATCATGAACGTAACCCTGAAGGACGTTGTGAACGGCGGCGTAATCGAGAAGCGTTTCAACATCGGCGAGCGTCTCGAGGACGTACGTGTAGAGCGTCGCCCCTACCAGTATCTCTATAAGGACGGTGACGACCTGGTATTCATGAACAACGAGACTTACGAGCAGATTACCATCTCTCCCGATCAGGTGAATGGCGTCAAGTTCCTCAAAGAGAGCGAGAACGTGGAAGTTGTGGTTGATGCCAGCACCGAGACGGTCCTCTATGCCGACGTACCCGTAAAGGTACATCTGCAGATTACTTGGACAGAGCCCGGCTTGAAGGGCGATACCGCCACCAACACCCTGAAGCCTGCTCGCGTTGAGACTGGTGCAGAGATTCGCGTGCCTCTCTTCATCGAAGAAGGTGAAACCGTAGAGGTTGACAGCCGCGACGGTAGCTACCTCGGTCGTGTGAAGTAAAGCCCCTCTCTAACTCCCCAAAGGGGAGAACTAAGATTGAAAGATTATAAATAAAGTAAAGGGCTCCTGAGAAATCAGAAGCCCTTTACTTATATCCTTATTATATTATTTCCTTATTTCCTTCCTGCTGCCTCTGATGAAGATGCCCTTCTTCTGTTGGCCGTTAATTTTACATCCGCTGAGGTCGTAGATGGCATCTGATTCTTCATTCTTCATCCTTAATTCTTCCTTCATGGATGTTGCGTCATCCGTTATCAGGACGCTGCCCGTCACGCCTACACTATAGTACGCCTCTGCCTCGCTATTCACAAGGAGCGACTCGCCGACGGTCTCGATAGAGCATTCGCCTCTGGGAGCAGACTTGTCTGCCTGCACGCGGAAGCTCAAGAGTGGTCCTTCCTCCCCTCGGAACAGGCCTGCATCGATAGAGCTGACAAGGAGCTTGAGATTACCATTATCCAGAACATTGGTCGTGATTTCATGCTTATTGCTACGGTTGCGATAAAGCGTTGAAATGGGATTGCCCTCCTCATCGCAAACAACCGAAAGGCCTTCCGGCAACTGAATCTCAGCCTCAAGGCAAGTCAGGTCGGTTGCCGTATTTCTCATACACAACTCGATATTGGTCGTCTCGCCTGGCATTATAGCAGCATCGGTAAAGTAGAACGTGTTGCTGTCTTCTGCCTGAGCAGTTCCCCAGGCAAAGGCGGCAAGCAGGAGAATATGATTCTTTTTCATGCTGAATATCATCTCATCTGTCTATTATGCGTCTGCAAATGTACGACTATTTATCGGAACTGCAAAACTTTCCTGTAGAAAATGCTTGCTTCCATACTACTAATCAACAATAACCTAAATCCGCAAAATTAGTTTAATCCGTTGTTTGTTTTGGGACGTAACAGCAAAAACTTGGGGTTTCCTTTTGTTTTTCGCTCGCTTATTCGTAACTTTGCAGAGGAAAAAGAACAATCTGCTAATCTGTATTCAAGTGGACGAAAGAGCTCGCATATTGCAGCTTAGGGAAGAGCTGCACCAACACAACTACCGCTATTACGTGGAGAATGCTCCTGTCATTTCCGACCAGGAGTTCGACTTCCTCATGCACGAACTGCAATACCTCGAGGCACGACACCCTGACATGTTCGATGCCAACAGCCCTACGCAACGGGTGGGTAGCGACCTAAACAACGAGTTCGAGACGGTAGTACACGTGCGTCCGATGCTCTCGCTGGGCAACACCTACAATCGTCAGGAGGTGGCTGACTTCTGGCAGCGGGTAAGCGAAGGACTGATGGGTGCGCCGTTCCAGATTTGCTGCGAACTGAAGTTCGACGGCCTCAGCATCAGCCTCCATTATGAGGAGGGCCGACTGGTTCGGGCCGTAACACGAGGCGATGGCGTGCAGGGTGACGATGTAACGGCCAACGTGCGCACCATCCGCAGCATCCCCTTACAGCTTCCTAAGGACGGCGACTGGCCCCGTCAGTTTGAGATTCGTGGCGAGGTACTGATGCCTTGGAGCTCCTTCGACCGCCTCAACAAGGAAAGGGAACTGGCCGACGAACCGCTCTTTGCTAACCCCCGAAATGCCGCAAGCGGTACGCTCAAGAGTAAGAACAGCAGTACGGTTGCCCAGCGAGGTCTGGACGCATATCTTTATTACCTTCTTGGCGATGGCATCCCTGGTGACGGACATTATCAGAACCTCGAGGCTGCTGCAAGATGGGGCTTTCAAGTGAGTAAGAGTATGCGGCTGGTCGATTCGCTCGAAGGCGTGTATGAATACATCGACTACTGGGACAAGGAACGCCGAAACCTGCCTGTCGCAACGGATGGCGTGGTACTGAAAGTAAACTCATTGGCTCAGCAAAAGAGCTTGGGCATGACGGCCAAAAGTCCGCGATGGGCAATTGCCTACAAGTTCCAAGCAGAGCAGGCAGAGACGACGCTTCGGCAGGTGGTCTTTCAGGTTGGCAGGACAGGTGCTGTGACGCCTGTCGCAAACATGGACCCCGTTCAGTTGGCAGGCACACAGGTTCGTAGGGCGACGCTCCATAATGCCGACGTGATGGCTTCACTCGACCTGCATGTGGGCGACCGCGTGCTTGTAGAGAAAGGCGGTGAGATTATTCCGAAGATTGTAGGGAAAGCCCCCTCCCCTACTCCCTCCCAAGGAGAGGGAGACACAATCGCTCAGTTCACCCCTCCTTTGGAGGGGAAGGGGGAGGCTTTAAAGTTTGTTGAAACCTGTCCTGTCTGCGGCTCGAAGCTTGTACGCTACGAAGGCGAGGCGGCATATTATTGCCCCAACGATACGGGTTGCACGCCACTCATCCTCGGCAGAATAGAGCACTTCATCAGTCGCAAGGCCATGAATATCAATTCTCTTGGTCCCGAAACGGTTGATGACTACTACCGGATGGGACTCATCCACGATGCAGCAGACCTATACGAATTAAAAGTGAATAACGAAGAGTTAAGAATGAAGAATAAAAGAAACAACTTGGAGGACGATACTAACTCTGATTCTTCACTCTTAACTCTTAACTCTTCACTTTCCAAGATTCTCGCCAGCATCGAGCAGAGCAAGCAGGTTCCCTTCGGGCGTGTCCTTTATGCTATCGGTATTCGCTTCGTGGGCGAGATTGCAGCCAAGACGCTCGCTCGTTATTACGGCAGCATGGATAAGGTGATGGAAGCCTCGATGGAGAACCTGATGCAAATCAATGGCATCGGCGAAGTTATTGCCAATAGCGTCATCCAGTATTTTGCCAATCCTGTCAACCGCGCCTTTGTGGAACGCCTGCGCAGCTACGGCTTACAGATGGAAATCGGCGAGCAGCAGAAGCAGGCACAATCCGATAAGTTTGAAGGGCAGTCAATCGTCATCAGCGGCGTTTTCCTGCATCATAGCCGCGACGAGTACAAGGCACTTATCGAACAGCACGGCGGCAAGAACGTCGGCAGCATTAGCAATAAAACGAGTTTCATTCTTGCTGGCGAAAACATGGGACCAGCCAAGCTTGAAAAAGCCCAGAAGCTCGGCATTCGCATTATGAGCGAAGACGAATTCCTGGATATAATTAAGAGTGAAGAGTGAAGAACGAAGAGTGAATAATAAAAATAACTATCAACGAGCAAGAGGTAACTTTGATTCTTCACTCTTCACTCTTCGTTCTTCACTCCTCATCCTTCGTTCTTAACTTCCTTCGTAGAAAGTACGGAATGCTTCGATGCAATAGAGATGGTCGGCTACTGCGGCTGTTTCGCGGCAGCTGTGCATAGCCAACAGGGGATTACCCATATCGACACCCCTGACGGGAAGCGAAGAGGCAAGGATATTGCCCAAAGTGCTACCGCCAGCCACATCGCTATGATTTACAAAACGCTGGCAGGGCACACCAGCCTTCTCGCAAATTCCAGAAAAGACGGCTGCTGAGACTGCATCACTCGCATACTTCTGAGCGGCATTGAACTTGATGACAGGTCCGCCGCCGAGAACAGGATGGTTCGTCGGGTCATACTTCTCGCTATAGTTGGGATGCCAAGCATGAGCATTATCGGCAGACACCATAAAGGCCTTTTCCACGCTTCGATGGAAGTCCTCGGCGTTACCTCCTTGTGCCAAGACGATACGCTGAAGCAGGTTCGCGAGGAAAGGACTGCCAGCACCTTGTTTCGTCTGCGAACCCGTCTCTTCGTTATCGAAGATGGCAAGCACTTGCGTTACTTTCGGCATCTTCTTCTCGCTTTGCAGAAGTGCCTGAAGACCTGCATGAACCATACTGAGGTCGTCGAGCCTGCCGCTGGAAATGAATTCGTCATGTATGCCGAAAGTGCAGGCGGGTGTAGCATCGGCAAGATAAAGGTCGAAGTCGAGAATGTCTTTCTGGCTGACCTTCAGTTCCTCACAAATCAGGCCCATAAGCAGGTTGCCGCGTTCCAACTCCTCTTTGATAATGCCCAAGATGGGAAGCATGTCCTTCTGCTTGCTCAACTTCACGCCATCATTCACCTGACGATTGAAGTGGATGGCGAGGTTACTGATTTGCAGAATAGGACGACGGATGTGCAAGAGTTTTGTGGTGGGATGCATCACGTCCTCTGAACGCACTATGACGCGACCTGCAAGCGTGAGCGGACGGTCGAACCAAGTGCTCATGATAGGCCCGCCATAAACCTCTGTGTTGAGACGGACGATACCACCCTCTCCCGTCATCTCTGCATTGGGCTTGATGCGGAAGGTCGGCGAATCGCAATGAGCACAGATAATATGGAAACCGGCTTCGCCAAGCGGTTCTGTACCAATACGGAAGGCATAGACGGAGGAGTCATTCTTCGTCAGGAAGAACTGTCTGCCGGGCTTCATCTCGCCAAGCTTGTCGCAGGCATTCAAAGGTTCAAAGCCTACTTCACAAAGTTGCTCACTAATGGTCTTGACTGCCAAGAAGTTCACAGGCGAATTGTCAAGAAATTGCAATAAGTCAGAAATAGAGTTCATAGTTATGAGTTGACTAACGTCGAGCTAAAGCTTCATCTTTCTCAGAGTGGTAGCAAATTCTTGGATGCTCTATCACCAAGGCGCGATTGTAGTCGCGGAGCTTAATTTTTAATTCTTCACTCTTAATTCTTAATTCGTCATTTATTATATGCTCAGTTCGTCGAGTACCGTAATGAGACGTTTGTCGAAACGCTTGTCTGTACGGATGCACTCGCTGAAGGGGACATAGACAACCTCGTTGTTGCGCACGCCTACCATCACGTTACGCTGCCCTTGCTTGATGGCCTCGATAGCTCCTGCGCCAGTACAGCTGGCCAGAATGCGGTCGTGGGCCGACGGGCTACCGCCACGCTGCAAGTGGCCGAGGATAGAGACGCGAACATCAAACCCGGGGAACTCCTTCTTCACGCGGTCGGCATAGTAGAGGGCTCCGCACTTGGGACTCTCGCTCACGATAACGATACACGACTTCTTTGACTTACGTATGCCACGCCCCATGAACTGTGCCAACTGGTCCACATCGGTTGTCTCCTCTGGCACGATGGCAGCCTCGGCACCACAAGCTATGGCACAATTCTGAGCCAGGAAGCCAGCATCACGTCCCATCACTTCGACGAAGAAGATGCGCTCGTGCGAGTTTGCCGTATCGCGAATGCGGTCCACACATTCCATGATGGTATTCATCGTCGTATCGTAGCCGATGGTCGAGTCTGTGCCATAAAGGTCATTATCGATAGTACCGGGAAGTCCGATAACAGGGAAATCGAATTCCATGCCGAAGTTCCGGGCACCCGTCAGAGAACCGTTTCCGCCAATGACGATAAGAGCATCAATCCCTTCGCGCTGACAGGTCTCGTAAGCCTTCTGCCTGCCCTCGGGTGTCATGAACTCCTTGCTTCGGGCAGTCTTCAGGATGGTGCCTCCACGGGTTATGATACCACTGACGTCCTCGGTGGTGAATGGTTTTACTTCACCCTTGATGAGTCCGTCGTAACCACGATAGATACCCTTG
>Ga0310690_10009171_pt1 | contig 12434 bp, 7 predicted proteins | sample AusTroGonzalo_MG_2_FD_207661 | JGI IMG/M metagenome (GOLD analysis project Ga0310690, IMG submission 207661) | Bovine rumen microbial communities from tropical cattle in Woodstock, Queensland, Australia - Gonzalo_04 (v2) (version 2) | ecosystem: Host-associated > Mammals > Digestive system >...
AACAGAGCTGACACCTCAGAACCAGCCTGGGTGAAACGGAAAATATTGTCGATGAAGAACAGGATATCGGCAGCACCGCCGTCCTTACCACCACCGTCGCGGAAGCCTTCTGCTACCGTCAGACCCGACAAGGCCACAGAGGCACGTGCCCCCGGCGGCTCGTTCATCTGACCGTAGACCAGCGTGGCCTGACTTTTCTTCAGCTCCTCGGGGTCGACAAGCGAGAGATCCCACTTTCCTTCGTCCATAGCTTTGCGGAACTTTTCACCGTAGCGGATAACGCCCGACTCGATCATCTCACGGATCAGGTCGTTACCCTCACGAGTACGCTCTCCTACTCCAGCGAATACTGAGAAACCGTTGTGACCCTTGGCAATGTTGTTGATCAGCTCCATGATAAGCACCGTCTTACCTACGCCGGCACCACCGAAGAGTCCAATCTTACCACCCTTCATGTAAGGCTCCAGCAGGTCAATGACCTTGATACCCGTAGCCAGAATCTCCTTCTTCGTTGAGAGTTCCTCAAACGTAGGAGCTTCGCGGTGAATAGGATAAGCGCCCGTCATGTCGAGCTGTTTCATACCGTCAATAGGCTGACCAATCACGTTCAGCATACGACCCTTGATCTGATCGCCGGCAGGCATCACGATAGGTGAGCCTAAGGGGATCGCTTCCAATCCACGCTGCAGACCGTCGGTATTGTCCATAGCAACACAGCGCACAGTGTCCTCGCCGATGTGCTGCTGCACCTCGACGATGAGTTCGCTGCCGTTGCCACGGTCAATCTTCAGGGCATCATGAATCTTTGGCAACACCTTTTCCGCCTCCAGTCCCTTGGTATCGAAAAATACGTCGATAACAGGGCCGATAATCTGGGAAATGTGTCCTGTAATTTCTGCCATAAGCTTATAAATATTTAAAGTTGTTTGTTTTTAGTATCAAAACTGCCTACAAAGATAAACAAAAAAAATAAATAGCAAAAGTTTTTTCGGGAAATATTTCAAAAAAGATCATTTTTAATGAAAAAAACAGCTCCCTCGCTGCTGTTAACAGGAGGGAGCCTATAAAGACAATTATAAATGTTTGCTTTATACGTTGCAGGGAGGCAACTCCAGCCACTTCACGTAACAGAAGTCCTGACGGTGTGGCAGGTTCTTGTGCTTCGGGAACATACGGATTGCACTCTTGTACTGGCCAAAGTGGCGGGGAGCCAACTCAGCCTCGAAGGTGTAGTTGTTGCCCTCGTGACCCGTCATCTTCAGCGGCTCAACAGAGAACACCTTCTCCTCGCCATCATTGTTAACCATCACGTTTACCTTCTCCAGACCAACGGCATCATCGAGACCCTGTTCATTGATGACAAACTTCAGTTTGTACTTATGACCAGCTTCAGCACCGTTGGCAGGGAAGTCCCACTCGGAGCTGACCACGCTGATGGCATCCCAGCGTTCAACAACGGTTTCCTTCCACTGGGCAATCTCCTTGGCCAGACGGTTGTCGTTCTTGGAAAGCTCCTTGAAGCGCTTGGCTTCCTTCTCATAGAATTTGCTATAATAGTCGTCCAACTGTCGCTTCATGGTGTAGTGAGGAGCAATCTGGGCAATAGAGTTCTTGATGACCTTGCACCAACCCTTAGAGATACCCTTCTTATCCTTATTATAATAAAGAGGTATAATCTCGTTCTCGAGCAGACCATAGATAGTGGCAGCGTCGAGCTGGTCCTGATAACCCTGATTCTGGTAGGTACGCTTCTCTGTCAGAGCCCATCCGGCACCCTCGCGATAGCCCTCCAGCCACCAACCGTCCTTCACACTGAGATTGACAACACCGTTCATCTCTGCCTTCTCGCCAGATGTACCAGAAGCCTCAAGCGGACGAGTCGGGGTATTCATCCAGATATCAACACCCGAGACAAGACGGCGAGCTAGCAGGAAGTCGTAGTCCTCAAGGAAAATAATCTTACCGAGGAACTCCGGACGCTGAGAAATCTCGTAGATACGCTTGATAAGTCCCTGACCAGCACCGTCGGCGGGGTGTGCCTTTCCTGCGAAGAGGAACATAACGGGACGATCGGGGTTGTTCACGATCTTGGCCAGACGGTCGAGATCGGTAAACAGCAGGTGAGCACGCTTATAGGTGGCGAAACGACGGCAGAAGCCGATAATCAGTCTGTTGGAATCCATCGACTCCAGCAGAGACACCACGCGTGAGGGATCACCCTGATTCTTCAACCATGTATCACGGAACTGATTCTTGATATAGAAAATCAGATTCTGCTTCATATCCAGGCGCCAAGTCCAGAGTTCATCATCGGGACAGTTATAGATACCCTCCCACAGTTTCTCGTTCGACTGATCAGCCATAAACTTCGGGTCAAGATACTTCTCATAGATATTCTTCAGCCATCCTGTTGCCACCCAAGTGGGGAAGTGCACACCGTTAGTAACATAGCCCACGTGGTTCTCCTCGGGATAATAGCCGTTCCAGATAGGAGCAAACATTTTCTGCGACACCCATCCGTGAAGCTTCGATACACCGTTCACCTCCTGACAGGTGTTGCAGGCAAAGGTACTCATACAGAACTTCTCGCCGTGGTCATCGGGATTGATGCGGCCCATGCCAACGAATTCGTCCCATGTAATGCCCAGCTTGGCAGGATAATTACCCATGTACTTACCGAATAGACCCTCATCGAAGTAGTCATGACCAGCAGGCACAGGAGTATGAACTGTATATAGACCACTGGCGCGAACCAGCTCTAAAGCCTGATTGAACGTCAGGCCTTCCTCAATATAGTCACACAGACGCTGCAGGTTGCACAGGGCAGCGTGGCCCTCGTTGCAGTGGTAGATGTCTTTCTTGATGCCCAGCTTCTTCAGCAACAGCATACCACCAATACCCAACAGTATCTCCTGCTTCAGACGATTCTCCCAGTCACCACCATAGAGGGCATGGGTAATGGGCTTGTCGAAGTCAGAGTTCATATCATTATCAGTATCAAGCAGATACAACTTAACGCGACCAACATTAACACGCCACACATAGGCATGAACCTGATAGTTGTTATAGGGCACGTCGATTACCAGAGGATTGCCTTCATTGTCGAGCTGACGCTCAATGGGCAGCGAACCGAAGTTCTGAGTCTCGTAGTTAGCAATCTGCTGACCGTCCATCGACAGGCTCTGTGTAAAGTAGCCAAAACGATAGAGGAAACCTACGGCACACATGTCGACGTTAGAGTCGGAAGCCTCCTTCACATAGTCACCAGCCAGCATACCCAGACCGCCTGAGTAAATTTTCAGAGCGGAGTGCATACCATACTCCATGCAGAAATAAGCCACTGAAGGACGCTTCTCATCAGGCTTCACATCCATATATGCCTTGAAATCGGCATATACGTTCTTGATACGCTTCATCAGGGCCTTGTCCTTCAAAATAGCTTCCTTGCGCTCAAAACTGAGACGCTCCAACAGCATCACGGGGTTGTGTCTCACTTCGTGATAGATTTCTACATCGAGTTCACGGAACAAATCACGTGCCTCATAGTTCCATACCCACCACATGTTGTGGGCAATTTCGTCCAAGCACTTCAATTCTTCAGGAAGTGTGGCTCTCACAGTCAGCACCTTCCAAGAAGGAGAGTTGGCATAATCAGCTTTAATCTTCATATATTTGACCTTATTTGTTGAAATCGGCTACAAAGATAAACAAAATATCTCTAATTAAAGCAAAAAACACAAATATTTATTTTAATACGGTAAAATATTGATTTAATTCAAGTTATCATACCCTGCAAAGAGTAGTTAAAACAAAAATATCAGAATTGTTGCGAAATTCAAAATTTAGTTGTACTTTTGCACACTGATTGGGAATAATACAACCTACAATTTAATTCATAATAATGAAAAAGACAGCTTTTTTGATTGCCTGCCTGCTTACTGTTACTGCAGCGATGGCTAACAGCCATTGGGTAGGCACATGGGGTACGGCCCCTCAACTTGTTGAGAACAATAACAATCCTCCATCGCCTGGACTGGGTAATAATTCGTTGCGCCAGATTGTGCAGGTTTCGATTGGCGGTGAGAAGGTACGACTGAAGCTGACAAATGAGTTCAGCAAGGGAGCTACCCAGATTAAGGCTGTGGAGTTGGCCTATGCCAAGACTTCGGGAAGCAGCAGTGAGATTGACGAGGCTTCAACCGTCAGCCTGACCTTCGACGGTAATGCTTCTGTAACAATGCCTGCTGGCGGAAAGGCCGTTTCAGACCCTGTCAATTTTCACCTCGAAGGTCGTCAGAATGTGGCCATCACCATCCACTACGGCTCTGCCTCGTCAACCAGCGTCAGCGGACACCCAGGATCACGAACCACCTCTTACCTAAAGAGCGGCAATACGACTGACTTTAGCAACGCTACCAAGACCGACCACTGGTATAACATCCTGACCCTGGAGGTAGAGGCTCCGGAAGAAGCAGGTGCAGTAGCCATCCTTGGAAACTCCATCACTGACGGTCGAGGCTCGACCACTAACCAGCAGAACCGCTGGGCTGATGTGCTCTCACGCCGTCTGCTGGCCAACGAGCCGACTGCTCAGGTGGGTGTGCTCAATATGGGTATTGGCGGCAACTGCGTGCTCGGTGGCGGCTTGGGGCCTGCTGCCGTGAACCGTTATCAACGTGACTTGCTGGGACAGGAGGGTGTGAAATGGATTATCCTATTCGAGGCTGTCAACGACTTAGGCTCGGCAGGTAATGGCGTACAGACAGCCCGTCGTATCATTGACGTCTACAAACAGATTATACGCGAGGCCCATCAGAAGGGAATCTACGTGTTTGGTGGCACCATCACACCATTCAAGGGTAACAACTACTATTCCATTGACCATGAGAACGGTCGCAGCGTATTGAACAAATGGATACGTACCACCAAGATGCTCGACGGTGTGATAGACTTCGACAAGGCTGTGCGGAATCCGCAAGACACGGCTGCCATGCAACGGGACTTCCTGTTCGAGAACGACTGGCTCCACCTGAACGCCAAGGGCTATGAGACAATGGGCGGCTGCATCGACTTAAGTCTCTTTACCAAGACCGACCCGCTGGCTGCTGACGATGAGGAGGTGGAGTATGGTGAGGTGCTGTTATGGAAAGAGGCCGAAGACCTGCGTACAGAAACCGTAGGCAAAAACCTACGATTGACGAATGACGATGCTGCTTCTGGCACCAAGTACTTGGAAACGGTGAAGAACATCACCACCGCAGCACCTACTGACAGTGCCAACATGCTGGTTCTGCGCTTCAACGTTACAACAGCTAATACCTATTATATTTATGCACGTGTAAATTGCCCGACATGGGACGACGACAGCTATTGGATTGGATTCGACAGTCAGATGAACGACTTTGTCAACGGACTACAGACTGGCGGTTCCTGGGACTGGAAGTTGCTTTACAGCAGTTTCATGCAGACAGGTAACCACCAGCTGAACATTGCCGGACGTGAAAACGGTGCTTGTATCGACAAGTTTTGCGTCACCGCCGACCCAGAGCCTCCTACTGGCAAGGGGGGAACCTCTACAGCCATAAAAGCTACTACCCATAGCAACCAGTCGGCTAGTTCTATTGATACCTACTCGCTGAGTGGCATTAGACTGACAGCCCAAAACGCTGGTCCCTATATCGAAGTACGACGCTCTGACGATGGAGCAGTAGTTTCGAGGAAAATAATAAGGAAGTAATTCGCGATGATATACCTTCAGTCAAAAAGGCTGAGAGAGAGATCTTGTGTGGGAGGAACTTCAGTTGGTTCCTCATTTTCTTCATTCTGCTCACGAAACTGGAGCATCATCTGGCGGGCATCAGCATTGTTTTGGGTGTTGAGTCGGTAATAGCCTCTACGCCCAGTATTCTCGATAAGCGAATTGGGGGACTTGGAATTACGAAGCAGATACTGCTGCACATAGCTGTGGATTTCCTGTAGGTCAGGCTGTAAAAAAAATGTACAATTGAGATTATAGACATGCTTTGCCAACTGCTGCACGCCTATACCCTGCTGTCCTACATTGGTCAGTATCTGAAGTATCTGCCTGTCGTATGTCATAATGAGGTGAGAGAGAAGAAAAAAGGTCGGCAAACTCACTGCTTACCGACCTTCTTTGTATGTTTGTAATATTGATTAGGCCAATGTAACCTTATCATCTGCGCTTGAGAGCTTGCCCTCCTTGAAGAGCCAGCCAAGACCGAGCAGAGTCTCTTCCTCTGAAATCTTTGCAGCCTTAGCAATCTCCTTTACAGAGAGAGCCTTCTCTGCTGCTGCCAGTGCCTGATAAACATCTCCTGCCTTGAAACCAGCGTTCTCTGCGTTAACAGCGAGAGTAACTTTTGCTGCCTTAGGAGCGGCGGCCTTCTTTACGGTTTCCTTCTTTGCTGCTGTAGCCTTAGTCTCAGTAGCCTTCTTTGTTGTTGCTTTCTTTTCTGCCATAATGCTTAAATAATTAATACTCGTATTGAAGTAAATACTAACTTTTCTGTTTTGACGTTGCAAAGTTACTTCTTATTTTCTTGCAAATCGTTGATTTTAAGGCTTTTTTGCAAATAATAAGAATATTCTTGACATAAGTCAATTAAGCATTGAGAGTAATTACAGTTCTGTTAGCTGGCTATTCCTAAACTTGATCATCTTGTCGGCCGGGGTGTCGAGTCCTTCATATACGATACGTATCATGGCCATGTCACGGATGAAATCGATGGCACCAACTTCGAGTTTGATTACCTTCACGCCGACACGCTTTTCGATATCAGCCTTGAGTTCTTTTCGCTTGTCAGGGGTAATGAGCTCCATTCTGTCGTATTGAATAAACTTGGTAGGGAGCGGCTTGAGGTTATGCTCGCAAACCCATACGGCTACAGCTACAATCAGGTTAGTAATGACCAGTTCAAGCATGGGTACACCTTCTGCAATGGCGTTGACCACTGCCAAAGCAATGATGATAAAAAGGTAGGTCATCTCACGCACTGGCATTGCATCGGTACGGTAACGCATAATAGAGAAGATACCGAACAGTCCGATACCAATACCCATTGATGTTTTCCCCTTCATATCCTCGAGAACGAAAATCATGAAGAAGACAATGAAGAAGATGGCAATGGAAATGAGCATGAAGGTGAAACAGAACTCACGGCGCTTGCTCTTCTTGTAGTACAACCGGAAGATAATGTACCATGTAACGACTAAACTGATAAACAGTCGCAACAGCATTTGTGCGAAACTTGGGGATAATGTCAGAAAATCCATCATAATTTTGTAATATTTATTGGTTTTTTATTTGCTTATTATTTAAGACTATTTCAGCATCCGTTCTATATCGGCCACCTTGGGCTTCAACCTGTTGCAATGGAGCTCGTGGTTGGTCAATGCCGACCCGATGACATACTTGGAAAAGCCGTGGGGCTTGATTCTCAAGTCGCGCAACATTCTGAGGATGGGAGAAGGAACCAATCCGTCACGTTTCAGTTCAATGATAACAATATCCTTCATAAAGCGGATGTTCTCTGTCGAGACATTGTGGAACCTAAGATTCGTATCAATGGTCAGACGCTCGGTCTTACCCTTGTTCACCAAGGTGATGCGGTCGAACCGATTTTCCAGCTGACGGCTAAGTGTTTCTGGGGCATAGCGAAGGTGGCTATGGAGGAATTCACTATATTCGTCTGAAAGGAGATTAAACTCCGAGGATTGGTCGGGGTTGAAGTCATCCAGGCTCACCCTTTTCTTCTTGGTTCGTCCCTTGTTATTCTTGGTCTTCACCTCAAGGAAGTTCAGATGAGAGTCAACGTACGACCTGATACGCAGTTTCTGGCGGTTAGTATGACCCGTCTCATGGGTGGTATACATCACGCAATCAGGCGTGTCGAAATATACCGTATAATAGGCTGCTATATGGCGCTGATCTATCTCCTGCACATAATAGTCGTGCTGCGCCATTTTCAGCAGCTGTTCCAGCATGGGCCGGGTGGTGACGAACTTGGTGTCAGTACGGTTCATCAGCCGTATGCCACTCATCTCGTCAAGCGTTATCGGGTCGAACTGTTTGAGTATCTCTTCCATATCTGGTAGTTTTTGTTGGTGCAAAGATAGTTATAATATACTGATGCTGCAAATATTTTCAGTAAAAAGCCGTTTTAGTTCAACGAATATTCCTACTTCAGCTTTGGTTTCAGCTCGTCAGGCGAGTCCTTGGTGAACATATTCACAGGTGCTGCCTGACGGGTGAAGAAGTTGGTCACCGTTTGTGGCGTCAGCGTTAAACTGGGAGAAAAGTCCTTGCTCTGCATATAGCTGAGAAGGGCCTTCCGCATCTGTCGGGCTACAGGTCTGTTAGCCAGGTCGCTATTGATGTCCATCGTCGTCATCAGCAGACGTCCCTTCCCTACCCTGGCCTCAAGTATCATTCCTAACTTACGCGACACATGCCATGTATCAATGGGCTGAACTGGCGACTGGTAGTCATGGGGCAGCTCGGCGAAGTTCATCACCTGAGCCTGATTCAACAATTCCCACCAGTTAAGGTTCGACCAGTCGTCAGTGGGGAAATCGTGTTTGAACAGCGGATGGCTTTTGTCGATATATGCCCCCGTGGTATGAGGAGGACGCATTTTAAACCATGAGGTATTCCAGAATACGGGTAGATAGGTCTGCTTCACATCACTGCCCATCGTCACCTTTCCGGCAGCTGTCATCAATACAGTGCCACCCCGTTTCAGCTCGTTCAATGCCTTGACATAGTCTGCCGTCTCTGTAATGCCTGTATTATCAGATTGTTCTGCATTGTCTTCAGCTGGATACACCCAGAAGTCCCAGTGGTTGAAAAACTTAGCTGTCAGCTTCACCGTCAGCGTCAACTTCGTAGCTTGACGGATGCTGTCAAGCGGATAAACCACGGTGCCCAACTGTATGTTCTTACCTACAGGTAATTCTCCCGAGGCAAGCCTGCCCCCGCAAATTACCTGATTGTTCTCATTATATATATAATAGGTGGCTTTCATACCATCGACAGATGTCTTGAAAGCATTGTAGACCTCGACGGGAACCCTGAGGGTGTCGCGGTTCGTAAATACAAATCGTGGGAAACGTGCCAAGGGCACTATGAACGAGCAGAACTGCCGCCATTCTTCAGCATTGCAATAAGGCTTTTCACGCCAATGAACATTCAGCGGGCCGACAAGTGCCGTACCCTGTCCGCTGTAGTCGTTCAAGCTTAACAGCTGGAAACCAGCATAGTCCTTGGTACGGAGATTGCGTTCTATCTCATATTTGTAACAAAGCATCTGCAGACGTCCGCTGGCCATCAGAAACTTATCCGCCATTGACGCCATGCCATTGTCAGAGAGCAAGTCACGGAAGATCTCGAAGTTGCGGGCTTTGTACACTCCTGTATACTGTGATATCTCGCTGAAGTCCGGGAAGACGCACCACTGGCCCTGCTCATGGGCTATGATGGGTGTGTTGTTGTCAGCCTCGCCTTTATAGTTGCGCGGACGGAGAATACCGTCATAATAATCGTCATCACTGCCAGGCGCCTGACGATTCCACTCCAGACCGCGGGCACCGCCCTTGACGTGGTACTCAGAACCATCGTCCCAAGCCCAGCCGCCGCCAACGCTTGCCCCGCAGTAAATCCTCGTAGAATCGTATTCATGCATCTGCTTCACCCAGTCATTACAATAGCTTACCCAGTCACCAGCAGGTTCATTGCCGGCTGCCATCATGATAAACGAGGGATGATGGCCATAAGTATCGACAATACGCTTCGACTCCTCCATCAGGTATTGGTCTATCGACTGACCACGACGCAGTCTTACACCATGGTTTGGCCACGACGGACCTTCTGGCTGCAAGTAGATGCCTACCTTGTCGGCTGCTGCAAAGGCGGCCTCTGGCGGACAATAGGAATGGAAACGCACATGGTTCAGACCATACGCCTTGCACTTTCTGAATACCTTCAGCCACTCTTCCTCGTCTGTAGGAGGATAGCCCGTTTCAGGGAAACAGCAGTTTTCAACGGTACCCCGCAGGAAGAGCGGCCGTCCGTTGATATAAATCTGCCGACCTTTGATGCTGACTTCGCGCAGACCAAACGTAACGGGAACTTTCCATCCATTATAATCGATTTCCTGCGAATAAAGCTGAGGATTAAACTCATCCCACAGCTCAGCATTCTCGGAATACCAGACATTATAGGTATTCTCGTTAATTATAACTTCCAACATGTGCTGGTCCAGATGGGGTATTACCTTCTTACGCCAGATGTGGATTCCACCTTGCAGTTCAATACGACCTGTTATACCGTTCCAGTTACCCTGTGTCTGGTCAGTCACAGAATGGGAGTCCTGACCTACGCAGACATTTTCAATGCCATTGTAGACACGGATGACAATCTCGTTACGTTGGCCTGGGACGACATACGACGTCACGTCATATTGGTGGGGTGTTGACAACGACATCTGGTGACCCGCCTCATGGCCATTCACATAGACGGTGGTTTCAATATGCGGCCGTTCCAGGAACAGCACCACAGGCTCCCCCTTCCACTCCTTCGGCACATAGATATGGCGACGATACCATGCGTTGCCCACATAGTGCTTGTCGGGTGTCAAAAAGAAGGGAAACTTGATCTGTCCGCTCTGACGATACTTCTCCATATACGGGTTGAAGTAGTATGAAGAGTCGTAGAGCGATCCAGTCCACGGCGTGTTCACCGTCACCTCATTGCCCTTACCGTTGGTAAGCATCGAACCGGGCAGAATGACATAATCATTATATAGAGGAGAATCACCCATGGCGAAGTCCCATGACCCCGCTAAGGAGATAATGTCCTGAGCCATCAGATTCAGGCTACAGAACCAAAGGAGTAAACCAGTTATTCTTTTCATCTTATCACTATTTCATCAACCTGCTCGCCTGGGGTTTTGTCAGCCTCACGTGGCAGGTATACAGGCATATTCTCTTGCAGCGGCAGTATACGCAGCTCCAGTTCCGTTGCTCCTTCCGGCAAACGCCACAATCCATAGAGGAAAGGACGTCCATAGTAGAAGTTGTCAGCTACCAGACGACTACTCTCACTACCATCGGCTGAACGCGTAATGGCATAGAGCCGGGCTACGTCGCCACGATAGCTGATGCTGAGCAGTCCATTATCGGGCACCTTGTTAAAGGTGATGCGGTAGACGGCGGCCTGCTCGAAATCGGCATCCTGCGGTTCCTCTGCTACTTTCTGCACACCAATGGGAATCTGCCGCAACTCGCCTGCAGGTTTCATTTTCGTACAAGTAACCTTTATGTCAGCAGCAGCTGGTGCTGGGGGAGTTTCAAGGAACAGTAGTTCTGCCTCCTGCCGTGTCAGCAGGTACACATTATTATATATAGGACGGTCCTTGCCACGGGGTTTCACATTGCGAAGTGTCTTTCCGTTCTGCATGACAATGGTGGTGGGAATGCCTTCCACCTGCATCATGTAGAGTTGACCGTCACGCTTGGCCACCAACTGAGCTGTGGCATACCTGATGCCTTCAATATTCACTGGGAAGATAGCCATGGCACCAGAAGGAACCGTCAGCTTGGGGAGGGTAACGCCACAAGCCGATAAGCTCACACCGCGCTTAGCCGACAGCAACTGTAAACGCTCATAATTATTGATGAAGATAAAGCCATGCTCACCTTCACTTCTCACGGCCCAGCGTAGTCCGCTATCGTCGCCCTTTTTCAAGTCTTGAGGAGCGGGAAACGTAGAATCCATCGTTGCCAGCACATCCCCCCAGTATTGCATGAACAAGTGCAAGGGACGAAGCATAAAATAATGTGGATAGGTCTGACCGAACTCTCCAAGAGGTGCCTGAAAGTCGTAGGTCTTCACAGGCATGTCGTTGTAGTTGGTAGCTACCGTACGCTGGTTCTCGTTCAGCGTGGTCAATCCTTCGGGGTTAGTGCCACCATGATACATATAGTAGCCTAACAGGTTAGAACCTGAACCGAGTTTCACTAAAGCCATCGAATAGGCATCCTCCGGATAGACATACGGACGGCGATGATAAGCTGTAGCCATACCGCCTCCTAACTCACAGGTGAAATAGGGATAACTCATAGCTGATGGCACTTGGCTGGTGGCCGTTGACTGAGAATAGTTTATCTGCTCAGTGGCAATGGCCGTTGACGAGCGAAAAGCTTTGAAGTTAAACGCCTTGTAGTAGTTACCGTCAGTCTCACCTAAGGTACGGTCCCAGAACCCGTCGGCATAGTCGCCATAGAGGGGCAGCATCTCACCAAAGGGCACCGGCGTGGCCAGCTCAGGCCAGCCCGTACGGGTATAGAACGGCAAGTCGAAGCCCGCATTCTGAGCTATCTTCTTCAGGGCCATGAGATACGATCCCCTACCCCGA
>Ga0310690_10009172_pt1 | contig 12434 bp, 12 predicted proteins | sample AusTroGonzalo_MG_2_FD_207661 | JGI IMG/M metagenome (GOLD analysis project Ga0310690, IMG submission 207661) | Bovine rumen microbial communities from tropical cattle in Woodstock, Queensland, Australia - Gonzalo_04 (v2) (version 2) | ecosystem: Host-associated > Mammals > Digestive system >...
AATGAAGAAAAGCAAGAGGCAGGCCACAGAGAGGGAGAACTTGCGCATCCACTCGATATAATGGCGGTTGATGTATTCGCTGTCGCTCCTGATTATCTGTTCGTACATCCCCACGTCGGACTCGGCGTTGCGGGCCACGGCCAATGCCTGGATAAGGATTTTCTTCCGCACAAGCTGGGTGGTGTCGGCCGTGATGAGGAAAGCGTCTTTGTAGACAAAGTTCTCCGGCGTTTCGGATGCCTTGACATTGTATGCGCGCATCTTGTTCATCAGGGTAGAGTGGAACTCCCTGTAGCGGTCCTCACGACTCGCCTCCAGCAGGCGCACCGAGGTGTCGAGCTGATGGACGTTCATCATCTTGTAGTCGCCCCGGAAACGGTCATCATCGCTCTTGTTGAAGGCAAACGAGGAGATATCGAAGGTCAGCACCTGCTCCTTGAAACCGATACTTGTGAGGGGACGGGTCCGGAAATTGTCGTCATCCATCGGCTCGCTGTAGGTGTAGCCGTCGTAGAGGGTGAAAAGGAGATAACGGTCGTCGGGGGTGGTCTGCATCATGCCCCGGTTGGCAACGATGACATTGGTGCGGTCGAGGCCCTCGCTGTGGTCATAGATGATGATGTCGTAGAGCGTCCGCCCGTCCTTCGACTTGTGGTCCACGCGGATGACATAGCCGTCGATGTCGCTGTAATACTCGCTCGGACGGATGCTGATGGCGGGCTTCTTGCGCTGAATATCGTAAAGGGTGGTACGGTAACGGAACATGGCCACCGGCAGGACGTTGTTGGCGAAATAGAAGGCCACGCCCGTCAGCAACAGGCAGACAAAAGCCATAGGCATCATCATGCGGCGCAGCGAGATGCCGCCCGCCTTGATGGCCACCAGTTCGTACTTCTCGCCGAAGTTTCCCATGGTCATGATGGAGGCGAAGAGCACCGCAATGGGCAGTGCCATAGGTACTACCGTGGCGGCGGCGTAGAGAATGAGTTCGGCGATAACGGCGATGTCCAGCCCTTTGCCCACCATGTCGTCCACATAGAGCCACACCAACTGCATCAGCAGCACGAACACCGCGATGGCAAAGGTCAGGGCCAAAGGACCCAGAAACGATTTCAGCAGCAGCCGGTCTAACTTCTTCACCTTACTTCTTAGTTCTCAGTTCTTACTTCTTTCCTCCCTTAGAACCAGCCGTTGAACAGACGTATCAGGTCGTTGCCGTTGGCCACGATGAGCAGCAGCAGCAACAGGGCCATGCCAATCTTCTGGATAACGTCGAGGGCTTTCTCGCTGGCTTTCCTGCGGGTAATCATCTCATAGAGGGTGATGACGATGTGGCCGCCGTCCAGGCCGGGAATGGGGATGATGTTCATGAAGGCCAAAACCAGCGCCAGAAGGGCCGTAAGGCTCCAGAACGAGTACCAGTTCCACTCCTTGGGGAAAAGGCTCCCAATGGCCAGAAAACCGCCCAAATTCTTGGCACCGTCTTTGGTGAAGAGTATTCGGAGGGAAGAGACATATTCCACCATCCGCTCCCAGCCGTAGCTGATACCCGCCGGGATGGCTTCGCCGACGGTGTAGGAGGTGTGCTTCACCTCGAAAATATCCGTCGGGTTCTTGGCATAGACGCCCAGTTTGCCGTCGCTGTTCAGCTCCACCAGCTGGGTGTGATACTCTCCCCCGCGATAGAAGCCAATGGTCACCGTGTCGTCGGCAAAGAGCGGCAATGTGGACATGAATTCGGTGGCAGTCGGCGTGGGTTGCCCGCCGATGCTGACGAGGCTGTCGCCCTCCTGCAGGCCATACTTCTTGCCCACCGAGCCCGCCGTGAAGGACTGCACCACAAACGGGAAACGCACAGCCAGCAGCTGCTTGGGATTGATGTCCATCATCTGGGAATACATGTCATCCTCGACCTCGAAGGTGCAGAGACTGTCGCCCCGCAGGACGGTGATTTCCGCCGGACGGTCCATAAACATCGTGCTGACGGCCTCGCCGAGGTCGGTCTGCTCCTTGCCGTCGAGGGCATAGATGATGTCGCCGTTGCGGAACCCCTGGGACAGCATCACCTCGTTGTACTCATAACCCATCGTGGCGTTGCGCAGGGGCAGCTCGTCCTGCCCCCAGTGGGCAAAGATGACAGCGTAGATGACCAGTGCCGAGAGGAAGTTGACCAGCACGCCACCCGAAATGATGCAGAGCTTCTGCCAGCCTTTCTTGGTGCGGTATTCCCAGGGTTGCGGCTCACTTTCCATATCCTCTGAGTTCTTGGTCTCGTCCACCATGCCGGCGATGTCGCAGTAACCGCCCAGCGGTATCCATCCCAATCCCCACAGGGTGTTGTCCTTGTCCTCGGGTTTCAGGTTCTTCTCGTCCCACGACTCGGGAGTCTCCCTGTTGAAGAAAAGAAAATGCCACTTGCCGTCGAATTTCTTCGCCTTCAGGATGGAAAACTTCCAGTTGAAGAAGACGTAGAAACGGTTCACACGGGTATGGAACAACTTGGCAAAGCCCAGATGTCCCAGCTCATGCGTCACCACCAAAAGCGACAAACTCAGTAGAAAAGCCAATACTTGCATATAGTTACACTCTCTGTTAATGATACAATTAAAGCGTGCAAAGATACGAACTTTTTCCGTAACCGCGACTTTTTTTGCATCATTCTTCCCTATTTTAACTATTATCCCGAATATTTTGCGTATCTTTGCACTCGTGAAAATAGAGGAAGCCATACAGCGTTTTGCCGACCATGTCACTGTCGAGCGGCGGCTGGCGGCGGGTACTGTGAAGTACTACGTCGGCGGTGTGGAGGATTTCGCGCGGTTCCTTGCCGAACAAGAAGTCACCGCACTCGACCAGATAGAGCCGCGCCATATACGCGAATGGCAAATGGCACTTGTCGCCTCGGGTCACAAGCCCGGCACCGTCACAAAACTCCTCACCGCCTTGCGCGTGTGGTTCCGATACCTGCGGCGCGAGAAATATCTGGACCGCGACATCATGGCCCGCATCACCCCTCCCAAAGGCGACAAACACCTGCCCGTCTTCTTCAGGGAACAAGAGGTGGAACATATCTACGACGACATCTACCCCGACACCTTCGACGGACAGCGCGACCGGCTGGTGCTGCGCATGCTCTACGAGACAGGGATGCGCCGCTCCGAGTTGGCAAACCTGCCCGTGAAGAACATTGATACCATGAACCTTAGCATCAAGGTGCACGGGAAACGCAACAAAGAGCGCGTCATTCCCATAGAAAATGAACTTGCACACAATATTTCGCGTTATCTTGCGTTAAGGGAACAGGTAGTCGCTGAACAGCGTGAGCAACAACCTGAGTACGAAGAGCCTTGTACCCTGCTTGTCAGCAGCAACGGCAAATCGGTGAACGACGCCAAGATATACCGGATTGTGGAGCACTATATGGCCATCCTCTCCCATGCAGAACGCACCAGCCCGCACATCTTCCGCCACACTTTTGCCACCCACATGCTCGACGAAGGCGCCAACATCGACGCCATCAAGGACCTCCTCGGACACAGCAGCCTCGACAGCACCGAAGTCTACACGCATGTCACACGGCAACACCTGAAGGAATCATATAAACACGCCCATCCCAGGGCACTAAAACAATAGGAGACAAAACTATGAATACCACAATCAACGCCGTCAAGTTCAAAGCTGACGAGAAACTGGAAAAGTTCATCCTCGACAAGGTTGCCAAACTGGACCGCCTTATCGATAACGTCACCAAATGCGAAGTAACCCTCAAGGTCGACAAACCCGAGAGCGACAATAACAAGATTGCCGAAATCGAGTTGAGCCTCCCCGGCCCCAACATCTTCATCAGCAAGCAGGCCGACACCTTCGAACAGGCCGTCGCCGACTGCATCGACGCCCTCCGTCCCCAAATCGAGAAATACAAGGAACGCCGCTAAGCAGAGCGTCATATAGAAAGAAGAAAGGGTCCATCAGGACCCTTTCTTCTTTTTCTTGTCTTTCTTGGGCTCGCCCAAGTAGGGGGGCTTGCCATCGGGGGTGGTGTAGGTGCCTTCCTTCAGTTTGCCTTTGTAGGAGAAGAACACAAGGACAACTCCTGCAAGGATGAAGGGGATACTAAGCCACTGGCCCATGTCGAGAATCATGTTCTTCTCGAAAGCTTCCTGCTCCTCCTTGATGAATTCTATCAGGAACCTCACGCCCCAAAGGGCTATCAGCCACCAGGCAAAGAGGCGGCCATTGTGCAGGTCGCCTTTCCTGCGCCGGTAGGCCCAAAGGCAGCCCAGGAAGATGAGGAGGTAGGAGAACGACTCGTAAAGCTGTGTCGGGTGCTTGGGAACGTTTTCGTGGTTGCGCTCGAAGATAAATCCCCACGGCAGGGAGGTCTCCACGCCGTAAATCTCGCTGTTGAAGAGGTTGCCCAAGCGGATGAAAAAGCCCGCGAGGGCCACCACCATGACGAGCCTGTCGAGCAGCCACCATGCGTTGACTTTGAACTTGCGGCAATAATACCAGATTGTCAGCAGGATGGCGATAGCCGCCCCGTGGCTGGCCAAACCCTCGTAGCCGGTAAATTTCCCCGTCTGCATGTCGAAAGGCAGGACAATCTCGAGCCAATGGTCGGAGGTGAGGAAATAGTCGGGCTGATAGAAAAAGCAGTGCCCCAGACGGGCGCCCACCAGCACAGCAATGAAGACCCATACGGTGAGCGTGTCGAGCAGACGGATGTCCACCTTCTCGCGCTTGAAGATACGGGACAGCACTATATAGCTGAACAGGAAGGCAAAGAGGAACCCGAAGGAATAGTAGCGAATGGAAAGCGACCCGATGTGTATCATCACCGGGTCGACATTCCAATGGATGAATTGCAGCAACATAGATGCAATCAGATTACTTTGCGTAGTTCACGGCGCGGGTCTCGCGGATGACCGTCACCTTGATTTGGCCGGGATAGGTCATCTCGTTCTGGATCTTGCGCGAGAGGTCGAGACTCAGCTTGTTGGCCTCGGTGTCGCTCACCTTGTCGGCACCCACGATAACGCGCAGCTCGCGGCCTGCCTGGATGGCATAGGTCTTCACCACACCGGGATACGACATGGCCATGTCCTCCAGTTTCTTGAGGCGGTTGATATAAGCCTCCACAACCTCGCGGCGGGCGCCGGGACGGGCGCCGCTGATGGCGTCGCACACCTGGATGATGGGCGAGATGAGGTTGGTCATCTCCACTTCGTCGTGGTGGGCACCGATGGCGTTGCAGATGTCGGGGTTCTCCTTGTACTTCTCGGCCAGTTTCATGCCGAAGATGGCGTGCGGCATCTCCGGGTCGGTCTCGGGCACCTTACCAATGTCGTGCAGCAGGCCGGCGCGCTTGGCCATCTTGGGGTTGAGGCCCAACTCCGAAGCCATCGTGGCAGCCAGGTTGGCCACCTCGCGGCTGTGCTGCAGCAGGTTCTGGCCATAGGACGAACGGTACTTCATGCGCCCGATCATGCGCATCAGCTCATGGTTCATATTGGTGATGCCCAAGTCAATGCAGGTGCGCTTACCCACCTCGGCAATCTCCTGCTCAATCTGGCGGCGGGTTTTGGCCACCACCTCCTCGATGCGGGCAGGATGGATACGTCCGTCGGTCACCAGCTTATGCAGCGACAGGCGGGCAATCTCGCGGCGCACCGGATCGAAACCGCTGATAATGATAGCGTCGGGCGAGTCGTCGATGATAATCTCCACACCCGTAAGCGACTCCAGGGCGCGGATGTTGCGGCCTTCGCGGCCGATGATGCGACCCTTCACCTCCTCGTTCTCGAGGTTGAAGACGCTCACCGTGTTCTCGACGGCCACCTCGGTGGCAGTGCGCTGGATGCTCTGGATGACAATCTTCTTGGCCTGCTCGTTGGCGGTGATTTTGGCCTCCTCGACAATGTCGATGATGCTGTTGGCGGCCTCGTTGCGGGCCTCCTCGGTCATCGACTCGATAAGGTTCTGCTTGGCCTCCTCGGCGGTCATGCCGGCAATGTGCTCCAACTTTTCGATGCTCTCGTTGTAGACCTTCTCGACTTCGGCCTGACGCTTGCGCAGCACCTCGATCTGGTTGTTCAGGTTGTCGCTCACCTGCTTGATTTCGTTGTTCTTCTTCTGCAGTTCGCTCACCTGCTGGTTGAGGCTCTGCTCGCGCTGTTTCAGTTTGCGTTCCTCGTCGCGCAGGGCGTTGTTCTTCTCGTTCACCTGCTTCTCGTGCTCACTCTTCATCTGGAGGAACTTCTCTTTGGCTTGGAGGATTTTGTCCTTCTTGATGATTTCGCCTTTTTCTTCAGCGTCTTTCAGCACTTCCTGGCTCTTGGCCAGCAGTCTGTTGCGCAGCACGCTTGTGGTGAGCCAGATGCCCACGCCGCCGCCTACGACAACTCCGATAATGATTCCAATGATTATGTTCATTTTGTGATACTGTGTTTGTTTGTGGGGATGGGCTGGGACTCTGCGGGGGTGCACTCAGCAAAAAAAGGCTGCACCGACCTCCTCCGGGAGTTGTGGTAAACTCTGAAAAGATAAGATTTGAGTGCCGGACGTATCAGCCATACAACCTACCCGTCCCTGAGCTTACTCGGTTTGTAAATGGTGTTGAGTTTACAAACTGTTTCGGAACTCAGCGCAGCCTATCCTTCGGTTTCCGCTCTGTCCAGCAATTGACTTATGGCGTTGAGGCGCTCCTCCAGGCCGTCGCTTTGGAAGTTGCGTCGCTCTTGCATCTTGATGAGACTGGTTATCTGTGTCAGCGATACCATCGCCAGTAAGTCTTGACCGTCTTGGTGGCCGTAACGTTTCCCATAATCGCGAGCCTGCTGCTCTATCAGGTCGGCTGCCTTGCGCAAATACGGTTCTTCGCTGCTGCTGATCTTCAGTTTGTATTTGCGCCCCAAGATGGTGACTGTTACGGGAAGTTCGTCCATGGTTGGTGATTATTCTTCTTCGGGTTGCGCTGTGGCTTCCGCACCGGTCTCGTTTATCATTGCCAGGCTTTTGTCTATACTGCGTATCAGTTGGTTGATCCTCAGTTTCATCTCTGTGGTATCACCCCTCTGAGTCAGCTTTTCCCCTAGTTTTAATAATTTGTTCTCTTCTTTTAAGGTTGATATTGTTGTGTTTTGTTGCTTTATCTGCTCCTGTAGTTCCTTCAGTTGACCCGTCAGCTTTTCTTCCCGGACACGCAGACGACCATTCTCATCCAGCAACCGCGTTGCCTTCCGCTCGATGTCTGCCAATATGGTTTCAATGTCTGACATGGTACTCTGAGTCTACACTACAAAAAGCGTGCAAAAATACACATTTTCCCGCACATAGGCAAAAAATATTTTCCATTCCTTCAACACAATGCCCCTATTATCTTATCCTACAAACTCTTATTCTTCTCTCGAATATTCACTCCCCTACCCTTCGCGCGTTACTATAATAGGGTAAAAACGCCCTGTGGAGACGGCTTTTTCATCCCTGGGAGGAGACACAAAAAGTAATCGCACCCCATCTCTCGAGGGGTACGACTGCTTTGGCTGATGCGAAGCGTGGAGACCGACTACTATTTGTCGAGCTCCTGCTGGCGCAGGTGCTGCACGTAGATGGCCTTCTGCTTCCGTTCCCGGTTGATGACGGAAGGTTTGGTGAATTTCTGACGTTCGCGAAGCTCTTTCACAACGCCAGTCTTCTCGAACTTTCTTTTCAACTTCTTAAGGGCTTTCTCGATGTTGTCGCCCTCTTTAATAGGAACTACGATCATGTTTTGTACCTCTTTCTTGTTAAAGGATGAATAAAACTATTAACTAAGACTCTTGTCTTCTGATGGGTTAGAACTGCAGGTGACCCTGGGCGGCAGCGTCGTTGAGGGCGGCCAGGATGCCTTTCTTGTTGATGATACGCATGCCCTTGGCACTCACTTTCAAAGTAATCCACATATCCTCTTCGGGAATGTAGAACTTCTTGGTCTGCAGGTTAGGAGAGAAGGTTCTCTTCGTATGGATGCGGGAATGGGAAACATTGTTGCCCACAATCACTTTCTTACCGGTAATTTCGCAAATCTTTGACATTTTCTGTATACTTTTTGATGATTAATTACGTTACTTTACACGTGCTTCCTCTCGGGAAAAGCGGGTGCAAAAGTCGGACTTTTTTTTGACATGGCAAAGATTTTTGCCCCTCCCGAACAGGCAAAAAAGCACTTTTAACATATTGCATTTTAATACTCGCTATTGTACAGACAATTACGCTTAACGGAAAAAGGATATTTAACACACTCTCCCCAGGCACTTAGCAACTCATAAGTTGTTCAAAAGCCCTCGAAATGCCCCTCAAAAACAAAAAATCGCCCCCTCGATGTTCACCCAAAAACTCCTCAACTGGTATGCCGAAAACGGCCGGCAACTCCCCTGGCGCGGGACCACGGACCCCTACCCCGTATGGCTCTCGGAAATCATCCTCCAGCAGACCCGCATAGAACAGGGCCGCGCCTACTACGAGCGGTTCCTCCAGGAGTACCCCACCATCCGCCACCTGGCCGACGCCAGCGAGGAACAGGTGCTGAAAACCTGGCAGGGTCTTGGCTATTACTCCCGCGCCCGCAACCTCCACGCCACCGCACACCATATAGCCTACGACCTCGGAGGCCGTTTCCCCGACACCTACGAAGGCATCCTCGCCCTCCGTGGCGTGGGGCGCTATACCGCGGCGGCCATCGCCTCCTTCGCCTTCCGCCTCCCCCATCCCGTCATCGACGGCAACGTCTACCGTTTCATCTCGCGCCTCTACGGTATCTATACCCCCATCGGCACCGATGCCGCCTACCGCGAATTCGAGACGCTCCTTAAGCGTCTGATAGACACCGAGCGGCCCGACCTCTTCAACCAGGCACTGATGGACTTCGGTTCCACCTGGTGCAAGCCCACAGGGTGCAACTGTGAAGAATGCATCTTCGCGCAGGAATGCGTGGCACACCGCGACGGCAAGGTAGCCCTGCTGCCCGTCAAGCCCGACAAAGTGCAAGTGAAACCGCGCTACTTCTATTATATAGATGTGCAATGGCCCGAAACGGATGGTATCATGACATTGGTACACAGGCGCGAGGCGGGCGACATCTGGCAGGGACTCTACGAACTCCCCCTCTGCGAGACCGACAAACCTCTCGCCGACGATGGGATTCTGCCATACCTCCGGCAGCAGCTCGCCCAATGGTTCGGCACAGAACCCGACGAAATCCTCGCTGGTCCCTGCTTCCGGCACCAGTTGACCCACCGCCTCATCACCGCCCAATTCTTGCAGGCGGGATACACCCAACGGCCTCCTGCAATCCCCGGAAAGTTCACCGTCGTGAGGCGTGACGAGATGAAGAAACTACCCGTCCCGCGACTGATAGACAAATACTTGAAGACTCTGTGAATAACTTTGCCTCGTTAATCGCGCAAAAAGTGGTATCTTTGCAGCCGGTAATATTTCCGTAGTTAGTATATCAAGTTATTATAAATTAGTTAGGTAAACGAACATGACTGGTGTAAACAAAGTAATTCTCCTGGGCAATTTGGCCAGGAATCCCGATGTGGTGGCATTTCCGCAGAACAAAAGCAACGGCACAGCCGGCGTAGTGAAGAAAGCTTCCTTCCCGGTGATGACCTCAGAATACAGAAGGACCCGCGATGGTGAGAGAACCGAACACAGTGAGCGGCACAACGTTGTCTGCTGGTACTCCCTGGCCGAGATAGCCGAGAAGATACTCCGCAAAGGCTCCCTCGTCTATGTGGAGGGCAAACTGCAGACCCGCTCGTGGGAAGACAAAGAAGGCAACAAACACTTTATCACCGAAGTTATTGCCGACAGTTTCAACGTCATCGCCAACCGCAACCGTCCCGAAGAGACCGCCACCCCCGAACCCGACCCCCTCTCCACCATCCTCAACAACGAGACCGAACCCCTCGGCGACCTCCCCTTCTGACATCAACCCATGACCCTCGAACTCCTGGCTCCCGCCAAGAACCTGGAACAGGGCCGTGAGGCCGTCAACCACGGTGCCGACGCTATCTATATCGGCGCTCCGGCTTTCGGCGCCCGTGTGGCAGCGGGCAACAGCATCGAGGAGATAGAACAGCTGGCACGCTATGCCCACCGCTACCATGCACGCGTGCACGCCACGGTCAATACTCTTCTCTTCGACGAGGAGGTGGAACCCGCCGTCAAACTCCTCCACCAGCTATACAACGCTGGTGTCGACGCCGCCATCATCCAGGACCTCGGCCTGCTGGAATGCGACCTGCCTCCCATCGAGCTGCACGCCAGCACCCAGACGCACAACGCCTCCGTTGAGCGCGTAAAGTTCATGGAACAAGTGGGTTTCGCCCGCGTCATCCTCGCCCGCGAGACCTCGCTGGAGCAGATGGCAGCCTTGCGCCAGGCAACCACGGTAGAGCTCGAATCCTTCGTGCAAGGGGCCCTCTGCGTCTCCTATAGCGGCCAGTGCTACCTCAGCCAATACATCAACGGCCGCAGCGGCAACCGCGGATGCTGCAGCCAGCCCTGCCGGTCGGCCTACGACCTCCTCGATGCCCAGGGGCGCGTGCTCCGCAAAGACCAGCATCTCCTCTCCCTCCGCGACTTCTCCGCCGCCCGGCACCTGCAGGAAATGGCCGACGCGGGCATCACGTCGTTCAAGATCGAAGGGCGCCTCAAGGATATGGCCTACGTGAAGAACGTCACCGCCTACTACCGCCAACTGCTTGACAACATGATGTCCCACGACGGGAACTATCGTCCCGCATCCTCCGGCCACTGCACTTTCTTCTTCACTCCCGACCTCGAGAAGACTTTCAACCGTGGATTCACCGACTATTTCCTGCGCGGACGGCAACCTATGGCGACGCTTGCTACGCAAAAGTCGCTCGGCAAGCGCCTCGGCAAGGTGACGCGTCTCGACCGCAACAGCATTACCGTCGACACACGCGAAGCCCTCACCCCTGGCGACGGACTCTGTTTCTTCTCCCCCAAAGGCGAGCTGGTGGGCTTCCAGGTCAACCACGTGCAGGGCCACATCCTGCAGCCCAACCGTATGCCCGACGGGCTGGCCGTGGGCACCCTCCTCTGGCGCAACAACGACCAAGCCTTCGAGCGACAACTGCAAGGACGCACCGCAGAGCGCAAGATAGACGTAGAAGCCATACTTTCAGACACTCCCGACGGCATTGCCCTCACCTTGGCCGACAGCGACGGCACCCGCATAGAAGCCTCCGTCGCCTGCGCCAAGGAACCGGCACAAAACCCCGAGCGGGCACAGGAGCAGATAGCGCGCCAGCTGGGCAAGACCGGCGACACCCCCTTCTGTATCGCCCATCTCGAAAACCGCTGTGCCCAGCCCTGGTTCCTCCCTGCGGCCCTCCTCAACGAGTTGCGCCGCCAAGCCCTCACGCAACTGGAGGAGGCCCGCGTCGCCGACCATCTGGCGCGTCGCGGCCACTGCGCCCCCCTCGCCGTGCGGCAAGCCAACAATACCCCCTATTTCGAGACCGCCCTCGACTACCGCGCCAACATCCTCAACACGCGGGCAGAAGCCTTCTACCGCCGCCACGGCGTGAAGGAAAAGGAATACGGACTGGAAAAGACCAAAGACTACGACGGCAAAGCCCTCATGACCACCAAATACTGCCTGCGTTATGAACTGGGCATCTGCCTCAAGCAGCACCCCGACACCGCCGTCGACCTCTTCCTCCGCAACAACCACAACCGCTTCCGCCTCCTCTTCGACTGCCATCGTTGCGAGATGCAGATCCTGCCCTGAACTGCCAGCCCTACAGAGATTACCCTCTCCCTACCGGCCCACTTTTGCCGTCTCCAACTAAGGTTCCTGTCCCTTTGATTCTCAACGGCTAAGTATCTATTACTTTTCACCTCGCTTAATTCAACGCGGCAATCATTTGTTTATCTTGTTAATAATCAGCATACCTCTGGATTATTTCGCTTAAATCCCACTTAAATCCCGCTTAAACTTACGCATATTAAGCGAACTTGTTTAGTGACCATTTTTTATTCTTCCCACACACTATCTTTCCTGCCATTCTCAACGAAGTAAGCAAATTTCCTACCTTGGATAATTTCTGTTTCTCAGTCAAAGCATCAGGTAACTTCATAATCAAAAGGTCATTAAAGTCTTTTCTTCCCAAACTCTTGTGTTGGTCGAGTGCTTTGAGGATGAGGTCTTTGTAATAATCATCGTCGAACCCTTTCTTTCGGGTGTATTCTGCCTCTTGACCCGTGGCTTTGGCTACACTCTTGGCGAAGAATTGTAGACCTATGGGTCATTTTGCAGGCTGGGGTTCTATTCTGATGTAGACCAGTAAAGGGATTCAAGAGATTCAAGGTTCTTGAGCAGAAAATCGGCGTTCCAACGTGGCCTATGGGTCATTTTGCAGGCT
>Ga0310690_10009173_pt1 | contig 12434 bp, 10 predicted proteins | sample AusTroGonzalo_MG_2_FD_207661 | JGI IMG/M metagenome (GOLD analysis project Ga0310690, IMG submission 207661) | Bovine rumen microbial communities from tropical cattle in Woodstock, Queensland, Australia - Gonzalo_04 (v2) (version 2) | ecosystem: Host-associated > Mammals > Digestive system >...
AACAAGGAAACATACTCCGTCGCGGTCTTCGCGGTCAGGATCTCGAGGATTTTATTGCAGAACAGTTAAAATAAAATGAAAGAGGGCATCACAGCCCTCTTTCATTTTATGATATCAACATATACGATTAGTGAACAAATTACATATTGGGCAACTCAAGCCATTTCACGTAACAGAAGTCCTGACGATGAGGCAGGTTCTTGTTCTTCGGATACATGCGGATGGCACTCTTATACTGACCGAACTGCTTCGGCTCAAGGTCAGCCTCGAAAGTGTAGTTGTTACCATCATGGCTTGTCACCTTCAGCGGTTCAACATTGAAGACACGCTCATCACCGTTCTTGTCGATGTAAACGTTAACCTTCTCCAGTCCGATAGCATCATCGAGACCCTGCTCGTTGATGACGTACTTGATATGGTACTTCTGACCAGCCTCTCCACCTGTTGCGGGGAAGTCCCACTCAGAAGAGATGACGCTGATGGCATCCCAACGCTCAGCAACAGCTTCCTTCCACTGAGCAATATCCTTAGCCAGACGGTTGTCGTCCTTAGAAAGTTCCTTGAAGCGTTTAGCCTCCTTGTTATAGAACTTATCATAGTAGTCGTCCAACTGACGCTTCATCGTATAGTGAGGAGCGATCTGGGCGATAGAGTTCTTGACAACCTTGATCCAACCCTTGGAAATACCCTTCTTGTCCTTATCGTAGTAAAGCGGAACAATCTCGTTCTCCAACAGACCGTAGATAGTAGCGGCATCCAACTGATCCTGATAACCCTGGTTCTGATAGGTACGCTTCTCAGTAAGAGCCCATCCGGCACCCTCACGATAGCCCTCGAGCCACCAACCATCTTTCACGGAAAGGTTGACAACACCGTTCATCTCAGCCTTCTCACCAGATGTACCAGAAGCCTCCAACGGACGTGTCGGTGTATTCATCCAGATATCAACACCTGAAACCAAACGACGAGCCAACAGGAAGTCGTAGTCCTCAAGGAAGATGATCTTACCCTGGAACTCCTCACGCTGTGAGATATCGAAAATCTTCTTAATCAAGCCCTGACCAGCACCATCGGCGGGGTGAGCCTTACCTGCGAAGAGGAAGATAACAGGACGCTCGGGGTTATTCACGATGCGACTCAGACGAGCCTCATCAGTGAACAGCAGGTGAGCACGCTTATAGGTAGCAAAGCGACGGCAGAAACCGATAACCAATGCATTGGGGTTAAAGCGCTCCAGCAACTTCACTACACGTGAAGGATCACCTTGGTTCTTCAGCCATGTCTCACGGAACTGTTCCTTGATATAATTGAACAACTTACCTTTCAGCACCTGACGGGTAGCCCAGATTTCCTCATCGGGACAGTTATAGATACCTTCCCAGATGCTCTGGTTCGACTGGTCGCTCATGTGTGACGGATCAAAATACTTGGCATAGAGTGAACGCCACTCAGCAGCACACCATGTGGGGAAGTGAACACCATTGGTGACAAAGCCCACGTGGTTCTCCTCTGGATAATAACCGTTCCAGATTGGAGCGAACATCTGCTGACTAACCCATCCATGAAGTTTAGATACACCATTCACTTCCTGACAAGTGTTGCAGGCGAAGGTTGACATACAGAACTTCTCGCCCTTATCGTCGGGGTTCGTACGACCCATACCGATAAACTCATCCCAAGTGATACCGAGTTTAGCAGGATAAGCACCCATATACTTACCAAACAGTCCCTCGTCGAAATAGTCGTGACCGGCAGGAACAGGAGTATGAACAGTATAAAGTGAAGAGGAACGAACCAATTCCAAAGCCTGGTTGAATGTCAGACCGTCCTCAATATAATCACACAGACGCTGCAGGTTGCAGAGTGCGGCATGACCCTCGTTGCAGTGATAGATATCCTTCTTGATACCGAGTTTCTTCAGCAGCAGCATACCACCGATACCCAACAGTATCTCCTGCTTCAAACGGTTCTCCCAGTCACCACCATAGAGACTATGGGTGATAGGCTTATCGAAGTCGGAGTTCATCTCATTATCAGTATCCAACAGATAGAGTTTCACGCGACCTACGTTCACACGCCATACATAGGCATGAACCTGATAGTTGGTATAAGGAACGTCGATAACCAAAGGATTACCGTCCTTGTCAAGCTGACGCTCGATAGGCAGCGAACCAAAGTTCTGGCTCTCGTAGTTGGCAATCTGCTGACCATCCATCGACAGGCTCTGTGTGAAATAACCGAAACGATAGAGGAAACCAACAGCACACATATCGACATTAGAGTCGGAAGCCTCCTTCACATAGTCACCAGCCAGCATACCCAGACCACCAGAGTAGATCTTCAGGGCTGAATGGATACCATATTCCATGCAGAAATATGCCACAGAGGGACGCTTTGAATCGGGTTTCACATCCATGTACTTGCGGAACAAGTCGTAAACTGTCTTGATGCGCTTCATCAGCGCCTTATCCTTAATAATCTCTTCCTTACGGGCGAAACTCAGACGTTCCAGCAACATCACGGGATTGTGTTTCACGTCATGGTAAAGCTCAGGGTCAAGGTCACGGAACAAGTCACGTGCCTCGTAGTTCCATACCCACCACATATTGTGGGCAATCTCGTCCAAACACTTCAATTGCTCTGGAAGACTTGACTTCACGGTCAACTCCTTCCACTGTGGAGCATTTGCATAATCAGCTTTAATTTTCATAATCTATCAAACGTTATATTTGAATTTATTTGTTTCTTACTTATTATCTCTCGCTTCTGCCTTACGCAGTGCAATGTCATACGCCTCGTAGTAGTACTGGATGAACTCACTCCAAAGAGCTTTCTTCGACAACTCAAACGCATGCTTGCGACAGGCATCAACCTGCTGCTTTGTCATTCCAGAGAACTGTGCAACGGTATCCTTGATGATGTCAGCCACCTCCGAGTAGTTATAGTCCGTACGATGAACCACCTTTACACCGTCCTCTATCTCACCATTATGTCCGAACACCTTGTTTGCCCAAAGACCGAAACCGGCAAGGTCGGTAGTAATGCAAGGCACCTTAAAGGCAACAGCCTCCAACGGGGTATAACCCCAAGGCTCATAGTAGGAAGGATAGACACAAAGGTCATTACCCAGCACTACATCATAGTAGGTCATATTCATGATACCGTCCTTGCCGTCCAAGTAACAAGGCAAGAAGATGACTTTCACCTGATCTTCCTGACGGTTGTGCATATCGTAATACTTCAACATACCAAGCACATTGTCATGACTCATATTGTGCAACCAGTGAGTAACCTGAGGAACTTCGAGCGGTGTATCGAATGACTTTCCACTTTCCAAACGCTCCTGCAAATCCTTGCGGGGTTCCCCTACCCAACCGGGCACCTCAATAAAGGCAAGTACTTTCTTCTTCAGGTCTTTGTCACGCAACAGACGGTTCATGGCTTCCACGAACACGTCGATACCTTTGTTGCGGAACTCATAACGACCAGAAGTAGAGACAATCAGCGTATCATCGTCGAGCGTCTCACCCAACAGGGCGTTGGCAACTTCCAACAGGCGTTTGCGGGCAGCCTTGCGTTTCTTCGTAAACGTAGCAGCCTTCGGCACGAAACTATCATCAAAACCATTTGGTAAAACTACATCAACAGGTTTGTCGAGCAGTTCCTTGCACTCGTTGGCAGTAATATCGCTTACCGTCGTAAAGCAATCCACATGCCAGGCAGTCTGCTTCTCAATAGAGTGCTTCGACTGCATATTCAACTCATCTGCCATCTGGTCGCCATGATAAGCGAAAAGATAGTCGTAAAGCGGTTTCATATTACCGGCTATCGAACGACCAATACTCGTGGCATGCGTCGTGAAAATCGTACCAATCTGCGGCAACACATTATTTATATATAAGGCGCCTAATCCGCACATCCATTCATTGGCATGATACACCACCTTCTGTCTATTGTTCAAATAGTGCTTGTAGAAGCTCTCTACCACCAGTCCAGCGGCATAAGAGAACATCGAGGCTTCGTCGTAATCACCATAAGCGTGCAACGAGTCTACCTGATAGTGTTCCCACAGCCATCCATAAATCTCGTTCTTCTTTTCAAAGAACGGCTTAAAGTCCACAAGAATAGCAATTGGTTCACCGGGGATTGTCCAGCGACCAACTCTCAGTTTCAGACCTCTCTCCTTAGCCTCCCATTGCCAATCGGCAAAGAGAGCCTTGTCTTCACGGAAATAAGGACTTTCCTTCATTTCCGTCTCATCATCTAACTTTTGCTGCCAAAAATCAGGACCGATAAAGAAGATATGGTCCTTCATTGCATCCTGTAATGTCTTTGCGCGAGTAGAAAGCACGGTATAGATACCGCCAACCTTATTACAAACTTCCCAGCTCGATTCAAAGATATAATCTGGGGTTAATAACTCTTTTCCCATCTCTATACATGTATAACAGCGGCAAAGGTAACTAAATTTTTCTTAATTTTACTAAGAAAAAGAATATATTTTGGTACAAAACCCCGATTAATTGATATAGATTTAGTATCTTTGTCGGAAAAGTAATCGAAGGTGAAAAAGACTGTTATCTTGATACTTATGGGGTTGATGTCCGTTTCCTCCTTTGCACAAAGGGGAAACGACGCTTTCAAGGCATACCTCTATAACGATGAATACGAGGTTTACCTCCGCATCAACTTCTACGACCAGAACATTAAAATCCCCGGACAAGAACTTTATGGTGACTTGCCTGGCTATCTCGGAAGGAAAAACCATTCCTTCTGTTGGGTGATGGTTTCAGCAAAGATAGAGAGTGAGGACAAAGCGACAATGACGCTTATTAACGACTTTGGCAGCGAAGACCTGACGGCATCGCTCACCATGAAAAACGACTCCATCTATATCTTCAAACAGGAAGAAGGGAGTACCGTCAAAATCCCGAAGAACGGTAAATGGCAGAAACTCCCCAAGACACTTGAATTCAAACGGAAACAACAATGATTAACGACAAGATACAACGGATAGAACAACTCGTCAGAGAACTGAACGAGGCTTCCGATGCATATTATAACGGACGGGGCGAGCGTATGACCGACTACGAATGGGATGCCCGTTTCGATGAACTACGCCAACTGGAAGAAGAAACGGGAACCATCCTACCCGACTCGCCCACACAGAAAGTATCGGAAGACAGTATTACAGGACAAAAGGAGGAACACGAGTTTGCCGCCCTCTCACTTGCCAAGACAAAACAACCTGCTGAACTGGTGAAATGGGCGGAAGGACGCCCCATCTGGATTTCATGGAAACTCGACGGATTAACGCTGGTGGTGACTTATGATAATGGCATACTGAACAAAGTGGTGACGCGCGGCAACGGACATATAGGTACGAATATCACCCATCTCGCTAAAGCCATCAACGGCATTCCCCAACAGATCAAAGACAAGGGACATACCGTCATCCGCGGTGAGGCTGTTATCAGTTATGACGACTTCGAACGCTTCCTGATGGAATCGGGTGAAGACTATGCCAACCCACGCAACCTCGCCTCTGGCTCACTGACATTGAAAGACACGGAAGAGGTGAGACAGCGCCATATCCAATGGATTCCCTTTACTTTGGTACATACCGACGAGGATATCATCTCGTGGGGAGCACGTATGGACTGGCTCGACAGTCAGGGTTTCAATACCGTAGAGCGTCAGTTGATCAGCATACCCGATGGCAGTTCCGTAGAAAGCGTCATCAATGCTTTCACCGAAAAGGTAACCAGCAAACAGAATCCTTTCCCCGTTGACGGACTGGTCATCTGTTACGATGATACGGAATATGCCCAGACAGGAAGTGTTACGGGACATCATGCCACCAAGGCAGGACTCGCCTTTAAGTGGCAAGACGAGTCGGCGGATACGGTATTGGAAGAGATTGAGTGGTCGTGTGCAGCAAGTACCATTTCACCTGTCGCCATCTTCCGCCCTGTAGAACTGGAAGGTACTACCGTCAAACGAGCCTCGCTCTGTAATATCAGCGAATGTGAACGATTAGGTATTGGTGGGAAAGGAACGGAAATCAGCGTCATCAAGGCGAACAAAATCATCCCGAAGGTCATTAAGGTCAATCGTGTGGAAGGCTTTTTAGAGATTCCCCACGAATGTCCGGTATGCCATGCCTCTACAGAGATTAGCATCAGTGAGACAAGTGGTACGAAAACATTGCATTGTACCAACGCTGACTGTCCCGCCAAACAACTGAAGAAATTCGCCCGCTTCGTATCGAAGGACGGAATGAATATGGACGGTATCTCGGAACAAACGCTCTCGAAGTTCATCAACCTCGGATGGGTCAGCGAATACGCTGATCTCTACAATTTGCGTAACCATATCCGCGAACTCGCCCAGATGGAAGGCTTCGGAGAGAAGTCGGCATCTAACATTATCCGTAGCATCGAACGCTCGGCAAACGTAGAGGCACATCGATTACTCTATGCTTTGAATATCCCGTTATGTGGCATGGATGTATGTAAGCGGCTGCTGGGAGCCTATCCGTTAGACGCATTGGTAGAGGAAACTACTAAAGTGACTGGTGACTTATTCAATCCTATGAAAGAACCGGAAGAGGTATTCGCCCATGTGGCAGGCATCGGTCCTGAGAAGTCGGCATCATTTGTCAACTGGTTCCGCAATGAGCATAACAAGCGACTCTACCAGCATCTGCGTGAGAAGATTACCGTCACACAGGCATCAAACGAGCCGATGGGCAGTAAATGCGAAGGACTGACCTTCGTTATTACTGGCGATGTCCATCACTATAAGAACCGTAATGAACTGAAAGCATATATCGAGTCACAAGGTGGAAAGGTAGCTTCTGCCGTCAGCGGATCAACCAGTTTCCTCATCAACAACGATGTTACCTCGACCTCCGGTAAGAACCAGAAAGCGCAACAACTCGGTATTCCGATCATCTCAGAAGACCAATTCGTTGAGAAATACGTATAATCAACATGCGACATCAACTATTCATTGCTCCCTTATTTCCCATCGCTTGTTGCCTTATCCTCGGCATTGTCATCGGGAAGTACTTTCCTCTTGATGTGTGGCTAACACTCGGTACACTCGCTGTCAGCATCGTCATCACCCTATTGCTCTATCGCTTTCCTCGTTGGCAGACGATAGGAATATGGATATCAACCATCCTCTTTGGTATCTGTCTCTTCCAACATCCCCTTCCAGAATCCTCATACGTCCGCCATACTGGTGAGCGACTACAAGACTATCGGCAACAGTTATTAGAGGAATATCAACAACAAGGACTTGACGAAAACGGTTATGCTATCATCGCCGCCATGACTTTAGGCGACAAGTCGGCACTGACACCTGAGACCAGGCAATTATTCAATATAACAGGAGCAGGGCATGTGTTGGCTATCAGCGGTTTACACCTCGGTATTATCTATATGCTTATCTCACTATTGGTAGTGGGAAGACGATGGCGCATTATTACTCAGATTATAACCATATTAGCCCTTTGGATGTTTGCCTTTTTAGTGGGTATGACACCGAGCGTAGTACGTTCAGCCACTATGCTGACCGTCTACGGACTGCTCTCGTTAGGCTATCGACAAAAGATGAGTGTCAATGTGCTAGCCTTCACAGCCATTGTCTTATTAATAGCGCAACCTAACGCGCTCTTTGATATCGGTTTTCAAATGTCGTTCTTGGCAGTTCTTGCCATTCTGTTATTTTTCCCCCTACTCTATAACATCATCCCACTTCACTGGGTGATGGAACACAGATGGGTCAGTTGGCTATGGGGAATGACAGCCCTTTCCTTGTCGGCACAAATAGGAGTAGCACCTTTGATCGCGTTCTACTTCCATCGTTTCTCTGTATATTTCCTATTTTCTAACTTCATTGTTATTCCTTGTGCCTATCTTATCCTGACAGGGGCTCTGCTATTGCTTGTCACTCATTTGTCATTTATCGCCATTGCGCTGGCTGGTGTGACAAAATTCATGATGAGTGCCCTCGCGGCTATTGCCTCATTACCCTGTGCCAGTATCGAAGGACTCTATCCCTCTTTGGCGCAAATCCTATTGGTATATATTGTCATTGGATGTATTTATATTGTCTTTCTGAAAAGAAAAAAGGCAATAACGGTATGAGTTTGCGTTTTTTTTCTTAATTTTGCACACCAAATCAGAAAACAATAAGAAAATGGGAAAGATTATATTGACAGGCGACCGTCCTACGGGTAAACTTCACTTAGGACACTATATCGGTTCATTGCGTCGCCGTGTAGAACTGCAACAGGCAGGCAACTATGACAAGATGTTCGTATTCATGGCGGATGTACAGGCACTCACTGACAATGCCGATAACCCCGAGAAGATACGACAGAATATCATCGAGGTAGCCCTCGACTATCTCTCTGCAGGTCTTGATCCAGAGAAGTGTGTACTGTTTATCCAGAGTCAGATTACCGAATTGGCAGAGTTGACCACCTATCTCATGAACCTCGTGAGTGTTAGTCGCGTACAGCGCAACCCGACTGTAAAGACCGAAATCAAGATGCGCAACTTCGAGGCGAATATTCCTCTTGGTTTCTTCTGCTACCCCGTCAGTCAGGCTGCTGACATTACGCTGTTTAAGTCTACGACTGTTCCCGTTGGTGAAGACCAGGAGCCGATGCTCGAACTGACCCGCGAACTGGTGCGCCGCTTCAATTCTACTTATGGCGAGGTATTGGTAGAACCTAACATCATGCTGCCTGAGAATGCCACTGCTCGTCGTCTGCCTGGTACAGACGGAAAGGAAAAGATGTCGAAGTCTCTCGGTAACTGCATCTATCTCTCTGACGATGCCGAGACGGTATGGCAGAAGGTACGTTCGATGTATACCGATCCCGAACATATCAACCTCAATGATCCCGGACACGTAGAAGGTAATGCGGTCTTCACCTATCTCGATGCTTTCTCAAAGGATGAGGACTTTGCCAACTTCCTGCCCGAGTATCAGAACCTTGACGAACTGAAAGACCATTACCGTCGTGGCGGTCTGGGCGATATGAAGTGCAAGAAGTTCCTGAATCAGATTCTCAATGAGATGCTGGAACCTATCCGTCAGCGCCGTCATGAGTTTGAGCAGGATATTCCCGAAATCTATAATATATTAAGGAAAGGAACCGAAAAGGCCCGTGAGACAGCTGCTCAGACGATGAGTGAGGTACGTGCTGCCATGAAGATCAACTACTTTGACGACAAGGAATTGATTCAGTCGCAGAGCGAACGATATAAGGCTTTATAATCAATTTCGTTATATCGTTATGACGTTATAACGTTAATACGACTTGTAACACTTCAATCGCTCTTCGAGCGACATTTCCGCATAGTGGCGCCATTCAGTGGCGCCATTTTCTTTGTCCACCAGATAGTCAAGGTCGTGCATGTGTTTATACGCTTCCATCTCGAAAGGATTCAACAGATATCCTGCATTACGTAAGTGCTTGCGATAACGACAGGCTTTCAGCCAAAAGAGAAAATACTTCCAATAGAAACATATCCACGAATCGTGCGTGGCACGAGCCTGATAGAGATGAATCATCTCGTGATTCTTCAGTGCGTCCTTTCTGTTGTTGAAACGCTCCGCTTCTTCCTTGCTGTGTGTAATGATATGTCCGAAGAAGGTCATACCCTCATAACCTTTCCGAATCCAGAAAGGAAGACTCACTGCCTGCATATCCTTCATCCTGCTGGGACGCTTGGCACGGACCATTAGAGGTATAATTGTCAACGGTGTTGCCATTTCGCCCCAAAGGTAGGAATTTTCTGCGAATTATGGTATTATTTCTTCGCAAAAGTTTGCAAACGACCCTTTGCACACTTTTGCAAACGGTTTTTCTTGGAGACAATCTAATTATTTCGTATCTTTGCATCAACAAAATCAGAAATCAACAAACAATAAAATTCAAACAACATGATCCTGACCAACCGAGAGATGTTTCTGCTCATCATCTGCACCGTGTTCTACATCATCTTATTTATTATGGTGATACAGAGCAACCGCAGCAAGATACAATTGCTGCAGAGCCGACTCGACAACATTCACGCCATGCAGAAGATGGCAGTCATCGAGAAACGCGAGCACAGCGTAACAGATATCTTCTCTGCACCCGTGTACCTGCGCATCAAACAATATTTAAATGAAGGAAAGAGCATGCGCGATAGTGACTGGCACGAACTGGCGGAACTGGTGGATACGGTCTACAGTGGATTCAGTGAGAAACTCTACAGCCTCTACAACATGAGTGATCAGGACTATAACGTGAGTCTGCTCATCAAGGTGCGCATTGCCCCGAAAGACATTGCCACCCTCACGGCACATAGCAAAGAGAGCGTCGCCTCTACGCGCAGCCGACTCTATCAAAAGGTGTTTGGCAAGAAAGGTTCTACAAAAGACTGGGATGACTTTATCCTCTCGATATAATCTCGAAATAACGATATAACGACAATAATAATAACATCTTAAAAAATAAGATTATGATAGACTATTTAATTGCAAACATGTGGCAGGTTTGGGCTGTTGTATCCATCCTCTGCCTGATTTTGGAACTCTCGTCGGGTGATTTCTTCATCATCTGCTTTTCCATCGGTGCTGTCTTCGCTATCATTGCAGCAGTCATCGGTTTAAATGTCTACTGGCAACTGTTTATCTTTGCCATCTTCTCGCTACTGAGCATCTTCTTCGTGCGACCTGTGGCATTACGGTGGCTGCACAAGAACGAGCCAAACCGTGCTTCGAATGCCGATGCCTTAATCGGACGGACAGGAAAGGTAACGGAGGCTATCAATGTCAATGAGCCCGGCTACGTGCAGATTGACGGCGATCTATGGAAGGCTGTCAGTGATGATACGATCGAGGAAGGTGAGACCGTGCGCGTCATCAATCGCGAAAGCACTATCGTCACAGTAGAGACACTCTAATCCTTCTCAGAATAACGTAATAACGATATAACGTAATAACGAATTTATAAATTAATAAAACATTATGGACATTATGACTTATGTATTGATCGCCATCGTAATCTGCGTGATTATCTTTGCTAAGATGGCACTCGTGATTATCCCTCAGTCGGAAACCAAGATTATTGAGCGTCTCGGACGTTACTACGCTACGCTGAATCCTGGTATTAACATCATCATCCCGTTCATCGACCGTGCCAAGGACATTGTTGTACTGAACCGTGGACGTTATGCTTACTCCAACACCATCGACCTGCGCGAACAGGTGTACGACTTCCCTTCACAGAACGTGATTACCAAGGATAACATCCAGATGGAAATCAACGCCCTGCTCTACTTCCAGATTGTAGATCCTTTCAAGGCTGTGTATGAGATTTCGAACCTGCCCAACGCTATCGAGAAACTGACACAGACCACCCTGCGTAACATCATCGGTGAACTGGAACTCGATGAGACACTGACTTCTCGTGACACCATCAACACCAAACTGCGTGCCGTCCTCGACGATGCTACCGACAAGTGGGGTGTCAAGGTAAACCGCGTAGAGTTGCAGGATATCATTCCGCCTTCAACCGTACTGAATGCGATGGAAAAGCAGATGCAGGCAGAGCGTAACAAGCGTGCACAGATTCTGACCTCTGAGGGTGAAAAGGCTGCTGAGATTCTGGCTTCCGAAGGTGAGAAGACCGCTATCATCAACCGTGCTGATGCTCAGAAGCAACAGGCTATCCTGCATGCTGAAGGTGAGGCTCAGGCTCGTATCCGCAAGGCAGAGGCTGAAGCAAAGGCTATCGAACTGATTACCGAGGCTGTCGGTAAGTCTACCAACCCAGCCAACTACCTGCTTGCACAGAAGTATATCCAGATGATGCAGGAACTCGCTCAGGGCGATAAGACCAAGACCGTTTACCTGCCTTACGAGGCTACCAACCTATTGGGCAGCATCGGTGGTATCAAGGATCTGTTCAAGGCAGACTAAAAATATCAAGTTGCTATCAAGAAAAAAATCCTGTGAGCCCACAGGATTTTTTTATTACGCATCTTCCATCATACATCAGCCATCATACCATCACACATCATCCCTCAGCTTTTTCTTGAACATCTTACTCATGCTGTTCAGATATTCAGCAGGAGTGATGCCAAAGGCAAACTTAAAGGCACTAATATATGATGCGGTATCTCTGAAACCACACTTGTAGGCAAGTTCATCAGTAGAGTAGTCGGAGCGCTCCATAAGGCACTTCGCAGCATATTCTGCGCGCAGGGAATTGATATAGTCCAGCGTTCTGTCAGGCTCTTTATAGCGGGGCACCAGTTTACAGAACGTCTCATTATCGACTCCCATGAACTGAACCAGTGCGTCATGGTCGAAATCAGGATTGGTGAAGGGACGCTCCTTATTGACGCGGGCATCCATCATGA
>Ga0310690_10009176_pt1 | contig 12432 bp, 12 predicted proteins | sample AusTroGonzalo_MG_2_FD_207661 | JGI IMG/M metagenome (GOLD analysis project Ga0310690, IMG submission 207661) | Bovine rumen microbial communities from tropical cattle in Woodstock, Queensland, Australia - Gonzalo_04 (v2) (version 2) | ecosystem: Host-associated > Mammals > Digestive system >...
CCGCAAAGAGCTGACGGTGTAATTTGCCGTACAGCCGACTTCAGTATGACTGTGGATGAGGCCCGCCCGTTTTCCAATGGGCGGGCTTTTCCTCATAAAGCAAGGGTGAATCCGCCTGAAGCGGATGGATGATGAACCAACGATGGAAAGACGTTATCGGCTGAAGAAGAACCGGGCGTTCCAGTATGTCTACCGCAGAGGACATTCGGTCGCCTGCCGTAATCTGGTCATGCTTCTGGCCCCGGGCCGGGAGCTGAAGATCGGGTTTTCCGTCAGCAAGAAAACAGGCAACGCCGTGACCCGGAACCGGATTAAGCGCCGCCTGCGGGAATGCTTCCGGCCCTATCTGGGGGATGTGAAAACCGGTCTGTACGTAATCGTCGCCAGACCTTCAGCCGCAGAGGCCGCCTTCGACGACCTGAAGCGCGACGTGCGCTACCTGCTGAAAAAGCAGAACGCGCTGCTGAAACATGATCCGGAACCAAACCCGGATCCGGCTTCGGGAGAAGGGAACCGCGCCAGATGAAACGTCTGTTTCTGTGGCTGATCCGCTTCTACAGACGGGAACTGAGCCACCGCAAGAAACGTCCCAGCTGCCGATATATCCCGACCTGTTCCGAGTACGCCGTGACCGCGATTGAACGATACGGCGCCTGGAAGGGCGGAAGGATGGCAGCATGGCGTCTCCTGCGCTGCAACCCCTTCAGCAAGGGAGGCTATGACCCCGTACCGGAGGATCCCTGCACCATATTAAGGAGGGAATAACCCGGAATGAATGATTTTCTTTTCAACATCCTGGCCTGGATCAGAAGCTGGGTCGGGAACTGGGGATGGGCAATGGTGGTCTTTACCATCATGGTCCGTCTGGTGCTGACGCCGCTGGACATCAAGAGCCGCATGAGCATGCGGAAGACGACCAAGCTGCAACCCCAGATGCAGGCCCTGCAGAAGAAGTACGCTAATGACAAGGAAAAACTGAATCAGAAGACGGCCGAGCTGTACAAGAAGGAGCACGTGAGCCCGCTGAGCAGCTGTCTGCCGCTGCTGCTGACCTGGCCGATCCTGATCGCCGTTTTCGGCGCGATGCGGCTGGCGGCGAACAAGGAGCTGCTGATCCAGGTGGGTCAGATCCTGAACAACGATATGCCCACGCTGGAGCGCTGGCTGTGGATCAAGAACCTGTGGATGCCGGACAGCATTTTCGCGGCGGCGATGCCTGACCTGAAGACGCTGCAGCAGATTCCCTCGGATCTGTGGACGAACTGGTTCAATACACTGGACCCGAACAACCTGCCCGTGCTGATCAAGGATCTGGGGCTGACAGCCGAGAGCTTTTCACAGGCCAACCTGTCCGCAACCGTCGCGCAGATTATTGAGGCGATGAAACTGAACACCGCCTATTTCGAAGCTGTGCAGGTGAAAGAAGGATGGACGTTCAACCTGCTGATTACCCAGCTTTCCCTGGTCAACTCATACAACGGCCTGATGATCCTGCCGATCCTGAGCGCCGTGAGCCAGCTGGCGATGACCAAGATCATGGGCGGAAACCAGCAGCAGGCCAACCCGGACCAGCCGGGAGCCGGCGCCGGCAAATTCATGCAGTATTTCTTCCCGATTTTCTCCCTGATTATCTGCTTCAGCTACTCCGCCGCGTTCGCCCTGTACTGGGTGGCGGGTAACCTGGTGAGCATGGGTCAGACGTACGCGATCAACAAATATCTGGATAAGAAAGAAAAAGCAGCGGCCGAAGTGGCCGGGGAAGGATCTGTGAAATGAAACAATTTGAAGCAGCCGCCAAGACTGTGGAAGAAGCCATTGAGCAGGGGCTTCAGGAGCTTGGCGTTTCGATCGGCGATGTGGATGTACAGGTAGTTGAGGAAGGCAGCAAGGGCCTTTTCGGCCTGTTTGGCAGCCGGCCCGCGAAGGTCCGCCTGACAGTGAAGGCCTCCGAAGAGGATCCGCTGGGCAACCTGCTGGAGGACAAGAAACCCGCGAAGGCAAAGAAAAATCCGGAAAAGAAGCCGGAGAAGAAACCGGAAGCGAAGCCCGAGAAGAAGGACGAAGAACCGGCAGCCGAGAGCAAACCGGCAGCCGAGAACAAGCCGGCCCCCGAGCAGAAAAAGGCGAAGAAGCCCGCGGAAAAGAAGCCCGAGAAGAAGCCGGAGAACGAAAAGACCGAAGAAACTCCCGCCGCAGACGGGGAAAAAGAAACCGGAAAGAAGGCGAAGCAGGAGATCCGGCCCATGGAGAAGCCGGAAGTGACGATGATCCCGGCGGAGGAACTGACCGAGGACTCTCCCGCGGGAATCGCCCACGCGTTCCTGATGGAGCTTACGAAGCTGATGGGCGTGGACGTGACCATTGATATGGGTACGGACGCGGAAGGAAACGTTTACGGCTATATCAACGGGGATACCCTGGGCGTGCTGATCGGCCGTCGGGGCGAGACCCTGGACGCGGTGCAATACCTGACCAGCCTGAAGGTGAACCGGGACCGCGAGGGTTATATCCGCGTGACGCTGGATACTGAGAATTACCGGGCGAAGCGGGAGGATACCCTGATTCGCCTGGCCAACCGGATGGCGAACCGCGCGCTGCGCACCGGCAGAAAGGTGAGCCTGGAGCCCATGAATCCTTATGAGCGCAGGATTATCCATTATGCGCTGCAGCAGACGGAAGGAGTTTCGACACACTCCGAAGGGGATGAGCCGAATCGTCATGTAGTCATTACTCATGACAAATAATGTCATAGGCAGAGAGATTTCGCGGCTGCGGCCGCGACCAGAGGCTTTCCGATCGCCTCTGGACTCTTCGGATTCGGCTATTACAAATAGTTGAAAAGAAATTGTTTATTCAGAGGTAAAGAACCATGTTAGATATCAATCTGCTCCGGAATGAGCCTGAGAAAGTCAAAGAGAATATCCGGAAAAAGTTTCAGGATCAGAAGCTTCCGATGGTGGACGAAGTCATCGCGTTTGACAAGGAATACCGGGAAGCGATTCAGCAGGCGGACAGCCTGCGCAACAAGCGCAAGACCCTGTCAAAGCAGATCGGCGGTCTTCTGGGCAAAGGCCTGAAGGATGAAGCCGAGCAGGTCAAGGCGGAAGTGGCCGCCATGGCGGATGAACTGGCAGCGCTGGAAAACAAGGAAGAAGAACTGAAGGGTGAGATCCGCAAGCGGATGCTGGTAATCCCGAACATTATCGACGACAGCGTGCCGATCGGCAAGGACGACAGCGAGAACGTCGAGGTTCAGCGCTACGGCGAGCCTGTGGTGCCGGAATGGGAGATTCCGTACCATGTGGACATCATGGAACGGCTGAACGGTATCGACCTGGACGCGGCGCGGGAAACCAGCGGCAACGGGTTCTACTACCTGATGGGCGACATCGCCCGGCTGCACAGCGCCATCCTGAGCTATGCGCGGGACTTCATGATTGACCGGGGCTTCACCTATGTGGTGCCGCCGTTCATGATCCACGGCAACGTGGTGACCGGCGTGATGAGCTTTGCCGAGATGGAAAATATGATGTACAAGATCGAAGGCGAGGATCTGTACCTGATCGGCACCAGCGAGCATTCGATGATCGGCAAATTCATCGACAGCATCATCGATGAGGATAAACTGCCGAAGACCCTGACCAGCTACAGCCCCTGCTTCCGGAAGGAAGTCGGCGCCCACGGCATTGAGGAGCGCGGCGTTTACCGCATCCACCAGTTTGAGAAACAGGAAATGATCGTGGTCTGCAAGCCCGAAGAGAGCCCGATGTGGTTCGACAGGCTGTGGCAGAACACGGTGGACTTCTTCCGGACGCTGGATATCCCGGTGCGGACGCTGGAATGCTGCAGCGGCGACCTGGCGGACCTGAAGGTCAAGAGCCTGGACGTGGAAGCCTGGTCTCCCCGGCAGAAGAAATACTTTGAGGTCGGTTCCTGCTCGAACCTGGGCGACGCCCAGGCACGGAGACTGCAGATCCGGGTGCGCGCGGCGGACGGAAGCAAGTATTTCGCCCATACGCTGAACAACACCTGCGTGGCACCGCCCCGCATGCTGATCGCATTCCTGGAGAACAACCTGAAGGCTGACGGCACGGTTGCGATTCCCGAAGCGCTGAGAATGTACATGGGCGGGAAGGATCATATCGGATAATTGCGAGGGCTTTCCGATCGCCCTCGCGCTCCTTCGGGAGAATGTAGTTTATATAGACAGGAAAGAGATATCGGATGAGTGAAGAGAAGAAAAAGAAGGGTTTGTTTGCCCGGCTGCGGGAAGGACTGAGCAAAACCCGCGGGAACATGACCGAAAAAGTCGACGATATGGTCCGGGAAAACCGGAAAATCGACGACGACTTCTATGAAGAGCTGGAAGACATCCTGCTTATGGCTGACTGCGGCCTGCAGGCTACCACAGTGATTGTGGACGAGCTGCGGGAGCGGGTGAAAGCCAATAAGGTGAAGGATGCCGGAGAAGCCCGGGAAATCCTGAAGCAGATCATGATTGAGCAGATGGATATCCCCCGGCCGCCGCTGAAGTGGCCCATGGTGATGCTGGTGGTCGGCGTGAACGGCGTCGGCAAGACCACCACGATCGGGAAACTGGCCATGCGGTTCCAGAATATCGGCCGGAAGGTGATGCTCTGCGCGGGCGATACCTTCCGCGCGGCGGCGGCGGAGCAGCTGACTGTCTGGGCGGAACGCGCCCGGGTGCCGATCATCAAGCACGCCGAAGGCGCGGATCCCGCGGCAGTCGTGTTTGACGGCATTCAGAGCGCCAAAGCCCAGGGAGCGGATCTGCTGATCATCGACACCGCGGGCCGGCTGCACAACAAGAAGAACCTGATGGATGAGCTGGCGAAAATGCGCCGGGTCATCGACCGGGAATATCCGGAAGCGGATACCCGCTGCATTCTGGTGCTGGACGCCACGACGGGACAGAACGGCCTGATGCAGGCCCGGGCTTTCAAGGAAGTGGCGGAGATCAACGGTATCATCCTGACCAAGCTGGACGGTACCGCCAAGGGCGGCATTGCGCTGGCGATCCGGCAGGAGCTGGCGGTGCCGGTATGGTATATCGGGGTTGGCGAGGGGATTGATGATCTGCAGCCCTTCGTCGCGAAGGATTTTGTGGAAGCACTGTTTTAATGAGGAGATATGAGTATGGCAGAACTGACAATGGACAAACTGGTGGCACTTTGCAAGAACCGGGGATTTATCTTTGCCGGGTCCGAGATTTACGGCGGACTGGCAAACACCTGGGACTACGGTCCGCTGGGTGTGGAATTCAAGAACAACGTCAAAAAAGCCTGGTGGCAGAAATTCGTGCAAGAGAGCAAGTATAACACGGGACTGGACTGCGCGATCCTGATGAACCGGGAAGTATGGGTGGCCAGCGGCCACGTGGGCGGCTTCAATGATCCGCTGATGGATTGCAAGGCCTGCAAGGCCCGCTTCCGCGCGGACAAGCTGATTGAAGATTTTACCGAGGGCGCCGAAACCGGCGACGGCTGGAGCAACGCCGAACTGGAACAGTTTATCGCTGAGCATGACATCGTCTGCCCGGTGTGCGGCAAGAAGGACTTCACGGGCATCAGGCAGTTCAATCTGATGTTCAAGACCTTTGCCGGCGTGAACGAGGACAGCGCGAACGAGATCTACCTGCGCCCGGAAACGGCCCAGGGCATCTTCGTGAACTTCCAGAACGCCATGCGGACCACCCGGAAAAAGCTGCCGGCGGGCATCGCCCAGATCGGCAAGAGCTTCCGGAACGAGATTACCCCCGGGAACTTCATCTTCCGCGTGCGGGAGTTTGAGCAGATGGAACTGGAGTTCTTCTGCAAGCCCGGCGAGGATCTGGAGTGGTTCAACTACTGGCGCGGTTTCTGCAAGGACTGGCTGCTGAGCCTGGGCATCAAGGAAGAGAGCCTGCGGCTGCGGGATCATGAGCCGGAGAAGCTGGCCTTCTATTCCAAGGCGACGACGGACTTTGAGTTCCTGTTCCCCTTCGGCTGGGGCGAACTTTGGGGTGTGGCGGACCGGACGGACTACGACCTGACGCAGCACCAGGAGCACAGCGGCAAGAGCATGGAATATCTGGATCCGGTGACCAACGAGAAGTATATCCCGTACTGCATCGAGCCCTCTCTGGGCGTGGACCGGATGGTGCTGGCCTTCCTGTGCAACGCCTACGAAGAGGAAGAGCTTGAGGGCGGCGACGTGCGCAACGTGCTGCACCTGCATCCGGCGCTGGCGCCTTACAAGGCGGCGGTGCTGCCCCTGCAGAAGAACAAGCTGGGCGGACTGGCGAGCGAGATCCACGCGGAACTGTGCAAGTATTTCCCGGTGGAGTACGACGAGACCGGCTCCATCGGCAAGCGGTACCGCCGGCAGGACGAGATCGGCACGCCCTTCAGTATCTGCGTCGACTTCGAGACTGAAGAGACCCAGACCGTGACTATTCGTGACCGTGATACCATGCAGCAGGAGCGGGTGGCAATCTCCGACGTGCGGAAGTATATCGAAGAACGGATGAGGTTCTGATTCAGTTGCTAATCTTTATAGCCGGCGATCGTATGACGATCGCCGGTTTTTGCAGGTGTGCCGGGCATGGCACAATTCTTGCAGGTTCCTTTCCTTTACCCGTTGATACAAACACATGCGACGGCTGGAGAGATTGATAAGTAAGGATTCGTAGGCCTTTCATCAAAAATGACACAAACACATACCAGGTTTCCGGATATCGATATCGCATCATAGGCTCCGCGTGAGATTAGGCCGCAAACATTGAAAGAAAGCGGCTTTTGTGCTATTATTGTGACGGTGAAATGGATGTTTTTCACTGGAAAGGAGGAACCTCCAATGCCAGCGAATCAGGAAACCGAGTTTATTTCTCTGAGAAACGATCTTTTGTTCCATATGGTCTTTACGAAAAACGGAGCAGCCCTGAAAGGTTTGCTGAGCACGCTTTTGAATATTCCGGAATCGGAGATTGTCAAGATAGAGATCCTGAATCCCATGCAGTATTCTGACGTCAACACTACAAAGCTGACGGTTCTGGATCTGAAAGTCCATCTGAATGGACAAAAATACATTCTTGTGGAGATGCAGGTCCGGAAGTTTGAGAAATGGACGAACCGCACCGTGGTTTACACATGCAGGCAGGTAGCGGATCAGGCGCATGACGATTTTGATTACGGAAAACTTGAACCGGTTATTCAGATCTCGATCATGGATTACACGCTGTTCCCGGACAACAGGGTATTCTTCGATCAATATATTCCCCGTAACGCAAAGGGATATCCGTACACAGACAAGATCCAGTTCTATGTGATGGATCTTACGGCGATGGATGAGGCTACAGACGAACAGAAGAACCAGGGACTGGTTGAATGGGCGAAGGCTTTCAGGGCAGAGTCCTGGGAGGAAGTCAGGGAGATTGACAATCCCGCAGTAAAGGAGGCGGCGAAGACGATGGAACTGATCATGTCAAATCCGACAGAGCGCGAATGGATCCGCATGAGACGGGACGCGGAAATCGACCGGAGAACGGAGATTCGGGCTGCAGAGAGGAAGGCAACAGCAAAAACTAAAGCAGATATAGCAAGGGGAATGAAAACAAAGAATTACTCGGTTGTCGATATAGCAGAATTAACCGGCCTTACCGCCGAAGAGATAGACGCTCTGTAACGGATTTCTGTTCTGTTTCCCTGCGATTTCAAAATACCGGGAAAACTGGACCAATACCGAAAGACCTCTGCGGCAGAGCATGAGAGCCGCGGCAAAACGTACCCAGGAAATTCAGGGAGGCCCTTGACAATGACGACGACCAGGCGCACGCTTTCTCGGCTTGGCTCGGCTCGGCGGGATACTGCATCCAATCTTCGCGGGAGGATTGGCATGGTCTGACACTGTCTTTTTCAACAGCATACGATGTTTTCAGGCGCAGGCCGTGATATATAGTTCGTGAATGGCCGGCGTCTTTTTGTTGTGCAGATTATGAATGATGAATCAGAAGTGGCCAGGTTGATGGACTTCTTCAAGACAGCTGATCCGAACGATTTAAGCCATGGAGAACTGTCAAACAGGGTACATGTTTTGAAATGCGAGAAGGAGTGTGAAGATTCGATGTGTGCGATTACACAGAGTTTTGTGGATGAAGGGAAGATTATTGGTGCGGTACAGATTCTTCGAAACAGATTTCATATGGATGATGAGAAGATTGTCGAAGAGATAAAAGAAGAATTTCAACTGAACGACTATCAGGCGAGAACATTTGCTTATCCGAAGCAGGAAGAAACAGCCTGAATTATTTTAGCTTCAGGAATGTCTCATAATCAGCTTCGTTCTGATCCGCATAGGAAACGGCATATTTTACCATCGCATCCTCAAACGCATCACTGTTTCCCAGATAGCCGGCGATCGCATGACGGTCGCCGGTTTTCGCGTGGGCATGGGCCAGCGTCCAGGCGCACATCCGGGAGAGCGCGCTGAACGCATCTCTCTCCAGCATTTCAGGGTCAAATGAATATTTTGCATCCCACAATTGACGGACATAATAGTCACGGCTGCTTCCGGACGCAGTCTTCAGGCGCAGCCAGCCGAGCAGGATATCTCCGCTGTTCTGGATCGCCCGCTGGCCTTCCACGATCCTCTGACCGCATTTTTCATACGTGCTGGCACCATAGTATGCTTCCAGGACAGAATGATCCGCCTCTTTGATCTGCAGGACCAGCGGATCCTCGTTCTCACGGCCCAGGAGGATCAGAATCCAGGCTTTTCGGCCGACGCTTCCGACCCCGACGACCTTATGCGCCATCTCAACCGGCTCGTACTGATCGATCAGATGCCGCCTTCCGGACGGAAGAGATTCCTTGTAAAGATCAAGCGCTTCCTCGATGCTGTGGCTGAAATCAAAACGTGTTCTGTCCTCTCCGAGCAGATCGCGGATCGGAACAATCAGCGGCGGATTGCTTTTGATCCGCAGCTTCCCGTCCACTGTTTCCGTGAGTTTGGCAAAGGCGCGTTCACTGTTTTTCAACAATGCCTTTGCAATGACAGCTTCTATTTGCCTTTTCTGTTTGCCGCTGAGCGTGTCCGCTTTTTTCTCCATCAGCTTTTCCAGGTCGGAGTGCTCGTACCATACCTCCATATTACCCTTTTCAGAAAAACCGGACATGGACTGCCTGTAAAAGGCGGCAGCGTCATAAACAGCGTCCGCACGCTTTTCCTTTGACAGCCCTTTCTGGCGTCCGCAGATTTCAAGACTTGCGAAAAGCCGCTTCACATCCACTTCAAACGGAGCCGGAAGGGTTTCGTCAAAATCATTGATATCAAAGACCAGCCGACGCTCGGGAGACGCAAAAATCCCAAAGTTGGAAATATGGGCATCCCCACAGGCCTGCACCCGGAAAGGCGTCCCGGGCGAAGCAGACAGATCATTGGCCTGAATGACGGCGGACCCTCTGAAAAAACTGAAAGGTGAAGCGGACATGCGTTCACGCCGGATCGGAATCAGTTCTTTCTGCCGGTTCTGCTCCTGCTCAAGGATCAGCTGTTCAACCTCAGGGCGCCCTGTTTTTACCGTCCATTGTCCAAGCGCTTTGCGTGAAGTGGTTTTTCTGTACTTCTTTGCTTCCTGTTTTCTTTCTTCTATCGTGGTCATAAGGTTCACTCTTTATTGAGCCAGGAATTCATCCAGGATTGTGCGGTAGGCATCGGTGTTGACGCCGCGGATCGGCTCGCCGATGATTACGCCTTTTTCATCGACGAAAACGGTGGTGGGGTAGACTTCAACGATGGGATTCAGAGCGGTTTCCAATTCCTGTGTACTGGCGAGCATGGGATAGGTGACACCGGCTTCCGCTGCGACCTGTTTTGCGTCGGCGAGGCACTTTTCCTTATAGCCGTCCAGGCAGATGCCGATGACCCCGGCGCCTTTGGCGCTGTATTCCTGCCAGATGGCTTCCAGTTCAGGCATCTCCGCGGCGCAGGGACCGCACCAGCTGGCCCAGAGATTGACCAGGGTAATCTTGCGGCCGGCAAAGAGATCTTCGCTCGTGACAGATTTACCGCTGAAATCATTGAGCTCAAAGGAGAGTGTTGTTCCGACAGCATCCTCGCCGGGACTCACGGGCTTTTGCACGGTGACGGCGGCTTTGACAGCATCCACATCTGTCAGGAGGCCGATATACTCTTCCTTACAATTCTCCGGGAATTTCGCAAGAGAGTTTGTAACCCCTTCGGAGTCTGTTTTGGGCGTCATGAGATAGAAACGGTAGTCTCCTGTCTGGCCAAGCTCATTCAGGACATAGTTGTCCGGAGAATCGTCCTTAAGGATCAGAACCTGGACATCCTCAAAGGTTTTGCCGTTCCCGATCGAGAAGAAACTGTACAGCTCAGACGCGTTGCCGAGGATCTCTGTGAGCTGTTTGGTCTGCTCCTCGGTGGTCTCGCCGCCGTTCTGAACCTGAGCGAGCAGCACCCGGTCCTCCTCGCTGAGCGGTATGTACAGGATGACGGAGCAGGCGATTTTGGGGTTGGGACTGAACTCGCCGATATCCATCGGGTAGACCATTCCCTGAAGCTGATTCCATTTTTCAGGAACGGTCAGGCTTATACCGGTATCATTGAAGGGCCAGACATGTGCCTCCTCCTCCGCAACAGCGGAGAGTGAGACGGTGAGGAGCAGGACGAGGCCAGTTAATAAGGCAACGATTTTTTTCATGTGAGTGATCTCCTTTCAGAATGAGTGCCGGATGTCGGGAACCCTTTGTGCTCAGTACACTTTTACTGCGCCCCGGAGTAGAATTCCGTTTTGGTCGGGTTCTCATGGATCAGTACGGAACTCTGACGGAATGTTTCAACCATTTCATCTGCCGCGGCATGAACCTTGTCCAAGGTTGTGTCGCTCAGATACATCACGATCGTGTATTCCTGATAAACCTTATCGTCGCTTATCCAGCCGCCATGCGCTTCCTGGATCGTGTATCCGCCGAAGTGACGGATCAGGATGTCTTTTGCCTTTTCCAGCGCTTCCGCCTGGGTGAACACGGGCGTGTTGGTATCCTTGTCGTTCGTCCCCAGATACAGCACATACTGAATGTCAGTTTTTTCTTCCGCGGGCTGTTCCGCTGCCGGGGTTTCTTCCGCCGCTGCCTGCTCCGCGGCAGCCTCTTCCGCAGCGGGCTGAGTTTCTTCAGTCTGTTCCGTTTCGGCCTTTACCGGGGCGTTGACGGGCTCCGCGAATTCCTCCAGCCAGCGGAAGGAGCCGGTCTTCTTCACTTCGTCCCCGTAGATCGTACGGAAGTCGTCCTTCATGGAGATCACATGGTAGCCGCTCTGTTCCCACTTTTCCTTCAGCGACTGCGCTTTCTCCGTGTTGCCGTAATCGCGTTCCTCGTCGTCCGCGATCAGCATGAAGGCGGCGCTCTTGTACCGGTTGTTGAAGATCGTGAAGTTGTGCATGCTCACGTCGCCGCTGCTGTTGCCGAAGGACAGCACCGGCTGACGGCCAATTTCCTTTACGATGGCCTTGACCTTGTTCATTTTCAGGTTCTTGATCAGCAGCCTGTCTGTCCGGACAATGTTATCCTCACCGGTATAGACGTATTTCAGCCCGTCCTCGCCGTTTTCGTTGCTTGCTTCGATATCTACGTCCATGCCGATGATCTGTTCAAAAGGAATGTCCAGATGGCCCTCGATGAAGGTCCGGCAGATGTAGCGGTCACTGCCGCTGCAGACATAGACCTTGAAATCGTTCTCCTGCAGGTACTCAACCACTTCCACCATGGGCGTATAGAACGTATTCGCATTGGACATGCCTTCGAATCCGTCCGTTTCCCGCACCAGCTGATTTGTCACAAAATCGGCAAACTGCGTCAGCGTCAGGCCCGCGTAGGCTTTGGCCGCGTGGGTGGCGTGGAGCATATCCATCCCGTCCGGGAAGGATTTGTCCAGTGCGTGATCCCTCAGCATGCAGCCGAACTCCAGCATCTCCTCGTCCGGCGTATAGGAAGGATCGCAGAAGATACGCCGCTCCAGCAGATAATATTCCAGATAGGTGGGATACAGTTCCCCGCAAAGCGTCCCGTCCATGTCAAACGTCGCGATCCGGTCAGCCGGCGGGATATAATCCGGCGAGGATTCATCGGTCACTGATTTCACATATTCAATCAGCGCTTTCAGGGCGGGAGCGTCCTTGTTCCAGTCCGCAAAAATGTCTTCCTCCTGCTCGGCCATAGCGGGCACAGCGAGCAGCGCCAGCAGCATCATCAACGCAAGGGCGAAAGCTGTCAGATGTTTCCAAAAACTGTTTTTCATATTGAACCTCCTTGAATTTTTCACAGGACTATTCCTGTTTTTGGATTGGGAATCATTCATTGAAATCAGTATATCATATTCTGCCCGACAAATGTCCAGCAAAATGAATGATCACGG
>Ga0310690_10009177_pt1 | contig 12432 bp, 15 predicted proteins | sample AusTroGonzalo_MG_2_FD_207661 | JGI IMG/M metagenome (GOLD analysis project Ga0310690, IMG submission 207661) | Bovine rumen microbial communities from tropical cattle in Woodstock, Queensland, Australia - Gonzalo_04 (v2) (version 2) | ecosystem: Host-associated > Mammals > Digestive system >...
GAACAGGGAGGGATTCGAACCCTCGGCTTGCAGCTTAGGAGGCTGCCGCCATATCCAAGCTAGGCCACCTGTCCGTCGATTGCCACTATATGAGGAATACATAAAAGCGTTTTGGTAACGATCCAAACGATTTCTGGCAATATGGGATGCCCCCGGTTTCCCGGGGGAGGATGGGGGATGCTCACTCGGCCGAAAAGGGTGGCCGAGCTAAGGATGTTTGGGGATGTTGCGCCTTTTCGGCATTCTGAATATCATACTGACAATAATTAAACATTAAATTGTAATGTTTGTTAAATTTGTAAATTACGTTATCATAGTTATTATATATCATGACCACTATCTGGATAGTGGGGATGCACTCTGCAGTCTGGTCGCAAAAAGAGGATAATGATCGCCTGCGTCACGTTCGAAACGACAAAGGTTACCGATCCGATCTTATTCTACGAAATAAACCGGGCGCACATAATCCACTATGTGCGCGACCGCACCAGCCAGAGTGACAATGTATATCAGCAGTTCTACGACCGTGTGAAGGAGATCATAGAGGATGAATCGCCGCGCCCGGTCGACATCATTGAACACATCGAGAGGGTCACCGATTTCTCACTGATGCTCAAGGTCGTACTGGATATCATCCAGGACGAGCACCGCAAAGCATCCGAGTCCGGAGAGGACTGTGAGGTCTACGTGAACATCTCATCCGGAGGATCCGAATATGCCGCCGCTGCCGCGATTGCATCCATGATGGTCCCCGGTACCATCCCGTTCTCTGTTGGCACGAAGGAATACACTGTAGATGCCGAAGGCATCAGGAAAAACTACTTCATCGGAGACAAACCGGTCGGTCTTACGAAGTCCACTTACGACCCGAGGCAGCTTCCAAGCTATTCCATCCAAATCCCGGAAGAGCCTCTGGTCCGCGGACTCCGTATACTGAACCAGCGCAACGAATCGAAGCTGTCGGTCACCAGCGGTAAGATGATCGCAGCGCTCAAGGAAGCGGGAATTTGGCACAGGGATACCGATACCTCCGATCCCAATCGCAAATCCACGCAGCGCCAGACCGAGGCTGTCTACTACCAGAGGGATTTCATCTGGAAGTGGCAGGAGAGAGGCTGGATTGAGAAGGATTCGTTCGGCTCCAAATACGTCCTCACAAACGAAGGCCGCAATATCATTGCCACCTTTTACACCGGCCAGTGATGGCCGGCGCCTTTTCCATTCTTCATATATGATGATCGATTCTTTGGCCAGCGTAATATTTATTACAGATATAACAACAATTACATTTTAATGTTATTATATTCTCTGACCCATCTTCTAATTGCAGCCCCCAAGACTGCAGGTGAAAAAGATGACCAACTACAAGCAGACCCTACTGTCCCCTCTTCCTGCAAGCAGGATCAGAGAGCAGAACTACATGAAGTACGACAAATACGGATGCCGTATCGACCGTGATAGGAACAGAGAGATGAACACCATACTGGCGTTCTTCGACTGATGATGGATGGATCAAACTTGTTCAGAAACTGCCTGAAAGGGCGGTAAAGAGTTTTGGGGGAGTTGGGGTGGAAACCCCAACATCACTCTTTCTTGTCTTCCTTCTTTGCGGAATCCCAGACCTGGAGGAAGTCTACGCGGGTGACGCCGAAAGCGTTCCTGAGATCGGAAACGATCTTGTACTTGGCGATGGGCCACTCCTGGTTGAACTTGCAGATCTCGGCCTCGGTGACAACGACCTTGTCGTCCTCGACAGCGACCTCGAATCCCTCGGATGTTCCGATATTGAGCTCGAGGATTCCCATTGCCTTGGCGTTGTTGTCAGCGATCTCCTCGATGACAGTGAAGATGTACTTGAGGTCGTGTCCCGCGAGGGGGTTGTTGAAGTCAACCTTGACACGTCCTGCGGCTGCGGAGATGATGGTTCCGGTCCTGTTGCCGAGCGTGACGGTCATTCCGGGGTAGGGCATGATCTCCTGCTTGTAGAACTCCTTGATGGGGTGGAGCTCAATGAGCTTGGGGTTCCTCATTCCGGCTGCCTTCTCGCAGGGGATTGTAACGGTGACCTCTTTTCCGATCTCCGCTGCCTCGATGGCCTCTTCGAGGTCGGGGAACAGGGTCTTGGATCCGAAGAGGTATACCATGGGCTCGTACTTCGTCTTCTCGTTGAAGATACCGGCCTCTTTGGCTGCCTCGGCATCCGTTGTGTCGTACATTCTCTCTTCCGCATCTGCGATGTAAGCCTTGTATGAAAGGCGGATAAGCTTCTTTGTGTCTGCCATAATGATTCACCGTGAAAGGTAATAGACTAACTGCGCCGATAACATCACTTATTAAAAAGGTATCGTATGCGCACGCGCTATAAGGGAAGCGCCCAGCAGAACCCTCTGGCAGCATGGACATTGGGCTGCGGCAGACGCTGGTACAGGGCGGGGAAAAGCCATATAAAGGAGGTGTTTATACCATGCCATACTACCTGCCGCCTTTGCATAGCCCGGTAGTGCGGCTGACTTGTAATCAGCAGGTCCTGAGTTCGAATCTCAGAGGCGGCTCCACTTTATTTTGACAAAAAATGGACGGCCCGGAGGCCGTCTTTGTGATCAGATGTCTCTGACGATTGTCACAGGGCATGACGCGTTGATGACCACGCGCTCCGCGACGCTTCCGTTTAGGACCTTCTTCAGTCCCTGACGTCCCTCGGTACCCATGACCACCAGATCATACATTCCCGACAGACCGGATATCGCTTCGGCAGGATCGCCTTCGCCTATCTGGGTCTTGACATTGATTCCCGCTTCCCTGCATTTGGCGGCGACCTCTTCGACGAGATCATCAGGGCTCACATCCTTGGATCTCACAGCAAAGACCGTAAGGGTACCGTCGACACGCTTCACGGTCTCGATGGCCACGTCTATAGCCTGCATATTCTTGTTGGCGACAGGAAGCAGGACTTCCTTGATCTGCCTGGAACCGGATTTGAGGGTGAGCACGGGACAGTAGCTGTTCTCGATGGATTTGGCAGCCGTCTCTCCGATACGGCCCTGTCCGAATCCGGTCTTTCCCGCGATTCCCATTATGACCATATCCTGCTCCTTGGACATCTCGCTGATGACCTTCCAGGGGGTTCCCTGGACCAGCTGACACTCGAAATCAACTCCGGCATCCTTGGCCTTCTTGGAAGCCATATCGAGATATACGTTGCCCTCGATCTTCATGTGGAACAGAGCGGCGTTCTCGTCTATTTCGCCGAACCTATGGGCCTGGGCCGGATCGATCACATACAGGAAGGTCAGATGCGTCGCGAATGTGCCTGCTGAGTGCAGTGCCAAATCAACAACCACTTCCGACAAAAAACTGCCATCGATTGGAACCAAGACATTGTCAAATTTCATGATATCCCGTCCTACAGATTATCTATGGATTTTGAAGCGGGTTATTTGAGTATAAAAGTGACTAGCATTGGATGTGTTGGTAACAAATCCCCAGTGAGCGCCTTGTTATATCGATGAAACCATTCAGATCGCGTTAGGAGGTTTGTTCGATGGGATGCAGCGGCGGTTCCTGTTCTTCATGCAGTTCCTGCTCCACGGATGACCGGAAGGATGACAACGAGCTTCCGCCGGGAATGCTGGACAGATACGATCTGGACCAGTCCACGGCGAACGGGGCCCTGGTCTGGATCGAGGTACTCCGCTGTCCGGACGGACCGCGCATATCCGATGCCAGCCTCCAGATACTGGAGGCCGTCTGCTCCATGAACGAGGGAAGGACCTTCGCGGTCATTTTCGGAGGCCCGGAGCTCAAGACACTTTATCCCAACATCTTCGGTTGCGGCGTCGGCACCGTGTATCACGTCAGGGACAAGGATTCTGAATGCTACGATTCCAACAGATACTCCGTGACCCTGTGCGACATAGTCGACAGAGTAGTTCCCGCATTCGTCGTGATGGCCGCCACGGAAAGAGGCGGACAGATAGCGGAAAAGATGGCCTCGATGCTGTCCGTCAACATCTACAAAGGATGCGAGAAGATACACCTGGAAGGACGCAATCTGCGCACAGAGCCAGCAGATATGAATCAGTTCCTCATGCCCAACAAGAAGACCTTCCCGCAGATCGCTACCGTGATCCCCGGATCATACCCCGATCCAGATAAGAAAGAGGGAAAAGGGACTGCCATTTACTGGCAGACCCGTGGAAGTTTCTGACGGATCCTCAGAACTTGGATCCGATCTCGGCCGCCTTGGCCAGGAGCTCTTTGTTCTGTTCGGCCACGTGCGGAGGGTTTCCGCCGGTCATGGTGACGTTTCCGATGGGTTCGAACTTGAACAGCGATACCATACGGCCTGTGATCTGGCTAGCCAGCTCGTCCGCTCCCGCGCTGCCTGCTGTGACTACGACGGACAGCTTCTTGTCGGGAGCGATGTTCGGCGTGAACGTCTGGTCGATGAAACTGAAGAATCTGTCCTCCAGGAGCCTGTACTGGCCTGTCGACTGACCGAAATAGACGGCGGTGGACAGTATAACTCCGTCCGCTTCCCTGATAGCTTCCAATATCGGGGTGAGCTCGTCCTTCAGAACGCACTTTCCGGCTTTCTTGCATCCCATGCATGCGATACATCCGCGCCTGTCCTTGAGCTCGGCCACGTTGAATATCTTGACATCGTGTCCCTTGCCCTTGGCAGCGTCGGCCATAGCGTTGACGATTGTCTCCGAGTTAGCGCCCTTCCTCGGACTTGAAATGATTGCGACGATCTTTCCCATGATAGTAACCTCTAAGGTGGGATGGAATTGGGAGATAAAAGCGATTACTGGAAAAAACTGCGACAGGCCTTCCCGCTCGCAGAAAGGACTCAGATCAGATGATCTACCGATGCGGGAACTATCTCGGGAACATCGCCGAACATGGCGACCTTGTCACCGACGCAGGCCAGACAGCCCTTCACGCCCTCTATGGCACCTATCGTCTCGAGAGAACCGCTCAGACTGTCCTCGTCCTTGACCAGATTCCCCAACGCTGTTGCGCAGCAGTCCGCGAGGATCACATCGTCCGAGAATACGGTGCAAACATTGGAACCTCCGAGGGAGACGGAGGGCCCTATCTTCGCAGAGGACGAGCATATCCCTGTGATCCCTTCGGAACTTATGTTGAAGGCCACATCCCTGAGGACCGGATGATCGGCGAACAGACCGACGGGGACCGTGCGGTCCGAGAGGAATGCTATGTCGCCGCCGTTCTCGACTATGGCCTCGGAGGCGCCTGCTTCGCGCATGGCCTCTACGGCGAATACCGCTACCGCGCCTGCGACGCCCGCGAACGGCCCCACGTTCGATAACTCCGATGCCTGGCACATTCTCCTGATGAGCGGGTGGTCCTTCTGAGAGACCGGATACGGCTCGTACGTAATCCTGAAGAATCCGTCCTCGGCGACCTTGGACTCGATTATCTCCCTTGCCTCGAAAATAGCATCCTGGGCCATCCTCAGGTACTGCTCTTCGCAGACTATCGCGGCGATAGTCTCCTTGTATCTGAACTCATGCCTCATAAGCTGATGCTTAGTGCATGGACCGAACATGCCTTGACGCATGCGCTGCATGCGATGCACTTGCTGTTGTCCAGAACGATCTCGGCGGTCTCCTTGTCCACCTGGAAGCACCCCACGGGACATATGGACACGCAGGCGCCGCAATCCCAGCAGAGATCCTCGTCGCGGTTGATCCTCTTGCCAAGCTCCTTGACGGAGAATCCCTCCTCCCTAAGGCGCTGCTCGGCAGCATCCAGCTTGGACTCCTCGCCGGTCAAAGCAAGGATCATGAGACCGTATCCGTCCCCTTTGATCTCCGCCTTCAGAACGTTGGGCTTCAGATCGAACTCGGACACGAGGATGTAGGCCACAGAATCCTGGACGTTGGCCTCGTTGAACTCTATCTTGTACTTCCTGTCCATCAGCATCCCCTCTCTTCGAGCTTCTTGAGACTTACTTCTGTCGGGAACGAGAGGCACGGCTGGTTCAGCAGGAACTCGCCGTGCTCGATCCAATCCTTGAGCTTGGATGCCACGTCCCTGGCGCCGCGAAGCGAGGACATGGAAGATGTCCTCACCGTTCTGCCCTGGTAGTCGATCTTTCCCGACCTGAGCTCAGCATAACTGTATCTGGCCATAGGAGGCCTGTTGACGGGTTCGCTGTAATCGACCATCTCCGCGAAGAGCTCATCGTCGGATATGGCGCACCTCTGCATGATATCCTTGTTGAGGATGGGTATCGGTACCCCCACGCCTATGGCCATCGAGATGCCGTATCCGGTGATGTCCAATCCCCTGACGTACTTGGCATCCATCTGCTTCATGTCCCCGATGAGCGCCAGTGTCCTTGCTCCGGCGACGGGCACGCCGTTGACCTCCTCGATGTTGGTCTTATACTGGGTCCCGGGCCAGGTCACGTATCCCTCTCCGCCTCCCAGGAATATCCTGGTACCCATGCCGATAGTTTCGAGATGGGGGTCGTTGAGAAGCGGCGAGAGCTGGCCGGCCGAACTGTATGTGGCGTTCTTCATCTTCGGGAGGAGCTTTCCCATGTATGTGTACAGCGTCCTTTCGGAGGTATTCGTCGCCAGACTGTAATTCTGATAGCAGTTGCGGGGGTTGTAGAGATATGCGTCGTTCACATCGTCCAGCGTTATGTACGTGTCTATGTTCTTCCTGACGTAGCAATCCGTTCCGGGCCCCCATGCGCGCAGGTGTATCTTCTTGCCTGCGATCAGGTCCTCGATTACGTGCGCACCGCCGTATCCCCCCATGGGATCCTCGGTGAGAGCGGTCGCACCGATGTAGGTGTCGACTGCCGCAAGACCGCCGTATGCCTCCACGCCGTTGAGCCTTATCTCCGCCATCCTTATGGGCGGCGACGCGTGTCCGAAATTGACGAATGCTCCAGATGAGCACATGGCGCCGAACGTCCCTGTGGTAACGACATCCACTTCCTCGGCGGCTTTCTCGGCACCCTTCTGCCTGACGAGATCGATCACTTCCTCGGCGGTGTAGACCACGGCCTTGCCTGCACGGATCTTCTCGTTAATCTGCTCATAAGTCTTCGACATGATACGACCTGAATAGAAAGACTGTATGCGTATGTTTAAAAAATAGTTTCGGGAAAGACGGATGTGCCAACACGACCGATCAATCGATGTGGTAAACTTTGACTACCGCCTCTCCCGTTCTGGTTAATACGTATCTGTTCCTCTTTGTGTTTTCCTCGGACACCCAACCGTTCAGTACCATGGGGTCGATATAGTTGCGCCTGAAGTACATGCGCTCCTTCTGGGCATCGTCCGTGAGGTTCTTCTTGGATTCCGGTTCATAGTCCCAGATTCCTTCCTCCTTCATCTTCGCTATAATCTCCGTGAAGGACGGGTATCTCTTTACCTCGTCCAATTCCTTGATCACCTTGAGACAGGAGACGAGTTTCTTGGAGGGCTGATAAGGACCGAAAGTCATGATCAGTGTCGGATCGAAGACGTCCGCGCTCATGCCTACTGGCTTCCCGTTGTTGATGAGCAGCTCATTGAGCCTCTCCGGCGAAAGGTTCTTGGATTTTGTCTTCACCGTGAATGCTATGAGGTCCTTATCCTGGATGGTCGCAACCATGGCGGCCGCTATGTATTCCGGGGTTCCAGAAGAGACATTGAGATACAGGTCAACATATCCGTCGCAGCGGACACGTTCTGCCGTGACGGTACTGATGATCGCTCTCAGCAGGGACTGATAATCATCAAGATCTGCAGGAACGATTCTGACCTCCACGTTCCCCGATCTCTCTATCCTGTTCTTGGCCTCCTCCACGAACACTTTGTAGAATTCCGCCTCGGCCTTAGGCCTGTCGGGGGCGGAATCGGAAATGATGTAAACCGTGGTGGCCTCGTAGAAATTGACAGGTTCCACTACCTTGACCACCTCTGTGGTCAGACAGCATAGAACCGTCCTTTCCTTCTTTCCCGACTCTATCATGGTTAACACCTGTAAAAACTTACACGCTATAACATTAAATAGTTAGGGGTCAGAATTCATCCATAGACTATAAAATATAACGAAATATATAAATATTAAATGTAAAAAGTTACATCCTACCAAATATTAAACTGTTTATAGAATACGACTTTCGTACACTTCATTGATCCTTTGACAGCGCCGCTACTGATTCCAAGAACCTTCTGCAGGATTCGTTCATGTCTCTGCCTATGGTCCCTCTGAACCTGTTCTTGCCGCCGATGACCGACCAAACCGAATTATCCGGATCGCCCATGAATGCGAGCTTTATGCGAACGTCTCCCGCATCCCAGATGAAGTCTATCTCATAGGGCTCATCGGCCCAATACGTGAAGGCCGTACCTTCGAACAGCCCGAAATCGCCCTCGAGCTGTTCCTTCAGGACCTCGCAGAACATCCCCGCCTGTTCTGCCAAGGAATATGTGCCAACATCGATTATGTAAGACCTCATGATGTATACGGGATCCATGCTGCCTTATCGACTAACACCGATATACGTCTGCCTAGGACGAAACTGATTTATCATCACCTCCTATCCGAAACATCATGTGGGAAGGTCTTCGCGATTCCATCGTTGACGTCATCAGACAGAAGGTAGAGGGGAAGGACGTAGGCATAGCTTGCTCAGGCGGACTCGATTCCGGACTGATCTCCGCCATTTCGAAGGAGTACGCCAGATCCGTGACCCTCTACACCTGCGGTACCAACAACGCCTTCGACGTCTCCATGGCCAAGGACCTCTCCAAGAGGCTCAACCTTCCATTCGTCCATGTCCAGATATCCAAAGGCACCATCGAGGACCTCATCAAAGAGCTCATCACCGCCACAGGAGTGTCCGATCCCTTCACCATCTCCTACGAGCTCCAGCTATTCAGCGTATGCAAGGAGTGCAGCCAGGACATCCTTCTCACAGGTCAGGGCGCTGACGAATACTTCATGGGATGCGCCAAATACGTGGGCCAGACCGAAGAGGAGTTCGATCTCCTGAGGAAAGCAGGAATCGAGCGTCTCCTGAACGTTTCCGTGCCGTGTGAGAAAGCGATAGCGGACTACTTCGGCAAGGACCTGTTCTACCCATACCTGGACGACCGCGTCCAGGACGAGATCTCGAAGATAGATCCTGCATCCATGATGCCCGAGGACATGGATTCGAGGAAACAGGTGCTGAAGGATGTGGCCACCGATCTGGGATACGGATTCCTGGCGGACAGGAAGAAGAAATCCTCGCAGTACGGTTCCGGTACCACCGATCTCATACGTGCCATCGCACGCGAAAGGGGCGTGGGGTATGCAAACCTCATCGCGATCTTCTATGATGAGGTTGTCTACGGAGAGAAACAGCTGGAGAGGGGAGCCGTGGTCAACGCCCGCATAGATCCGATAGTCAAACTGAAGGCGGAAAAGATCCTGATGGAAAGAGGGCTGTCGCCGTCGGAAGCGATAGAGAACTACTACCGCGAAGTTATCAGATCCGAGGAAGAAAATCGCTCAGACTGAAGATTCGATGATTACGGTTATAAATGACCACCTGTCTCTCCCAAATATGGATTTCTGTCCTAGATGCGGAAGATATCTGAAGGACGGCGAGTACCAATGCCGTGAATGCGGCAATATCGTCCGCCAGCCTCCCATGGAAGAGATGCCTGAGCAGATCTTCATCTCCGAGAGGCAGCCTGTGGATCTCAAGAAGATGGTCTTCGAGAGATACTTCTTCATCGCTCTGATCATCGGATTCGCGGCGACATTCGCCATCACGATGTACTGGAGATTCACCTTCCTTTTCTTCTGCATACCGCTGCTCTTCCCGATGGGGAGGATCAGCATAGGGGCCGGGCTGCTGGGAGGCATGATGCTCGGATCAGGTACGGCCCTGCTTATGAAGTACCTTATAGCGAACGGGATTCTGTGAACTCGAACAGCACGTCGAGATTCTCTCCGGTCTTCGCGGATACGGGGAATATGGGCTTATCCGGAAAGTTGTCCGCGAACCATGCCTTGATGTGCTCGATCTGACCCGGTTCAGCCAGATCCGCCTTGTTTATCAGGATGATGTCGGAACCCGACATCTGCATCTTGTAGAAGGCCTCCTTCTTCTCCAGGAGCGCGTCGAAACGCGCCACATCGGCGAGCCCGATGATGGAACAGGAATCCTCGTCTATCATCGACGTGTGCACCAGCTGCTTAACCTTATGCGGAAGTGCCAGACCGGTCGGTTCTATTATTATCATATCGGGGTCGATATCCCTCTTGATGTTCCTCAGGGCGTTCTGCAGAGTGCCCGAGAGAGTACAGCAGATACACCCTTCCGGAAGCTCCGTGGCGCTGTATCCTTCCGCCTTGATGGTCGCTCCGTCAACGCCCACCTCTCCGGATTCGTTGACGACCAGAGCGACCTTCTTCCCTTTGTCCACATAGGTCTTGGCCAGCTTGAGGAGGAGAGTGGTCTTCCCGCTCCCCAAAAACCCCCCAATGATGAATACGTCCATCCTACCGCCTCATATCGACAGCTTGAGGCTGTCGTACTTGTAAACCTTGGAGGGACAGCTGAACTGGCATCTGTAGCATGCGGTACCCAGACACTTCTTGGTCTGGACGACGATCTTCTTGTCGTCCTCGACGGTGAGCGCGTGCTCGGGGCACTCCTTCTCGCACTTCTTGCATCCTATGCAGCCTTCCATGTACCCGCTGAGCTGCGTCCCGATGTCGTGGAGGATGTACAATCCTCTGTCTCCCAGATCGGGTATGTCACGCTGGACCATCCTGTGGACCGTTGGGTTTCCCTTGGGTTTGGGAAGTTCCTGAATGCCTTCGATGGCGTTGTTCCTGTTGTACATGTCCATGCCCATTCCCTCGTCGCATACCGCGAGCTCCTGGGTGTAGATCTGCTCGAATATCTTGTCGCCTGCGAACATGATGTGATTCGCCCTGATGCCGTTGGCGATGCCCTGGAGGGTGTCAAGGAGCTCTGGGTCCCTGAGGATGTCCGTGGCCATCGCCAGCGAGGTGTTACCGTACTGATAGATGGTGCTGCATGACGGCGGGAGCAATCCGACCTCGCGGGCCTTTACGGCATCGACGTAGGTTCCTGAGGCCCCTGCCATGTACATTATGTCGAGGTCGCTGAACTTGATGCCCGCGTGTTCCAGCAGGGTGAAGTGTCCCGCCCTCATAGCTCCGATGGCCTTCATTGCCTCGGAGATATCATGGGAATCGATGTAGACCCCGTCCTGCAGATGCATCTTGCCGTCGGATGTGGTGAGCTTACCCTTCCTCCAGATGTGGCAGTCCTTGGCGGCCGCGACTGCCGCGATCACACCGGTCCCGGTGATGCCGATGGCCTTGCCGCTCATCGGCCCCTCGGGCTTAACGGTCTCCAGTGCGAAATCGCATCTGTCCCCGTTCTCCGGTATTATGTCGTCATTGAGGACCTTACAGATGTATTGGAAGTCGTATTCCAGATCCGATATCGCCCCGGGTCCGGCCAGCATTCCGCATTTGATCGACTGCCCTTCCATGGCAGGTCCTGCTGCCGCAGAACCGGTGTATATGGTATCGCCTATCTTCAAAGCCATCTCGGCATTGGTTCCGTAATCTGTGACGAGACAGTTCTCCTTCTGCTCCAGGAAGCCGCTCTTGTACATCATGGCCAGAGCATCGGCCCCTATTTCGTGCCTGATCGCGGGCGGAACGCACAGTTCGCATCCGTCCCTGACATTGAGGCCGACATCCACGGCCGAGAACACGCCTGCGTCCCTCTTCTGGGCAACGATCCCCCTTGCCTTGTGGGCGTTCTCTCCCGCAAAGGCCAGATCGTCCACCGGGATCCCTTGGAACAAGGAAAGCTGGATAGGATTTCCGCAGATGCTCACTCTCTCTACCTTATTGAGATCCACGCCGAGAGTGGCTATCAGCTTGTTCACGGTATCCATGAGGATCTTGTGCGCCGTATCCGTACCTGCATTAATACAGAAGGTAAGATGATCCATTATATTAGCGCCGGGAAGCGGATGGCATTCGGTGACCGATGTGGAGAGTATTCTGCCGTTCGACAGATCCACCGCATGCCCCCTAGTCCCGCTAGTTCCAATATCCAAAGAAATACCGTATGCCATTATACCACCATTTTTGCGTGTCTTGTATCAAAAAGCAACTGTTTAACGATTTTCGTAGCAATCGCCCTCATTTCTATTATCAACTATATCCAAATACCATTATATATACAAGGTTACAAAGATGATTTAGTACGTTTATTGTTTTATCAATATTTTATAAATGTTAGAGTTATACTATATAAAACACTATGGATAGTTCATCCATCCATCATTTATCTTATATACACACTAACCCATCCAACTAACAGTAGGAAGTTGCAAGCAATTTCTGAAAGAT
>Ga0310690_10009178_pt1 | contig 12431 bp, 5 predicted proteins | sample AusTroGonzalo_MG_2_FD_207661 | JGI IMG/M metagenome (GOLD analysis project Ga0310690, IMG submission 207661) | Bovine rumen microbial communities from tropical cattle in Woodstock, Queensland, Australia - Gonzalo_04 (v2) (version 2) | ecosystem: Host-associated > Mammals > Digestive system >...
TAACCTTCACATGAGAAATAGTATCTGGAGCGTCATTGATTTTCCCTCCATGGACGCCAGCTATCTGTGAAACCCTTTGAAGTTCAACATTGTCAAGCAAATCCTTACATCCCACCTCCACCATTGATTTTATCTGCTTTTCATGGCCATGCCTTCCGTACATGTTTCCAACATCATGTACAGATATGGAGCACAACAAGAAAAAAAGCTCATAATAGTTTAAATTGTCATGAGAAAAACACTTCAATATGTCAAACGCCCTATCGCATACTTTTGCAGTGTGCTCTGGGCCATGTTTATTCAAGAAGATCACAGGATCTATCATTTTGAATAATTCTTCCGCCTTACTTACTCTCTCCTTTTCATCTCTTATCAACATAATTGTCTTGAGTTGATGCATCATTTCGGATATAGAATTTTCAATTTCACTCTTCATGGCTCCCATCTCTACAGGGTATTCTGCGAAATGCTTATCTAGCTCGATATATTTTTCAAAATAGCTCTTGCTTCCAAAGTTCGGAAATGCCGTTGATGGCGCATTTTTTAATACTTCTATGAGAGAGCCTCCACTATTGATTTCAATTCTGTTCATCAATCACACGTGAGTACTGAGCAGTGCCCACATCCTCCTTTGCTATTTTATTATTGAGCTTTCATCGCATCTGAAGAAATATATACATATCCTGACACCTTCCGGATCTCGCCATCACATTCAACAGTCGGGTTTGCTTTCTTGCTTGAAGTAGCCACAATAGCCTAAGCATTACGGATGATATTTTCTGTCATTCCGATACCGTCATCATTAATCTGAATTGAATCAGAGGTGATCCTGACTGTCACATTGTAGACAAATGCGTCATAACAGTTTTTGACAAACTCCGCAATCCTATCATTCGTGACAAGCGACCAAAAGCAGAGAAAACTCTCGTGAATATTCCCGATACCGGAAGCAGCCTTTCCTCTATTCAGTGTGCGTGGTAAGCTTATTTTGCCAGCCAGAGGGACCAGTAATGCTTGGAACACCAGAAGGAGGTGTTTCAAGTATGGACATTAATATGATCTGCCTATTACTCATCAATGCTTTGCGAATTGCTGAAAATCTGTCGATATCTTAACGATCTTCTTGCTGCTCTGGCAGGCATTCACTTTCCTCGACACAACCGTATCATTCCTGTGCTTGATCACGAATAACAGAATCAGATAAAAGCGGTCACAATTGATGAAGCTATTAAGGGGTGCAGCCATGATTCTGCTGGGAATGTCTACCGGAATCAGGGCGTGTGATATTATTAGGCTTCGCTTTTTCGATATAGAATAGCAAAGCTTGACAATATATTGGCACCAGAGCAAAACCGAGAATCTGGTATGTGTTCCTTTAATTCTCACTGTTGGAAATACAATCACCCGATATCTGACTGAAGAAAGAGTTTCTGCTCCAAATGATTTTGTGTTTGACAGATCGTTAGCCCTGTTTAAACCTCTTTCCTGTCATTCTTCTTGTTATGTTCTGGTAAAACACTGTTTGATTATTATCATACAGTCGAATTATGGTTTCACTTGTTCTTAGACTGTTCTGGCTTGATTGCTTGCTCTTTGATACACTCAGCCGTTATGGGGCTGCAATCCCATAGATTTATTCAATTTCTGTTTTTTTTGACACAGTTCCACTATGACGACATGAAAGTTTCATCTCGCCTGATTGCGCTTTTTATGGAATGATTATCTGCCCAGCAAGCCACTGCAACAATAAGAGCATTCCGGCGCGAATACACGAATATTGTTTGGGGGTTCTGTTGCATTTCGCACATTTCAGCAGGTGTTGATAAGCATAATCCCCCAACCCCACACCTCGTTTTATTATAGTCTAAAGACTAAACAAATTCAATAGAAAACCCCTCGCAACTAAACCCCTCGCAACGAAAACCCCTCGCAACGAAAACTGATTAGTCATGCAAGTTAGCCTGTTTTGCTGAGATTTATGCAGTTTTTGTTTTTCTGACAGAGTTTGATCATCATTTCGCTTGGACATTGTAATTATGGTTGCGGACAAGATTTGCAAGCAATGCCTTGGCTGCCGCCCAATGCCATTATGCTTGTTGGTGAGGTGTCCCCAAACCCCTACATTTTCAAGCATGAGGTTCCTCATGCAGCTGCGCGTTTCTACAAAACACTTGTACAATTATCTTGTGCTTCTGTCATGTCTCCTTCTTTCCGGCTGAGGTTCTGTATCCAGAATGCGGTGAACGTTTTCCTGAACGATCAGCAACTGGCGCATTTCCTGCCTGTCCGCTTTATACTGGCAATTGATCGCTTCTTTTTCTGTCTGCAGACGGTTGTATTCTTTCTGTATCTCCGTCAGTTTTGGTATTTTTCCATCCGGAAGACTATCAAAATACTTTTTTGCTTCCCTGTGTGCCTCGATTTCCTGCTCATGCCGCTGACGGAACTTTTGTGACCAGTTGGATTGTTTGTACTGGGCGTATACTTCCCGGGCCTTGGAATACTGGATAATAGCAGTTCGGATCTTTTTCAGTTCTGCCTGCCTGGTGTTGATGGCATTGATCCGCTGCACCGCATTTTTCGTCCGGAGGCATGCTTCATCTGTTCTCCTGTCCAGTTCGGTACGGTCCAAGAGGTTATGCTCCCGCAGATAGCTGAACGTTTTTGCCATTTCCTTCAGGTTGAAACGCTTCGCCCAGGTCTCGTATCCCGGGCCTTTGGCCTGTTGGAGCTTGGACTGGATATCTACCAGCAAATTGACTTTTCTGTCATCTGGCCGGGTGATCCTGTCCGATTTTTTCTGTTGGAACGGATGAGAGGGAGCAGGTTTTTCCTGTGCCAGCAGTCGCGCTGCCAGGTCTTTCTGCGTATATCCGTCTCCCAGAGAATCCAGGCGTTTGAAGCGCTGCTCTCCAGGGCCCCTGACAGAAATATGCTTTCCATGTTTGATTTCCCATCCTTCTTCCCGCAGGAGAGACAGTAATTCCGGAAGATCTTTCGGGTTTTGGACCAATGCTGCGTCAATGGATGCTCTCAGATTGTCCCGCTGAGTCGTTTTCTTTTGCGGTTCATGGGTTTCCATCGTTTTGTTGTATTTCCTGCTTTGCTTTTCCCTTGGGTTTTCGATCACAGAATAGCCGTTTTCAAGACAGATGATGTCATTCAGCTGCCTGAGCGCTTTGGAGGAGCCCCAGAAGTTTCGGAACTTCCTGTCGCATTCCAGGTTCACCGCACTGAAAATGATATGGTTGTGGATGTGATGCCGGTCTGTGTGCGTCGCTACGATGAAAGCGTGATTTCCGTGAGTGAACCGCTGCGCCAGTTCTCTGCCAAGGCGGTTTGCTTCCTCCGGGGTGATCTCTCCGGGCTGAAAGGATTGCCGAAGATGGTATGCGATTACATCGTCTTTCCCGCGTTTCCTGCCCGTGCGGTCAATGTACAGTCGCTTCATGTAGGCAAATTCCTGGTCGGCAATCTGCGGATTGCAGGCAAAAGCCGTAACAAGGCTGCCATTCTCTGTCTTTTCCGGGTTTTTAACGTATTTGATCACTTTCGCGATGGATCTTCCCGCCGTAAAGCCTTTGGCTGTGTGCAGCGGGATCAGATTGGTTGTTGCCATGGTTCATTTCTCCTTTTTCCTACGGAAAAAAGCGGGAGGACACCGTGTCTTCGGCACAGCGTCCTCCCGCTTGGTCATGTTCTGATTTCTGTCAGTTGCTGATAGATCTTCCGGATCATTTCCGTCATTTTGTCCAGGCTGCTTTTCGTCTCTTTCAAGTCGTTGTCATACAGTCTGCCGGTGATGTTTACCCGTTTGGCAATCTGGTTCAAGCTGCCGGTACAGCGTCCCAGATTTGCAGACAGTTCCCGGATTTCAGGGATGTCCAGCATCAGGATATTGCCTTCAAAGACCAGTTTACGGATCATGGCTTCCCGGCTGGTCATACGGCATTCTTCCTGTTTTTGTTCGAGGATTGCCAGTTCTTCCGGAGTGACATAGAACCGGATCAGGATGGGCCTTGTTCTATTATGCATGTCAGCGCTCCCTGCCGCGGTTCTGGGGTTTATCAAGCCTTCCGGCCTGCGGATTGCCCATCACGGACTTCAGCTGCTCCGCCAGCGTCGGGCGGGATCTTTCCTCGATTGCCTTCCGGACGTGGCGTACAAACCCGTCCAGGACTGCCGGATGCGTTTCCACGATACAGAAACTGTTTTTGTTAATGGAATCCGCAAGATCCGGGATGATCGGAATCGTCTGCGCCCATTCCAGATTGTCTTTGCCGAATCTGCCGTCCCAGCTTTTGCTCTGTAGGGTGTTGGCAAGTACGTAGCTCACGCGATCCGTGCCGAAGGTGTCCAGAATGGGCGGGACGATATTCCGGGGAAGCCGCATTCCGTCAAAATGCTCCCGGATTGTTTCTTCAATCACATGTTTGCAGGCCCGGTTCGCCTCCGAGGACGCCCGGTAAGCGTCCAGTTCATCATTTGCCCTGGCGTATACGGATGTTTCCCGGTAAACCGGAATGGTTTTGAAATCCTTGGATTCTTCCATTTATCTCGCTTCCTCTCTTTGCTTTGGTTTCGTTGGTTTTTCCTGCTCCTGCGGTCCTTTGGCGTTGTCCATGTTCAGCGCCGCATCCAGTTCGGCCAGGCGTTCACTCTTTTGTTTGAACTCCGCTTCCTGCGGGAAAGGCTTCCCCAGTTCCGCTCTGGCTGTCGCCATCTGCTGGTTCAGGCTTTCCAGTTTTCCTTCGATGTTCCTCATCCGTACGGGAATATTGTTCAGGGCATTGTCAATACGGGTCGTATTGCCCAGCGCACTGGTGCCGATATCCACGGAATGGGACATTTCGCCTTTCATCGTCAGGATGTATTGGCCGGCAAAAGCGTTGTAGGATAAGGACATTTGGAGTCCCCGATACTCACCGATGGGATGGTCTTTGTCATCCGTGATCGTTTTGCAGGCTTCCAGGATTGCTTCACCGGCTTTGTCCCTTTCGGTGTAGTTGGTGTTTTGGACTCTCATGCCGATGAAATCCTTTTCCGGCAGTGGATGCTCCGCCAGAGTATCCAGATCCTTCTGCAATCCGACCAGATATCCGCGGTTCTGTTCAATTTCTCGGGGAAACTGCTTTAGCAGCTGGTCCTCCAGCCGGTACTGGTTGCTCTGGTGTTCAGCTTTCATCAGTTTCAGGCGGGCAACGTCCACATCCAGCGCCATTTTCTCCTTGATGCGGTCATCTCCGGCACAAAGGGCCTTGATTTCCGCATAAGAAAGCGCCGTTTCGTCCACGTCTTCACAGGAGCGAACCGGCGATTTGGAGGTCATGATCTGGGATATGAACTTCTGTTTGTTTTCAACGGTTTGCCAGAGATAGCTGTCGAAGGATCCTTCCGTCACATACCGGTAAATATGGACATCCGGATTCATGTTGCCCTGACGGACAATCCGTCCTGCCCGCTGTTCCAGGTCTCCGGGACGCCAGGGACAGTCCAGATCGTGGGAGGCGATCAGGCGATCCTGCACATTGGTTCCGGCTCCCATCTTAGCGGTGCTGCCCATCAGGACACGCACCTGGCCGGAACGGACTTTCGCGAAAAGTTCTTTCTTTTTGACTTCGGTGTCCGCGTCATGGATAAAGGCAATCTCCTCCGGCGGGATGCCGCGGGCGATCAGTTTATCCCGGATATCCTCGTAGACGGAAAAGTCGTTACTCTTTTCAGCGCCGAACAGACTTCCTGCCTGTTCTGTTTCTTCCGGCGGCAGATCTCCGAAGTCATCTTCCTGAGTAGTTTCTGTGGATTGGGATGTTTCTTTGGATTCGGTTTCGGCTTTCTCTTTTGCCTGTTCCTTTCCAGCTTTGCCTTTGGGCGTGGAGATGTCACAGAAGATCAGCTGGGTCAGCTTTTCCGGTGTTCCTTCCTGCCAAATGCGGAAAACGTTGTTTACGCAGGCATTGACCTTACTGCCGGGATCGTCCGGGAGCAAAGGATTGATCAGGCGCTGATCCAGTCCCAGTTTTCTGCCATCGCTGGTGATTTTCAGCATGTTGTCCACCCGGGGATCAACGGTGCCGCCGTGAATCCGGGACGCCCGTTCGGACAGTTCCGCAACCATGGCCTGCTGGTGTTCCGTTGGTTGAGCGACCACTGTTTCATAATGCGCTTCCGGCGTGGGCAGATGCAGCTGATCCGCGGTTTTGATATCCGCGATCTCCTTGAACATGGTCATCAGCTCCGGAAGGTTGAAAAACTTAGCAAAACGGGTTCTGGCACGATATCCCGTGCCTTCCGGTGCCAGTTCGATAGCGGTCACCGTTTCCCCGAAGGTGGAAGCCCAGCAGTCAAAATGCGTCATGTTGTTCCGTTTCAGCGTTCCGTACTGCAGATAGCGCTGCATGGTGTACAATTCCGTCATGGAATTGGTCACCGGGGTGCCCGTGGCAAAGATCACTCCGCGGCCGCCGGTAATTTCATCCATATACCGGCATTTCAGGAACATATCCGTGGATTTCTGCGCTTCACTGGTGGAAAGACCGGCGACATTCCGCATTTTCGTGGTCAGAAACAGGTTTTTATGGCTGTGAGCTTCGTCCACAAACAAGCGATCCACACCCAACTGTTCAAAGGTGACCACATCGTCTTTCTTTTCCGTTGCCTGAAGCTTTCTGAGCCTGCTTTCAAGCTGCCTTTTCGTGCGTTCCAGCTGCTTGATGCTGAACTGTTCCCCACGGCTCATCTTCAGTTCCTGGATTCCACTGGTCAGTTCGTCGATTTGCTCCTTCAGCAGGCGTTCCTGCCGTTCCTGGGAAACGGGAATCCGTTCAAACTGGCTGTGGCCGATGATCACGGCATCGTAATCTCCGGTAGCGATCCGGGCACAGAACTTCTTGCGGTTGGCTTTTTCAAAGTCCTTTTTCGTTGTGACGAGGATCTTCGCGGACGGATACAGCCGCAGAAACTCCGCTGCCCACTGTTCCGTCAGGTGATTCGGAACCACAAACATGCTTTTCTGGCAAAGGCCGAGGCGTTTGCTTTCCATGGCCGCACCGGTCATCTCAAAGGTTTTCCCGGCACCGACCTGATGTGCCAGTAATGTATTCCCGCCATACAGAATATGGGCAATCGCGTTTCGCTGGTGTTCCCTCAGGACGATTTCCGGATTCATGCCGGAAAAAGTGATATGACTGCCGTCATATTCACGGGTACGGATGGCATTGAACTTCTCATTGTACCGCTGTACCAGTGTTTCCCGGCGTTCCGGATCTTTCCAGATCCATTCCTGAAAAGCGTTTTTCAGCGCCTGCTGTTTTTGCTGCGCCAGGGTGGTTTCCTTCTGGTTCAGTACCCGGCGTTCTTTGCCGTCAGCGTCCTGTACGGTATCGTAGATCCGGATATCCCGCAGATTCAGGGTATCTTCCAATATCCGGAGGCCGTTTGCCCGGTCGGTACCATAGGTGATGTTGACCGGTACATTGCTGTAGGATGGAACATTTTTTCCGTTGATATGCCATTCCGCGGTGTATTCCGAAAACTGTACCTGTATGGCACGACGCTGGTAAAACGGGATCTCCAATGTTTCTTCCATGAACTGCTGGATATACTGTTTCCCGACCCAGGTCGCGCCAAGGCGCACATCAATCTCCGATGCGTCCAGATCCTTGGGCTGGGCAGCTTTCAGTGCCTGCACGTTCACATCGAAATACTCTGACATTTCCGCCGCGTCCTCTGCTTCCCGAAGTTTCTGGCGCACATTTCCGGAGAGATATTCATCCGCGGTCACGTATTGCGCACGGCCATCCTCGTCCAGAGGACCGGGAACCTGAAAGATCACACCGGTCAGTTCATCCGCGATCTCTTCTTCGTCTTTTCCTGTCAGTTCCGCCATGTACGGCACATCGACCCTGGCCTTTTCCGCGATGGAAACCGCCAGTGCTTCCACCGCCGTATCCACATGCTCGATCACTTTCTGCTGGCGGATCGTCCGTTTGGTAAACATGTCCGCTTTGCGTTCGAGTTCACCGTTTTCATTCAGGATTTCCAGAGAACAAAGCAGGTAATAGGCGGAATCGTCGCTGAAAGCAAATGCGTTGGCACGGCTGTTGATCAGTCCATATTTCGCGGTATAGTCATCATACCGCTGATTCAGTTCCCGCTGCTGGGCATGAATGGTTTCTTCGCTGTCATCGTTCAGCTGGGCGTCCATCAGGCGATGGACGCAATCCCGCAGGGCAACCATGCCCTTGACCCGTTCTTGGGCGGTGGCGTTCAGTTCCGGGCGGACCATGACGGAATTTTCCCGGTAGTAGACTTTATCGTCCACAACGGTGTAGGAGAAGTTTTTCACATCCGGATCAGCCGGAATGCTTTCCCGGATTTCTTCTCCGTCTGCCAGATCCGGCATTTCCACGGCATGATACTCGCCGGTGATGCTCCGGACGGCCGCTGCCAGCTGCTCTGACAGATCCGCTCCTTCGATCGGAAGACAGGCAGTTTCCTGCCGGTTGCCGTACATACTGTCATCCCAGGCCATGGTGCCCAGCACCATTTCCGGATGATCCACGAAATAGCTGTTCACCGGAATACCGTCTTCCGTCAGGCCGAGATGCACCCAGTCCGGCTCGATGTCAATCGGCTGCTCCCGTTTCTGCAAGAAAATAACGTCGCTGGTGACTTCCGTGCCGGCGTTCGCTTTGAAAGCATTATTCGGCAGGCGGATCGCGCCGAGCAGTTCCGCCCTTTGGGCGATATACTGCCGCACTTCCGGAGACTGTTTATCCATGGTGCCCTTGGAGGTGATGAAGGCTACAATGCCACCCGGGCGCACCTGATCCAGCGCTTTGGCAAAGAAATAGTCGTGAATCAGGAAATTGTGCTTGTCAAAGCGCTTGTCGGAAAGCTTATAAGAACCGAAGGGCACGTTGCCGATGGCCAGATCGAAAAAATCCCTGCGGTCAGTTTTTTCAAAGCCGGTGACCATGATATCCGCCTGCGGATACAGATACTGGGCGATTCTGCCGGTAATGCTGTCCAGTTCCACACCGTACAGCCGACTGTCTGCCATGCTTTCCGGCAAAAGGCCGAAGAAATTACCAACTCCACAGGATGGTTCCAGAATATTGCCGGTTCGGAATCCCATCTGCTCCACCGCGTCATAGATTGCGCGGATCACAGTCGGAGAAGTATAGTGGGCATTCAGGGTGGATGCCCGGGCCATCTCGTATTCTTCTTCGGTCAGTAGACCTTTCAGTTCGGTGTATTCCGCATCCCAGGCAGGATTTCGTTCATCGAAAACCTGCGGGATACCGCCCCAGCCGACATACCGGGACAGGATTTCCTGTTCTTCCGGAGTAGCCTGCCGGTTTTCCGCTTCGATGGTTTTCAAGGTTCGGATTGCCGCCACATTGTTGGCATACTTGGTTTTCTGACCGCCTTCACCCAGATGATCATCTGTGATACGGAAGTTTTGCGTTGCAACTTCCGGAATGATTTCTGTTTCTATTGTCACTTCCGGTTGTTCAGACTGTGAATCTTCGGTTCTCTCTGTTGCCGGAGATTCCGGATTGATCCGGTATTTACTGTTCCGTTCATCCCGGGCCAGCACCCATTCCAGGGATTCTTTTCCTTTCGCCCGAAGGATCGGATACGGAAAAGCCGGATCGCTGAAACTGACCTCAAAAGGACGGTTTTCTTCCACGATGAACTCCCGGCCGTCCATATAGACCGTATCGCCGGGATGCAGATTCCAGGAGAACTGCGGTGTTTCCCGCTGCCGGGGTGTCAGGTCAATCGTGACCTCCCGCATCGCCGGAATGCCGTCATGCTCGGGAATGAGCCGTTCACCGGGACGAAGCGGCTCCTGCGCAGGTGTTTCTGCTTCCGGTTCTACAATTTGGCCGTTTTCGATGCCTTCTCTTTCAAGGTTTTCACGAATCGCGACCGGATCAATATCGTCCAGGCGTTCCTGCTCTTCCTCTGTGTAGAACTCGTTATCCCAGGCCAACCGGTCCAATGCGTTGGCAGCGTCTGTCCACGGGACTTCTCTCTGCTCGTCGTTCACCATGACAGGGAGTGACGGAAGGTCGCCGCCGTACAGCTCACGCAATCGTTCCGCGATCTCTTCCGTGGTATGGCCTTCGCGGATATAGCGTTCCATCGCGTGCTTGCACTGGATATCCCCGTTCCATTCCCGGAGTGTCCGTTCGATATCCATCCGGGTAATGATCCGGTTGGTGGAAACATACCCGCGGGGTTCCGTGGGTATTTCCGGAGGATAATGCATCCGGGGCTGCGGGAGCGGCATTTCCTCTCCAGCAAAATCCCGCTGCATTTCATCGAAGCGCCGCTGTTCTTGCGGCGTGAGGTAGGTGCCTTGCTCCATCATGCCGCGGATATGGCGTTCCACCACATGCCAGCGCAGATTCATTTCCTCGTTGGTTTTCCAGCGCCGGAACTGCATCCCGCGGGAGTTGTAATCAATGAAACCACTGGTTCCGTCCAGAAAGGTATGGCTGTGACCGCCGACACCGTATTCATTGCTCAGGAAAACCCTTGCGTCCACCGGTGTCGGATTCAGGGCATACAGGGCGGCAATCCGCAGTTTTCCGCCTTCAAAGCCGGAGCCGCAGCGCAGCACATGATCTATTTCCTCGTCAGACAAAGCAAGAACGGGGCGGTCGCTCCGCTCCGTTCTGATGGGCCGGTGGACTCTGATCGCGTCCACGGTTTTGATCTGTTCTTCCGCGCCGGGAAACAGGGAAAGCTGTTCTACATGTTCTTCCGGCCGTGCTTGGGTCGGCTGTCCCGGTGTTGCTTCCGGCTCATCTGTCAGGCGTAGATCAGTTCCTCCAGGATCATCTCTTCCGCCTGTGCTTTCAGGGTGTTCATCAGACCCACCCATTTCATCTGATCCGTCGCCTTCAGATCTTCCGTCACTCCGCTCTCCTGCGCCATTTCCCGGTTCATCTCCTCCAGTCTCCGGTTCGCCGTCTCTTCCGTCTCCAGGAGATGGTTCTGCAGCTGACCGCTCAGCAGGAGGTTGTTGTACAGGACCGGACGGTTCTCCTGCAGGTATTTCTTCCGCATCCTCCCGTACTTCGTCAGGAGTTTTGTTTCCTCCAAGGTCAGGTTCGGAATCAGATAATCCCCGTTCTGATGGTAAAGAATCTCGCTCATTTTGCATACTCCTTTCCACGTTCTTCACTGTGATCTCAATCTGCCGGAGCACCTGCTCACTGATCTGGCTGACGGCTGTGCCCAGGGCGGTAACGGTTGCCGGGGTGTTCCAGTCGAACACGCTCATGAAATTCTCATGGGTAAAGGCGGCATCCGGTTCCATCCCGCACCGGGACATCAGGGCGTAGGAGATGCTGACAGCCGCAGCGTTCCGAAAGGAAGCTCCTACGTTGAATTCATCGTATCCTTCCAGATAGGAACCGTCAACGATGTCGAGGATGTCTTTTTTATTTTCTTCCCAGTATCCCCGGGCCAACGTTCCGGCAATGGTCTGGAGCTGATCCACAAGTGCGGGATTGCTGATGCCGTAACGGTTTTCCAGCGCCGTGTGCACAGCTTCCACATGCTGTTCTCCCAGTTCCCAGAGAAAAGGCGTCAGGGAATTCTGCCGGATTCCCGTATCCGATACGTCAAAAACATACCGGATACGGGGCGTATCCCGGGAAGGATCGATCAGGGCGATCCCTTTGGAACCGCGCCGGACATACCGGCGCATGGTTTTATTCCAAAGGCCGTATTCCGCGCAAGCTGTCGCGTCCGGACGCTGCGCGAAAATCATGAGCTGTTCATGGTAGGGATACTTATACAGCCGGGCAGCGGTCTGCAGAAATGCAGTCCAGTCCTGGTAACTGCCTGTGATCCGTTTCGTCGTATCCTCTGCCATCTGAACATAGGCTAAAGCGTTTGCAGGCAAGAGCTTCTCTCCTCTCTGTGATCAGGAGGTCAGCATCTCGCTGACCTCCCTGAATTGTTCGTGCGTCATTGCTGACAGTTTTCGGATCAAACTTTCCGTTGTGTTCCTCAGTTCTGTTTCCTCTTCGGTAGTGGCGGAAAGCATGTTCATCAGATTGCCGATCAGCCAGTCCTTTCTGCTTTCATAATAGATTCTGATCAGCATGGTTTCATCTTCTGTGAATTCCGGCATACAGTTCTCCCCTTCACAGTTCCAGGCTGGGAACTTTTACTGCCCCGCCCGGATGCTGATGCTGTCCGTGTTCTTCCATAACCTGTTTCAGTTGTTCCCGAAGCGGTAAAAGCTCCTTTTTCGGCGGTTCTGTTCTCTCTTCCCAGGCCGGATTGATCCCGTTGTTGCCAACGATACCGTCAATCATGTTGTAATCGTCCTCCATGCCGATCTCCGCACTGTGGAGCAGGTTGTCCGGGAGAAATCCTTTGACATCACGGAATCCAAAGGT
>Ga0310690_10009179_pt1 | contig 12430 bp, 8 predicted proteins | sample AusTroGonzalo_MG_2_FD_207661 | JGI IMG/M metagenome (GOLD analysis project Ga0310690, IMG submission 207661) | Bovine rumen microbial communities from tropical cattle in Woodstock, Queensland, Australia - Gonzalo_04 (v2) (version 2) | ecosystem: Host-associated > Mammals > Digestive system >...
AGAGCCCGCTGAGAAGGATGATGAACGCCGTACACGAGCAGACCAGCAGCGTGTCGGTAAAGACGCCGAGCGCCTGAATCAATCCCTGCTTGACCGGATGCGAGACATCGGCCGTCGCCGCCACGTTAGGCGCACTTCCTTCTCCCGCCTCGTTCGAGAACAGGCCGCGCTTGATGCCCGTCATCATCATCGAGCCCAGTCCGCCGCCAGCAATCTGTTCCCATCCGAAGGCATTGGCAACAATCGTGTGCAGCACGTGAGGCAGATGCTCAATATTAATAAGGATAATGACAGCAGCCAGCAGGAAGTACCCGATGGCCATCACCGGCACCAGCACGGCGCTGACGCGGGCAATGCGCTGAATGCCGCCGAAGACAATGATCAGTCCCAACACCGACAGCACGACGCCCACCCACAGCGGCGACCATCCGAAAGCCTGTTGCATGGCCCCGCAGATGGCATTCGACTGGATGGAGTTGTACGACAGCCCGAACGTGACGGTCAGCAGCACAGCGAAGAGCACCGACATCCAGCGGCTCTTCAAGCCGTTACGGATGTAATAGGCCGGACCGCCGATGAACGAATCCTTATGCCGCCGTTTGAAAAGCTGTCCCAGCGTCGATTCTACAAAGGCCGTTGCCGCGCCGACGAGCGCTGTGACCCACATCCAGAACACCGCCCCCGGGCCTCCGATGGCAATAGCTGTCGCCACACCCGCCAGGTTGCCCGTGCCGATACGGGTAGCGACAGAGACGGCGAAGGCCTGGAACGACGATATGCGCCTTTTCTCCTTCTTCGTACCCGAGTCTGTCAGCAGCCGAAGCATCTCGCCCACCATACGGAACTGCACAAAGCGCGTCCGCCACGTAAACCACAGGCCGCACCCCAGAAGCGCCGCTATCAGCACATAGCCCCACAGCACATCGTTCACGCCGGAAATCAGTTTGGTAATGTTCATTTTTATCGTTCAGTGTCTTTGTTTTTTAGGTAAAGCTGAATTGCGAGACGCGCGCAACGCAAATGCAGAACCCGAGTCTTTCGTTTTTTTGTCTTTTATACGGAAGAGGTGCGTTGCATGAGGCGGCGGATCTGGGCATCCTCGCCGACGACCCAGACGACATCGCCTTCCTGGAAGACAATCTCGGGAGAGGGTTTGATCAGGTCGTCGTCGCCACGGTCGATGCCGACCACCATGCAGCGGTCGTTCTTCCGGATGCCGCTGTAGAGCACACTGGCTCCCACGAGGGGCGACTGGGGGGTGATGGCAATCTGACGCAACACCATCTCCTTGTCGGTCGAGGGCGGCAGCGCCTGTATGCGGGCACGCTCGGCGGTGAGGGCAGCGGTGAAACGGCCGAGCTGCTCGTCGGTGCCGATGAGGGTGACCTTGTCGCCCGGGAAGAGGGGCATGTCGGCAGGGGGGATGTTGATACGACGGGTGCCGCGAAGGATGGAGGCGACGTTGACCTCGTACCGCTTTCGCCATTCGAGCTGATGGAGGGTCTTCCCTGCCCACTCCGAACGGTCGGGGATGGTGATCTCGGCCAGATGGAGGTCGCGGCTCAGCAGGGTGCCGGCGTACTTGGGACGTTTCTGCTCGGCATCGGCGGCCTTCGAGTTGAGGTTGTCGAGGAAGGTCGATTCGAGGGCCTGCTGACGGTTTTTCAGATGACGCGAGAAGAGCAGGAAGATGAGCACGGCGGCGACGATGCCGATGAGCATGGCGATGGAGGCATGATAGTGCTGGTTGACGGCGACCGTGATGATGACGATGACGGCAGCCAGACGGAAGAGCACGATGGCGAGCAGCGGAGCACGGTTGAACGTGCGGTCGTTCCAGAGCTCCCAGAACTTGGGGGTGAAGCAGTGCTTGAGCAGCAGCGGCCGCAAGAAGGGCGAGAGGACGATGAGCGTCGCTGCCAGCGTGACGATATGTGCCCACAGCGTGGGCATGATTCCCTCGATGAACGGATAGAGCACCTTCGACGAGAGCACGAGGATGGCGATGCAGAGGACGCCATAGACGAGCATCGGGGTGAGCATGTCGGAGAGCATCCGCCGCCATTTGTTCTCGTCGCGTGCCGTCGTCGTACCAGCGTCGTAACGGGCCAGAGCCTTCTTCAGGCGTTCTGGGATGCGAGGCTCAATCCAGTCGGCCACGGGGTTCGCGAGACGTATCATCGTGGGCGTCATGAACGTCGTGACGACGCTGACAGAGACGATGATGGGATAGATGAAGTCGCTGATGGCGCCCAGGCTGATGCCGAGGGTGGCGATGATGAACGAGAACTCGCCCACGGGTGCCAGGCTGAAGCTGCTCTGGAGCGAGGTGCGCACATCGACGCCTCCCAGCATGAACGAGAACACGCCCACGATGCTGCGGATGACGAGCACCACCAGCGTGATGACGACGATGGGCAGCCAGTACTGGGCAAGCATAGCGGGATTGATCATCATGCCTACGGACACGAAGAATACTGCCGCGAAGAGGTCTTTGATGGGGGTGACGAGGTGCTCGATATGCTCCGACTCGACGGTCTCGGCAAGGATGCTTCCCATGACGAAGGCGCCGAATGCAGGCGAGAAGCCCGCCAGCGAGGCCAGCACAACCATCAGGAAACACAGCGCGAGCGACACGATGAGCATCGTCTCGTCGTTCATCAGCGTACGGGCCTTCTTCAGCAGGAGCGGCACGAGGAAAATGCCGAGGACAAACCACAGGATGAGATAGAACACCATCTTTCCCATACTGAGGAGCAGCTCGCCGCCATCGACCTTGCCGCCCGCTCCGAGGGTTCCGAAGAGAAGCATCATGACGATGGCGATGATGTCCTCGAGGATGAGGACGCTGAAGACGAGCGAGGCGAACTTCTGCTGGCGCAGACCCAGGTCGTCGAAGGCCTTCACGATGATGCCGGTCGAGGACATAGCCAGCATACCGCCCAGGTAGAGTCCGTTCATGAACGACCAGCCGAAGAGGCCGCCCACGAGAATGCCGACGACAATCATGCACGCCGTGCTTGTGATCACGGCGATGACGGGCGTGCTGCCGGCCTTCAGCAGCTTACGGAAACTGAACTCAAGTCCGAGCGAGAAGAGGAGGAAGATGACACCGATCTCGGCCCACGTGCTCACTTCGGCGCTGTCGGCAACGGAGGGCGTATAGGGCATATAGGGACTGGCCAGAAAGCCCGCCACGATGTAGCCCAGCACGACAGGCTGCTTGAGTTTCTTAAACAACAGGGTCATCACACCTGCGCAGAGGAGGATGAGGGCAAGGTCGGAGATTAGTTGGGGAAGGTGTTCCACTATGGGTGTAAGGGTTTAAGGGGTTTAGGGAGGTTTAGGGTTCGGCGACGATGGCGGCGAGGTTCACGATGGTCATCATCGCTTTCTGCATGGTCGGAACGGGAACGTACTCGTAGCGGCTGTGGAAGTTCAGCCCGCCGGCGAAGATGTTCGGACAGGGCAGTCCCTTGAACGAGAGCTGGGCACCGTCGGTGCCGCCTCGGATGGCCTTGATACGCGGCTCGACACCTGCACGGCGCATCGCCTCGCACGCCATATCGATGACGTACATCACGGGCTCGATGACCTCGCGCATGTTGGCGTACTGGTCCTTGATCTCGACCTCGGCCACACGCTCGCCGTAACGCTCGTTCAGGTTATCGACCATGCGCTGGACGAACGCCTTACGCGCCTCGAACGTGTCGTGATCGTGGTCACGGATAATGAGGCTGACGACAGCACTATCGACCGTCCCGCTGACGGACACAGGGTGATAGAACCCTTCGTAGTCCTCCGTCTGTTCGGGCGACTGTTGCGCAGGAAGGGCGCAGACGAATTCCGAAGCGATGCGGAGGGCGTTGAGCATCTTACCCTTGGCATAGCCGGGATGGACATTGCGCCCACGAATGGCGATGCGGGCCGAAGCGGCGTTGAAGTTCTCATACTCCAGCTCACCCACCTCGCTGCCGTCCATCGTGTAGGCCCAGTCGCAACCGAAGGCTTTGACGTCGAACTTATGGGCACCAAGCCCTATCTCCTCGTCGGGGTTGAAGCCGATGCGGATGCGGCCGTGCTCGATTTCGGGGTGCTGCTGAAGGTATTCGACGGCCGAGATGATCTCGGCGATGCCCGCCTTGTCGTCAGCACCCAGCAACGTGTGTCCGTCGGTGACGATGAGATCCTCGCCCACATGGTCGAGCAGCTCAGGAAACTGCGACGGGCTCAGCACAAACTCGCCAGCCGCATCCAGCACGATATCCCCACCCTGATAGTTCTTCTCGATGCGGGGATTGACATCCTTGCCGCTCATATCGGGGCTGGTGTCGAGATGGGCGATGAAGCCGATAGTAGGCACCTGACGCGTGATGTTGGCCGGCAACGTGGCGAAGAGGTAGCCGTTGGCATCGAGGCTGATGTCCTCCAGCCCCATGGCCCGAAGCTCTTCCTCCAGCGTACGGGCAAACGTCATCTGCCCCTCCGTGCTCGGCGTCGAGGCCACATCCTCTGCCGAGGTGGTCTCGTAGCGGACGTACCGCAGGAACCGGTCAATCATACTTCAATCTTCTTATACTTCGGAACCAACGATTTCATGATGCTCCAGGCAATGAGGTAAGCGACGCCGCAGAAGCAGAACATGATGAAATAGCCGGCGGGCTTGCCTGTGAAGCCGAGGAAGTGGAAGGCCTCGCCAGCGTTCTCGGCATAGGTAAAGAGGTTACCTGCAATCCTCTGGACGAACATGGATCCGATGCCGCCAGCCATCGCACCGATGCCCGTGATGGTCGCAATAGCACTCTTGGGGAACATGTCGCCCACGGTAGAGAAGAGGTTGGCGCTCCAGGCCTGATGGCCGGCAGCAGCCAGACCGATGAGCACAGCAGGCCACCAGGGGGAGTTGAAATGAACGCCCAACGGCTGTGCGAACAGCGCCGCAATGGGGAAGAAGGCGAAGATGAGCATCGCCAGCATACGGCCTGCGTAGGGATTCATGCCCTTCTTATCCACAAAGATACGAGGCAGATAGCCGCCGCCGATGGAAACGACGGTGACAATCAGATAGAGCGTGAAGATAAGTCCCTGGCCCAACGCCGACGTGGCAGGAGCCTTGAACTGGTTGCTGAAGTACGACGGAGCCCAGAACAGGAAGAACCACCACACGCCGTCCGTGAAGAACTTGCCGAAGAAGAACGACCACGTCTGGCGATACTTATAACATCTGACGAACGGGATATTCAGGATGATAATCGAAAGAATGAACGTAAGGATATTCCAGACCACAGGCTTGATGAGGAAGAACGAGGCCAACAGAATCAAGATACCTACGACGATGAACACCCACGAATAGGGCAACATCGCGAACTGGTTGTTTTCAGAAACGTTTTTCTGCTCTGTTTCCTTGGTCTCGTTCTCGGCAGCATCGTCCTGATTGATGTATTCCAGCTCGGCCGCATTCACGTGTTTCGACTTCTCAGGTTTATCGTACATGAACGACCAGAAGAACATCCAGATGAAGCCCAGTCCGCCGATGATGATGAAGGCCCACTCCCAGCCCAGCTTCACGGCAAGGGGCGGTATGCAGAGGGGAGCCGCAAGGGCACCCACGCTGGCTCCAGCGTTGAAGATACTCGTCGCAAAGGCACGATCCTTCTTGGGGAAATACTCCGCTGTCACCTTAATGGCAGCAGGGAAGTTACCCGCTTCACCTAACGCCAGAATACCACGACAGAGCAGGAACAAATAGACCGAAGTGGTCGAGATGGCCAGCGCGACCTTACTGCCGGCCTCAACCGCTTTCAGCGCCGCAGCACTGGTGACACCATCGACAAGAAGGGCCGTCCCCCAGCCGCAGGCCGCATGCATGCAGGCACCGAGGCTCCACACGAAGATGGCGATGAGATAGCCGCGCTTCGTTCCCATCCAATCGACGAATTTGCCGGCAAAGAGGCACGCTATCGCATAGAAGATGCTGAAGAAACTGGTAATGGTACCATAATTGGCGTCGTTCCAGTGGAACTGAGGTTTGATGAACTCCTCGTAGGTGAGGCTTAACACTTGGCGGTCCAGATAGTTGACGGTAGTGGCCACAAAGAGCAGCGAGCAAAGCCACCAGCGCCAGTTGGACATCAGTTTTTTCTGTGTACTCATAGGGATATTACTTGTAAATGATTAATTGCAGACAATGATTTTCAAACTTGGCCGCGAAGTTACAACAAAATATCCAAACTTCGCGCTTTTTTTCCAAAAAAAGTGGCTATTCTTCTGCAGGACGGCGGAGAGGCACCTCACCAGAACGGGCAGCAACGGGAATAACGACCACACGATTCGTCGTATTGTCAACCACCAGAAGAGTGGTTTCATCGGCCAGACGGCAATGCACGATGGTATCACCAACGTGGGCGTGAGAGGCAATGAGGCTGTCGTTCATCCAGACAGAAAGATCCTCGTCACAGAAGTCATCGGTAACGACAAAACGATAGACATCCTGACGAAGACGCTCTTCACGATTACCCACCAGACCGAAGCCCCAGAAGAGGAACATCAGCACGACGGCAAACACGGCCACAAACAGCACGGCTGTGCCCGCAAGGAAGGATTTATTGGCATTCTTGGCTTTTCGCATGGCGCGAAGATACGGCAAAAATACCGGATTTGAAATTTTTTTTGCAAAAAAGTTTTGTCCTTATTTAAATAAGTAGTACTTTTGCCAGCGATTTAGGTGATTAACGCTTTGTGGCTCCTTTTTCAGGGAGCCATTTCATTTAAATTAAGGAAGAAAAAAAGACAAGAACAGACAATAGTTTTGCATACATGATAGAGAAAAACAAAATTATCGGAATCGTAAACGAGTGGCTTGAAGGAAAGAGCTATTTCCTTGTAGATGTTACCGTAAGCCCGGACGACGAGATTGTCGTCGAAATCGACCACGCCGACGGCGTGTGGATTGAAGACTGTGTGGAACTGAGTCGTTACATCGAGTCGAAGCTGGACCGCGACGAAGAGGACTTCGGTCTGGAAGTCGGTTCGGCCGGTATCGGACAGCCCTTCAAGGTGAAACAGCAGTACGTAAACCACGTGGACAAAGAAGTGGAAGTGCTGGCTGGTGACGGACGCAAATACCGCGGCGTGCTCAGTGAGGTGGCGGACGACACATTCACCCTAACCGTCAAGGAGAAGGTGCTGGCCGAAGGCGCCAAGCGTCCCAAGATGGAATCCGTCCCCCACACCTGGCGCTATGATGAAGTGAAGTACACCAAGGCCATCATCACGTTCTGAGAAGTTTTTTTGAGAAACAACTAAACACACAATATCCAATGGCAACAACAGCAAAAAAGAACACCATCAGCCTGGCAGACATGTTCCAGGAATTCAAGGAATCGAAAAACATCGACCGTACGACGCTCATCAGCGTGCTCGAAGAGAGTTTCCGCAGCGTTATCGCCAAGACCTACGGCAGCGACAAGAACTACGACGTCATCGTCAACCCCGACAAGGGCGACTTTGAAATCTACCGTAACCGCGAGGTGGTCGATGACGAAGAGTTCACCAACCCCAACACCCAGATCCCCCTCTCCGAGGCACAGAAGATTGACGAGGACTACGAACCGGGCGAGGAGGTGACCGAGGAGGTTCACTTCGGTGACTTTGGACGTCGTGCCATTCTCACCCTGCGTCAGACCCTCGCCGCCAAGATCCTGGAGCTGGAGAAAGACAGTCTCTACAACAAGTACAAGGATCTCATCGGCACTATCGTAGCAGCCGAGGTCTATCAGATCTGGAAAAAGGAACTCCTGCTGCTCGACGACGAAGGCAACGAGCTTCTGCTGCCGAAAACGGAACAGATCCCCACCGATTTCTTCCGCAAAGGCGAGACTGTCCGCGCCGTCGTTCATCGCGTCGACAACGACAACAACAATCCCAAGATTATTCTCAGTCGTACGTCGAACGTGTTCCTGCAGCGTCTGCTGGAACAGGAGGTGCCTGAAATCAACGACGGTCTCATCACCGTGCGTCGCATCGCCCGCATCCCCGGCGAACGTGCAAAAATCGCCGTCGAGAGCTACGACGACCGCATCGACCCCGTCGGCGCCTGCGTCGGCGTCAAGGGAAGCCGCATTCACGGCATCGTCCGCGAACTGCGCAACGAGAACATCGACGTCGTCAACTACTCGTCGAACATCGAAATCTTCATCAAACGTGCCCTTCGTCCCGCAGAGGTTTCCAGCCTCATCATGGATCAGGAGAACCGCAAGGTAGAAGTCTATCTGAAACCCGAGGAGGTCTCTCTCGCCATCGGTAAGGGCGGCTCGAACATCAAGCTCGCCAGCATGCTTACCGAGTACACCATCGACGTCTTCCGCGAAATCGACGACAAGCAGGAGGAAGAAGACGTCTATCTGGAGGAATTCGCCAACGAAATCGATCAGTGGATCATCGACCAGTTCATCGGCGTCGGCCTTGACACCGCAAAGAGTGTGTTGGCCGTACCCCGTGACGAACTTATCAAGAAAACCGACCTTGAGGAGGAGACCATTGACAACGTGCTCGAAATCCTTAACGCTGAATTCGAGGAAGACTAAACTTTAATCATCAGTTCATGGCAAGATTAAGTAAGGTAATCAAAGATTTGAACATCGGCAAGTACACCGCCATCGAGTTCCTCGAAAAAAAGGGGATGCCCGTTGACGATGACCTGAACGCTAAACTGACCGATGAGCAGGTGGCTCTGCTCACCACTCAGTTTGCGACCGATAAAAGCATCAAGAAGGAAACGGAGAAACGTCAGGCCGAGCGGCAGGAACGCCACGAACGCCTGCAGGCCGAAAAGGAGAAGGAAAAGAAGGTCAAGGAACCCGAGATGGTAGAGACCGTCGTCCCCGAAGAGGCCAAGCCCCGTTTCACCACAGTCGGCAAGATTGATCTGGACGAACTCGTCGGCAAGAAAAAGACGACCAAAGCGGCTGAGAAGAAAGAGGAACCCGTTGCTGAAGCCACTGAGAAGCCCAAGGCAAAGACGGCCAAGTCAAAGGAGAAGGTGGAAGAGCCGAAGGAGAAGGTTGAAGAAACGCCTCAGGAGGTTGTTGCCGAAACGACGGAGGAGGCTGCTGCCGAAACCGCTACGACCGTTGAGACCGTGAAGGAAGAGCGTCCCGCAACTGCGGAAGCCGCCTCGACGGCAGAAGCCACATCCGAGGAGCCTGCGGAAGCCGATATCGACGAGAGCGCCGAAGAAGCCGAAGACGCTGAGGAATCGGAGGAAGCTGAAACCTCCGAGGACGCAGAAGAACCAGAGGAGAAGAAAGAAGAAATCTTCGAGTTCGACCACTCCGACCTGCAGATGAAGCCCCTTACCGTTCTCGGCAAGGTGGATCTCAGCGCCATCAACCAATCGACTCGTCCCAAGAAGAAATCAAAGGAGGAGAAGAAAAAGGAGCGCGAAGAGAAGGAGAAAGCTCGTCAGGAACAGCGCAAGCAGATTAAGGAGAGCATCCTCAAGGACATCCGCAAGGACAGCACGGCCAAGACGGCCACAGGCGAGACGCAGAAGAAAAAGCGCAACCGTATCGGTGGCCCTGAGCGTGTCGACATCAACAAGGCCGGCGCTGCTGTCGGAGGACCTTCAACGAATGGGAGCAAGGACAAACGCGACGACCGCCGAGGCAAGAACGCCGAACGTGACCGTGATCGCGCACGACGCATTCTCGAGAAGAACGAGCTCAACGAAGGCGACATCTCGAAGCAGGTGAAAGACACAATGGCCCGTCTGACCAACAAGCAGAAGTCGGCCTCTGCCAAGTACCGCAAGGAGAAACGCGAGCAGGCGTTCAACCGCCAGATGGAACAGATGGCCGAAGAAGAAGCCGGCAGCAAGGTATTGAAACTGACGGAATTTGTCACCGCCAATGAGCTGGCCAGCATGATGAACGTGGGTGTGGCCCAGGTCATCGGCACCTGCATGAGTGTCGGCATCATGGTCTCCATCAACCAACGCCTCGACGCCGAAACCATCAACCTCGTAGCTTCCGAGTTCGGCTTCACGACCGAGTTCGTCAGCGCCGAGGTGGCCAAGGCCGTTACGGAAGAGGCCGACGACGAAGCCGACCTCCTGCCCCGTGCGCCCATTGTCACCGTCATGGGTCATGTCGATCATGGTAAGACTTCGCTGCTCGACTACATCCGTAAGTCGAACGTCATTGCCGGCGAAGCAGGTGGTATCACCCAACACATCGGCGCCTACAACGTCACGCTTGAGGACGGTCGTCACATCACCTTCCTCGACACCCCTGGTCACGAAGCCTTCACCGCCATGCGTGCCCGAGGTGCACAGGTGACCGACATCGCCATCATCATCGTGGCGGCCGACGACGACGTCATGCCGCAGACCAAGGAGGCCATCAGCCACGCCCAGGCTGCCGGCGTCCCGATGGTCTTTGCCATCAACAAGATTGACAAGCCTCATGCCGACCCCGAGAAAATCAAGGGCGAGCTGGCACAGATGAACCTTCTTGTGGAGGACTGGGGCGGCAAGTACCAGTCGCAGGATATCTCCGCAAAGCAGGGCATCGGTGTCGAGGAACTGCTGGAGAAAGTGTTGCTCGAAGCCGAGATGCTCGAACTCAAGGCCAACCCCAATCGCAAGGCTACAGGTTCGGTCATCGAATCGACGCTCGACAAAGGACGCGGCTATGTAGCCACGATGCTCGTTTCCAACGGTACGCTGAAGATGGGCGACATCGTTCTTGCCGGAACACATTACGGCCGCATCAAGGCTATGTTCAACGAACGCGGCCAGCGCGTGAAGAAAGCCGGTCCGTCGGAACCCGTGCTGATTCTCGGTCTGAACGGTGCCCCGCAGGCTGGCGACAGCTTCCACGTCTTCGACAGCGAGCAGGAAGCCCGCGCCATCGCCACCGACCGCGAGCAGCTGCAGCGCGAGCAAGGCCTCCGCACCCAGAAGCGCAAGACCCTCGAGGACATCGGACGCGACATCGCCAAGGGCGGCGTACAGGAATTGAACATCATCGTCAAGGGCGACGTCGACGGTTCCATCGAAGCCCTTTCCGACTCGCTCATCAAGCTCAGTACGGAGAAGATTCAGGTCAACGTCATCTACAAGGCCGTCGGCCAGATCTCCGAGAGCGACGTCCAGCTGGCTGCTGCCTCACAGGCCTTCATCGTCGGTTTCCAGGTGCGTCCGTCACAGGGTGCCCGCAAGGTGGCCGAGAACGAAGGAGTCGATATCCGCCTCTACAGCATCATCTACGATGCCATCGAGGAGGTCAAAGCCGCTATGGAAGGCATGCTGGCTCCCGTCGTCAAGGAGGAAGTCACCTCCACCATCGAGGTGCGCGAGGTGTTCCACATCTCCAAGGTCGGCTTCGTGGCCGGCGCTATGGTCAAGGAGGGCAAGGTGAAGCGTTCCGACAAGGCACGCCTCATCCGCGACGGTATCGTCATCTATACAGGCGACATCAATGCCCTGAAGCGCTTCAAGGACGACGTGAAGGAGGTCGCCACCAACTTCGAGTGTGGCATCAGCCTCGTCAACTGTAACGATATCAAGGTAGGTGACCTCATCGAGACCTTCCAGCAGGTCGAGGTAAAGCAGACGCTCTGATATGGAAATCCTCGATATCATTGTACTCGTCTTGCTCGTCATCGGGCTGATTACCGGCATGAAGGACGGCTTGGTCAAGCGCGTGCTGGGGCTCGTCGGTCTCGTCGCCGGTCTCATTATCGGCAAGAAGATCTACCTCTCCGTGGCAGAAAAGCTGATGCCCTTCCTCGGCATGTCCGAGAAGACGACACAGATTATTGCCTTCGCCTTGATACTCATCATCGTCCCCCTCATCTTCTCCCTCATTGCCTGGCTCATCGGCAATCTGCTGAAGACGGCCGGACTAGGATGGGTGAACCGTCTGCTGGGCGGCATCATCGGCGTCATCACCAACGCGCTTTTCGTCGGACTCATCTTCGTCGGTATCGAGAGCTTCGACACCCACGAGGTGATGCTCAGCAAGGAGAAGAAAGAGGCGTCGCTGTTTTTCTATCCGCTCTATCAGTCCACCGGCCTCCTCATCAAGGATGTCCGCACACAGATTGAACGCTGGAAAGAAGCCCATGCCGAAGACGCCGAGGATGCTGAGGACGCCGGCAACACAGAGAACTCCGATGACTCCGACAAGTCCGACAAGTCCGACAAGAAGGATCTGCAATCTTTCGAAGAGGTTGTGTAGATGAAACCCAAGGAAGACAACCGGGAACTCCGTCAGCTCACCGAAGAGAAGTATAAGTACGGCTTCACCACCGACGTCCCCACCGAAATCATCGGTGCCGGGCTTTCGGAGGAGGTCGTGCGCCTCATCTCGTCGAAGAAGGGCGAGCCGGAGTGGCTGCTTGACTTCCGCCTGAAGGCCTACCGCCA
>Ga0310690_10009180_pt1 | contig 12429 bp, 12 predicted proteins | sample AusTroGonzalo_MG_2_FD_207661 | JGI IMG/M metagenome (GOLD analysis project Ga0310690, IMG submission 207661) | Bovine rumen microbial communities from tropical cattle in Woodstock, Queensland, Australia - Gonzalo_04 (v2) (version 2) | ecosystem: Host-associated > Mammals > Digestive system >...
TATTTACTTGACCTACGTCAAGCTGTATGTCAGCGAATACCCGTTCTTCAAGCTCAATATTGGCAAATCTATCCTCTATATATCGCAAGAAGTCTTCGCGTTTGTCTGTGTCACAGAAGAATCCTGCGGCATTCTCATGGCCTTCACAGTGTGCCAGTCCTGTTTCATTAACCATTGCGCTGAAATTTGCTACGCCACACGCACGCATTGAGCCGGAATATTCATTGCCGCACTGTTTAACTATAATAATTGGACGCTTGTATATTTCAAGTAACTTATTAGCAATGAGGCCACCAACTCCGTACTCAGTATCTAACTCAAGGAAGATGATGTTATAACCATCGTTCACCTGTCTATCTGCTTCATCAATGAGCGACGGCATTAACTCTGCCACCATTGCGTTCTGCTCGTCCTTAATTTGTTTCATAAGCTCTGCTCTTGCTTTACATTCATTAGCATCGTCATCTAAGAACATCTCAAGAGCTACTTCGTTGCGGTTCATTCTGTTACACGCATTTATCGCACTAGCAACGCTATAAGTAATGGCTTGTGAGTCAAAGGTATATCCACCTACCAATGCTTTTACCCCTGCGTTATTAAGGTGTTTAAGCCCTGTATAAACGATGTATCGATTCTCAGGTACAGATAGGTCTACCATATCAGCTACCAATCCACACGCCGCTAAATCTGCGTAGTTGTCTGCATAATCAGACAAGAACATTTCGTCAAGATATTTGCAGAACTTCCATACAACTCCTGCACCAGACAGTTCAGGATTAGAATAGTCAACCGCAGAAGATACAAGAACTATATCCTTATAATCCTCAACAGGGGAGGGAGGTATATGATGGTCTAGCACTACTACCTTCACGCCTTGGTCTATGAATCTCTTATACTCTTCGGCTTTATTAATACTATCTACGACAATAAGCAGGTCTGCATCCGTCTCTAAGTCTTCTATGCCGTGCTGTTTACCCTCGTTTATTTCAGTGAAAATATTTTCAGAAAAATGACTTAGGTATCTATGCATAATAGCACCGCTTGAGATACCATCACAGTCAACGTCTGCAAGGATTACAATCTTGTCGCCATTATCAATAGCTTCTTCAACTAAGGCATAAGCCTTGTCAATATTATGAAGTTCCTCGTATTCAATAAGAAGCTCAGAGGTAGGATGCAAGAACTCATACAGGTCATCTATACCTCTGTCTTCTGCTATCTTAGTGATTATCCCATCATTGTCTAAGCCACGACAATCAGATATCACTGTCATCTTTTCTATCATATCGTTTCAACTCTCGTTCTATAATATTTTTCAATATATCTTTACCACAATCACTAGGACTTGACTTGTCTGGTAGCGTCGTGTTATCATGCCAATCCCAATACAGAATCTCAGTATCCATCATGCGCATATAAGATAGAAGTTTTTTAATGTTACTCATTGTGTTGCTCAGTTCTAGGCTCTTATCCATAAGGAATATGATTCGCTTAGGCTGTAACCCAACAAGTAATTGACAGTGAGTGGAACTTAATGCATTACCGCCAAGAGCAACAGCATTCTTAATGCCATAGGAATAACATTGCATCACACTCTTCTCAGCCTCAAAGACATACACATCACCATTCTGTAAGAACTGATAGTTTTGTGCATAGCCATAAAGGGTTGCGCTCATAGGACAGTTCTCTAAAAATAAATACTTAGGCTCGTCATTAGCCGTCTTCCAATTGGCACGGCCTTTGATACCGATTAACTCATAATAAGGACTGTATATTGGTATAATAATGCGCTGTGTCTCAGAGTCATATCTTATACCAAAATAATCTTGCGCTTCAAAGTTGATATTATCTTGCAAGAAGCGCAGATTATATACATCATCGTACCTATCCAATATACTTTCAGGATATGTGTGAGCATATTGGTTTGTCTCTTGCTTACGTATAGTATCATAGAAGCCACCAAATGCACACTCCTTTTTACCAATACTATAGAAGCTATCTATATGTAACTCGTTTTTAATACTACGTAATACATCTTTGAAGGTAGCCTTCTTAACCTTGATTATATAGTCAATGATATCTACGTTAATATTACGAGAAAAATCATTTACGTATAGGCCGTCATTATCATGGAGTCGGATACAAATTGCTGTAGGGTTACTCCCTTCCTCAAGGCCACATCTTATCTCGCATCGGCTTATACGTGGTTTATAGAATCCATACTCTTCAAGTATGTTAATAATAGAATCAGGAGCTTCAAGCAAACTCCGTTTGATTTCTGAAAACACTTGAAACTCCTCCTTTTAGTCACCTAATACTTCTTGTAATATATTTTCAATATTGTTATACTCTGTATAATCTATCTCAAACAATTCAATATTGTGTAATTCAGCGTATTCACGCTTTCGTTTATCGTGTTCTTGTTGTTTATTAAGGAAATCTTCACCGCCATAATAATTAACAGGAGAATAATGTTGAGCACCTTGGCATTCTATAAGCAGGTTTAAATCTGGTAAGTAAAAATCATATGACAATAATCTATTACCAACGCCTTTCAAATCATTAAACTTCTTCTGATATTCGTAAGTAATATGATGTTCATCTAAGTATTTTCTGGTCATAAATTCACCATATGACTTAATACATCCACACGACTTCGCTCCATAAGAAGTAAGGCCATCTCCGTATACCTCGCACGTTCTACCACAATCACATTGACATCTCCAGATAGCTCGCTTTCTGCCATTGTTAGATACCTTATCATCGACTCTTTCAATAACAATCAGTCTACCAAATCGTTTTCCAGTTAAATCACGATAAGGCCTTTCAAATTGCGAACATCCACAACTCTTTTTCTTGCCATTTAATAAGTCGCTTGAGTAAGCGGTCGTAACATTTTTGCATTCACATAAACAACTCCATTGGATTACTTTAGTCCCGTTATTCTTTGTGATAGTACCTATCTTTGCTGTTACGGTAAGTTTGCCAAAAACTTCACCTGTTAAATCTTGGTAGCGACCATGCGCATTTTCTCTGGTTTTACAGCCACACGATGTACTATGCCCATCTAATAAGTTTGATGCCTGAACAATGGAAGGATTACCACAATCGCAAATGCAATTCCATAATGTATGAGATTTATTATAATCTTTGTTTTCGTCGATTACGGTTAGTCTTCCAAATCTCATTCCGGTTAAATCCTTAAAGAGTATTTCTCTATGTTTATCTATTGAATAACAGCCACATGATTTTGTTTTACCTTTTCTAAGATATGTACCAACTACATCACATTCATTACCGCAATCACACTTACAATGCCAAATCGATATTTTCTTTCCCCTAGAAGTAACTCTGCTTTCAGCTTTAGATAAAACAGTTAATCTACCAAATTTCTTACCAACCATTTCAGCTATTAGCTTTTGTTCACGCAACTCACGAGCTAAACATCCACAACTTTTTACTTTACCACTAGTTAAATTTGATAATAAAACTTCTGTAAATTTGCCGCAATCACATTTGCATTTATAACGAATGCATGGCTTTCCAGATTTACTTTTATACTCTACTGGTTCAAGTACAGTCAATCTATTAAACTTCATCCCTATATATTTATCTTCCATAAATCTACCTATCCTATTGTTGCATGACGAGGAGAAGCCCATGCTTGCTCTTGCATTACGGCAGATGCTCCCTTAAAACGATAAACTAAAACGCTATTACTATCATCGCTATTTTGACCATTCCTTACTTTGGTGAGAAATAAGAACTTATAGGATGCAGATGGGTCTAACTGTACTTCTTCTCTTGCCCATTTGCCGTCTACTTTCACCATACGAAAAGGCTTACAATACATTTTTTTATTGTCTGGGTCTAGTTCTTCCGGATAAACATTGCGCATCATTAGTAGATTTTCGCATACTTCAACAACCTGTTTTGACATCGATAGACAATCAGCATTAAGCCATAATCTGCCAATCATGTGTACGGCTAATTGCATTGAAGCGCACATTATAATATTGTAACGCTTTGCCATTGCATCAAATTCTCTGGTATCTTTTATTAATGAAGTCCACGTATTCTCACTTGTCTTATCATTATAGTCAACTTTCAATGTATCGTAAATAACAGTTGAGAACCCATTGGTCAAAACTTCTTGTCTGATTTTCTTTTTAACGGTTGACATATTTGCATCCGGAATACCTACAAACTTAATCTTGCCTTTGTAATTATCATTAAAATACTTAGCAACTTTATTAAGCATTGCAGACTCTTCTTCATTAAGTGCGCCAGATATTATCTTCTTTTTTGTCAGATTATAATATCTAAAATGTTTATACGACAACCATGCTATGAAATTTATCTTAAATACCTTAGCCTGTTGTTCATTGGAAATAATAAGGACTTTTTCTCCTTTATTAATTAACCCAAAGATAATCGTTACCCACATAGTTGATTTACCTGTGCTAGAAAAACCTGCTAAGATATTAAATGTGGATGGCATAAATCCAGAAATAGAACTAGACAAAAATGGAAAGCATCTCATATCATCTCCATTAATATCCTCTCCTGCATAACTGAAATCTACGCCGTTCTCAATACCTTCCGACAAACATTTCAAAAACTCCGGAGTCATTTCAACAAGCTCTTCTTCTGTTATGGAACTATTATATCCAGAACCATAACCTGCTAGTTTCGCTTCGTACCAATCTGTAACTCCCTCACTATCCATTTTGCGGAACACGTCAATTGGAATGACATCTGTCCCATTAAAATCTGTCGGGTTGAAAAGATTAAATCCATCGGAATACAACTTCAGGATAATATTCTCACGATATAACGTGTCTATGTATACATCTGCGTTCTTGAGATTAACAACGTCAATCATATTCTTTATAGTGGTGTATCCGCCACGTTTATTGAACGCTTGTAAGACTGTATCTGATACAGAGCTAAGGATACTTACCTCATCGAATACAGTGTATCCTGCCTTACGTAGTTGCTTTGCAAGAGAAAAGTAGAATGCACCATCGACTGTAATAAAATCTTTGGTAGTAAAGTCAAGCTCGTCCAGAAGGAGCGGGTCACTGAATAAGGTGGCAATTACATTACCTTCAACAGTGAGTCGCCCTTCCAGAAGACGCTTGTCATATTTATCCTCAACCCCTGAAATGAATTGTTTCATTGCTCTCACCCCTCGATAATCTCCGAAAGGCATTTTCGCCTTGGTTTAGGCTTATACTTGCTTTCGTAAAACTCATTATCTGTCTTCTTAATAACTTCGGGCGGTGACATAACGTAGGTACTCAGCCCATTCTTTACAACTGTACTGAAGTAGCGTATCTTAGCATACTCTGAAGTGAATTGCTTCTTACTCATCAGAGCTTCTAATGCATCCCGATTATCCTGTAGATAGCTAACTATCTTATCTATATCATTTCCCCATGTCTTTATCTCAGCGGACATCTTCTTGTCCTGAGATAGATTAATTATGCCATGTATCAGTTGTAAGATATAAGCGTTGTCCACGCTAATCACCACCCTTATTGTTATTCAAGAATAAGTTTAATTTCGTTAAGCTGTTCTATAGTGAGAGTATCATCAAGCTTTGTAAGGCCATACTCTGAGAGCTGTTCCTTTACTTTAGCTTTCTGTTCCTTGTCTGCGGACTTGAAGCTTGCACGGAGTTCAGCCATGAGTGCATCCTTCTCATCAAAGTCCATTTCCTCTTCGGCAAGGATATCAACTTCCTCTGCTTCAATAGGTTCTTCCTTCTTAGGAGCGGACTTTTTAGTAACCTTCTTTGCAGGGGCAGGGGAGTCGGACTTAGGTACTTCAATAGCACTACCTGCAAGTCCATCCTCTACAGTCTTAATAAAGAGTTTTGCAAAGTCTAAAGAAGGCATATCGTATTCAAGAAATTCTGGTACAGTATTAGAAGCAAATCTACCACCGGCATCAATTAGTGTTGTGCCTCTAAAGTAAAGCTTACGGATTGAATCTGTAGTGTACTTCTTGGTTTTATCTCCGTCCTTCTTCTCATCAAATACACGGTCAATAACGCCAGTCAGTGTGCAGTCAAAGATATCTCCAAAAGCAGACTCATAAGCATTAACAAGGTTAGATGTTAACTGCATATATCCATCTTCTTCAAGGCTTCCTTTCTCACGGATAGTCTTGAATTTACTATGAGCGATTACCCATACACCAATTCCTGCCTGTTTAATCTCTGCGATGTACTTTTTAACCATGCTTGCGGCCATCTCAATACCAGAATTATATCCACCAAATGCCGCTTTAATAGTCTTAACAGGCTTCTGAGGATTCTCAATATTATTGAGGCGGATTACTTCCTTTTCAAAGATAGGCATCATTTCATCTGCGGTATCAAAGCATACCATTTCAATATTGTGTTCTGTACCCTTTGTTTCAATGAGCCACTTCTTGAATTCAACAAAATCCTTATAGGTATCAAGATGAGTCATGTTTGCATTAAGCATCGTGTCGCCAGACTCAAGGCCGCACTCAACAAGAACTCCTCTTGACAAGTCATTATACTTAGCGAGCACAACATCTCTGAAGAGGGTTGACTTACCCCACTTCTTTACTGAGCGGAGATAAATACTCACATTCTTAATATCAGTTGCTACTGTGTTAATTTGTGGTTTAACAAAAGCCATTAGTTAATCCTCCTTAAATCTCGTCATCGTCATCATCGACATCAAATATATCTGCTACTTCATCAACGTCCTCGACTTCATCGTCAAGCTCGCTGTGTGGTTTAGATAAGTCTGCTGTAGTAAGTACAGTCTCTACAGCGCCACTTGCCTTGTAATCACCATAGGGCTTTACAATAACAATATCAGTAACTTTGTCTCCATAAATTGCCTTGCTGTGGTCACGCTTAATGCTCTCAAATGTCTCAAAGCCAAGCTCAATAGCTTCACGCTCGTCATCAGATAACATATCCTCTGTAAACTCTACGGCCTGTGCTCCATCAAGGATGTCACATACGATACCATATTCACGTACTTCAGCTACGCTCTCACTAGGGAATGTAAACTTCTCCTTGAAGAATTTAGCTCTCTTCTCTGCCATTTCATCCTTACTTCCGTCAACGGTAAAGAACATAGGAGCATAACAATTCTTATTATATGGCTTGCCAAGATACTGAGAGATATATCCTGTAATACGGAGCTTCTTAGTCTCTTCGTAATCAGAATCATCAATAGCATTCTTGTCAAAGCTAACAATAAATGAAGCCTGTGACTTAGCTTCTGCATCGTCAGCCGCACGATAGATTCTCTGAGCCTTAAACTTACGATACCACTGGTCGTTCTGAGAACTATACTCAAGAGCGTACTCACCCTTAATGAGCCATTTCATATCCTTTATCTTGTCATTGCTAAGAAGCTTCTTAAGATAGTCAAGGAAGTCTCCCTCCCAGATAAACTCATGTCTCTTCTTGCAGGACTTTTCATATGCTTCCTTACAAGATTCAAGGTCGGTAACGCCAAGCTTTGTCATTGTCTCTTCGTCGATAGAGTCATCTTCAAACTTTGAGATAGCTTCTTTCAGTTGAGCACGGCGATTAGGAAGTTCAGTATCGATAACATACTTCTTAAACGCGGATACAGCCGCTACCTTCTCAGGGTCAAGGCGCTCGGAATAACTAATTACTTCCTTATGAGCCTTCTCTTCACCCTCATACTGAGCGATTGTGTAGATGTTCATCTCCTCAAGCTTCTTAGGCACGAGTACAGAAGTCTCAATAAGATGTCTGTTTGTGCCACATACGGCGTTGAACTTCAGACTCTTTTTAGTCCATCCAGAATCGAATGTCTTCTGCTCATATGGCTTGAAATTGTTTGTCTCTTTGCAGGGATATATCTTCCCTACAAATTCAAATGTGTTTGACATAGTTCATTTTTCTCCTTTACTATAAACTTATTCTTTAAATAGCCTTTCGCTAATTTAAACTTTGTAAGGTATCTTATCAAACTGTTTGGCGATACAAATCCAACAAGTCTGAGAACCTTCTGGTACAAAAGCACCACAACATACACATACATCCATAAATACCGTCCTCCTTCTTATTTATTGGATTGGTGGGTCGCGCAGGGAGTTACCCTGCTAAACCCATATGCCCTCGGCAACCGAGGGCAGGAGGCCATACACTATGACAAACACAGTGTGAAGATGTCTAAATTTGCGGAGATACAATGCCTCTCCGCTAGGCCGCGAAAAAGCGCAGAAAGGAGCATACCAAATGAATAAGTAGGTATTGGTTAGGATGGTAGGATTTGAACCTACGATTACGGAGTCAAAGTCCGATGTGTTACCACTTCACTACATCCTAATATTTAATATCTTCATATTTATTGGATTGCTAAAGAAAAAATACTAAGGGGACAGGACATCAACCCCCTTTAGTATGAGTATACAACTATTTTACTAATTTGTCAAGGGCTTCCCAAAAATTTTATTATTTAACTTTTACAATAGTGTTCCAGTTTGGAAAGTATTGACTGTAATCTACTATCAATATCCTGCATTTCGCGACGTAAATTTCCAACCTCACGAGTAAGCTGAATAAATTCATCCTCTTCAAATGCAATGCGCTGACGTACAGTCTGAACTGGTTTACTATCAACCTCTTGAGTCACTTGAGCAACCGTGTTCTCAGCTACCGCGTCGTGCATCTTGCGTTCTTCGCGGTATTCTATGTATTCCTTTTTAACTCTAACTATCTTACTAGAAGAGTTAGTGTCAAGGAAATCCAAGAACCATTGAGGATTCTTAGAGAACTCAGCACGTACATTATTCTTTAATTCGTATTCATAGATACGGTTAAAGATGCCCAAATACTGTACGTTGGTGAGCCTAAGATTTTCTCTGAGATACTTATAGTCTTCCGGTACAATGTCACCTTTCCGAGTAGCTATAGTAATATAGTCTGCTGTTGGTGGCTTAGAGAGCGTGGAGCGAATATAACTCGTTCCTGTAAGCTGTCTGCCATTCAGCGTACTCAGCGCCTTGTACTTAAGCAGAACCTCTATATCTTCAGAGGTAAAAGGAATGTGCTCATATCCCTTGATACCACTAGCTGTAACATCAATATAGGATATATCCAATATTTCCGACGCACTTAGTCCATAGAATCCTAAGATGTCGGCAACCAAACATACCCAATAAGTTTCCGGTATGAATGTTTGGTTTTTGGTGATTGAATACTTTTCCATCGCCTTCAATAATATGTTCCATTGTTCTATCACGTCATGTGAGGAGAATATTAAGAACGACTTTGAAGATGTAGGAAAATCTATCTTCTGGTAGGTTTGTGTATCTACTGCTATTCCCTTCGCAGATAGATAATCATAGTATAACTTGAACTCTATCCTGAAACGAGCAACAGTAGATGGCGCAAACTTTTCCAATGAAGCAATATATTGATTGATTTCGGATACTGACATTTCGTGCAGGTGCTTTGGCACACCCTCAAATCGAGACAGGAAGTTAACCTGCCTCTTAGGATAAGCCAGTTTATATTGGTCAAATAAATAAACAGCCATAATTAAACCTCCTATATAAAGTCATTATAGCAAACAACTGCACGAATGTCAATCCCATATTAAGGGACGACCATCGCCAGTCGTTCGCACATCGTAAAGTAGATGTCATCAATCATACAATATGAGACATCCTCTAGTATGTTATCTGATATTCGACAGGTCATCTCGTCGCCTTCTTTCGTCGTGAAAATTACTTCGGAGACTTCGTATTCTCCGCAATTTATATTTCTGTCTATGACTATAGTCGTTTCCCACTCGTCACCGTGGTAACGTTGTTGAACAACTCTATCACAATAAGGTAACACAAAGGATTCCACCATATCTTTGTTCATGATATCGCAGAAGATTTTTCCATCCTGTTTGTACACAGATATAGATTTCTCTATTCCTTGTGCTATCTCTCTGATGGAGCTGTTGATGATGTGAATTATCATCTTATTTCATCCTCTCTGTTGTGGTGTATTTAAAAGAACAAGTGTTCTTTTAGACTAATTATATCACTTGATACGTGCTTAGTCAAGTGAAAGTGATGTGAATATATGATTGATATATATTAATCGTGTGATGATTGTGTGAAGCGTTTTGCTTTTTCCAGCTCGAAATACTTTTTAACTACATCATAACCTAGCTTCATGCCCATATTGATTTGACATTTACAAGCTTCAAAATCCCCACAATATCGGCTTGTAGTTTGAATCGATGAATGGTTTAAATCCCAATTCAAAAATTCCATTGATGCCGTATGTGCCTGTCCAAGCTCGCCATACATTTCCATGAATACCTGCTGTACCTTTTGAGTGTATAGCTTACGCAGGGAATGAGTAGCAAGCTTAAGTTTTCCGCCCTCGCATCGTGAGACATTCTTGAGATTAACGCCAAGGTCATCAACTAACTTCTTGACCATGATGTTGCGTGCTCTGTGATATTCAAGCGGCTGAGGGATTTTATTTCCGTTATCATCTGTGAGATAAACAAACTTTCCGTTGCGGCGTACACACTTACCGTTCTCGTCCTTGAGTTTTAGGTAGTTTTTGTTACGCCAGTCCGATACAATCAAATAATCCAAAGGAGCAAAGTCTCCGTTCCAGAGCACCATGAGCAATGCCATCTTGATTGTATCATTAATATACATTGTACGTGGTTTTCCGGTCTTTAGTTCTGAGAACAAACAACTGTCTCTGAATTTTCCCTCATCGTTGATGAAGTCAATGCGCTTCACTATGATTGCATCGCTAAAGCGAACTCCCCAATTGGACTGAAGAATAAAGTATAGAGCATCACGGCATCCAATATATCCTCCCTGTTCATAACAGGTTTCCAATACCTGATTGAATAGGTCTTCCGGTAAGCTATCCATACCTATTTTTTCTGAGCGCTTGTGCTCCAATTCCTTAACAAACTCGATTTGATTTTCCTCAATGGTAGCTGAAGGAATGAGCGCATCGAGGTCTAAAATTTCCATCGGGTCAGTTCTCTGAGAGATATCAATTACATTACATTTTGGCTGAGGTATCATATGCTCAACTCCTTTCAGATATATATAAGGTTATTGACAAGCTTAAATTTTCATGGTATAATTGTGTTATTAACAACAGTATAACATAGATTACTGATATTTGCAATACATTATGCACACAAATATTATCGTGATTAATGTTATAATTTCGTGATTGTGCATAAAGGTGGTGTTGTTATGTCACAAAGCAAAGCTCACATTAAGGCAAGCAATAAGTACAACAAGGAACATTATGCTAAATTCCAAGCTAATATTAGTAAGGAAACCTTTGGTGTTGCTTGCGCTCATTGTTATCTATCTGGCGATTCAAAGGCTCAATTAATTTCCAAAGCGGTCAATGAATATATTGAGCGTGAGCTTGCTAATGGTAAGTACACTGAAGAGCAATTGCGTACTGCCATGGAAGAGATTAATAAGAAAATCACTCCGCCAGAGGAAACGGAGTGATACATATAGCGCAGCCTGTTTATTTAAAATAGTGAAAAGAATGGTGGTACATTTAAAGGATAAGGATTGTAGTAAGAAGTGTGGTGGAATTATTACAGGCTGTCAGCACTTAGTGCTGTCCTCTATATATATCATACCATTTCTATCGGTATAATTACAATACATCTTCGGTACAACTTTAGTATAACTTAATTGTACCGAAAATGCCCAAAGGAGGCTATTTCCCATGGAAATAGAAAAGCTAAAGCGCTCAACCATTGTTAAACTCAAAAAGATTAAGGAAGAGCAAAATCTTTCCATATCTAAGATAATGGATTTGATTGAAGAGCGAGGTCAATTTGTCTCAGAAGGTACTATGAAAAAGATATTTGCGGATGGCTCAGAGGAGAAGAATTTCCGCTACCAAGACACCATCGCTCCACTCGCAGATGTATTAATGGATATCTATGGCGACCAAAGCGGCATTGAGGATGCCGAAAGTCTCCGCCAGATTATTCGTGAGAAGAATAAGCAAATCGAATTTCTGATGATTAAGCTAGAAGAGCAAAAGGATGTTTACGCTGAACGCAAAACTATGTATGAGTGCAGGATTTCCGACTTGAATGAACAAATTGCTCGCCTTGATGTCAGCGTAGAACGTAAGGATGCTATGCTCACCAAACTACTGAATGCATATCTTGAGAGCGCTCCGCAATAGGGGCGCTTATTCTTTTCCAAACAGAAGAATTATGCCACATAAGAAAATGAATACCATTGCTCCATCTGCTCCTACCTTGTAGCACATTAATCCAAGAAGGACAAGTCCTAATCCTTGTAGTTTGATTCTGAATTTTCTTTTTAATCTATATCTCTTTTCCATATTATTGTCTCCTTTATATTTGTTATCCGATTTTCCCT
>Ga0310690_10009181_pt1 | contig 12427 bp, 8 predicted proteins | sample AusTroGonzalo_MG_2_FD_207661 | JGI IMG/M metagenome (GOLD analysis project Ga0310690, IMG submission 207661) | Bovine rumen microbial communities from tropical cattle in Woodstock, Queensland, Australia - Gonzalo_04 (v2) (version 2) | ecosystem: Host-associated > Mammals > Digestive system >...
AAAGCGAAAACACCCGATTTTAGGGGCTTTCCTAGGTCTGGGACTTTACTCCGAGTAAACCTGGACTTTCCTCCGAGTAAACCCCCACTTTACTCCGAGGAAAGTCTGGGTTTGCTCCGGGCTCCCTCCAAGGCGTATTAGAATGCTGTTTAAATTTGTAAATTAAAATGTAGGCAAATCAAATGATTCCTTTAGGAAAACTTACATTTTTGTGTCAGTTTTTGTTTTTATCTGAATTATTTTGTTTACCTTTGCACAGCGAAACTTGAAATGAAGAAAGGTCGTTGTTTTATCTTTGAAATGCCAAAGAAATGATAAAGATTAGAAAGGTAAACACCAAGAAGGAACTCAAGCAGTTCATCCAGTTCTACTACGATCTGTATCGTGGCAATGAGAACGCAATACCGTTTTTGTATAGCGACGAGATGGCTACCCTCCGTCGCGATAAGAACCCTTCGTTCGAATGCTGTGAGGCCGAATATTTCCTGGCCTACAAGGATGGAAAGGTCGTAGGACGAGTAGCTGCCATCATCAATCGCAGGGCAAACGAGCGCTGGAATTGTCATCAGGTACGTTTCGGATGGTTCGATTTCATCGATGATCCCGAAGTGTCTGCAGCCCTCCTGAATGCCGTTGAGACGTGGGGTAGGGAGCGAGGCATGAAGGAAATTGCTGGTCCGCTGGGTTTCGTGGATACCGATCGTGAGGGAATGCTCGTCGAGGGCTTCGATCAGCTCGCCACAATGTACATCAACTACAACTTCCCCTACTATCCCAAGCACATGGAGCAGATGGAGGGGTTCAAGAAGGACAACGACTATCTGGAATGCAAGGTGAAAGTGCCTGAAGTGGTGCCCGATAAGTTTTCGAAGATTACTGAGATGGTTCGCAAGCGCTATGGTCTCAGGGTACATAAGTTCACTCGCAAGGAGCTTATCCAAGAGGGCTGGGGCCACGAGGTGTTCCGCTTGCTCAATGCCACCTATAAGGATCTATATGGATTCTCCGAACTCTCCGATTCACAGGTGGATAAGCTCGTGAACGATTATATCAAGATAGCAGACCTGAATCTGGTGACAGCCATCATGGATGGCGATAAGATGGTGGCCTTCGGCATCACCTTCCCCTCGTTCTCTCGAGCCTTGCAGAAAACCCGCGATGGACGCTTCCTGCCCTTTGGCTGGTGGCATCTGCTGAAGATCCTGAAGTGGCACAAGACGCCTATCGTCGATCTTCTGCTGATTGGCGTTCTGCCTGAGTATCGGGCCAAGGGTGCCAATGCGCTGATCTTCGACGATCTCATCCGCTGGTTCCAGCGTTATGGTTTCGAGTGGGCAGAGACTGGTCCACAGATGGAAACCAACGATGGTGTGCTTTCCCATTGGCAGTATCTGGAGTCGGAGGTACATCGTCGTCACAGGTGTTATCGTAAAGAACTGAAGTAGTTTCAGGAGTTACAGGAGTTCAGTAGAATTATAGGAGATTTGAATGATGGAGATGCAATTGGAGTTGATAACCAGGATTTTCGTGGCAGCCCTGTTGGGTGGCGCCATCGGACTCGAGCGTGAGTATCGTGCCAAGGAGGCAGGTTTTCGTACCCATTTCCTTGTGGCCTTGGGTTCGGCTTTGTTTATGATTGTCTCAGCTTATGGCTTCGAGGGGACCATGATTACCGAAAGCCATCGTTGGGATGTGTCGCGTGTGGCAGCCCAGGTGGTATCGGGTATCGGTTTCATAGGTGCAGGAACCATCATCTTCCATAAGAGCGAGAATGTGGTACGAGGACTCACCACAGCAGCAGGACTCTGGGTAACAGCAGCCATCGGTCTGGCTTGCGGAGGAGGTATGTATATCCTTTCCATTGGCTCCACATTCCTGGTGCTCGTAGGACTGGAGGCCTTCAATTTCTTCCTTCACAAGTTCGACAAAAAGCGGAAACGCGAATAACGTTTATACTTGGGAGTTGATAAAAGTTAGGGTTATTTACGCACTCCGAAGTCCTTTCGATATTCATTATTGATGATCTTGCTGGCCTTGCGACTGTCAAAGCTGACGGGGGCAATGATAAAATCGGGTACATTAAATGAGAAGAAACGATCGCGATAGAATCGTCTGGGATTCCGCTGTGGTAACATAAAGGCCTTGCTTACTACGCCCTTCACATCGACATGACAGAAATAAGGTCGCGTAAAAAGTCCATCATCGCGACGGGAGCTGAAGACAAGCCAGCTGGAGTTGGTACTCCAGTTATGAAATGATTCCGTATCCTCGGAGTTGGCCCCAGCCATAGGACGACTCTCTCCCGTAGAGAGATCAAGCAGCCAGAGGTCTGCCTCATGGTGCCAGATACTGAACTGTCCATAGTCGGAGAGCGTGTAGCAAAGGAAACGTCCGTCGTAAGAGGGACGAGGGAAGGAAACAGACTTACCCAGCGCTACGGCATCGATTATAGTTTCTGTACTGTCACCGAAACTACCTGTTTCCGGATAGAAATCAATACGACAGAGATTATAGCGGATAGAATCGAGCTTATAACTGCCCTCAGGAATGGATTGTGCCGCACAGAAATAGAGCGAACGTCCGTCAGAGGAGAATACGGGGAAGGTCTCATAGATGGAGTCCTGCTTGAGAAGGGGCGATAGCAGCAGCTCGTTCTTCTCCACATCATAGACCTGAAGGTCGGAAGCAGTATCGAACACCTCTATACGATTGGAGTCAGTACTATGGAACAACTGACTCGTGGCATTGGTGGAATAGGCAATATAACGACCCGAAGGATGCCAATAGGGATAGACGCAGAAACCTAGCGTCTGATCGGTCTTCGTGTTGTAAGCGGTGATAGGACCATCGTTCTGGCGCAGTAGCGTGGCACCATGAGGACCACGGATATGAAGGCTCATATCGGCAGAGTTGCTGCGATTGAAACTATGACAGTTGACACAACCCTCAAACTGGGTGTTCTCAATTAGAGCACGTTCATCAAACGAGGAGAGGTCGCGCTCGTAGATGCCCATCTTACTCCAAACCTCATAGCCCGGCTCAATCAGACGGTAGCAGATGCCGTAGTCGATGCTGTCGGGACTGACGTAGATGGAGAAAGGCTGATAGGTATGCCAACCATCTTCATACTTAGCTGAGACTGTTACATTGAGCGAGTCGCCAGAGTTCTGAGCGAGTAGCTGATGCCAATCATCGATATCAAAGTCTACCGATTCCTCGCCCTGTGCATGCAGACTGTTCCCGTTTTTATCGGTTACGACGGCATCAATGTATAAAGCCTTCTCGTCTGCCATATTAAAGCAGAGGGGGGCGATATTTACGGGAATGGTAACCCCGAGGTAATCTGGGTATATCTGAGGCAGAACTGTCTCCTGCTTCGCATCCTCGACTGCCGTGGAACAAGAAGCCAGCAGCCAACAACCTACACCTATTATATTATATAGAATCTTTCTCATTCTTGATGGACATGAATTGATTAAAGCCCTCCCGATCACCCGTCAACAGATAATAAGCCACCAGATACTGATAGGCCAGACGATTGTCGGTATTACTGAAGTAGAGGCTCTGCAGCATCTCAGGTGTCACATGATCGCTGAAATAAAACTCTTCTTGATAGGCCATCTGGCGCAGGCGTCCGTATTCGGGATGCTGGGCTATCGCCTTTTCATCACCCAACAACAGTATCGTCTCATTAGCCCAGCCACGATAGAAGAGGGTTTTCTGCAGCGCCGAAAGATATTTGCGGGCCACTTCATACTGACCATTGATAAGATTGGTCTGTGCCAGACGTTTGTAGCATCTACCACTCTTCTGGAAGTCGAGAATGGCTTCCTGAGCCTCGAATACCGTTCGCTGGGCCACATTGATCATTCCGAGCTGATAAAAAGCCTCTGCAGTGGGAATAGGACTGGTAGCATCTTCCTTGACATCGGGCAGAAGACCAGCGATGCCGTTCTGGTTATAGTTGAACATCTGATCTAATAGCACACCATGCATCGCCAAGGCCAGATTCTGTACTGTCACACCGATTTGGTTGTTAGGCTTTTCTTTGTTGATGGCCTCGATGATGCGGTTCCACTGCTGGTGGGTGGCCATAAAGTCATATTGCATCACCTTCTCAGCTTTGAAGTTACTGTTCTTCCATACTAAAGTTCCCATGGCAACAGCAACAAGAGCTGTCAAGAGGTGAGAAGCGAGAGGTGAGAGGTGAGAGACATGTTTCGGGAAGCGACGGATGAGGAAAGCTATTCCTACCAGTACCCAGATAGACAAAGCCACAGCCCAGAGCAACCAAGGGAATACTCTGGGATAGCGATAATAATGCGCTCCAGTCCACAAACTGTCCACAGGTATTGGGAAGCAAACAGGACCCACCAAAACATAGAGTATCAGAATGGCGACAACGAGCAGAGTACAGCGTATCCAACCTTTTGTCATCTTGATGATAGGCCATAAGACGAGCAGTGTAATCAGAACTGCCCAGACACCCCCTAGCAGTGCATGCTCATCAAGCAGGAAGAACCAAAGCAGGAACGAAGGCACAAAACTCAAGCCATAGAACCCTTCAGCAAACGGTCCCTGAGCTTGCCGAAGGGCAAGAAACGTTAGCATTTGCACTGCCGTGAGCAGCAACGCTATGATAAGCGCGCCTACCCAGGCAAAAAGGTAGAACTGTGTGCAGAAGCGTCCCAACAAGTCGGCCACGCCGCCTGGTTGTTTCACAATCTCCCATACGTATGTACTGTCGAAAAGGAACAGCTGGTACTGCTCCTGATAATGCAGATGATGTGGATAGGCCAGTCCGAAGAAGAGAAGGACGGCCACACCGAAAAGGAGCGTGCATATAATAGGAATATGCTTCATCCGGTTTTATTTATCAAACACTTTACTGAACTCGGTGACACTGATCTTAACAGGTTCTACCATGAACTCTGGACGGTTATAGCTCTTCAGGAGGAAAGTGTTCAGCTCGGGATCCTCCTGTGGTAGCATAAAGGCCTTTTCCACTTTTCCGTTCTTGAAATAAGAGAAATAGACACGACAGAAGTTGCCATCGTCACGACGACTGGCCACCATGATCCAGTGTCCGTTGCTCGACCATGAGGGGTAGCTGTCGGGACGTCCCTCACTATTCGCCTTGGTGAGATCGATGGCCTGAGTCAGGGGGAGTTCCTGATCGAGCGACATACAAACGATATCACCATCATTATGCCTGATGTGGAAACAGCCATACTGTCCTTGGGCAAATAGCAGATAGTGCCCATCGGGGCTGATGCGTGGCAGGGTGGCACTCTTGTCCTGTGATGCCGCATCATACACCAGTTCCTCGTCGCCGAAGTTATGTGTGGCCACATCGAACGAACGGCGGTAGAGGTTATATTGTATCTTCGGGTAGGTGGTTCTGATGTCCTTATCGTGCATCTCTTCTGGAAGTGGAACAGACTTACAGTAATAAAGGTATTTGCCATCGGGCGACCAGGTGGGATACACCTCCAGGAGTGTAGAGTCGTTGCTGACAACCTGCACTGAGTCGGTTTCAACATCATAAAGGATCAGGTCACTGGCCAGATCGTAAACCTCAATCTTATTGGGATTGAGCGTATGGAAGCCCTGCCTTGTCAGGTCGGTAGAGAAGGCTATGAGCTTGGCGGTAGGATGCCATGACGGATAGACACCCGATGAAATGGTATAATCACGCTTCAGATTAACTCTCGACACCTTGCCGTCGTTCACGATTACGGTACCGCTGTTGGCCAGACGCACGTGGAAGAGCATATTGTCGGTCTTGTAGTTCTGATAGCTGTGGCAGTTGATGCACTGACCGATCTTTCTGTCATTCATGGTGATCTCGTTGTTGAAGATCTGTGTCTCCTCAAACGTGGTGAGGTTGCGCTGGGCTATCTCCATGAAGGTCCATGCCACATACGAAGGCTCGATGAGACGGTATGACAGATAATCATCGATAGGTTCTTCTGCGATGCGTATCTCAAATGGGGTGAACGACAGCCATTCACCGTCTTTCTTGCCCCATACCTCTACCTTCAGGCTCTTGCCTTTCGAGGCTTCCAGCATGTCGTGCCACTCCTGCTCCGGCATCTGCACCTTCACACCTTGTCCGTAGATCTGTTGCTTTCCATCGGGCGTGGTGACACGTGCCACACACGCTTCGTATTCGTCAGCAGGAAGCATGAAATTGAGCGGTGCGATATTGCAAGGCACTGTGACATCGCAGTAATCGGGATAGATGGCTGGCAGACACTTAGCCTCCTTGCTTGAAGAGGGCACATCGGGGTGACTGGCACAAGATGACAACAGCAGCACAGCTGCAGCCAGAAGAAGGGTATAAGGGCTGATATGTCTTTTCATTGTTTTCTTATCCATGTACATCATTTCCAATTTTACCAGTTATTTTAATAGGTTTCTTTCCGAATATGTTATACCACCAATAAGTATCTCCATATTCCTCAAACATCTCCTCGCCCACCTGTTTGATGGTCATACCAGGCTTGGCATGACTTTCAAGTGTCGTCCAGAAGTTTTTATATCGTTCGTAGATGGTTTGCTCTACAGGAATCATGATTCGCTTTTCCTCAGGAGCTTTGTCCATGAACAGAATATATGCTTCCTGTGCATGCAGAGGAAATGTCTCGTTCATGTGTAACTTCACAAATTTGCGTAACGATAGCCAGAAACGGCGGGAATCGCAACGTAGCATGGAATAGAGCAAAGCCTGCTCTGAGGCTACCTTATGATCAGTCTCATACCAGAGACTGATACCATTCACAATGTAGCTGTCGCTGTTTTCTACACCGGTGAGCTCATCAGGATAGGAATCCTGCAGCGTCTTTACCGTTTCGGTGACAGGAGCCGGTTGCCAATTGTCGTAAAACAGATGGTGATGCAGCTGGGTGGTATAGCGCTCCACCAGTTCCTTATCTCCGTTAGCCAGGGCACAGCGGGAAAGCATCTTCAGGTAGAATGGTGAGAAGCCTGCCTGTATGGCATTCTCGAAATTCAGTCGGATGGCTTCATTCATCATACCATAGTTGTAATAAACCAGTGGTGATGCGATGTCCAAAAGACTGACATGAACAGTATCGGGGTTGTAAATATCCGTGGGATTATTACCCAGTTTAAACGAACGATCAAGTAAAGCGCCATCGTTCATCAACGCGATATTCTTAATAAAGATCATCGTAGAAGTTGGCTTCTTGTTCTCCTCAGCCAGACGAAGCACCTCCTTCCAGTTGTCATCAGAGGCATAGCGTACCATGCGCATCTCGTCGATATAGTTCTGATCGTGAAACATCAGCGACCAGGTGAAGATGATACCGGCAGCAGCACACAGCACAGGAACGAACACTTTCGCCATCAACTTCCCACACAGTGGTATAAGCACTGATACGGCAGCCAGTACCCAGAACGGGTTGGAAAGATGCGGGGTGTTGTCGCTTGGCGTTATGAAACGAGGCAAGCCTGCCAGCACGAGATCATCGAATCTCAGATTCGAATAGAGCTGCGTATGCCAGATGCTGGCGGAAAAAAGGAGCAGAACAATACCCAGGAGCTCTCGCCAAGTGGGTTTCTCGGCAACTACCAGACAAAGGACGAATAGCAGGGCGAACCATCCCAGCACCGGATAGAGGCAGAAAGCCAAAAGATACCAGGCAAGATGCCATTTACGTGGCGTCTGGCGGGTTGCCCACAAAAGCAGCAGCATAACAAGATAACCTACCGACTGCGAGAACCAATAACCTCTGATGGTTGAAACATAGACCCAATAGCCAAGATCGACTACGGATGTAAGCAGGCAGGCTACAGGCAAGAGCATCAGTGCGGAGGCGCTGGGCTGTAACCGGAATGCTTTGGTACCCACAAAGAAGATAAGCGCCCAGATAACCATCAGTACTCCAGCGCCTAAGGCCGGATGATAGAATAACTGGGTAAGCCAGGCTCCTACATACTGCATGAGGCCAAAAGGCTTCTGCATCAAAGCATGAAAGAAAGGAGCCCCGAAAAGGAACTCGGAACGATCATGTGCCGTGTAGAATACCTCCAGGTTGATGTATAGGATATATACAACAAATGAAATGAAAGCCAACAGACTTACATAGAGGACTATACTCGACGCTTTGCTAGTTTTATTCATATTGTTATTCTTCTTTTCGTTGCAAAGGTAGTAACAATATTTATAATCCCCAAACTTTTCTCTGAAAAACTTAATAACCAAATAAAAAAGGGGGCAATCAATTTCGATTGCCCCCTTTAAATTAAACTGATAAGGAATGATTATTCCTCATAGTAAACAGCGTTGATCTGACAGCTTCCAGAAGTAATCATGAGGTCAAGGTCTTTACCATCACCACCATTACCTCTTGCGGGAATGCCTATAGAAAGCCTGAGCCGTATGCTTGGACACACCAATATCACAACGACTCAAATTTATGCAAAAATAACAATGCATAAATTGGAGGAAGATATGGATCGACTTGCCGAAAGATTAAATATATAGGAATATTCGCGCGCGCGTCACGTACATTTATATATTATATGTTGTTCCCGGAAGATATCTCTGTGATAGTTAAAACGTCTATGATTTCGTTAAAAACGAGCAAATGTTTATTATAATTAATTTGCAAAATGCAACAAGGACTTTGTTATTTGTTACATTTTGGGTGTTTTCTGTAAAGAAACCCAAAATTTCTTCAATAATATTTTGTTGTATTAAGAAATTTAATATATCTTTGCAACCGATTAAGTGTGTACTTATTTTAACTATTTATTATATTTAACTCAAAATGGAACCAAAACGTATGAATCGAAACAACTCTTCCTAACACTCTGCCGAAGGCCCGCCAAGCAGGCTTGTAGGCTACCGCGAAGCTTTTGCTTCCGCCTAATTATCAATTTGTATTCATTACAAACCAATTAATCTATAGTAAATACTTAAGTATGAACAAAAATTTAGGAAAATTAGCGTTTTTAACAGGAGCATTTACCTTTATGGGACTTTGCTTCTCGCCTAAGACCTATGCTGCAGAAGCTCCTCAGGAGGTTCAGCAGGCAACGAAGAAGATTACAGGTACTGTAGTCGACGCATCAGGTCCCGTTATCGGAGCCAGCGTAGTAGAAAAGGGTACCACGAACGGTACAGTTACTGACTTTGACGGTAACTTCACTCTCAATGTGAATCCCAATGCAACGATCGTTATCTCGTTCATCGGATTCGAAACTCAGGAAATCAAAGTTGCCAATAAGGACAACTTCCAGATCACAATGAAGGACGACAATGCCGTTCTTGATGAAGTGGTTGTAGTAGGTTACGGTGTCCAGAAGAAAAAGCTGGTTACCGGTGCTACCGTTCAGGTAAAGGGTGAGGAAATCGCCAAGCTGAACACCACTAACGCCCTCGAGGCCATGCAGTCAAGCACTCCTGGTGTACAGATCACCCAGAGTTCTTCTCAGCCTGGTAAGGGTTACAAGGTTTACATCCGTGGTATCGGTACCACAGGTAATGCTTCACCTCTTTATGTAATTGATGGTGTAGCTGGTGGTAGCCTCGACGATATCAACCCGAACGATATCGAGAGCATCGACGTGCTGAAGGATGCTGCCTCTGCAGCCATCTACGGTGCCCGTGCTGCCAACGGTGTGATCCTGGTAACAACCAAGCAGGGTAAGGAAGGTAAGATTGAGATCAGCTATAATGGTGCTATGGGTTGGTCAAACGCCTACAAGCGTCCTCAGCTGCTCAATGCTCAGCAGTATATGACCATCATGGATGAGTACAGCTTCAATACCAGTGGTGCTAAGATGGATTGGGAAGGTTTCGTACCTGCCGACATCCTCGCCAAGGTTAAGGGTGGCTGGACTGGTACTGACTGGTGGGGCGCATTCGAGAATAAGAACGCTCAGCAGCAGAACCATTCTGTAACTCTGACTGGTGGTACCGACCGCTCTAAGTTCGCTATGTCTTACACCTTTACCAGTAACGAGGGTATCATGGGTGCAGAGCAGGCTTCTAACTACAAGCGTCACACCATCCGTATCAACAGTGACCACGTGCTCCTGAAGGCCAAGGATTTCGATGCCATCACTATCGGTGAGAACATCTCTATCGGCTACGTTAAGAGCCACGACCTCGCAGAGGACGGTATGTACTGGAGCTATATCCACAGTCTGCTGCAGACTTGTCCGATGATGCCACAGTACGCTGACAATGGCGACGTTTATTACTATCAGGAATTCGACGGTACTCCCGCTTACGGTCAGGGCTGGAACTCTTCTCTGTTCAGCAACCCATGGGAGAACCTGATTCATGGTGGTTTCAACTCTATGGCTGAGAGCCGTAATATCAACACCAGCGCAACCGCTTTCGCTATTATCCAGCCCATTAAGGGTCTGAGACTCCGTTCTCAGTTCAACTATAACTGGGGTTCTGGTGCATACCGTAACTACGGTGAGCCACGTTCAACTGGTTATGGTAATGCTACAACAACTGTTTATAGTGTTAGCCAGAGCGCATGGTTGAATACCAACTGGTCAGTAGAAAACACTCTGACTTACGATCTCCCCATGCTGGGTGCTCACAAGATCAGCGCCATGGTTGGTCAGACCTACCAGAGCACCGCTTGGAGCTATAACCTCGGTGGATCTAATAAGGTTAACTGGGGTGAGCAGCTCGCTACCCTGAAGGGTTGGGATTCTGCATGGCTTTCTAACATTAAGCTGGTAAATGCTACCGATGCTACTCTGACTGGTAAGCCCAATGATGAGGAGTACCTCGCTTCTTGGTTCGGTCGTTTGACTTGGGACTGGAATGAGACCTATATGGCTACCGTCACCATGCGTTATGATGGTTCAAGTATCTTCACCGATGGTAAGCGTTGGGGCTTCTTCCCCTCTATTTCTGCAGGTTGGGTAGTAACCAACGAGAAATTCATGGAGAAGACCAAGAGCTGGCTCGACTTCTTCAAGATCCGTGCATCTTGGGGTCAGAACGGTAACAAGGACATCAACAAGTATCAGTACCTGGCTACTATCGCTCTGTCAGGTGAGTCTGGTGACAATGGTTACAAGTTCGGTTCTTCTACAGAGACTTCTACTGCAGGTTCTCCAAACACCGGTGCTTACGCAAACATCGTACCGAACCCCGACCTCACATGGGAGACCTCTGAGCAGCTCGACTTCGGTTTCGACGCTCGCTTCCTCAACAGCCGCTTAGGCTTGACCTTCGACTGGTATAAGAAGACCACTAAGGACTGGCTGATCGGCGGTCAGCAGGTTGCAATCTACGGTACCAATCCTGCTGCCATCAATGGTGGTGACGTGCAGAATACCGGTATTGAAATTGCTCTCACTTGGAACGACAAGATTGGCAAGGACTTCAGCTACAACATTGGCGTGAACTTCGCTACTAATAAGAATAAGGTAACGCGTATTGAGAACGATAACCACTATATCAATGGTCCTACCGGCGTGCTCTCACAGGGTACTGAGTACATCTACCGCGCTGAGGAAGGCAAGCCTATCGGTTACTTCTACGGTATGTCATACAGCGGTATCTGGCAGAACCAGGAGCAGATTGACGCTGCTCGTCAGGCAGGTAAGGCCGTTCTTGACAATGCACAGCCTGGTGATATGATCTGGGATGACTATAATGGTGATGGCGTGATTACCTTCGCAGAAGGTGAAGCTTGCGACCGTCATGAGATTGGTAATCCTAACCCTGACGTGATGCTTGGTGTGAACCTCGGTCTGCAGTGGAAGGGCTTTGACTTCGCTGTAAACGGTGCCGGTGCATTTGGTCAGCAGATCATGCGTTCTTACCGTTCATTCTCTGATGCTCCTTATCAGAACTACGATACTACGATCCTGAATCGTTGGTATGGCGAGGGTACTTCAAACACTCAGCCACGTATTTCTGCTACTGGTCACCAGAACACTAACTGGGTATCTACCCGTTACATGGAGGATGCTGACTACTTCAAGATCAAGACCGTTACTCTCGGTTACGACTTCAAGAAGATCTGGAAGTCAAGTCCGTTCCAGCAGCTCCGTCTCTATGTTCAGGCTCAGAACCTGATTACCTTCACTGGTTACACAGGCCTCGATCCTGAGGTAGGTAACTCTGCAGGTGGTAATGGTTGGGCATCAGGTGTTGACCTGGGTCTTTACCCGCCATCTCGTACTTATCTGGTAGGTGCAAGTATTAAATTCTAATTCGCTAATTAAGTTATGAAGAAATATATTTTATCAGCAGCAGCTGTTTTGTCAGCAGCGACTTTGTTTACAGCCTGTAACGATATGCTGGACACTGAGCCACGTGTTACAGAGTTGACTGCGGCTACATTCCCCGGTAAGCCTGCAGACGTTGATGCTCTGAATGCAGCTACCTACAGTATCATGAATACGCTGGGTGGTGGTG
>Ga0310690_10009185_pt1 | contig 12425 bp, 6 predicted proteins | sample AusTroGonzalo_MG_2_FD_207661 | JGI IMG/M metagenome (GOLD analysis project Ga0310690, IMG submission 207661) | Bovine rumen microbial communities from tropical cattle in Woodstock, Queensland, Australia - Gonzalo_04 (v2) (version 2) | ecosystem: Host-associated > Mammals > Digestive system >...
TTCCCAGTTGCCGTCGAAAGCCAGACCGATGAGATTGCCCTGCGCGTCGATAACCGGGCTGCCGGAGTTACCACCCGTGATGTCGTTGGTGGTGATGAAGTTAACCACCAGATCGCCGTTCTTGTCGGCATAGCGGCCGTAATCTTTGTTCTCCCACAGCTTAATCAGCTCCTGAGGTACGTCAAACTCCCAGTTGCCGGGGATGTACTTCGCCATTACACCGTCCAAGGTCGTGTAATAGTTGTAGGTCACGCCGTCTGCCGGCTGGTAGTCCTGCACGCTGCCGTAGGTGAGACGCATCGTGAAGTTGGCATCTGGATAGAAGTTGCGGTCTTTCTGCATCTCCATCAAACCCTCCATGTACAAACGGTCGGCGCGTCCGCACTCAACTTTCTCCGCTTCTTCGCCCAATGCGATATAGGAATTGACGATTTCTTGCATCAAAGCGAAAATCGGATCTTTGGCAATGGGTTTGGGGTTTTCCAACCAAGCCATCAATTTAGCTTTATCCACAATGATAGATTTTGTAAAAGCATTGTTCACAAAGGCCGTGAAATCGCCACCCGTTTTATCACCCACTTTCTTGATGGTAGCGGGAAGTTGGCTCGGATCCACATCTTTATAGAAAAGATTGAGCAGCGCAATGGTAGCGTCGCGGTCCAAATCCTTATTATAATCCTTGAAGAAATCTTCCACATCGCCTTTCATTTTCTTCGTGTAAGCTGCGATATTTTCTTGAGGGATTTTCTCCGCAAAAGCACGGTCAACACTTCTGAATCTCATCGAAAAGCGAACGGCTTCGCCACCGTTCCAACCCGCTTCACGGTGGTAGAGCAACGCTTTGGTGTACTTGGACTGATGCGCCCAATATTTGTCGAAGTCATCAAAAATACCGGCATATTTGGCCTTTCTTTTCGGATCAGCATTTGCCCAGTCACGGAAAGCCTGCTCCTGTTCCAAACGTTTCTCAAAGACTTTGTTGCGTTTCAGTTGCTTGATTTGTCCGATGGAGTATTTCCAGTAGTTGCTCACGCTGGCCTGCTTGGAAGCGTATTGGATGAAGACGGCGGGATCAGCATCCATGTGCTTGCGGTACTGTTCCAGTTTGGTGGTACGGCAGGCGACGATGGCTGGATCTTCCAATTCAATCAGATTTTTCACAGAACCAGAAGTGGAATAGCGGTCAGTAGAGCCCGGATAACCCAAAATCATGGTGTAATCACCTGGTTGAACGCCTTTTAAGGAAATCGGAAGGAAATGTTTTGACTTCATCGGGACATTGTTCTTGCTGTATTCAGCGGGGGAGCCATCGGGAGCTGTATAGACACGGAAGATGCAGAAGTCGCCCTTGTGACGAGGCCAAGTCCAGTTGTCGGTATCAGCGCCGAACTTGCCGATACCCCACGGCGGACAAGCCACCAAACGGACATCCTTATAGACATCATACACAAACAGGATGTACTGATTTCCATGATAGAAGGGGACGATTTCCACACGTACGTCGCGGGTGCCTTTTTTCTCAGTAGTCAGCCGTTTGATATTTTCGGCAATCTTATCAGCGCGGGCGGGATCAGACATATCCTCTTTCACATCCTTGAGCACCGCCGTTGTCACGTCCTCTATGTAGTTGAGGAACAGGACAGAAAGGCCTTCGTTTGGAAGTTCCTGGTCTTTGCTTCTGGCCCAGAAGCCGTCCTTGAGGTAGTCGTGTTCCACGGAAGAGTGGGCTTGCACCTGACCGAGGCCGCAGTGGTGATTGGTGAGCAACAGTCCTTCAGGAGAGATAAGCTCGCCCGTGCAGCCGCCGCCAAATTGCACGATGGCATCCTTGAGGCTGGGTTGGTTGAAACTAAAGATTTGCTCGGCCGTCAGTTTGCAGCCAAGTCGTTGCATATCAGCCAAATTCTGACCATTAATAGAATAGGGCAGCCACATGCCTTCATCGGCGCGTGCACAAAATGCAAAGAGCATCATCACGATGCATAAAAGGTTGATTTTCTTATTCATTATTACACATTTTTTGAAAGTGCAAAAGTACGAAATCTTTCCCAAAAAAATTGTATCTTTGCCGCTCAATTTTTGAAACATAGACAAGATGAGCGTTGAATTATCAGAACAGGAAATCATCCGCAGAAAGAAATTACAGGATTTGCTCGATTTGGGCATCAACCCCTACCCCGCCGCCACCTACGAGGTGAACGCCACCACGGCTGAGATTTTGGAGAAATTCCCCAAAGACAACAGCCTTTTCCAAGAGGTGAGCATCGCGGGACGTATCATGAGCCAGCGCATCATGGGCGCAGTGTCGTTCTACGTACTGCAAGATGCCGTGGGCAAAATCCAAGTGTATGCCAAACGTGACGATATTTGTCCAGGCGAGGACAAGACGCTGTACAACAGCGTGTTCAAGAAATTGGACATCGGCGACATCATCGGCGTGAAAGGTTTCGTGTTCACCACGCAGACCGGCGAAATCAGCATCCATGTGAAGGAGTTCACCATCCTCTGCAAGTCGGTGTGCCCGCTGCCCATCGTGAAGGAGAAGGACGGTGTGGTTTATGACGCTTTCCAAAATCCGGAACAGCGCTACCGTCAGCGTTACATCGACCTCATCGTGAACCCGCATATCAAAGATACGTTCATCAAGCGCACCTTGCTGGTGAACACCATGCGTAACTATCTGAATGAGAAGGGTTACCTTGAAGTGGAGACCCCGATTCTGCAACCGTTGTACGGCGGTGCGGCGGCCCGTCCCTTCAAGACTCATCACAATACCCTCGACATGACGCTCTACCTGCGTATTGCAGATGAGCTTTATCTTAAGAAACTGATTGTCGGCGGTTTCAACGGCGTGTATGAGTTCTCCAAGGACTTCCGCAACGAAGGCATGGACCGTTTCCACAACCCCGAATTCACCCAGATGGAGCTGTACGTGCCGTACAAGGACTACAACTGGATGATGGACACCGTGGAGGAGATGGTCGAGCGCATCGCTCTTGCGCTGCACGGCACCACCAAGGTGCAGGTCGGCGAGAACGTTATCGACTTCAAGCGTCCATGGAAGCGCTACACCATGTTCGAAGCCATCGAGCACTTCACCGGCACCGATATTTCGGAGATGGGTGAGGAGCAATTGGCCGCATTCGCCAAAACGTTGGGCGTGGAGGTGGACAGCACCATGGGCAAGGGCAAGCTCATCGACGAAATTTTCGGCGAAGCTTGCGAATCAAAGCTCATCCAACCGACATTCATTTACGACTATCCGATTGAGATGTCCCCGCTCACCAAGAAGCACCGTTCCAAACCGGGTCTCACCGAGCGTTTCGAGGCTATGTGCAATGGCAAGGAAATCTGCAACGCCTACTCCGAGCTCAACGACCCGCTCGACCAGCGCAAGCGTTTCGAAGACCAGCTGGAACTCGGCAAGCGCGGCGACACTGAATCAATGGTACTGGACGAGGATTTCCTCCGTTCCTTGGAAATCGGTATGCCGCCTACTGCCGGTCTCGGCATCGGCATTGACCGTTTGGCAATGATTATGACCAATTCACCCTCCATCCAAGATGTGCTCTTCTTCCCGCAAATGCGTCCGGAGAAGAAGGTTGAGGTCAGCAAAGACGAGGAATTCACCGCATTGGGCATTGATGCCGCATGGATTCCCGCACTCAGAAAACTCAGTTTCAACACCTTAGCACAATTAAAGCAGGCTAATCCCAATAAGTTGTTGAATGACCTCGGTGGTTTGCGCAAAAAGCTGAAATTGGATGTTCCAGCTGCCAAATTGGAGGACATCAAGGGATGGATTGAGAAAATAGGATAATACGGAATTTCCATAAACCCCCAGTAGAGACGCTATTAATCGCGTCTCTATTTTTTTTGAAAATAATTGTCGGAGTGATTCAAAAAAAGTGTATTTTTGCCGCCGATTTGAGCCGAAGTGGCGGAATAGGTAGACGCGTTGGTCTCAAAAACCAATGAGGTAACACTCGTGCCGGTTCGATCCCGGCCTTCGGTACTGAAAAAGAGGAAGTTTTCACTTCCTCTTTTTTTGTTGATTACCAACAAGATACCTGATTATATCTCTGAGTATTTCTGACGAAATTCCGTGGGGGATAATCCTGTGAGAACCTTAAATAGACGACAGAATGACGATTGATCTTCAAAACCCAAGTACTCACTTATTTCATGAATGTTAAGGTCTCTTCGAGTGTGAAGCAAGGACTTTGCTTCCCTGATGATATAGGCGTTTATCCAATATTTGGCCCCGTAACCCGTCTCCTGCTTGATGACATGACTGAAATGCTTGGGCGAAAGGCAAAGCTTATCGGCATAGAAGTTGACAGAATGAGACTTCCGATGGTATTCAACCACATTCTCGAAAAAGCGAAAGCTCACTCCTTGCGAAAGCAGCTTACTATTCAACAGTTTCGACTTTATACTATAATGGTCCTTTATTCGCAAAAGCACCTCCAACAAACTAATCATCAATACTTTACGTGACGGAATATCACAATTTCCAACGGCACGTATCGAATCAACGATGCTTGTCACGGCTGCGAATTGTTGGTCGTTGAGGTGCAGTCCTGGGTATTGCTCGTAGTGCGAACGGCTGCGGAACGAAAAACTTGCCTTGTAGGTGGCGAAGGCCTCTGGAGACAACACTAACAACGAGGTCCGGAAATCGCTTGAAACACTCTCCACCAAAACGACATGCAATGGATAAATAACCGCTATGTCATGAGCCTGGAACGAATAATCATTCATATCATATTTTGCCTTCGAGAAACCACTGTGACAAATGCCGATAACCAAGCAATCGGAGACATACGGTTTCCCTAACATGGATATTTTCGTGATATTGTCGAGAACAACGATACCCTTTTCCGCAATGTGCAATGCGAATTGTTCAATATTGTTATTTGTTTCCTCTTTTTTCATTTTGCAAAGAAACTATTTTTTTTGACACAAACCTTACTAATGTATTCAGAAATATTTAGACCCGTTTCTTCCTATCAGGTCTGAAAAAAGTGTACTTTTGCACTTTGTAAGAATTTATTTGTCCAAATCACGATTCATCACTCAAACAGAAGTGTATCAATCATCTATGAAGAAGAACCAAATTATCATTGTCACATGCATCATGGTTGCTGTTTTGGCAGTGACCGGATGCTGGGCCATCACCAAGAACAACACGGAAAGCGACCCGACTCCGAACCAATACGCGAACACCCTCACGGCTCCGCCGATTCCCCAAAGCATGACTTTTGCCGGCGAGGAGGTGCCCTTGGACGTCTATTGGGTGCGCGAGTCCCTCGACCGAGAGCTCATCATCAACTGCTACCAGCACTCGAAGACAATCCGCATCTTAAAACTCTCCAGCCGTGTGTTCCCTGTCGTGGAGAAAATCCTGAAGGAGGAAGGGGTTCCGGATGATTTCAAATATCTTTGCGTGGCGGAGAGCGGTTTGGAGAACGTAACCTCACCCGCCAACGCCGGCGGCTATTGGCAGTTCATCCCCGGCACCGCCAAAGTTTATGGTCTGGAGGTCAGCAACGACGTGGACGAGCGTTGCCATCTCGAAAAATCGACCCGTGCTGCATGCAAATATCTGAAAAAGATGAAAAACCAGTTCGGTAGCTGGACACTTGCCGCAGCGGGCTACAACCGCGGTGAAGGAGGTCTGCAAGCCGCGATGGACGATCAGCAGCAGCGCAGCTATTGGGACTTGTACCTCAACAGCGAGACCTCCCGGTACATCTACCGCATCTTGGCTTTCAAACTCATGTTCGAGCATCCGCAGGAATACGGCATCAAGATTTGTCCGGCCCAGATGTACCATCCCGTTGAGACAAAGACGGTCGAGGTGACCTCTTCCATTGCCAGTCTGCCGCGCTTCGCCGAGGAACACAATGTCACCTATCGCGAACTGCGCAACCTTAACCCTTGGATCCGCAACAACAAACTGACCGTTGCAACTGGCAAATCTTATGAAATCGAAATCCCTGTAAAGGCGAAATCCAATTACCGGGATTTGTTCAAGCATTGCGACAATCCGTATCTGAACCTTGGCCATTAAGGTTCGAAGGATTAGAGTTTAAGGTTAAGGTTTACAGAGTCAACCTTAAACCTTAAATTCCTCTATTCTTATTCCCAAAAAAAGTGTACATTTGCCGTTTGTTTGTAAAATGACGAAAAAGGTTATGAAAAAAACGGCAATCTATTGTATTATATTGAGTATCATTGCATTATCAGCTTGTTCCTCACCCAAAAAGGTGAAGACGGAAAACGATTCCGCAACACAAGAATCCACACAGAAATCCCCAAACAATAATACCGATAAGATGACCCAAGTTTTGTTGAAAACCACATTCGGCGACATCACCATTGCATTGTATGATGACACGCCGGCACACAAGGCCAATTTCGTGAAGTTGGTAAACGATAAATTCTACGATGGCGTGCTGTTCCACCGTATCATCAAAGGATTCATGATCCAAGGCGGCGACCCTGATTCAAAGACGGCGAAGTCCGGTCAACGGTTGGGCAGCGGCGATGTAGGCTACACCATTCCCGCGGAATTCGTTACTGGCCGTTTCCACAAACGTGGCGCAGTGGCTGCCGCTCGCATGGGTGACAATGTGAACCCGCAGAAAGCCTCTTCCGGTTGCCAATTCTACATCGTTGACGGCACGGTCTATGACAACGACAAGCTCAACATGATTGCACAGCGGACCGGCAAGACCTTCTCTACCGAACAAACCGAAGCTTACACGACGATTGGCGGCGCCCCGTTCCTCGATGGCGACTATACCGTCTTCGGCGAAGTGGTGAAAGGCATGGAGGTGGTTGACAAGATTGCCGCCCAGCAAAAGGACGGTGCCGACAGACCTGTGGAAGACATCAAAATCCTGAGTGCTACGATTATCAAATAAAATTCATCATTCACAATTCACAATTTGTGACGAGCGTTATAAATATCCAACGATAATATGAAGACGATTGACGAAATCAAAGCGGAAATTGAAAGTTTCCAAATCGAGAATGCAGAGAACCTGGAGCAATTCCGCTTACAGTTCCTGAGCAAGAAGAGCGAAATCCAATCCCTGTTCGGTCAGCTCAAGAACATGGCACAAGAAGAGCGCAAAGAGTTCGGCCAATTGGTGAACGACCTGCGCGACCTTGCCCAGAACCACTATAACGAATTCAAGGCTACCATTGAAGCGGCCACGGATAAGAAAGCGACATTGATCCCCGACATCACACGTCCTGCCACGCGCCAGAACGTCGGTTCCATGCACCCCATATCCATCATGATGAATGAGGTGCGTCGGATTTTCGAAGATCTCGGTTTCTCCGCCGTGGAAGGTCCCGACATCGAGGACGACTGGCACGTGTTCACCGCACTCAACTTCGCTGAAGAGCATCCTGCCCGCGACATGCAGGACACCTTCTTCATCGAGTTGCATCCCGACGTGTTGTTGCGCACGCACACCTCATCCCTGCAGGTGCGCACCATGGAGAAGCAGCAACCGCCTATCCGCGTGATTTGCCCGGGCCGTGTGTTCCGCAACGAGGCCATCACTTCCCGCGCACACTGTATCTTCCATCAGGTGGAAGGTCTTTATGTAGCTGAAAATGTGTCTTTTGCCGATATGAAACAGACGTTGCTCTACTTCGCGCAGCGCATGTTCGGCGACGAAGTGCGCATTCGTCTGCGCCCCTCCTATTTCCCGTTCACGGAACCGTCTGCTGAAATGGACGTTTCCTGTAACATCTGTGGTGGCGCGGGCTGCAACCTCTGCAAGCACACCGGTTGGGTCGAAATTCTCGGCTGCGGTATGGTGGATCCCAACGTCTTGGAGAACTGCGGCATCGACAGCACCAAATACAGCGGCTTTGCCTTCGGTCTCGGCATTGAGCGCATGACCATGCTCAAATACCGCACTAACGACATCCGCCTCTATTTCGAAAACGACGTCCGCTTCCTGCAACAATTCAAAGCGGCAACTAAATAACTCACAATTCATAATTGTTGAATGTCGCTCGTAAGAACATTGCGTAATATGTTATAATTTGCTCGCATGCTCTTTCCTAAACAGTAAACAATAAACAGTAAACTTATAAAAATGACAAAAACCCAAAAACGAATCAACAGCCTTATCGGCTTGATTATCGGTATCGTGGCTTCTGCGGTCTATATCATGACTGCTGAACCGACCGTATCGTGGTGGGACTGTGGCGAGTACATTGCCACGACCTCCAAACTGCTCATCGGGCACCCGCCTGGAGCACCCACATTCCAGATTCTGGGTCGTATCGCCACACTCTTTGCCGGCGATGATGTGACCAAAATGGCATTCTGCGTGAACTGCATGTCAGCGATATGCAGCGGTATGACTATCATGTTGCTTTATTTCAGCATTGTACGTTTAGCCCGCAAGCTCGTGGCGAAATGGGGTGAATTGAACACTCCGCGTTTCATCGCGATTCTTGGAACGGCTTTGGTTGGCGCTCTGACTTACACGTTTACAGACACTTTCTGGTTCTCCGCAGTGGAAGGTGAGGTGTATGCCATGTCTTCCTTCTTCACCGCACTGGTGTTCTGGTGCATCCTGAAATGGGACGAGGAATATGCCAACCCGAAGCCCAATGTGAATCCCAACCGCTGGATTGTGTTAATCGCCTATTTAGTGGGACTTTCCATCGGTGTCCACCTGTTGAACTTGCTGACTTTGCCCGCCATCGGATTGATTATCTACTATCGTCTTTCCCCGAAGGCCACCGGCATGGGCGCAGTGCTCGCTTTCGCACTTCTCTCCTTCGCATTCGGCATTATCTGCTCACCGATGTGGATGGTCCTCATCTGGCTGTTCATCACCACCCCGCTGCTCATCCTCTGCGGCAAACGTGGTGCGCTCACCTCCAAAGCTGAATGGGGCGTTACCCTCTCATTGCTGATCTCCATCGCTTTGCTCGGCCTTATCCTTTGGGGCATTGTGCCTCAAGTGGTTAACCTTGCTGGCAAATTCGACCTCTTCTTTGTCAACTCTTTGCATCTGCCGTTTAATTCCGGCGTGATTTTCTTCTTCCTGCTCATCGCTGCACTCATCGGCTGGGGTATTTGGTACGGTCATAAACGGAACAAACCGGTATATACTATCAGCGCATTCTCTTTGATGATGTTGATTATCGGCTATTCCACCTTCATGACTTTGGTGATTCGTTCCAACGCCAATCCTACCATCGATGAAAACAGTCCTGAAGACGCCGTGTCGCTGCTCTCCTACCTCAACCGTGAGCAATATGGCTCCAATCCGCTGGTTTATGGTCAGAGCTACAACACCCGCGTAGTGGGCACAAAAGACGGAAGCCCCATCTATTATCGCAACGAAGAGACCAATCGTTATGAGATTTCAGATTCGCGCAAGGGTACTGTTTACCAATATGACCCCAAAGGTTCCATGTTCTTCCCGCGCATGTGGTCTTCTGAAAAACAATCCCAATATATTGAATGGCTGAACAACCGCTATAACTCCGACAGCCCGTCAGACAAGGAAAATCGGAGATCGTTGTCACGCGGCAACCTGCCTACCTGGCAACAGAACTTGAAATTCTTCCACACTTACCAGTTGGGTTATATGTACTGGAGATATTTCATGTGGAACTTCGCCGGCCGCCAGAATGACATCCAAGGTCATGGTGACTATCAGAACGGCAACTGGATTTCCGGCATCGGTGCCATCGACAACCCGATGGTCGGCAATCTGAAAGACATGCCCACCGCCATGGAACGTCCGGGACACAACAAATACTACTTGCTCCCGTTGCTGTTAGGTCTTGTGGGACTGATTTTCCAAACCAGACAAGACTCCAAGCACTCCTTTGTGGTCTTCATGCTCTTCTTGATGACAGGTTTAGCCATCGCTATATATTTAAATATGTATGCTTTCCAACCGCGTGAACGTGACTATGCTTTCGCCGCCTCCTTCTACGCTTTCGCAATGTGGGTGGGCTTCGGCGTGTTAGGCATCTACCGTCTGTTCGAAAAGTTGCAAAGCAAGAGCGTGCAGACTATCGGTGCGGTACTGACCACCCTGGTTTGCATCGGCGCTGTGCCTTGCGTAATGGCCAAAGAGAACTGGCACGACCACGACCGTTCCGACCGTTACACCGCCCTGGCCGTCGCCAAGAACTACCTCGACTCCTGCGAACCGAACGCCATCCTGTTCACGTTGGGCGACAACGACACCTTCCCGCTTTGGTATGCCCAAGAAGTGGAAGGATATCGTACCGACGTGCGCGTCTGTAACCTTATGCTGCTGAGTACCAGTTGGTATGTGGACCAGATGAAACGCAAAGCTTACGAATCCGATCCGCTGCCTATCTCCATGACTTGGGATCAGTATAAGGATGGTACAAGAGACGTACTTTATCTTGAAGCCGCCGGCAATCAATATGTGGATCTGAAAGCGGTGATGGATTATGTGAAATCTCCTGAATTCGACAACACGCGTGCCGTTTTCTTGCTGAACCAGAAGAGCGGATACCGCAGCAACGGCCGTCCGGTTCCCGCCAGCTTCTCCCTGCCTGTTGACAAGGCGAAAGTGTTGGCCAACGGTACTGTGGCTCCGCAAGATTCCGCTCTCGTGGTTGACAAACTGATGTGGAATCTCAAAACCAACGGCGTGAACCCGCTCACCAAAGCCTACATCGTCATGATGGACATTTTGGTAAACAACAACTGGGAACGTCCTATCTACTATGCATCTACTGCTGGTGCAGAAGCATACCTCGGCTTGGAAGATTATTTCCAACTCGAAGGCTTCGCTTACCGTTTGGTGCCTGTGCGCAACAATAGCCGCAATTATGAGACAGGACGCATCAACTCCGACCGCCTGTACCACAATCTGATGGAGGTGTTTGACGATCACAGCCGTGTCGACTTCGTCAAGAATCCGAATGCTCCTAAGAAAGAAGCTTATCCTTACGCTTGGGGCGGTTTCAACGATCCGAAGCTGTATCATAGTGAGGACAACACTCGTCTCGTTCCGCTGATGCGCAGACTCTATGCCCGTCTGGCCGAACAGCTGATGATGGAAGGAAAGAACGACAAGGCCCTTGAAGTGCTGAAACACGGTAACGAAGTGCTGCCCGACTGCAACTTCCCGTATGTGACTGTCATGTCCTACATTTACGGCTATACGCACAGCTGTATTACCTACATGGAAGACTTCTTCAAAGTCGGCACTTCCGCTGCTAATCAAGAAGGCATGAAGATGGCTGATCAGATCTGGAACGACCAAGTGGCGTTGTTCAACTGGTACAACAACTGCGATGAGCGCACGTTGAACTACCGTAGCGGCGACATCCACTACGACTTCCTCTTCCTGCATTATATGATGAACAACGTGAAATACCCTGACAACAGCCTGACGAAGCGTTACCACGAGATGAAGATTGACAACGTGGCATTGAATTATGCCAAATCCGTACAAAGTCAGATTTCCTCTCAGATGCGCAAGGCTGATTTCGACCAACAACTTGTGGCAAGCCTCTTCCAAGAATTACATCAGCTTCAAGAGATTGCACAGATGTTGGGCGACACTCAGACCGCACAGAAGATCCAGGGTATTGCAACGGCTCAGATTGACATGATGGGCAGCATCTCTGCAGAGATGAGCGCTGCTTTCCGCCAATTCTACAACAGCATGAGCGCTCCTGCTCCAGAACCTACGCAAGAACCTGTAGCTGAAGAAGAAGTGGCTGTCACAGAATAATTCCATCAGAATAAACTAATGATGAAGGGCGCCGTGATCATTCGAATCGCGGCGCTTTTTTGTATCCGAATTTTATGTACATTTGCCATCAGAAATAGTTCCATAAGATTATAAAGATGCTATCGAACCCCATGCTTACCGTTCATGCGCCTGCGGGCACTTTCAAAGGATTTGTGGCAGATGACTGCCTGCAGTTTCTCGGCATTCGTTATGCCACTTCCGAGCGTTACTGCGCCCCCGTACCTTACACTTACGGGAGCGAGGAATACGATAGTAACACTCCTGCGCCATACCCCGTGCAACTCTGTTCCACCATTGAGCAGACCCTTACGGGAATCCAGTATGAGAATTTGCCGCAAGAGGAAAGCTGTCAATATCTATCCATCACAGTTCCCGAGGGTGCGACACCCGAGAGTCGGTTGCCTGTAATGGTTTGGTATTATGGCGGATCGTACCGGAACGGCGGCTGCGACAATCCCTTCTACGACCGTTCCCCGCTTGCTCGAGAGAATGGGGTCATCGTAGTGGGAATCAATTACCGTCTTTCGCTTTTGGGCTTTGTAAAGAATCGTGAAGGCGGTTTTGCCAACAACGGACTGTTGGACGCTATAGAAGGGTTGCGGTGGGTGAACGCCAACATCGCAGCTT
>Ga0310690_10009186_pt1 | contig 12425 bp, 7 predicted proteins | sample AusTroGonzalo_MG_2_FD_207661 | JGI IMG/M metagenome (GOLD analysis project Ga0310690, IMG submission 207661) | Bovine rumen microbial communities from tropical cattle in Woodstock, Queensland, Australia - Gonzalo_04 (v2) (version 2) | ecosystem: Host-associated > Mammals > Digestive system >...
TCACGGAGGATTCGCACAGGCAGGCGCAGGAAGCGCTGGAGCCCTTTAACGACAGCGTGGACAACACGCTGTACCTGTGGGGCGTGCTGCAGGCGGACGCTCCGCTTTCCCGGCTGCGGGAGCTCTTTCGCGGCACCCCCATCGAGGGGGACGACACCCTGTATCTTCGCTATCTGACCGCGACCTGGGCCCATATTCGGACCGCGTCCGGTCAGCTTTTCCTTGTGCACCCCGGGGTGGCGGAACCGGAACGCCTGCTGGAGCAATATGACCGAAGCCCCCTGAGAAACGCGCTCATGTCCATCCCGGAGGAAAGCCTGCAGGAGGCTTCCATAGCAGTGGACGAGCTGGAAACCCCGCTCTACGATCAGCTGCTGGGGCTGATCGGCGAGGATACCCGGCCGGAACTGGATCCGGAGGATACGGTGGAAGATATGATTCTTCTGGCCAAGCAGGACGCGCCGGAAGAGGCCATGGCCCGCATTCTGAACGCGACGCTGATCCGCCCCGCCTCGGAGGATGCGCTACGGGCCCTGTCCCGCCTGCGGGAACTGGTTCCCCGCTGGCTGAGCCTCAGCGCCTCTCTGTTACAATAGGATGGCGCTGCACTGCTATTTCCTGCCCCCGGAAGCGGCGGGCCTCCGGGCGGGCGACTATCTGCGGCAATGCTTCCCCGGGCTGAAGGAAAGCGCCCTGCGGAAGCTGTTCGATGACCGGGATGTGAAACTGGACGGTCATCGAATCACCCGGGACACGATGCTGGAAGCGGGGCGGGAGATGAAGGTTTACCTGCCTGATCAGCTGGAGGAGCCGGAGCTCAGGAGGGAGGCCAACCAGCCCCAGGTTCCCGTGGTCTACGAGGACAGCGACGTCCTGCTGGTCAACAAGCCCGCCGGGATTCAGGTGCTTTCTGACGACCCCGGGGAGATCACCCTGACCTCCCTGCTCCGCCGGGGCGATCCGGCCTGGCCTGCGCCCTGTCACCGGCTGGACGCGAAAACCTGCGGCCTGTGCCTGTTCGCGAAGCACGCCGCCGCGGAAGCAGTTCTGCTCGAATGCTTTCGGGACCGGTCCGTGAAGAAGGACTACGTTTGCCTGGTCCGGGGCCAGCCCAAGCCGCCTTCCGCCCTCTGCGAGGCTTATCTTCGGAAGGACGCCGCAGCAGGAAGGGTCCGGATTCTGGATCACCCGGAAGCCGGCGCCAAACCCATTCGCACCGCCTATGAAACGCTGGAAGCCGGGCCGGTTTCCCGGCTGCTGGTGCATTTGCTGACGGGGCGCACGCATCAGATCCGGGCCCATCTGGCCGCCCTGGGGCATCCGCTGCTGGGAGACGATGTGTATGGAGACCGATCCTTCAACCGGGAACAGAAAGCCAGATCCCTGAAGCTCTGCGCCGTCTCGCTGTCGCTGGACACAGGCGGCCGGCTGCCGCAGCTCGATCATCGGACGTTTCGGATTGAAGAGCCGTTTTGAGTTTGGAGTTTGGAGTTAGGAGTTTTGAGTTTGGAATTTGGAGTTAGGAGTTTGGAAGTAAGTAATAAAACATTTTCAGGAGGAGGACAGAGTATGTTAGCGCAAAAGCCGCCGTTGGGATGGAATTCCTGGAATACCTTTGGGGAGAAGATTCATGACGCGCTGATTCGGGAGATGGCGGACGAGATGGTGGCCCGGGGATACAGGGACGCCGGGTATGAATATCTGGTCATCGACGACTGCTGGTCCCTGCGGGAGCGGGATGAGCAGGGACGGCTGGTTCCGGATCCGGAAAAATTCCCCCGGGGAATGAAATCCATCGCGGATTATGTCCACAGCAAGGGGCTGAAATTCGGCATGTATTCCTGCGCCGGCGTTATGACCTGCGCCGGATATCCTTCGAGCTATGACCATGAATTTGTGGATGCCCGGACCTTCGCGGACTGGGGCGTGGACTTTCTCAAATACGACTTCTGCAACTTCCCGGAAACCGGGGACTGCCGCGTCCGGTATCAGACCATGGCCATGGCGCTGAAGGCCACGGGGCGGGAGATCCTTTTCTCCGCCTGCAACTGGGGCCAGCAGGATCCCTGGGGCTGGATGCGTTCCGTCGGCGCCCAGATGTACCGCTCCACCGGCGACATCATGGATAACTTCACATCCTTCACCGGCATCTTCACCTCCCAGCTTCAGAACCTGTCCATGAGCGGTCCCGGCTGCTTCAACGACATGGACATGCTGACGGTTGGCATGGGCGGAAAGGGCAACGTCGGGTTTGGAAAGGTCTGCACGTACGAGGAATACCGGATGCAGTTCGCCATGTGGTGCCTGTGCGGCGTGCCCCTGATGATCGGCGCGGATCTTCGGTCCCTGAGCCCGGAATATGTCACCCTGCTGCAGCACGGGGATCTGCTCCGGATCGATCAGGACGAGGAATGCCGGCCCCCCATCCTGATTCGCAAAGGCGCGATCTTCACCTCAAACCCGGACCCGAAGGAGGGGGAATTCCCCTGGCGGCAGATTCCGGACAGTTCCTACACGCTGTTCCGTCACCTTTCTAACGGTGAATTCGCGCTGGCGTATATCAACCTGTCCGACGCGAAGAGCACCATCCATCTGGAATTCGCGGATATCGGGCTGCCGGTTTCCAGCGGCCGCAAGCTGTTCCTGCGGGACGTTTTCACGGGAGAAGACATCGGCGCGAAAGCGGACTTCTTCAATCCCGAGGTTCCCGCCCATGACATGAAACTGTACCTCTGCCGCTTTGCCTGACAGGAACCAGAAAGGACTTCCTCCATGCCCACCTATTCTCTCGTGAATTTCCTGGTTTCCATGTGCCTTACCGTCCTGTACATGTTCATCTGGCACAGGCATTTTGACATCCACCTGACTCTTGTGTTTGTGCTTGTGCCGGTCATTAACCTGAGCTATGTTTTTCTGGAGTCTTCCAGGACGCTGGGCGAGGCGCTCAACGCGCAGCGGATGACCTATATCGGCGGATGCTTTCTGCAGCTGATGATCATGCTGGCCATCTTCAGCCTCTGCGACATCAGGCTCTCACGGCCGCTGAAAGCGCTGTTCATGGTTCTTTCCACCGCTTCGTTTATCCTGGCCCTGACCATGGGACAGAGCCCGTTTTTTTACGCTGATGTTTCCTTCGACGAAGCGACCCGCGTCCTGCACAAAACCTACGGGCCCCTGCACACCGTCGTGATGGTCCTGGAAGTGCTTTACTTCCTGATGGGCATCGCGGCGATTCTGTACGCCTTCATGCGGAGAAACCAGGTTTCCCGGAAAACGCTGACCCTTCTTCTCCTGCCCCAGGCGATCTGCATGTTCGCCTATTTTGGCGGGCGCAGCCTGTTCCCGAACATCGAGCTGCTCCCCGCGGCCTATACCCTGTCTCAGTTGATCTATCTGGTGCTGGTATTCCGTCTTGCCCTGTACGACGTTTCCGAGGCGGCCATCAATTCCATGGTGAAGGCGGGAGATACCGGCTTCATCACCTTTGACCGCCGGAATCACTATCTGGGTTCGAACGAAACAGCCCGGCGCATTTTCCCGGAGCTCAACGGGATCAAGGTGGACTTCTCCCTGCGGCACAGCTTCGCGATGAAGGAACTGTTGCAGCCGCTGCTGGAACGCGAGTCCGACGCCGCCAATTCCATGCTGGTGGAAAAAAACGGCCGGTTCTATCAGCTTACGGTTACTCCCCTGTCGGGAAAAAGAAAGCCCTGGGGGCAGGAGATCATCATCACGGATGACACAAAGGATATGCTCCACATTCACGAGCTGAACGCGGAAGTTGACCGGAAAACCGCCCACATCCGGGAAATGCATGACCAGCTGATCCTGAGCATGGCAACCATGGTGGAAAGCCGGGATAACTCCACCGGCGGGCATATTCGCCGCACCAGCGAGGGCGTTCGCATCCTGATCCACGAAATCGAGGAAGCCCCCTACTGGAAGCTGACCCCCTCCTTCCGGGAAAGGCTGATCAAGGCGGCGCCCATGCACGATCTGGGCAAGATCGCCGTGGACGACAGTATCCTCCGGAAACCGGGCCGCTTCACGCCGGAAGAGTTTGAAATCATGAAAAAACACGCGCCCGAAGGGGCGCGCATCGTCCGGGAAATCCTGAAGAATACCGATGATGAGGAATTCAAGGTGATCGCCGAAAACGTCGCCCATTACCACCACGAGCGCTGGGACGGAAGCGGCTATCCGGATAAACTGAAGGGAGAGGAAATCCCGCTGGAAGCCCGGATCATGGCCATCGCGGACGTCTGGGACGCGCTCGTGTCCAAACGGATTTACAAGGATAAGATGCCCTTTGAGAAAGCCGACGCCATCATGACCGAGGGCATGGGATCCCAGTTTGATCCTTCACTGGAGCGGATTTACCGCGCCGCCCTGCCCCATCTGGAAGCTTATTACCAGTCCCTGGATGCACAGGAGGCGTAACCTTGGTTTTCTCGCTCTCCCCCTAGCGGGGGAGAGTTTTTTTAGTCAATGTTTCTCAGTACAGCAAAGATGCCGCCTGCGCCGCCCGAGTGCAGGAACAGCACATTGTCCGTTTCCCGGAAAGCGCCCTCCTCTGCCATCTTCAGCAGGCCGGCAAAGGCCTTCCCGGTATACACCGGATCCAGGAACAGCCCTTCTTCCCGCGCCATCAGCGCGATGGCGTCATTCCCTTCCCTGGAGGGAATGGCATAGCCCGGGCCGCACAGATCCATCAGATGATAATCCTCCGGATCAATCCCGACCTCCGCTTCCAGCAGCGCGGCTGCCTCCCGCATCAGCGCGGGGGTAATCTGATCGAAGGGATCGTTGTCCACCATCATGCCGTGTACCTTCGTTCCCGGCAGAAACAGTTTCGCCCCCAGGGCCAGGCCCGCCATGGTTCCGCCGCTTCCCTCGGCACAGACAAGATGATCAAAACGCGTTCCCTGTTCGCTGATCTCCCTGGCGCAGTCCACATACCCCAGGGAGCCCAGGGCGTTCGACCCTCCGCAGGGAATCTTATAATACCCAACGCCGAGAGACAGGCCGATCCGGTCCATCTCCTCATAAATGTCTGCATAATCATCCGTGTCCATCAGGATGACCTCCGTGCCCATCAGGTGCTCCAGAAGCTGATTCCCCACCCGTTCGGTTACGCCCCGTTTTTTCAGGATGAGGATCGGCTTCATCCCCAGCTTCCCAGCGGCCGCTGCAGTGAGCATGGCATGGTTGGACTGGGCGCCGCCTGTGGTGAAAACCACCTGGGCGCCTCTTTTTTTTGCGTCCGCCAGAAGGAATTCCAGTTTCCTGATTTTGTTGCCCCCCAGCCCCAGGCCGGTGAGATCATCCCGCTTGATGAACACGTTGGTGTGGAGCTTTTTGCTGATGTTTTCCAGTTTCTGAATCGGGGTTGGGAAGATTCCGAGGGAAACCCTCGGAAAGCTGTTCAGTGTTCTCATCCGTTTCATCCTCTCCTGAAATATTTCATCATCACCATCTACCGATGCCACGGCGGCATTTCCATGGACTGGGGCGGGGTGTCAAAAAGTAAAGGTTCGAAAGCAGGAGCGCCATTCCTCTCCATGCTCCATGTACTTCAGCAGGATTTCCGCGCAGGCCCGGCTGTCGCTGTCCGCCTGATGATGATTCAGCGCCAGGTGATAGTAATCGCAGAGCACGTTCAGCTTATGGCTCATTCCCGGCAGCAGCAGGCGTCCGATCTGTACCGTACAGAGGTACGGAACCGCCTTTTTCCAGGAGATTCCGTAGTCATAAAGGCATCTTTTCAGGACACCCAGATCAAACGGCGCGTTATGCGCCACCAGCGTTCCGCCACTCATCATGGGCTCAATGGTTTTCCACAGGGAGGCAAAGGTAGGCGCATCCTGCACCATCTCCGGCCGGATGCCGGTCAGCTCGGTGTTGAAGCTGTCAAAGCGGCACTCCGGATTGACCAGCGAAGAGAAGGAGCCGGCGATCTTCCCGTTCTCAATGACGGTGATCCCGATGGAACTGATCCTGTGGTTCAGATGATTGGGGGTTTCCACATCGAAGGCAATATATTTGGGCATCATGACACTCCTGTGAGAGATTCTGTGACAGCGCAAATCTGTCGGCCATTTTTACTATATCAGAAATCGTGGGTCTGTCAAGGAAAAAACGGCTGTTCTTCTCGCTTTTTCTCCCAACAGAGGAGGCGTTTCAATTCCCCCTCTTGAAAACAGACGGAGACTGTGATACCCTGCTGTACAGACAGAGTGGAAAGAGAGGCGATCATCATGACATCCATTGCGGGCGAAAAGTATCGATTTCAGTTTCTGACCGACAGGATGGTCCGGCTGGAATATCAGGAGGACGGGATTTTTGAGGACCGGGGAACCACCCTGGCCCGAAACAGAATGTTTCCGGAGGTTGAGGTATCACAGCGCAGGGGAGCGCATGGGATCGAGCTGGATACAAGCTATCTGCACCTGGTTTATGACGAAAAGCCTTTCAGCCCCAGCGGGCTTTCCATCACGCTGAAAGGCGGCGACCGCGGATATAACGGCATGTGGCGGTACGGCGATTCGATCTGGAGCCTGGGCGGAACCGCCCGGACGCTGGACTGCGTCGATGGGGAAACCGCGGTGGATACCGCCGTCATCTCCCGCGGCGGCTTCTCGGTCCTCGACGACAGCCGGAGCGTGCTGATGGATGAAAACGGGACCTTCGCACCCCGGGAGCATCAGGAGACGGATCTGTATTTCTTTGGATACGGGCATGACTACGCGGAATGCCTGCGGGATTATTTCGCCCTGACCGGAGCGGCGCCGATGCTTCCGCGGTATGCGCTGGGGAACTGGTGGAGCCGGTACCATGAATACACGGAGGAAAGCTATCTGCAGCTGATGGACCGGTTTGAACAATCCGGGATCCCGCTCTCCGTGGCGGTGATCGACATGGACTGGCATATCACTCAGAATCCCTACACCAGCGGCTGGACCGGGTACACCTGGAACAGGGAGCTGTTTCCGGATCCGGAGCGTTTTCTCCGGAACCTGCACGACCGGGGCCTGAAAATCACGCTGAATCTGCATCCCGCCCAGGGCGTCGGGCCTCATGAGGAAGCATACGGCGCGATGTGCGAGGCGCTGGGGCAGGACCCGGCCCAGGCGCTCAGCGTGGATTTCGACCCCACCAATGAAGCCTATATGCGGGCGTATTTTGATCTCCTGCATCATCCGCTGGAAGAACAGGGCGTCGATTTCTGGTGGATCGACTGGCAGCAGGGCGGCGTATGCGCGCTGGAAGGGCTGGATCCGCTGTGGCTGCTGAACGAGCGACACTACCGGGACAATTGCCGGAACGGCAAAAGAGGCCTGATCCTCTCCCGGTACGCGGGCCCGGGCGGCCATCGAACCCCCGTGGGATTCTCCGGGGATACGTTCACGACCTGGGAATCGCTGGCGTTCCAGCCCCGCTTTACGGCGATGGCCTCCAACATCGGATATCCCTGGTGGAGCCATGATATCGGCGGGCATATGGGCGGCGTCCGGAGCGACGAGCTGTCCGTGCGCTGGCTTCAGCTGGGCGTCTTCTCCCCCATCCTGCGGCTGCATTCCACCAAGTCCGACTTCATGAGCAAGGAACCCTGGGCCTACGGGGCGGAAGCGGAACGGATCATGACGGAATGGCTGAAATTCCGCCATCGCCTGATTCCCTATCTGTATACCGCCGCGGAACGAACCACCCAGCTGGGCGAACCCCTGGTGCGGCCGATGTACTACCGCTGGCCGGAAGCCTCCGCGGCCTATCGGTTCCCGAATCAGTTCCTGTTCGGAGAAAATCTGATGATCTGTCCCATCACGGAACCTATCCAGCCAGAGCTGGCGCTGGCCGCGGTCAACGCCTGGCTGCCGGAAGGCGACTGGTTTGACTTCTTCAGCGGTCAGCACTATACCGGCCATCGGGTCATCCGCCTCTGGCGGGCACTGGACGAATACCCGGCGCTCGCTCCGGCCGGAGCCATCGTGCCGCTGAGCGACGAAGCCCGGGCGGATCAGAATCCCGCCTCGCTGACGCTGCGGATTTTCGCGGGCGCGAGCAATGACTATATCCTGTATGAGGACGACGGGGAGAGCCTGGAAAGCTCCGCCGTCCGCACCCACATTCATCTGGACTGGGAACAGAAAAAACTGACGATCCAGGCAGAGGGGGATACCTCCCTGCTCCCGGATCGCCGAACCGTAAGGATCGAGTGCGTCGGATTCACGGATGTTCCGGTTCTGATCGACGGGAACGCCGTGGAAACCGAATATGTGAAAGAATCCAACCTGCTGCGCTTCCAGATTAAAACAGGCCGGGACGGCCAGACCACGACCGCTGCGTTCCCCGGAGCGGAGATCGCCCGGGACGACTGGCTGGCAAGAACAAAGCGCCGGCTGCAGCGCACGCAATCCTCCAACGATGAAAAACACATTCTCTGGGAGACGATCCGGAGCGGAAAACGCGGAGCGGCGCTGCTGGAAACGCTGCAGAATCTCAGTTCGACGCCGGGACTGGTCAGCTGTCTGGCGGAAACCCTCTTCGGCAAAGACGTTTTATAATCGGCGCGGTCATGAAAACGCTGACAGCTCTCCCCCATCAGGAGGAGAGCTGTTTAAGGAAATACTGATTAAAGCTCTCCCCCTGGCGGGGGAGAGCTGTTTGAGAAAATACTGATTAAAGCTCTCCCCCGTCAGGGGGAGAGCTGTTTAAATCAGGGCTCAATGATATTGAAATTCCGGTTGATCGGGCTCATGTACTGAACCAGCCTGGTCATCACGGTGGCGTCGCCCTCGATGCTCATCTTCGCCAGCACATCCGTGTTGCCGTTCATCAGCGCCAGCAGCTGCAGCCTCGCGCAGGAAGCCGTGCAATCCGTCGCCTCGTCCGTTTCTCCCTTGTAGGAAAGCAGGATGCCATCCCGCCGAACGACACGGAAGACCTCGCCCGTATCCGTGATGTTCAGCTTCAGGGTAAAGTTATCGTTCTGCGCGGTCAACGAGTTGGTCATGATGTCGATATAATCCAGCACCATGTCCACGGTCATCTCAGCCAGCATCGTTTCCCTGCCCAGCACCGTGCCTTCCTTGTCGGCCTGGTTGCCGTCGCGCAGTTCCCACGCGCCCATCAGATACGCCGCGCGCCATGGACCGCTTTCCGCCTGATATCCCATCTGCTCCAGCGCGTCCGCGCACAGCTCCCGGGCCGCCTTGTTGGAGGGATCTGCGTAAACCAGTTCCTTCGTCACCTGCGCCACCCACTGGTATTCGCCCTTTTCGAAGTCCGCCCGGGCTTTTTCCAGCACGGCGTCCACATCGCCCAGATATTCAACCCATTTTTTCGCCGTATCCTCCGGTGTCAGGGGATTCAGATTGACCGGATTGGCGTCATACCAGCCCATATAGCGCTGATAGACCGCCTTGATGTTGTGGGACAGGGTGCCGTAGTACTGCCTGCAGTACCAGACCTTCGCAAGCCGGTCCGGCAGCACCATCGTGCGGGAGATCTCAGCGGCGGTCATTCCCTGGTTGATATAATACAGGGTCTGATTGTTGATGTACTGATAGACCGCGGCGGTATCCTGCAGATACTCGTGAATGTTCTCGTTCCCCCAGTGCGGCCAGTTATGGCTCTGGAAAACGACCTCCGCCTCGCCGCCAAAGAGGCTTTCCGCCTGCAGGATGTAGTGCGCCCAGTTCAGTGCGTCCCGGACCTGCGCGCCGCGCAGGGTATAAATGTTGTGCATGGTGCCGGTGCAGTTTTCCGCCAGCCAGATGCCCTTGTATTTCGGGAACCAGGCGTTCATCTCCGCCGGCGCCTCGGTGCCGGGGGTCAGCTGGAACTGAATCTCCAGCCCGTCGATCACGATGGTTTCATTGGTGCACACCTCATAGGTCGGCGCCAGCAGGCCCACCGTGCCCACGCTCTGTCCCAGACCGATGCCAATGGCCATCCGGCCGGTTTCACCGGGCTGCATGATGGCGCCGTACTGATACTGTGCGCGGCGGCCCATGGCGGGACCGCAGTACAGGTTTTCACTCACGGCGTGCTCCAGGAAGCCCTCGGGCGCCAGCACGACGACCTTGCCGGAGGCCAGCTGCTCCTCCAGGGACAGCGATGGATCCGCCGCATCCTCGGCGTTGATCAGCCCGTAGATGCCGCCGTAATGGTCGATATGGGAATGGCTGTACAGCACCGCCTTCACGTCTACCGGGCCGAAATGCTTCTCCATCAGAGCCTTCGCGGCGGCCATGTCCTCCTTGCACATCAGCACATCGAACACGATCCAGCCGTTATCCGTCCGGATGAAGGTGGCGTTGGCCATGTCGTAGCCCCGCACCTGATAGATGCCCTCGCAGACCTCAAACAGGCCGGCGTAGGTGTTCAGCTGCGTATGCCGCCAGAGGCTGGGGTTGACCGTATCCGGCGCTTCCCGGTCGCGCACGAAATCGAAGGCATCCCGGCTCCAGGCCACGGTGCCGTCCTCCCGGTAGATGATCACGCTCTCCGGCGCTTCAATCAGCCCCCGCAGGGCGTTCTCCTTCTCCCGCTCGTCAGTAAAGTCCAACATGTCATACCAGGCTTTGTTCGCCTCGATCGTGTACTCCGTCGCCGGCTTGTTCTCCGCCAGCGCGACGATGGCCGTTGCGCACAGCACAAGCGCCATCAGCAGACATAACCATTTTTTCATGTGAAATCCTCCTCTTGTTTCATTATTTTCAATCTGTTCGGTCCATGTCATCCGCCGTAGGGGGCGACCTTTACCGCGCAGATCGATCATCCGCGTTTTTCTACAGCTTCTTTTCCGCTCTGTCAAACACCGCCGCCACGCTTTCCGCGCCGTCATAGATCGCCATGCCGCAGGTGATGATCACGCCGTCATGCTCCCTGCTCTGCCGTTCCCGCTCTTCCATCTCCGCCATCAGCTCGTCGATATGCTCATAATCATTCCCCTGGGCAATGGCGGCGAACTGATCCCCCGCCACCCGGAACACCGGGCTGTGCTTGAAGGTCTGGCAGATGACTTCGCAGGCTTCCCGGATCATATGATCGCCCGTCTCCCGGCCCTGTTCTTCATTGATCCGCGCCAGCCCGTTCACCTTGCACAGCACAATCGCGTACTGTACGGGCTGCCCGCCCTGAATCTGCCGGGCCAGCGTCTCTGACATGCTCTCGTACGCCGTCCGGTTCTTCACCCCCGTCAGCGTATCCAGATTCGCCCTGCTGCGGGCTGCTGAGAGCTTCCGCTCAGATTCCTGCTCCCGCCGGACCTGGGTATCGACATTATTGATCCCGATGATCAGCTTCGGCGTGTTCTGCTCCTCCACCAGCACGGCCTTGGCGCTGACATACTTCGGTTCGCCGTCCATCATCAACCGGTACTGGATCACAAACTGCCCGTTTTTCTCAATCTCCTCCAGGATCCTTTCCCGGGTAAACTGCGCCTGGAACTTATCCACATCCTCAGGATACACACGCGTGGCTCCGTCCGCCAGCGCCTGGGCAAAGAAGCCCTCGCCCTCCTGGGCGACACCGAGTCTGTCAAACGCTTTTGTCGACGTTTGCACAAGATAATGTTCCGTCTCCGGATCCACGGTATAGATACAGATGCAGTCCTGCATCAGGGCTTTGATCCGGTTGTAGGTCGCCTGTTCCATCTGGATCCGGGCCAGGGCTTCCTTCTGGCGCATCTGGGTATCCACGTTGCTGACGCCGATGATGACGTGGGTCCGGTCATCCTGCATGCGCACCGCTTTCATGTTCACATATGTCGGGACACCGTTGATCGCCAGACGATATGTGATCGTAAACGCCCCCTGGGTATCCAGCATTTCTTCCACATTTTCCCGCGTAAAGGCGCTGATAAACGCCTCCTGATCTTCCCGGCAGAGTTGCGTCAGCGCATCCCTGCGGCTCTGAGCAAAGAAGTCTTCCCCATGCCGCTCCAGGGTCAGATCCTCGTGCCGCGGATCCGGGCTGTATTCGACGAACGTCTCCGTCTCCATATTCACATCATACAGATAGACGTAGTCCGTCGACAGCGCCTTGGCGATGTGCACATAGTCCATGCCGGCGTTTTCCCGATCCTTGATCGCGCCCAGCACCGCCACGGCGACCGCCGCCGAGCCGGTCACAGGGTTCACCGCAACGCGGCGGATAAAGGAGTGGATCGTCGTTTTTCCGATTCTTTCATCAATGATCACCCGCTGTCCGTCCCTGCTGCAGCGCAGCACCGCCCGCATCAGGGTCGCGCCGGGACCGTCCGGCATCTCCTCCACATCCCGTTCTTCCGTTCTGAACGACAAGCCAAACGCCCGCTGCAGGAAATCCCGGTAGCTCTGGTTGCAGCGGTTATACTTCACCTTTGTTCCGGAGACTTCCATGATGCTCATCGGCAGGGTATTGAAATACCGCTTCAGCGA
>Ga0310690_10009189_pt1 | contig 12424 bp, 18 predicted proteins | sample AusTroGonzalo_MG_2_FD_207661 | JGI IMG/M metagenome (GOLD analysis project Ga0310690, IMG submission 207661) | Bovine rumen microbial communities from tropical cattle in Woodstock, Queensland, Australia - Gonzalo_04 (v2) (version 2) | ecosystem: Host-associated > Mammals > Digestive system >...
AAGATTCTTATATACGAATAAAGGATTCAACATAACATATGACATTAAGTTATATATTCTGTTGAATCCTTTATTCCACCCCTTATTAATTCCCAAATAACGAACTAACTATTCCCTGTAGCATATTTTGTTTTCCAGTAGAAACAGCATAATTAATTATTGCAGATTTTGGATCACCATTCCCATATTGAAGAATAGCATCGTATGCCGCTTTAGCTTCTCTATTAGTTTCTAATAGTTTATTAAATGATTCTTGCGGATTTGGTGAAGTTAAAATTTGATTAACTAAATCATTCATAGCCTTTTTCTGCTGTTCATTTAAAGTAAAATTATTTTGCTGATTTGGCTGCTGAAATTGCATCTAATACCTCTTCTTGAAATTTTTCAAATTCTTGTTTAGTAACAAAATTTTCAGGAGTAAGTTTAGGAATTTTTTCTTCTATAAGCTTATACCGTTCAAAATTAGTTACTTTTCCAGATAAGTCCACTTCTTTTATATAAAGATATTGTTTATTTTTATCCAGCATAAGAAGGGAACAATCTCTTGGTGTATTATAATTTTCAGCTTCTTGAACTCCATCCACCATAACATATTTATAGCCTGGAAAAAGAGCTGTATTTAAACTTTCTAAAATATCCATATATGGTTTCCTTATTTTAAAATTGTATATACAAAGTCGCGGTGACACGATTTGAACGTGCGACGCCTTACTCCCAAAGCAAGTGCTCTTCCGAACTGAGCTACACCACGAAAAATGCCCCAGAAATTATCCGGGGTCTAAAATTGCTCCATTCTCTCCGCAATCGGTTGGTCACCATTTGTTAGAGAATTTCCTGATTCAACGATTTTGAAATTATCTCCTCTCCACAGGTTAGGATTCTTCTGTATGATCAGTACAAAACTGCGCTATTCCTATCTTGCCTTAGAGCTTATAACCTACTTTCCCGAAGTTCCCGAAACCTTTAAACGGGATTCACAAGTTAAACGCGTATTCTTGTTGGAAACTCGTTTATTTTCCCACCATCTTCGTCGGCTTTTACTCGGTTTTAAAATAAATAGGTAGGGTAAACGTAAACCTACAAGTGCCGATAAAGGGCATTATTTCTATTCGGTTATCACTTTTATGACTTAAGTATGCCAAAATAAGCCAAACGTTTTACCGCGAGTCCCTCAAATGCTTGCAATCATTTTTCTCTCGTTTACGGCATTTAGTGTCTATATTACGGGTCACAAACCCCGGACGGAGTTATTTATAGAGATCTTGTATCCGCATACTCTATTTGCATGGAAGTTTATACTCATTATGCACAGAGTAGTTATAACTGAACCACAGGATCTGTTACGGTGATCTCCGAGTCTATCACGGTGACTCCCGAAGGCTTTCCAAGCTAAACCATAACTTTTCCACCCCTACACCACCTTAACGCAGAATCACGCCGGTTAGTCCTTCACCAGAAAGCTGCCACTATTATTTATACACTCTTGACTTGAAAGTGTCCTCATTTGATAGTATAAGGGATTGCTTTTACAATCTATACCTGTCTTCACATTTTTTTATACTCGGGTATTCAACAGGGATACTACCGAGTTTGCCATTATGTTTATTCTAACTTTTTACTTCAATCAAAACATAATTGTTACGCCACAAAAACACAACGAAGGGCTATATAACTTTTACTATCATTATTACATTATACGCTTATCATGCACAAATAAGTTATTGTTACACTATCAACTACTAACATGGTCCTCTTACCAAAGCTTATAAGTCCATAGTTGCGGTTCTTCGTGCTGACCGAAGTGTTTCAAGTTTATGAGACTTGCGTGGAAACCGTTTCACTCAACCGCATCAATATAGGGAATAAGAGACTCGGACTCTTACGTCTTTCGACATCTGATTTTCTTGCTACTCTATGTTACCATAGCCACCAAAGTGTTGTAGTCTGGATCATGTCTTTACCATGCAATTTTCATTGTTTAGGTAGATGCTATATGATCTCTACACATTTATCATCATTAAGATGAATTTAGCTCGGCGTTATCCCATAGGATTTTCACCGAATTAGGCATCATTCACACCAATTCTTTCGTTTTGGGTGCTCTCTTTACGGAAGTCAGACCTGTCTGCCAATTCCAGCAATTCCCCTTAAATTAATCTTTTTTCAAATGTTTTATATCATATTCATAAATTAAATTCCAAGCTCTTTCATAATTACCACCAGCTGGTGTTACTTGTAATTGAATTAAAGCTTGTCGAATTGATTTATTCTCAGATAAAGCTTTTACAAATTCTTCATCTGAAATTTCTCTTTTATTTTTAGAATTATTTTTTCTAAAATTTGGAGTATATGAATGACAATTAGGACAAAGTAATTGTAAATTTTCTAAATTATTATTAGTTCTATCTCCATCTATATGATGAACTTCTAAATTAATTGGCTGTCCTAACCATTCTTCTAATCCACAATTTTCACATTTTCTTCCACGCAAAACAATTAATGGATTAGTGGCACTACCATTATGCATTTTTGTACCTTCTTGAAATTTAGTATAATCATAATTTTCTTTATTCCACCCTTGTCCTAAAAAATGCGAAATATCTATATTATATTTTTCTACTATTTTTTTCATTGTTTGATTAATACTTCCACCATTAGGACTATAACCCATTCGTTCTGCCATATCTCTATATGAACGAGATTGTTTTACAATTTCACGAATTTCATCTTCGCTAAATAATTTCCATTTTGCTATATTACTCATAATAGTACTCCTTTTATTTAATTCTACTATTATGACACAATTCAACTGAAAATTTATATGAAAATATTTTCAGTTTTCTTAAAATTACAGCGATATACTAGCCTTATACTACTGAGCAGGTCGATTTTAACGTTGCCGCCCAAGCACGAATCCAACGTGCACCTTCACTGTCTGTATCTACTGAGCGATGTGCGTGCCACCTTAATAGCTAGACTATTACGTGCTACTTTTACACCAAATAGATATATTCTTATTTTTAATTATATATTAATTATAATACAATATTTCTTATCTGTCAAGAAAATTTCTAATTTCATTACAAAATTGCTTATAAAATACTTCCACAATAGTTGTATGTTCACCTTGTCCTTGTTGAACAATATCCACATGGTCTATCATATAGACAATTATTGGATAACCTTCTATAAGTCTATTTAGTTTATATAAGGTCACTATTCACTCTCAATTTAATTATTATCACCAATATCATCAAATTCTTCATCATCATCAGAATACCATAATGGAGATGGATTTAAAACATGATTAATATGAAATTTAGTTTGTAAAATATTTTCAACATCTCTATAAGTAAGATTAATTTCCATTATTTTCTCTTATACCACTTATACCACTCTTGAATTTTTTCTTCTTCTGTAATTTCAGTATCAGCCCAACGTATTAAATTCCATTTATTTCTCATCCATCTATGAAGAGTAAAAATAGAATAATAATCACAAATATTCCAACTTTCACTATATCTTTTATATAAAGCTGGTGAAGGTGATTCTTCCATATTCATTTTACTTTTTGCAATACGTTTAGCTTGTCGTTTTGCCCATTTTGTTTTACGGTCTCCCGCATAGGGAGTATGTTTATATGATCTGCTCATAATAAACCTTCCTGACTTTGCTTATTTGTTAAGGTCACTTTATCAAAATCAAGATGAAATGCCAGTGCCTAAACAATAATAAATATTGTTTATTGATTATTATATAATTATATAATAAATTTAGTTTATAGTCAAATAAATATTACCAAGTAAAAGCATATTTAAACAAATCAAATAAATCCATATCAGCAAGATTATCACTCTTTACGCTCATATGAAAAGAACCGTAATCACGAGTAAATTCATCAACGAGTTTTTTATACTCTTTTCTTGCTTCTACAACTTTTTTATAAGATTCTTCAATAGCTTTCGCTCGATCCTTACGAGTCGCAGCAAGCTGTTCAGCATGAGCCTTTTCAGCAGCTACACGAACATCATATTCTTCTTCAGCTTTCACCAAAGATTTTTCATCATTATACATTTTATTTAACTTTTCTGAATAGAATTTCATATTGTAAGTCCTCTCATACAAAAGAAAATTTACCATATCCTTTACTTAATATGGTATGCTGCCCTACTTCGACTCGAACGAAGACAAACACGGATTCAAAGTCCGTTACTCTACCAATTGCGTTATAGGGCAATAGCGGAATGTACACGATTCGAACGTGTGGGACTGTTACATCCACGGTTTAGCAAACCGCTCCAATGGGCCACTCTGGCAACATTCCATATACAAGACGCAATTTAACAATGTGCCTTACCATTAGGCGATCTGCAAAAATTTTTGGCTTGCGGAATAAGAATCGAACTTATAATATATACTGTTAAGTAAAAAATTGCTGTATGCGTCTTTTATAAAATAAACTAAGCTCTAAGGGTATGCAGATTACAAAGTCAGCTCCTAATAAATTTGCTGTACGAGCTTATAGAGCCGCCAATTGGAATCGAACCAACAACCTATTGTTTACAAAACAATTGCTCTACCAATTGAGCTATGACGGCATATGTACATGTACAATCTTAACATACATGTACCAAGACAATCTCTATTACCAAATGGAAAGTATTTGTAGACTTATATCTGGAGATCCATTGCTGTTATTGTCTTGTAAAAAACTAGACACACTTTACCAAAACCAATTTCCAGAGTAGTACATATTGCTGTGAGGTGTCTAAACTAATAAATAATAAAAACAAGGCACTAAATAAACAAAGGAGGAAAACATGTGGCATGAAGCCAAGGAAACAACACTAATTTTTTGTTATACGTATTTGTAAAAAATTTGCTGTATGTGCCTTTTATATTAAGCCTGTAAAGCTTCTTCTACAGGTTTGTAACGTTCACTATTTAAAATAGTTAAAAGCTGTTTATATGGATCAAGCTCTTCGCCTAATACCATTTTAAAAATATTTGCGGAAAAACCGCTAACAAGAGCCATTCCAAGTTCATTTTGCTGAATAGGAATAGTTTTATTTCCTCTTGAATCTACATTCCAAAATACGATTCTTGGAAGTTTATAACCAGCCCGTCTATATTCATTTTGAATATTTTCAAAAAGAGTTTTATCATAATTAAATGAACCATGTTCATAAGTATGATAAGAATTATAATATCCAATTCCATGTGCATCAAACTGCATATCACTCACAATAAGAATGGATTTCGGCATTTGAGACTGTCTATAATTATTCCTAATTGCAGTACTGAGAATAAGCTTCATAGTTCTATAAATATCTGTATTACTACAGTCATCATATCTACTACAAAGCATTAATTTTTCTCTTAATGAAGAACAATGGCTCATATCTACAAATTCAGGGTTATTTGAAAAAGTAATAAACTTATCTTTCCAAGCTTTTGAATTATGCTCAGCCGCATAAATTGCAAGTGAAGTAGCTACATCAAGACAACTGGTATTCCCAGTGCATTTATCAGTCATACTACCACTACCATCTCTAACAACAAGCACATCATTCATTTGATATTGCGGCAAAGCCTTCCACATTTGTTCAAGAGCCTCATCAGGATTACTAACTCTCCAATTACTAATATGATAATTTCTTACAATTTCATAAGGAGCAAGAACTTTAGCATTAATTTTAGCTTCACCCTTTTTAAGAGAATCCAAATATTTTTGTCTTCGTTCTCCGTCATGCCGCATAAAAGCATTTGAATAATTCAAATTAGCCTTTGACGGCACAGCTTCATAATCAATTTTATTCCAATTGTTAACAGACATATCACATTCTACTACACGAAGTTTATTACGAATAAGGGATAAAGCCTTACGATAAACTCTTGGAGAACAATTCAAATCTTCCTGAAGTTGTTTTGCCATTCTTTTTGTTTCTTTTGAAGAAGCATTTTCAGAAGGCATCCATTTACCAAGTAAGCTAATAGATTCATTATCTTTTACATGTGTAATATCATGAATGAATTGAATCTTAATCCATTCAATTGCTTTCTGCCGCAATTCTTCATTGTTATTAAATTGCGGATCAGCAAGCATAATAAAAGTATCCCATCTATTATACTCAGCAATTAATTTATAAATTTTTTCTACAATTTCTGGATGATTAACTACCATCCAATGCATAATACCTTTTGAAATATTACGTTCACCAAGTCCTTCACGACAATCCATGCAATAAAACCAATATTTTACTGCAATATGCGGATTTTCATAAAAAACTGAAGCAAACTCTCTTTCAATTTTATCCCAATCCCAATTTCTCATTGAAGTAATTGAGAAATTAAAATCCAATAATTCTTTACCGCTTGATTTATAAGCGGTAGCACCATTTTCAGTATAAGACTTTTCTAACGCCTTATACTGTTCCAATAATTCTTTCAAACTGGTTGAAAATTCCATATCCTTTTCTCCTAAGCACTAATTTTCAATACTTTTTTGTTTTACAGACAAATGCATTAATATTTGCTGTAAGTGCTTACACAGTGCTCCACCTTGGATTCGAACCAAGAACTCACGCCTTATAAGAGCGGCACTCTCACCATTGAGTTAGTAGAGCAAATTTTATTTATATACATTTATTAAATGGACAAAGTGCAAAATGATAAAATACTACATTAATCTTATCCATTTCATCTGAAGTTATACCACCACAACTATATTTTTCATATAAATTCCAATAACAAATATTAAGATACATATTATCCATCCATTGACCATAAAGCTCATTAAATGGAACAACTTGCCAATCTGGTTTTAAACTAATAATTTTATTAGCAACAGAATCCATAGTTTTATAACCACGATTTCCCATTTCGCCACGTACTAAAGCTGCATAAGTAATAAAATGATCCATTGGATAATCCATAACTTTATTTACAAGAATATGATTTGGAGTACCTTTAGTTTGAATATTCCCTGCAATCGCACTAAGTTCTCTCCATTGAGCTACTAACTGCTGTTTCGGCAATACATGAATCAATTCTTTATGCCACATTCTCATATCATATTCTCCATTTGTTATTTTTAATTATACATTAATTATATACTAAATTTTCTTATTTTTCAAATAAATTTTTACTTATTTTTTTCAGCATACTCTATTGCATATTGAATTTTTTCTATAAATTCTTCTACAGCTTGTATAGTTTCATTTTCACGACAATATAAAAATCCCTTACCATTTTGTAAAAGCCCATATTTTTTAGTACTTACAATTGTCCAACAGGCATTATAGTGTCCACGTTCAATGTCAAATGAAGCTCTAATATTATTATTACATAATGCCCATTCAAATACTAAACTATCATCTTCAGAATAAATAAAATAACCGCTATATACTTCTTCAAATTCTTTTTTTAATTTTTCATTTTCTTTAATTTTATTCCAAATGGTTGATAATATCAATGAACCACATTTCAATTGTTCATTAACCATAAACATTTCAATATTTTTCATATTAGAGCGGTATCCTAACCATTAAAATTTTAGTTTAAATTTTTCTTATTTTAATTTACTTTTAAATTACTTCTTACCAAAAATAAACAAGATACATTTTATCGGCGTTCTACTATATAAACTACTATAAGCTATAGCAAATAGAATGGACTAGCACCATTTTCTCCGGCTCCCAAAGCGTAAACGTAATAATATGCTGTATGTATCTTAGCGCGACTAACGGAATTTGAATCCGTACTCTCTACATTGACAGTGTAGAATGTTTACCAATTACACTATAGCCGCATAGCAGCTTCACGGGTAATCGAAACCCGATCATCACCTTGAAAGGGTGGCGTCCTAACCATTAGACGATGAAGCCATATAGTGTACACTGATGGCGATGCTCCATCTACCTCCTGCTCTTCAGGCAGGCGCTCTACTAATCATGAGCTAAGTGTACATAGTACTCGACAGTGAACTTGAATCACTAACCTGTGGTGTGTAGAACCACTGCTCTTACCAATTGAGCTAGCCGAGTATTTTATAACAGTTATCCTTCAGTTTCAAGAATAACCATTCTTTTATTATCATCATTAAAAAAATCATAATCATACATAGCATTGGCAAATTCACTAATAAGCCATGCTTCATATTCTTCACTGTTATACTGCGGAACTACATAATACATATAATCTGATGCATTAGGCTCAGTATATTCATTACCTTCAATATCCTTTTTCGGCATATTTTTACCAAAAGTAAGCTCATTCCGCATTTTTTCAGCATAAACCTGAGGAGTAATCATATGATAAAAAAGATCATCATCTCCACCTTGTTCCCAAGCTTGAACATCTTCAATAAGGAAATAACCTTTTTTAATATAATCAAGACTTGGAAAATCTTCAATATGAAGATATTTTACATCAATTCTTTTTTCACCATTCCAATCTTCATATTCAAATTCTTTACGAAGTTCATTACTATAACAGCCGCTTGGTATAGTAACAAAACGATTATGAAGATCAGAAGCAAAACTACGAGATTTTTCTAAAATAGGCTTAAGTTTTCCATCACAACTATATGGACCATAAGGTTTAATAATACCAGAATCAAGTTCTTCATAACCAAGATAATATTGATAATAGTAGCTCATATTTTCCTTCTTTCTTAATTATATAATAATTATATACCAAAATAGCCTATTTGTCAAGAAAATTCCTAATTTTATTACAAATTAATCTACTCCACTATCGTTCATAATAAAAAATCTTTGTAATGCTAAATCGGCATCTTTATAAAGTATACCCCAACAACTTCTATCACCTGGTTCATTAATATCATCATTATAATACCAAATGTAATAAGGACATAAACTACAATTTCTATCAACAAGGCAATGCCGCAAACCTTGTCTAATTTGTTCTATATTAAAATTTGACATATTATTTTCCAAAATAATGGATTCTTTTTTCATAGAAGAATTCATCATTATTAATCCAATTATAAAACCTAAAATAAAAATTAAAATACCAATGATTATCATTTATCTAATATGTGTTTCAGATACCATTCCCATTTTTCTCTGCAATATTGTTCATGCCATGGAGATTCGCAATTCCAATTGCCCCATTTATTTTGATTAAAATGATTACATTGAATACATTTATTATAAAATATAAAACAAGCTTCTTCTTTACTTTTCATAGTAAGCATTTGTTCTATATTCATATTTCCTCATCTAACCATGCACTAAATTCATTTTGACAAGCTGATAAAAACATAGATTCACATTTCCAAATGCCTTTATCATTTTGATTTAAAAATTGACATTTAGTACAAGGAATTTTATATCCATCACCAGTGCCGCAATAAAGAAAAAAAGGAATTTCCTCTTTATTACATTTATTTAAAAATTCTCCAATTTTCATAATTTTGGCCCCATATATCTAATAGCTACAATAATTATAATAGTAAACAAGATAATACTTAACATAAAGCCTTGTACCAGAATCGAACTGGCACATTCACTTTGGAAGAGTGATATTCTACCTTTAAATCAACAAGGCGTAAGGAGTCTTCAAGGCACTCCTGCTCCTATATTTCCCATTTGAACTGCAAATGGTATAAACAGTTTGGTTTAACCATGCTAAAGTCGTAGTAATGCACCCCTACCAACAAGGTTCGCGGCGTCCCGCAAGGCGTTCGTCAAGCACCTTTTACAAAATAGCATAACACTATTTTGTATTATTCATCACCTCTAAACAAATCTAATATTGACCATGATAAAAAGATCATAGAGACTGTAAAAATGAAAAAAGTTACAACCTTAACTAGAAGATTCAGAAATATCATCATTTGCTTTTACCTTAATTTTTTCAGCACTTCCATTTTTTATCAAAAAATCTAATGCAGAACAATAAGTTAATCCAACTTGCTGTTTGCCACTCTGTACTTTACGTACATAATTACGAGCACTTTCCATCGTCCATTTTTTAATCATAACTTTCTCCTTTATTTTTATATTACTATTATATATTAATTTTGCTTTGCCGTCAAATATTTTTCAATTAAATCCCATACAATATTTAAAAAAATACCTACTAAAGCTGCTAATACAATGCTTGGCATAATAAAAATACCAAAATCAAGGCTATAATTTGATAAACCAATTATAAGCATAATACCAACAATAGCACAAATTTTCTTACTAAAGAAGTCTACTTTACTGTCAGCAAATAAACACAAACCTTGAACGGCAATAATTCCAAAAACATATATTGACATACCGCCAATAACTGCTGTCGGGATACAATTAATTAATCCTGTAATCTTACCACAAAACGCAATAATAATTGACATAATGGCTGATACAACAAGTACCCCAGTGCTATAACAATTTGTAATATTAGCTAAAGCAATAGATTCACCATAATTTGTGAGTGGAGGAGCACCAAGAAAAGCGCCAACAAGATCAGCTGCACCATCAGCAATAAGATTAATACCTACTTTATCTTCAATATGAGGTTCTTTTTGATTTCTACTTCTTGCAATAGCATTAGTATACATGCCAACTTGACTAAGATGTGAAGTAGATTCTGGAATTGTACTAATAGCAAGTAAAGCTAAAGCAATAGCATATTCATAACTTTCGGCAGCAAAAAAATTTGGAAAAACAAATTTCGGCATATTAAACCAATTTGCTACATGGAAAGGAGTTGTATTAAGATTACCTGTAATTAAAGCAACTACGCTACCAATAAAAACACCGGCAACAATAGGATACAAACTAATAATATTTTTCTTAAAAACTAATTGCCAAATTACAATTACAAATAATGTAATAAAAGCTATAAACCAGTTGGCAGATGATTTTCCAACTGCATCACCGGCTAATAAAAGCCCAATAATAATTGTAATTGTCCCAATAATATAGGGCGGAAGAAAATAATTTACTTTATCTTTTCCAAGTTTTACCAGTAAATATCCCGCTAAAATTTGAACAATAGCTGTAAAAATACCGCCAACGACTATAAAACTAATAGCTTGTTCATATCCAAATCCTCTACCCATAAATGCCGTTAAAGCTGTAGAAAGAACTGTAAGATATGAAAATGATCCAGAATAATATAAAGGAATTTCACCTTTTGTAATTATTACAGAAACTATTGTTCCGATACCCGATGCAAATAACAGAATCGGTAAATTAAATCCAGAAATAAGAGCTACAACGATAGTAGCTGGTAAACTTGTAAGTAAATTTTGAACCGCCAACCCCAGCAATTGCGGAGTATTAGGACGCTGTTTTGGCAAATATCCAGTATAATTCATTTTTATTCTTCTTCTTTCTTTTCTTCATTTAGCAAATATTTTTGCCAACAAGAAATAATTTTTAAACATTTTTTACAATTTTCTGTGGGAATTGTTTCTAAACAATTTGATGAATAAGGACAATCTTTACAAGTAAAATTATCCTCATTTTTCATTTTCAGATTCCTTTTTTAGTATACCAAAAGCCTGTTTTAAACTTTCTAAATCACTATCTAACATTCCTTTATAAAATCCATTATACCATTCAATACAATCATTATATTTAGAAGTTTTGATAAGTTCTTTTATTTCTTTATCAAATTCTCCATTATATGTACCATTTTGAATTTCACATCCTATTTTATATCCTTCTATAAACTTTCCCATATTCTCCTATATTAATATATTGCATATTGTCCTACTGGCTTATAATGAATAATTCCATCATAAAGCATATACATATTTTTTTCAACTTGCTCATTAGCATGATAATGTCCGAAAAACCAATGATCCCATTTTACATTGTTTTTTACTTTTTCAAGAAACATTTCCATACTATTATCAACAGTTGATTGAACTATTTGAGAAAGAAATAAATGTCGTGGTATATTACTATAAGGGCAGGTATGACTAAGTATATTTTGAGTCGTTTTAATATTTTTTTTCCAAAAATTATCTTTTTCAGATTCACTCATTTGTTCATCGCTAAACCAGCGCCAACCTTTTTCTAATCTATAGAACTTATCAACAGAGTAAGCTCCACCGAGAACAAGAAATTTACTTCCTTCTATAATATATTCTTCCCCATTTTTAGCATAAAAAATTTCAGGATATTCTTCTTGAATATATCCTTTATTATTATACTTATCTATTTCTTCTATATCTTTTATTTTAATAGGATTAGCATCATGATTACCGCGAATGGCAAAAATATTAATTCCATATTCCTTTATAGCATCTTTAAAATAATTATCTTTTTTATTACAATAATAATTTCCACCAAAATCACCCAGCACTATTAATGTATTATTAGAATTGGTATTTATTCTTTCCATTACGTATTCCATTTGTTTAACATTTCCATGTATATCACCTGTAATGTAAATCATA
>Ga0310690_10009190_pt1 | contig 12420 bp, 12 predicted proteins | sample AusTroGonzalo_MG_2_FD_207661 | JGI IMG/M metagenome (GOLD analysis project Ga0310690, IMG submission 207661) | Bovine rumen microbial communities from tropical cattle in Woodstock, Queensland, Australia - Gonzalo_04 (v2) (version 2) | ecosystem: Host-associated > Mammals > Digestive system >...
CGAAAACATTATACAATGATATTGTGCCCAAAAGCAAGGGGAACAAAATAATTATTTATTGCCATATATTTCCGGTTCCGCGGTTTTTTGTGTAAAAAACCGCTGATTTTTTTATTTGGTATATATGAGAGTGCTTTTTTCGGGCCGAAAAAGAAAGGACCGAAAGTATGAAACCCACGCGGAAAGGAGGCGGCGCGGTATTCGTGAGTGCTGGGAAGACCTGATCCAGGCGATGGTGGCGCAGGCGGCCGTGGACTACGTGAAGGCCCGGGCAATCCTCGGGCGGAAGAGGCGGCGGAAGCGCGGCGGGATTGCGGAGCGGATCGGCGAAGTGGAAGGCTTTTTCCGCTCCCGGTGGTTTGAGGACCTGACAGGAATGGACGGGGAAGAAATGATCAGGCGGCTGAAGGAGGAAAAGATCGTATGTCAGTGGATGAATACCTGAAACAGGGACGGATGCTGGACCAGCGGATCCGGTACCACATGCGGAAGCTGGAGGAGCTGCGGGCGGCTGCCAGCGCGGTTTCCGCGCCCCGGCCCAGGCAGGATCCGGTGCGGACCTCCCCGACGGGGGAGGCGCCGTTTGTCCGGACGCTGGAGCGGATTGAGGAGATGGAGGAGCGGATCGACCGGGAGATCTGCCTGCTGATGGAGCTGAAGGAGCAGATCGAGGACATGATCCGAAAACTGGACAGCTGGGAATACCAGCTGGTGCTGATCTACCGGTACCTGGAGGGCCTGACATGGGACCAGGTCGGGGAAAAGCTGACGGCAGGCAGGACCACGCTGAAACGGTGGCACACGAAGGCGCTGTCGCTGCTGGAAATGCCGGAGGACCCGATTTCGATCAAAGTCGGGCCGTAACGGACCGGAAAAGACCGTTTAGGACCGGGACGGACCGCCCCTCCCTGTGATATGGTACACTCAGGAAAAACAACGGACAGAAAAAGATGACAAAGCCGGTGAAAGGTGTTATACTGTAGGCTAAACCAATGTAGAGACATTTCGCAATATACCAGACTGAGTGCCCGGGGGCAGCGATCGGCGGCGGTTCGTCCGCCGGCCCGCGGGCGGGAAGGGGAAACCGTGAAAGCGAAAATCAGATGGCTTTCGGCGCTGCTGGCGATGATCACGCTCCTGTCCGGATGCCTGTGCGCCTCGGCTGAAGGCACGCCGGGGCTGGACGTGGACCTGCTGATTGCCCAGGAGGTAGCGGCCCGGCTGAGCCTGAGGGACAGGGACGGCAACCACATGACCGTCCGCAAGGATCCGGAGCTGAAGAGCCGCGGCGTCCGCCAGAAGGGCGACCCGGAACCGGACTATGTCGGCGTGCTGGGCTATGTGGCCCTGCAGGCGGACTGGGAAGTCACCCGGTTCAACACCTTCACGCAGACCCCCTGGCAGCTGCCCTTCTACAAAAAGAAAAAGGACGGCAGCTTCGTGGTGAAGAGCGCCATCAACCACAAGACGCCAGTGCTGGTGTTTGAACAGGAAACGGTGGAAGGCCTCGGCTACGTCCTGTACGGCTACCTGAAGGTGATCCGCCTGGATACCGGGGAGGCCGGATGGATCGACGTGGGGCAGTTTGTGACCCTGCCGTACTGGACCCTGCCCCTGGAGGAGGCGTACAAATACGGGTTCTGTATCGCCGCCTACCGGGAGCGCAGCCGTTACCTGCCCATCGACCGGAAGGGCCGGCGCGGGCCGCTGCCGGATGACATCCGCGTACTGATCTGCGACCAGACCACTTCCTTCCGCATTCCCTCCCGGGACAGGGCCAACAACCCGGTGCTGGGCATCATCTTCCGGAACAAGCAGGGGTCGCAGAGCTATTACAGGACGTTCCTGCGTTTTAACGAGGAGGACCTGTCCCTGGTTTACTGAGCGGGAAAGAACGCAACACATTCATTTTTTCAAAGGATGGAATGCTGCAGATGAACAGAAAAATCCGCATGACGGGTATCGGCTGCCTGATTGCAGCGGTTTTGCTGTGCCTGGCCGGGGCGGCCGGCGCGAAAACCTTTGACACGATCTGGCAGTACGAGGTGCTGGCGGACGAGACCGCGATGATCACCGGATACGGCGGCAGCACGGCTGACCTGGAGATTCCTGCGGCGATGGGGGATTACCCCGTGTCCGCCATCGGGGACGGCGTTTTCCAGATGAAGCGGAAGCTCCAGACCGTGAAGATTCCCGAGGGCGTCAAGTCCCTGGGCTCCAAGGTCTTTTCCTCCTGCGACAGCCTGGTGAGCGTCAAACTGCCCAACTCCCTGGAGAGCGTCGGCAACCGCACCTTCTCCAACTGCAAGGGCCTGAAGCACATCGAGCTGCCGGCGGGCCTGGCTTCCATCGGGGCGAACCCCTTTGCCCTGTGCGACAATTTGACGGAGATCACCTTCAGCGGCGACAACCAGAACTTCGAGGTACGGGAAGGCTCCCTGATCGAAAAGTCCACGAAGCGCCTGATCTGCTGGCTGCACGACGCGAGCAACGGCCGCTACCGCATCCCGGACGATATCCTGGTCATCGGCGCCAGCGCCTTCCAGGAATGCGGCGAGCTCAACGAGGTCTTCCTGCCGGAGGGCCTGGAGGTGATTGAGGAAAGCGCTTTCCGCGGCTGCGTGGACGAGGAGAATAAAACCGGCATTTCCGCCATTAAGCTGCCCTCCACCCTGAAGGAGCTGCAGAACCGCGCCTTCGCGGACTGCATCATGCTGCAGGCGGTGGAAATTCCCGAATCGGTCACCTACCTGACGGGCAATCCCTTCGTGGGCTGCACCAGCCTGATGGGCATCCAGCTGCCCGGCAGCAACCCGGTGCTTTCCCTGGACGCGGGCGTCCTGTTTGACAACGCGAACAAGATCCTGGTGTGCTATCCCTGCGCAAAGCAGACGCCGGAATATACCGTGCCGGACGGAACGCTGAAGATCGGCGACAGCGCCTTTGAGTGCTCGCCGGACCTGCAGGTGGTGAACCTGCCGGATTCGGTGGCCGTCATCGGCGAATACGCCTTCAGCAACAGCTCCAGGCTGCAGACGGTGAACATGCCCGCCCGGATGGAATCCATCGGCATGTGGGCGTTTGAAAGCTGCAACGCGCTGCAGCGCATCACGGTGCCGGACGGCATCACGGAGCTGCACAACAGCGTGTTTGCCCGCACGGACCTGCTGGAGGAGGCCATCCTGCCGGCGGGCCTGGTCAGCATCGGGGACAGCGCCTTTACCGGCAGCAAGAGCCTGCGGCATATCACCATTCCCGAGGGCGTGACGGAGATCGGCGTATCGGCCTTCAACTCCTGCCGCCTGCTGGAGGAACTGGAGATTCCCGAAACGGTGGAAACCATCGGGTCCAGCGCCTTCTATGACTGCGAAACCCTGGGCCGCGTGACGCTGCCCCAGACCCTGACCGTCATACCGGACAGCCTGTTCTCCGGCTGCAAAAAGCTGGTGGAGGTCAATATCCCGGACAAGGTCAAGGGCATCGGCAACTACGCCTTCAACGAGTGCAACGCCCTGAAGGCCATCGAGATCCCCGGCAAGGTCAAGACCATCGGCGAGCGGGCCTTCAAGAACTGCACCACGCTGGTGGACATGACGCTGCCCCGGAGCGTGAAAACCATCCGCGACTGCGCCTTCGAGGGCTGCACGGCGCTGCGCAACGTCGTCATTCCCTCCAGCGTCACGAAGATCGGCGAGGTCATTTTCAACGAATGCGACACGACGGAGCTGATCGTCTGGGTGGAGGCGGACAGCAAGGCGGAACGGTACTGCGACGACAACATCTATGAGTATTCCTACTGGGACGGCTCCAGGCCGGACGACGAGGATGAAGGCGCGGGGGACGAAGACCTCTTCTGATCCCCCGGGGCGGCCCCGGACCTATTCATTGGCATCCATTGAGGAACGGCAGAAAAACCGTTCCTTTTTCTTTTGACTTTTTTTCGGGAGGGGAAAGCATGAACGCAGCAGCGGAAGCGGGCGGCACGCTGAAAGGGCTTCGCCGCGAAATGACACGGGAGATGTTTGAGGAGCTTGGCGCGATCCAGTGCACGCCGGAGGAAATCCTGGGGTATATCGGCACGACGGAGAAAAAGCTGTCGGCCTGGTGCCGGAAAACCTACCGGAAACCGCTGGACGCGATGCTCGGCATGATACGCCAGGACGGGCTGGTCGCCATCCGGCGGGCCAGCTTTGAGCAGCTGAAGAAGAGCGCCACTATCGTGTCCCAGCAGTATAACCGTTTCCTGCCCGGGGCCGGGGTATCGCCTACGGCCGACGCGGAGGCCGCGATCCGGGCACTGACCGCCGTCAATGTGCCGGAGGAAGACCTGGCCGCGCTGTACGCGGAGCCGGAAGAACCCTGAGGGAGAGGTGAAAGCATGGCATTCCGCATTCAGCCTTTTTCCCGGAAACAGCGGCAGCTGATCAACTGGTGGCGCCCCGGCTCCGCCTACGCGGACCGGCGGATGGTCCTGGCGGACGGGGCGATCCGCAGCGGCAAGACCGTGGCGATGATCCTGTCCTTCCTGACCTGGAGCCTGAGCTGCTTTGAGGGCGGGGACTTCATCCTGGCCGGTGTGACCTCGGGCGCCCTGCGGCGCAACGTGCTCCTGCCGCTCTTCGGCATGCTGGAAACCCTCGGCATTCCCCATGAGTGGAAGCGGGGCGAGGGCCGGGTACGTATCGGGAAGAACCACTACTACCTCTTCGGCGCGGACAAGGAGAACGCCCAGGACAAGCTCCAGGGCATGACCGCCTGCGGCGCCTACGCGGACGAGGCGGCGCTGTTTCCCCGGTCCTTTATCGACCAGATGATCGGCCGGTGCTCCGTGGCCGGCAGCCGGATCTTTATGAACTGCAACCCCAACGGCGCCTACCACTATATCAAGACGGACTTTATCGACCGGGCGGAGGAGATCGGCCTGTACCGGCTGCACTTCACCATGGACGACAACCTGACCCTTTCCCCGGAAATCCGGAAGAGCTACGCCCGCAGCTTCGCGGGCGTTTTTTACCGCCAGTATATCCTCGGGGAATGGGTCAGCGCTGAAGGCGCCGTATACCCCATGTGGGACGACGAGGAGAACACCTTCTCCCGGGAGGAGCGGGACGGGGAGGAACGGGCTTTCGCGGGGATGCGCCGCTTTGCCGCCGTGGACTACGGCACGGCGAACCCCTGCGTGTTCCTGGACGTGCGGGACGACGGGAAGAACTTCTGGGTCATGAACGAGTACTACTGGGATTCGGCCGCCCGCAGGAGGCAGAAGACCGACGCGGAGTACGCGGAGGACCTGGAGGCCTTCTTCGGCGGGGACAGGGGCGTGCAGGTCATTATTGACCCGAGCGCGGCCAGCCTTAAGGCGGAACTGCGCAACCGGGGCTTCCGCATCCTGGACGCGAAGAACGAAGTACGGGAGGGCATCGCCACCACCGCCGTGCTGATCGGCCGGCGCCGCGTCCGGGTGGAAAAAGAGAACTGCCCCTGCCTGCTGAAGGAGGTGCACAGCTATGTCTGGGACGAAAAGGCGCGGCAGAAAGGGGAGGAACGCCCCCTCAAGGAGCACGACCACGCGATGGACGCCCTGCGCTACCTCTGCCACACCCGCACCGACCGCTTCCGCCGGCAGTAGGAACGCCGCGGACGGCTACGCCAACGCGGCCGCCTTTCTCGGCGAGCGGTCCCCGCTGTTTTCCTCCGGCACGTTCCTGCGCTCCGGCCTCACGGCCGATCCGGAACTGCTGACGGCCATGTACCGGGAATCCTGGCTGACCAAGCGGATTATCGACATGCCCAGCGAGGACACGACCCGGGCCTGGTACAGGCTCACGGCCGCCGTGGGCGGGGAGGAGCTGCATGCCCTGCGGCGCCTGGAGGCCCGCCACAGCGTGAAGCAGGAGCTGACCAACGCCCTGCGCTGGGCCCGGCTTTACGGCGGTTCCCTGGCGGTGATCGTGATCCGGGGGGAGGAGGACCGGCTGGACCGTCCCCTGGATCCGGAGGCGCTGCTGCCGGACTGCTTCCAGGGGCTGCTGGTGCTGGACCGCTCCATGGGGATCCGGCCCTCCCAGGAACTGGTGGAGGACCTGGACGACCCGGACTTCGGCCTGCCGGCAAGCTATACCGTGAGCCTGGAAACCGGGCCCCGCGCCGCCGTGACGATCCACCATTCCCGGGTGCTGCGCTTTGTCGGGCGGGAACTGCCGCGGATGGAGATGATCCGGGAGGACTACTGGGGCGCCAGCGAGATGGAGCATATCCGGGACGAGCTGCTCAAGCGAAGCGCCACCTCCGCGAACATCGCCCAGCTGGTTTTCCAGGCGAACATCACGACCCTGAAAATGTCGGACTTCGGCGAGGTCCTGGGCGCGGGCACGGACGAGCAGCGGCGCCAGGTGGAATACGCCATGGCGCTGGAGAACCGCTTCCGCACGTCCTTCGGCGTGCAGATCCTGTCCCGGGACGACGCCCTGGAAACCCATCCCTATTCCTTTGCCGGGCTGAGCGATATCTATGAGCAGTTCATGATGGACATGGCCGGGGCCGCGGAGATTCCGGCGACGCGCCTGTTTGGCCGCTCGCCCCAGGGAATGAACGCCACCGGGGAATCCGACCTGCGCAACTACTGCGATATGATTGCCTCCCTGCAGGAAAGGCAGCTGCGCCCGGCGCTGGAAAAGCTCCTGCCGGTCATGGCCGTCTCCTGCTGGGGATATGTGCCGGAGGACCTGGAGTTTGTTTTTGAGCCCATCATGACCACCAGCCCCGCCGAGCGGGCGGAGCTGGTGCAGAAACTGTCCTCGGACGTGATCGAGGCCTTTAAAAGCGGCCTGCTCACCCGGGAGGAAGCCCTGGCGGAGCTGAAAGCCCGCGGCAGCGGCCTCGGCGTCTGGACCGGGGAACAGCAGGCCTGTTTCCCTGTTTTTCGGAAGGAGGAATGAACATGCAGTACTACGGAACCCGGCTGTCGGAAAATATTTCCCGCAGGGAGCCGGAGGGCTACCTGCTGTGCCTGAATGTGCCGGTGGCCCGGTCCGGCACACAGGAATACCGGCCCGGGGAGCTCGGGATCAGCGCGGCGCCTCCGGACCTGATCCCGGTCTGCCGCCCGGAGGAGGAAGTCTTTTCCCCCGCGGCCATGGCGTCCTTTGAAGGCATGCCGGTGACCAACGACCATCCGCCCGACGGGGTGGATATTTTTAATGCCCGGACCCTGCAGAAGGGCCATACCCACAATGTCCGCCGGGGCAGCGGCAGCGAAAGCGACCTGCTCCTGGCCGACCTGATCATCACCGATCCCGGCCTCATCGAAGCCATCCTGGGCGGCAAGCGGGAAATCTCCTGCGGCTACACCTATGAGCTGTGCGAGGAAAACGGGCGGTATGTCCAGCGGAAGATCCGCGGGAACCATGTGGCCGTTGTGGACGCCGGCCGCGCCGGTTCCCGCGTTTCGATCAAGGACCACAAGACTGTTGAAAATACTGAAAGGAGCAAATGTATCATGAAGAAATCCCTGAGCAAAATCCTGGCCCGTATGGCGAAAGACGGAGACACGGAGACCGTCGCCGAGATCCTGGAGGAAATGATGCAGACGGAGGAGGGAGAAGCCCCCGAAACCCCGGCGGAGGAAACCGGGGCCGTCATCGAAACCCCGGCTGAAAACGGGGAAGAGGCCGCCGACGGGGAGGAAGTGACCCTGGCGGACATCGCGGCCCGCCTGGACCGGCTCATCGCTCTGCTGGCGCCCGCCGCGGACGAGGACCCGGTCACGGAACAGATCACCGAAGCGGTCGGGGAAGCTGTCGAAGCCGTCCTGGCTGAAGCGCCGGCTGTTGTGACAGAGGAAACCATTGAGGAAATCGTGGAGGAGATCGTCGACCCGGCGCTTTCTGCCGTCATTCCCGACCTGCCGGAGGAGGATGAGGATGAAGAGGATCCCGGGCAGGAGCTGATCTGCTCCGCGGACGCACTGAGGTCCGCCCTGAAGGCGGTGCGCCCGGCCCTGGCCCGGATGCCCCGGAAACAGCGCCGGCAGGTCTGTGCGGATATCGCCCTGCGCCTGAAGGGCATCAGGCAGCCCGCCGCGGACAGCCGGGTCTACGCGGACCTCGCCTCCGCCCGGAGAAAGCCTGCCGGCGATCCGGCGGAACTGGGCCGGCGCATCATGGCCAGCCGCAACGCGAATATCAAAAAGTGAGCAGCAGCGGTCGCAATGAACAATCAGAAAGGAGCAAAACCAGATGGGCAAAGTACTGGAAAACTTCACCAACGGCTTTCCGGGCACGCCTTCGCGTACCCGGGATGAGATTATCATCACCATGCAGAACGGCAGCGGGAAGGAAATTCCCTTCGGCGCGCCGGTGTTCCTGAAGACGGACGGATCCGCCGAACCCTGGGACGTGGATTATCCCCAGGAGTTCACCCAGTTCCTCGGCTTCGCCGTCCGGGTGCCGGACAAGACCCCGGACGCGTACGCTGTCAGCCAGAACCAGGAGTATCCCGAAGGCGTCTGGCGCCCGAACGAGACCATGGAAATCCTGGTCCGCGGCGCGGTCACCGTGCCCATGGCCGTCTCTGCCAACCGCGGCAGCGTCGTCTACCTGAAAAAGGCGGACGGCAAGCTGGTGGTCAGCCCCGGCGCCACGGGCAGCACGATCCTCCTGGAGAACGTACGCCTGCGCAATCCCCGGGACACGGAGACGAATGTGGCCGAGGTGATCGTGAACAAGAGAAACATACTTTAATCAATTCATAATTCTGAATTGTGAATTAAACAACAAGCTGAAAGGAGATATTCCCATATGAATCAATACCCGGCCGCTGTTCCCCGCCGCCTGGCGGCGAACGACTCGTATACTTTCCTCATGCGGGAGCTGGAAAAGGTCGACGACGTGATCCTTGAGCCCCTGACCGGGACGGACTGGCCCCGGGACATGCCGGTCATTACCGGCGGGGGCCTGGTGGAATCCATCGCGACCATCGACGTCACCTATGCCTCCACCGGCGGGGAAGAGGACAACCTCTTCTTTGAGGCTGCCAACGATATCCCCGTCATCCAGGCGGACATGTCCAAGCAGGTGGCGCGGACCTACAACTTTGCGGAGTACCTGTCCTTCTCCTCCATGGAAGAGGAGAAGATGGCGCAGGTGGGCCGCGACCCGGTTACCTTCCTGAACAAGGGCATCCGCCTCCACTGCGACAAGACCATCGACCGGAACGTGTACCGCGGGTTCCGCAGGGCCGGTTCCACGGGCCTGGTGAATACTTCGTATATCACCCGCACGTCTGCCCGGCCCCACACCTCCGGCGACACGGACACCCAGTGGCAGGACAAGACCGCGGACGAGATCCTGGACGATATCAATACCGCGATTTCCGGCCTGTGGCGGGACAACGACTGTTCCTCCGACGCCCTGCCGAACCATATCCTGATTCCCGTGGAGCAGTTCGGCATGCTGGTGACCCGGAAGGTATCCGACGATTCCGAGCGTTCCATCCTCACCTATGTGCTGGAGAACAACCTGGCCACCCAGCAGGGCGGCGAGCTGGTCATCTCCCCGTGCAAGTGGTGCAAAGAGGCGGGCTCCGGCCAGACGGACCGCATGGTGGTCTATATGAACCGGGAGGACCGGATCTGCTTCAATCTCACCCAGCCCCTGACGCGCCGGGAGACCGAGTACAGCGAAATGCGCTACAAGATCCCCTATACCGCACAGTTCTCTGAGGTACGGTTCCTGTATCCGTCTACCGTTAGATACCTTGACGGTATCTAATCGGTGACGAATACCGCAAGCTCAAAGGTCGCCGCTCCATACCCATGGAGACGGCTTCCTTTCGCTTGAGAAAAGATCCGATGAGATTCCTGCCACTGGCAGTCATCGGCTCTTTTCCCCTCTACGGTCAGATATTTAGACGGAATCTGAAAGGAGTTTTTACCATGCTGTTGCTTTCCCGCGTATGTGCCGAGTTCCGTGACCGGACCGGCGCCGTGATTTACCGTGTGACCCCGCAGACCCGCCTGACCTTCCAGGAAGCTCCGGAGGCCATCCGGGAAGACCCGCTCTTCCGGATGCTGCTGCAGGACGGCTCCGTGGAGGCCGGCGTAACGCCGGTGAGGCAGAAGGAACTGGAGGCCGATCCCTTGCAGGGAACGGACGCGGAAGGCCGGACCCGCCCGGCGGAAAAGCCGCGGACCGGGCCCGAAGACGCCCCCGCCCCGAAGAAGAAAACCCCCGCCGCGAAAAGCCCCGCCCAAAACAATTGACGAACCGGTAAAAAAAGGATATTATGAAAGATAAGAAAAAGAACTTTCGCATAGGCTGGGGGGATATTCGGGATGAGAAAAATGACGGCTTGTTTGTTGGCCATTGTTCTGCTCCTGTCTTTCATAATGCCTTTTGCCTCCGCCGAAAGCATATCCTCGGCTGAAAAGCTGTCCGATAAGCTTTCCATGACTTCCGGCCTGTATACGTACCGCCTGCTGGATGACGGCACAGCCGAAATTACCGGCTACGACGCCAAGGACGGCATGGACGCCACCCTCGTCATCCCCGCGGAACTGGACGGGGTCAAGGTCTCGGCCATCGGGGCTTCCTCTTTCGGCGCAAATATTTACGTGATGGAGCTGACGATTTCGGAAGGCATCTCCCGCCTTGGGGACTTTGCCTTCCAGCGCTGCTCCAACCTGACGGACGTGGCCCTGCCCGCGAGCCTGCAGGATATCGGCCTGAATCCTTTCGAGGGCTGCGAAGCGCTTTCGGAGATCACCCTGGCGGTTTCGGAAGACACCGGGAAGCATCCCTACCTGTCCATCAGCAACGACGGCGTGCTGTTCAGCCGGGCGGACCATCGCCTGGTCTATTACCCGATGCTGAACGACAAGACCAAATACGACATCCCCCAGGGCACCCGGATCATCGGCGCTTCCGCCTTCTATGAGTGTGACAACCTGAAGGAGCTGACGATCCCGGATACCGTGACCGCCATCGGCAAACGCGCCTTTTACCAGTGCGCCAGCCTGAAATCGATCACCCTGCCTCCGGAGATTTCCACCATCGGCGCGGACGCCTTCAGCGGCTGCCGCGAGCTGAAGAAGCTGGTTTTCCCGGAGAACGTGACTTCCATCGGCCAGAACGCCTTCCGCGACTGTACGGGCCTGCAGGAACTGGTGCTGCCCGAAAAGATCACGGACATCGGCGAGGCGGCCTTCAATAACTGCTCCGGCATGACCTCCATCCATATCCCCCAGGGCGTTACCACCATCGGCAAGAATACCTTCTCCGGCTGCAAGGAGCTGGAGGAGATCTCCCTGCCCGAAGGCCTGACCCTCATTGGCTCCGGCGCGTTCTACGGCTGTGAGAAACTGACGAAGATGGAGCTTCCGGAAACCGTGGGCTATATCGGCAGTAATGCCTTTGACAGCTGCTACCTCCTGGAGGAAATCAGCATTCCGGACCAGTGCGGCTATATCGGATCCTACGCGTTCAACCGCTGCTGGGCCCTGAAGAGCATCACCCTGCCGTCCTATGTCTACACCCTGAGCTCCTATACCTTCTCCGGCTGCCAGAGCCTGACCGAGGTGATCCTGCCGGAAGAGCTGGAGGAGATCGAGGAATACGCCTTCATGGCCTGCGGCGCCCTGAAGCATATCGAGATCCCGGATCCGGTGGAAACCATCGGCGACCATGCCTTCGAGCACTGCGTGGAGCTGTCCAGCGTCGTGCTGCCGGAAGATCTGGAGACGATCGGGCCGAACACCTTCAACGACTGCCCGAAGCTGACGGACCTGCCGGACCTGAGCGATATGATCGAAGAGTAAAATCCATTCCTGAACAAAAAGATTTCTGAACAGAACAACGGTCTTCCCGCGCAATACGGGAAGACCGTTTGTTGATACGATTGAATGATTGAAGCTGCCGGCCGGTCAGCGGATGTTCCAGTTACGCTCATCCTGCTCTTTCTCACGGCAGTCCCTGCCGTTGTAGAGCAGGCGGCCATAAAATGTGGAGAAATAGGGATGGGGCGCTTGGATCTGCCCGTTGATCAGCACGTCGCCTTCCGTCACATAGACTGCATAGTGCTTTTGATCGCTTCCGGATATCGTGCCCTCTACCCGGACGCTGGCGCTGGCTACGTCCAACAGGCTTGCTTTACCGGTGATATTGCCGGTGAGCCACAGGCTGCCGCCGTTGGCTAAAACAGCAGGATAATTATTGCCGGAGATTTTGATATTGCCGTTCATGATGACGGATCCGTTTTCCTGGATGACCAGCGCGTTTGACGCATTGGCTGAGATATTGCCGGTGATTTCAAGCCGGCCGCGTCCGCCTACACCTACAGTACAATAATTTTTACTGGTTCCGTCAAGGTTGCCGGTCAGGCGCAGCAGCGCGTCATCATACACTTCCGCCGCATTTGAGCCGG
>Ga0310690_10009191_pt1 | contig 12419 bp, 9 predicted proteins | sample AusTroGonzalo_MG_2_FD_207661 | JGI IMG/M metagenome (GOLD analysis project Ga0310690, IMG submission 207661) | Bovine rumen microbial communities from tropical cattle in Woodstock, Queensland, Australia - Gonzalo_04 (v2) (version 2) | ecosystem: Host-associated > Mammals > Digestive system >...
CTTCGGGTAATATCCGAAATCCGCCTTGAACCGCGCGAACGCCGCGTCGATGAGAGCCTTTCGTTCGGCATGCGTGTAGGCCATGAGGAAGCCGGGGTTTATGAACCAGTCCCAATCCCACGAGGGATCATGCTTCGGCCGCCAAGGGAGGCCTGCCGCCTCGTTGAGCGGACGCGACATCTCGAACCACAGGCCGAACTCCGTCAGCGCTGGATCCGACTTCGCCGCCTCCGCGCGTAGTTCCTGGTCGATCAGCGCATCGTACTGGAAGAGAATTGTGTTCTTGAACTTGTACTTGAGGTTCAGCGCCACCTCTTCGCGCAATGCCTCTCCGTGCCAGGAGCGCGGGTGGCGGGGATCAAGCGAACGCACGAAGTTCACGATGTTCATGACGACGCGCGGCGGCCGTGCGGGAACCTGATCGGCTCCAAGAAGCGCGGCAGGAAAGACGAACGCCGCAACGATGGCGGACAATTCCTTACGACTGCAAAACATAGACATATCTCCTTTTAAACGGAAACGACCATAGTTTACAACAGCCCTATCCTACAGGGCAACAACAAATCAGCCACTTCTCGGCGTGGCAGTTGGTGCACTTGCCGGGGTTCGACTGCAAGCAGCTGCTTCACGAGCCGGTGATGGGCGGCGGCGTGTGGACGGCTATGGCCGTGCCGCTCGTCTTCAAGCTCGGCCCTTGGTCTGTGATCTTCATCAGCCTGGCCGCAGTCCTGTTCTGGTGCGGCGTGTGGGCGATCCTTGCGCGTACGCGTAAGTGACAAGCAGGATGCCTATGTGGGGTCTGCCCCCAATGGTTCGTACAAGGGTCTGTCCCCAATAGTTATTTCCTCACCTTCGTGCAGGGTCTGTCCCCATTGATTTACCTCCACCCCGTTGAGTTCAACAGAAGAATATGGTACAATGTGTGTGTTTTCAACTACAGGAGAACTCAAAATGGCGCAAACTGCATTCAGTATCCGTATGGACGAAGATCTCAAGCGGGACTTCAGCGAGTTCTGCAACAGCGTCGGCATGTCAATGTCAACGGCATTTGTCATATTTGCGAAAGCAACATTGCAAGAGCGACAGATCCCTTTTATAATAGGAGAGCGCAAGCCGTTTCGTCGTATCAGGCAAGAACGTCTCGACCATGCCGCACTCCGTGCCAAGGAGGCGTTCGAGGCCATCCGCGCAGATGTGCAGGTGAGGGGCTTGCCAGAGTTGACCATGGAAGAAATCGATGCCGAGATTGCCGCTGCCCGTCGTGAACGCCGTGAGCGCGGAACGAAAGTGCGAAAGGCGGAGTGCGAATGATCCGCGCCGTCATTGATACGAATGTTCTCGTATCCGCACTCAGAACGTACAATCCGGATTCGCCCACTATTCGTATCTACTACGCGATTCTGCGTGGAGAGGTTCTTGTCCTCCATTCGCCGGAGATTATTGCAGAATACGAGGATGTTCTCCACCGCGATAAGTTCTCTTTCGATCGTAGCTTTGTTGACGAGATTATTGATTTTATCAGGACGCGAGGGCAGAGCATATCTCCTGCCGAGCCAGATTCCGAGGATTTCCCCGACCTTGACGACAAGGTTTTCTACTGTGTTGCACTTGCCGCACAGAATGACAGCGCAGCGCTCGTGACGGGCAACGTGCGGCATTTCCCGTCCGCCCCGTTTGTCGTCACTCCTGCTGAATTCGCTGAACGGCTCGGAACAGTTTGATTGCCTTATGGGCACATTCCCCTCCCAGTATCAACGGCGTACCATGTAACCGATTACCCATGTAACGGCCGCCCTGTGACCGTGCAAGGGCCTGTCCCCGGTGGATTCCCTGACGCCAGAGTTAGTAACGCCCCCCCCTATAGAGTCCCGACATCGGAAGCTTGGGCGCGGGCCAGAATTGGATCGTTGCCTGGGCCGATGGCGCTCTCTGGAGGTAGTGGATCGAAACCTGGGACGGACGAAAAATCGGCAGGAACACTGTCTAGGCGCACATTTCCACGAACCGTCGCCGACGTCGCCATGGTGCGGATGAGCGCTTCGCCGCCTACGAGAATGTTGTACTCCACCGTGTCGTTCATCGGCGTGTCCACCATGGCGGCAAACTCTGGATACTTGGCACGGAACGCAGGTCCGTCGACGGCCTTGATGTAGGCCTTTGTGAAGTCCTTCTCGAAATATTCACGCCAACGCTTCATGGACCACTCAGTGAAACTCACCGCATAACGGCAGCGCGTAAAGAGGTTATTGCGGACCACGTTATCGCGCCCGGCGTGGATCTGGACACCGCCGAAGATGCCATAGGAGCAGTTATCAAAGCGGTTGCCGTAGATGAGATTGCCGCAGATCGCGTCGTCGAATCGGATACCAGCCTGCCCACACTTCACATAGTCACCTCCACGGCCGATATTACGCCAGATGTTATGGACGAAACGATTACCACGGAAGGTGGGGTCGCGGCACGTGTCCACGCCGCCCTGGTCGTCGGATTCCAGCACCACGTCCTCAACCAGGTTGGAGGCAAACAAATGTTCATTCCCGCCTACACCGAATGCGCTGGACGGCAGATCGTGCATGTGGTTCCTCACCACCCTCATCCCCATGCCGCCGATGGAGAAGCCTGCCGAATACGTGTGCATCGCGCGCCCAGTGTCGCTCACGTCGTTCGCCTCAACCACCGTGTCGGCGGGTGTGAGAGTGCGACGGTTCCCGCCACTAATCACCCCAGCCTTGTGACCAAATGTATGGAATACGTTGCCGCGTAACCGGCAGTCTCTGGCGTCGCGCAGATAGATGCCGGTACCGCCGAAATTGCGCACCACGCATCTCTCGAACGCGACGTCCGTGGCGTTGTCGACGATGATGCCGTGGTGGCGGCCGGTGCAGAAGACGATCCCCTCGAACCGAAGGTGGGACGCGCCGTCGGCACGAAGGAACGTAAAAGCGGCACGGGAAAGTTCGTAGCGATCCTTGGATGGGTCAGAGTCGGAAGGCGGACGGAGGTAGAGAATACCAACGATGCGGTCCAGAAACCATTCACCTGGCATGTCGAGTGCGCATAAGGAGTTCTGGAAATAGAACGGCGCACCCTTCACCGGGAAGTTCCAAGGGTTCTTTTGATTCATCTTGAAGGTGCGATTGGCGGAATCTACGGTGACAGGAATCGTCTGATCCGCCCATAGATACCTCCAATAGCCGAGTGCCTGAAGTTCGGGAGACCGATCGGATGTCCAGGGGGCCAAGTCTCCGAGGTCGGCAGCAGCGAAGACGCGGTTGGTGGCGTCGGGGACGGACGTGATCGAAAGGAAACCCTTGTTCGGATGGCGAGCAAGCACAAGGGGGCGTCCGTTGCGGTATAGGGATAGTATGCGAAACAGTCCCTTCGGCATCTGGAAGCCGCAGGGGCCGTCGGGTTCGAGGCCGTCGTAACCGAGAGTCTTGACGTCCGCCGCCCACACCTTGCCGCGCGCTGCGGCTGGAATGCGCGGGTCTTCCGCCTTGCGCCAAGAAGCGGACGGTACAGTCCAACCACCCGAGAGCACCGGCGTCTCGTCCTTCCATGCGCGGTAGGCGACGGGGGCTCCCGGCTCGCCGGAGTCCTCCTTGCCGAAATTCCACACGGAACGCATGGAATACACACCGCCGCGCAGCCACACGGTTACGCCGCCCTTCGGCAGTGGCCCCGCCTTCTTGAGGTCGCGCACGACATCGCGCGCATGGGCCAGCGTAGCAAAAGGAGCGGCGAACGTGCCGGCTGCGGAGTCGTCGCCGTTTGGCGAGACGTAGAACTCAGAGGCCGCCGGCGCGCACATCGCACTAAGGGCGGTGAAGAATAACACTTGAGTTTTCATGACGCTATCGCAAAATCCATGTTCACTTGATGATGATCATCATGCCATGAAGCCCCACGCACAGAATTCCCGTTCCTTCGAAATACGTGTCGTTCTTCAAAGGCGCAACGCTCGTCGATGAACCGTAGATGCCGCTCGGCATCTTCTGGCCCCTGATCCACAATGTTCCTGCTCGGGCGGCAACTTTGGCATCGAGACATAGCTTTCCATTCTGTTCGAGACATACCTCCGTCTCTTTTCCGAGCGCCAGGGAATGTTCCAGTTTCACGACTGCGCTCTCGGTGCCACCTCCCACGGTCATGGAGCGCATCTGTTCCCAGCTGCCGCCCTCGAAGACGAACTCGTAGTTCTTGTTGTCGGTGGACGACAAGAAGGTCTCCGTCCGCGCCATACCGAAGACAAGCGTACCTTTGAGAACCGTCACTGTACCGGTGGAGGACGACGCCTTGAGGAGCGTGGTCGTAAAGGCGCCGTTGTGCCGCAGCGAGGCTCCGCCGCCGAACGTGGCGTAGCAGCTGTGGTTGGCTGTTGGCGTAATCTGCAAAACGGCATTCGACGCCGAATAGACCTCCTGCGCGCCCGATCCATCGCGGGCCGGATACGTGATGAAGTCTTTACAGTGCTGATCTGCGTCCATGTAGAGCCAGCCACGTCGGTCTTGGTCGAAGGCGGAGAGCCCCATCTGAAGTGAACCGTCGCCACGCAAAGCCTGCGTCACCCGTCCATAGACCCTGGCACCGTTGTAAAGGATCGTATTCATGGCATGCATTGCATAAAGTTCCACGGTTACAGGCGCGTCGCACCACAACGTCTTGAGATTCAAATGTCCCAGAGCCGCGTTCGTCACAACGATGTGCCCACTGCCACGGAAATACTCGTTAAGTTGGCGCAGGCCACCGCCGGCAAACGTCAACACACCGCCTCCATTGACCCATTTGACCGAATCGCGCATATTGACGTAGCCGCGCAGAACCGTGTCGCCAGAAATCGCTACGGTGTTCCCAATGGCGCTGGTCGCGGTCTTGTTGCCTATGTGAATTGGGCCTGCCATGTCAGCATTGTTCAAATAAAGCGTACTGGCCGTGGTAGGCATGAATACCAACTCTCCGGCATAGTCGTTCGTGCCGCTCAGGTATAGTTTGCCACCACCCGTAAAGGAGAGCGTATTGGCGCTAGCGCCCATGAGCCTGCCGGTTACCACAACACTGTCGGCGGCGTTGGAGACGACCCAAGTCTGGCTTGCGTTCACCACGACCGGTGCCTCGAAGGTCACGGACCGAGCCGACGCGCCCGCAGCCACCGACAGTCCGCCGGACATCAACTTGATCGACTTGCCCTGCGTCTTCTTGAAGGTGAGATTGCCCGCCGACGTCACGGAGATTCCCGCCAGTTTCACCGTACGGTCGATCATAACTTCGCTCCCCGTGCCGAACACGGCCGTGAGCCCTCCGAGCGAGAGGTCTGGCAACACGTCGCCCTCCCAGTTCGCCGGAAGGGAGATTGATGTGTCAGCACCACCGCCCGCATCCCAAGTCGCCGTGGTCGGCTCCACAGCGCCAGCCGCCACCACCACTACGCCCTCGCCCTCGATACCGTCGAATCCGGCTACGGCGGCAAAGGCGTCCGCCGTGTAGGTTTCACCAAAGTCGAGGTAGACAAATGACGAATCGGAGGCTATGACCTTTACGCGATCCACGGAAAGCGTCACACCGGCGGCAAGGCGAAGGACGCCACCCTCGGCAATCTCCAACTCGGCGGCATGGAAGTTCGAGCCACCGCCAGCGTCCACCTGAAAGACGCCCATCGAACCGACTGTCAGCTTAGCAAGATTCGTAAAGGTCGCGTTCCTGATCAGACGAATAGTTCCATGCGTCGCCGCCAATTCCCCCTGTGTCGTCTGGGTGATGTTGGTGAACGTGAGCGTTCCAGCGTCGTCCGGAGTCCACTCAAGCCCCGCCTTGCCAGTGAAGCGGGCCGAGACCACCGGATTGCCCTGTCCCGAACCTTGGAGAATCAGCTTTGCCTTGTCCACGCTGGTGATCTCCGGCGCCGTGGCGAGCGTCTTCGCGACAGAGGTGAACTTCGTGAACGTCCCTTGGTCGTGACCACAGAGATCGTATGTGTCGCCGCTCGTCGACTTGTGGCCCACGCTCAAAAAGCCTTTGATGGCGTCAACGGCGTTGAAGTGGAAGTGTGCGCTCCAATAGCCAGTCACGTTCACGTTGTTTCCGCCGACGTCGAACCAGATGTGCGGCGCGCCGCTTTGCGCATAAAAACTAATTCGCGTACCCTGCTGCGAAAGTGGAATCGCGATGTTCTGGATGTGGAGCTGCCCACTTCCCGAAGGATAGATGGTATTGTCGGACGTCAACCCGCCCCTGAAATAGACGCCGTAGTCGGCGTTACCGCCCACCCGCAACAGGTAGGTTGCCGTTGTCTTGACAAAATGCACGGGCGCGTCGAAGTATGTGTTCGCCGTGGCTGTATGCTGAAAGTCGCCTTGGGAGACCACAGTGATCTTCCCCGTACCACCGATGGTCAGATTGGCCGTTCCGTTCATGTAAAGGCCGCCCACGGTCACATCGCCCATGTCATTCGTCAGATTGCAGGCTGTGGAGTTTTGGAAGACAAGCCGATAGCCGGAACCCGGCTTGTGCGTCCCGTCCCAGTTGGCGGCGTCGTTCCAATGGATACCGTCGCCATTCCCCGTCCATTCAAGGTCACTGGTCGCCTGAAGCAGTCCTCTGGGTGCGACAGCCAACCGCTGCCCGGTCGACGACTTTGTTCCAGTAGATGCCGTACCACCAGACATCACCCCCTCTGCGACCTCAGCACCCAGTGCTCCCCCCGCCACCTCGGCGGCAATAGCCGTCTGGGTAGATATCACCGCGACATTAGTCGCCAACGTCGCTGCGGCGGACAACGCCGCCAGACCCGTCTTCATCTGCATTTCCGATTCTCCTTCCGGCACGAGGGCCGTTTTGTTGTCCGTTGATTCTCCAGACGCCACCGCATCGCTCGACGCCATCCATTCTGTTCCCACCCAGGCGGCAAAGGCCGCTCCGCCAAGGAGGAGCGAAATCAAGGCCACGCGCTTGAGCCATAGCGGCACAGCCACCGATCCTGCCCTTTTCGATGCGGCCGTGGCTGCGGAAGCAAGGCGAGCGGCGAGAACATCAGCGGGCGTGGCGGGCGGCGGAATGTCTGAAACATCGTTCAATGCTCGGAAAAAGGCGGCGTGCTCCTTCTTCTCGGCAGCAAGAAAAGATCGGCATTTCGCGCAATGGGAAAGGTGTGAGTTCACCTTTCGGCGGCACGACGCGGAGAGGCGGTTCTCAACCACCTCCTCGACAAGCTCCTGTATCTCCTTGCAGTTCACGTTTCGTCTCCATTGCGGTTAAATGCGTCATCGGCGCGAATCGTTCCCGACAAATGACGGCGGATGTGCTCCTTCGCCCGGCTCAGTCGGCTTTTGACGCTTCCTTCGGGGATGTTCAGCACCTGTGCGATCTCCGGGACGGTTAGATCCTCGAAGTAGCGGTAGACCACGACCTCTCGGAAAACATCGGGCAGGGCATCTACGGCCTGGCGGACCGCCGCCGCGCCCTGCGCGGCGGCAAGAGTCTCGGCGGCGTCCGGACGGCTGTCTGGATAGTCGGGTAGCTCGTCGGTGAATTCCAGCATGTTAGCCGCCTTTAGACGGACATCCATGCGGCGGAAATTGGTGAGAATGGAGTAGAGCCACTGGAAGAAGTTTCGGTCCGTGCGGCACGACGATATTCGCTCTATCGCGCGCTGAAGCGTGCGGAAGGTCAAGTCTTCGGCGTCGGCGGCATTGCGGCAGAGGCGGTATGCAACATAATAGAGGCGGTCGCGATATTCGGCGACAAGTCGCCTCGCGCCCACCACCGGGTTACGCCTTATTTCATCAGGAAGGTTAGCCATACCATTAGACAAGACCCCATAGTGTTCATTAAGACTTGTCTCAGATCGACCATTCCAGCAAAAGGACTGAATATGGCGGCAGAACCGAGGGCTGCGGGATCTTCTCGTACATGTGCCCTTCATCGATGATACGGCAGCTCGGGGCACCGGTTCCCCCGGAGATCGACACGGGAGCGGCCTTGGCGGAATAGTTGACGACATACACGGCCAAACGGCCATCGGCCCCGCGCGCGGCAACGGCGAAAACACTTGCCGCGCCCTCGCCCGTCACGGACACCTTCACCGCAGTGCCAAGACGCCTCAGCTCGTTGAATGCATAAAAGGAGTAATATGCGCGATGCGGCTTCAAGGTAAGAGGGTTGAAGAGCGCCGAATATCTTCCAATAGAGCATCTTGCGTCATAGACCATCGCAGCGTCGCACGGGCCGTTCTGGAAGAGCGTGAGCATTGTGGCGAGGCCGGCCGCCTGGCGGGCCGAACCTAGCATGCTCTGTCCATCGTCGCAGATCCACTCGTCGCAGACTAGTTTTGTGTCCCGGAAGCCATGCTCATCAAGCATGCGGCGGGCGTAGGCGAGCTGCTTCGCGCCATTGGCGGGCTGGGCGTACTGGTGGTAGGAGAGGAAGTCGAGCGGCCACCCGCCGTCCCGGGCGGCGGCGAGGAACTCCTTGAAGCATTTCACCATGTGGACATTCCTCGGCACGGTCGCCTCCTGCTTGCTGCCGCATCCCTCCGCCGCGTAGAATCCGCTTGCGGCGTAGCCTCCGATCTTCAAGTGCGGGAATTTCGCCTTCAGGTATGGCGCCACCGTGCCGTAGAAGCGGACATACTCGGAGAACGGCGCGCGCCACATCGTGTTCTTCTCGATTTCCGGCATGATATCCGGCTCGTTCCATATCTCCCAGTTGTCGATCTTCATCTTGAAGCCGTCAGCCCATCCCTCGGTGTAATGGCGAATGATGTGCTCGCATATCCTCGCCCACTTGGCGAAGTCCTTAGGCGGGTAGATCCGCAGAGGCGGAAGACCCTTCTTGTCCGCGAAGTTCTCGATGGAGGCGCCGAGCCGGTAGAACGGCTCTACGCCGTTGTCGACGAGCGCTTTCAGGAGCGAATCCGTGTAGGCGAAACGGTAGTTCTTAGGGTCGTTCTCGTCCGCGTCGAAGTCGGGGAAGATGTTGGGGATGTCGACATATAGCCCGCCGCCGAGCCAGCCGCCGACATCGTGGAGACGCGAATATGGAATCCCCGCCTCCTTGAGGTAGTGCATCATAGACCAGTTGTTCAACGCGCCGACCATCGGCGGCTGTCCAACGCCGTTGACCGGCTTCACCGGCCCCAAGGTGCAGGAAGCGTCTACCGCCACCTTCGCCGCATACATACAAGAGGTCGTAGGCGTTTCGGCATACGAAAGCAGCGTTGAAAGAACACAAATGGGAAACACTGGCAAAGCTTTGTAGAGTAGAGACCCACGCCTCGGCGTTGCCGCCGATGCGACTTCCCCCTCGTCAAACCGTACGTGCGGATTTCCCGCATACGGCTTTCCATTGAGTGCTTTTCCTGTTGTCATGGCTTTCTTCCTTTCTTGGGCTGTTGAACGTATATTATACGATTTTTTCCCTGTCAATTCCGTTTCGGCATTTCTTACCTTGCCCTTCTCACGTCCGCCCACGCGAGGCGGTAGAGGCCGTAGTGCGTCATTTCACCGTAGTAGGTGTCTGCGAACTTCAGCCGGTAGTACCGCTGGCTCTTCCTGTTGAGAAACCGCACCATGCGCTTCAGCACATAGTGGTTCACCTTCCGAAAGACCCTCGACGGGTAGCCGACCGAGTAGAACGCGCCCCACCCCTTCAGCAATTTGTTCACCCTATCGACAACGACATCAACAGGCAGCAACACGTTGCGCGAGTGAGTATGCTTGTGGACTTCCTGGCACACCAGTTTGACGGACTTCGGGGACGGGCCGAAGTGCAGATACCTCTTGCCTGTCCCGAAAAGCCTGTCACGCACCTTCCTGAACTCGTAGCCAAGGAAGGTCAGCGACGAGCGTTCCGCGTCGAGGTTCAGAAGTTTCGTCTTCTCCCTGTTCACGGTCAGCCCCATTCGCTCTTCAAGTATGCTTTCCACCTTCCGCAGAAATCCGCCCACCCAGTTCTTCGCGAGGATGACGAAATCATCCGCGTACCGAACTATCGACATGGCCTGCCCCATGGCTTTCGCCGCAAGGCCGGCTATCGTCTCAAACCAGTGAAGGTAGATGTTCGACAGAAGCGGGAATATGACGCCGCCCTGCGGCGTCCCCTTCCCCTTGGGCTTCACCATCACGCCGCTGGGTTCTTTCGCGCACGCTTTCAGCCATTGCCGAATCAGATTCAGCACGCTTCCGTCCGCGATGCGCATCTCCAACGCCGACAGGAGTTTGTCGTGCGGAATCGTGTCGAAGTAGGACGAGAGGTCTGCGTCGTAAACGAGTGCGTTCCCCTCCTTCACCTTCTCCACTATCCGCTCGGCCGCATCCTGTGCGCCCCGATTGGGGCGGAAGCCGAACGAGCAGTCGTGGAAGTCCGCCTCGAAGATGGGCAACGCGCAACGGGAAAGGTGCAGGTTCACCTTGCGCCGACACGATGCAGAGAGGCGATTCTCTATCGCCTCTTCCACGAGCGCTTGTACTTCCTGACAGTTCACGGTTTGTCTCCATTGGGGTTAAATGCAGTTTTGTCCCGAATCGTTCCCGACAAATGACGGCGGATGTACTCCTTCGCCCGGCTTAGCCGGCTCTTGACGCTTCCTTCGGGGATGTTCAGTACCTGTGCAATCTCCGGGACGGTTAGATCCTCGAAATAGCGGAACACGACGACCTCGCGGAAAATTTCAGGCAGGGCGGCGACGGTCTGGCGGACTGCGGCTACGTCCTGTGCGGCGGCAAGAGTCTCGGCGGCGTCCGGACGGCTGTCGGGATAGTCGGGTAGCTCGTCGGTGAATTCCAGCATGTTCGCCGCCTTGCGGCGCACGTCCATGCGGCGGAAGTTGACGAGGATGGCGTAGAGCCACTGGAAGAAGTTGCGGTCGGTGCGGTAGCTGCCGATGCGTTCGATGGCTTGGTGGAACGTGCGGAAGGTCAGGTCTTCGGCATCGGCTACGTTCAGGCACAGGCGATAGGCGACCTGGTAAAGACGGTCGCGGTATTCGGCTACGAGCCGCCGTGCGCCCGCTGCCGGGTTGTGCCTGATTTCGTCCGCAAGGTCTGCCATATCATCAAAGTATATCCTTTAATGATATAATGCGCAAAGCGCGCAAATCGTTCCCCTAGGAACGACTCGTCGGCAAAGTGTACCCAGTCGGTCGCGGCTAGAGTCTTTCGCGCAGCCACTTCTCGGCGTGGCAGTTCGTGCACTTGCCTGGGTTCGGCTTGTGGTCTGGCGGGCGCTTGATGGACTCAAATCCGCGCTTCACCTGCTTCTTCGGCGGCGGTATGCCGCGGAACAAAAACTCCTCCGCCGGAACGAGATGCTTCCAGGCGAACGCCTGTTCGTACTCGTCACAGGGCATGACAGGATGGCGAACCGTCTTGCCGCCGATGGTGGCGGAGGCAAAAACCTTTATGGGCTGGACTTCCAGCGTGCGCTGTCCGACGTACGTGAGCATGGCAAACGTCGTGTCCACGCCTGAAGTGATCACGCCGTTCTGCACGCGGATGTCCTGCGGGAATTCCAGCTTCACGTTGCCGGTGAATCCGTCCATGCGACGGACGCGGAAACCGACCTTCACGGGGCGGCCGCCCGTCATCGGCAATGTCGAGCGCGTGGAGAACGCCTCGAAGTCCGGCGTCGGGCTGCGGACCTCCAGCCACCAGACGTAGTCGTCGCCGCCATGTCCCGTGCGGTCCGTGACCTCTGCCAGATACTCGCCAGCCTCCTTGAAGTCGTAGGTTCCGATGGGGTCGCACTCGCCCTGCGGAACCGTGCCGGTGAACACCGTGTTCGTAACGTCGTCCCAGTAGCCCAGCACGGGGCCGCCGGCAGCCTTGCGCAGCGTCAGCACGGCATCGAGCGGCGATCCCCTGCGGCGCGCCTTCAACTCCAGCACGTGCGGTCCCGGCTTCGCGATTGAGAACTTCTTCGTCGAGACCATGCCAGGGCGCGACACGACGCCGTCGGCCGCGCGGGCCGCTGGCTTGGTCGCGTCGCCGATGTGGATCGTGTAGACGAAGTCCGCGCGGCCACGGTAGAGGACATCATGGATCTCCAGCGAGTAGATTCCTTCCTTCAACGGCGCGAACTCAAGGACGGGATCTGGACGGAATCGCGCCTCGTCGTCGGCTACGGCCACCGTGTTGCCCTGATCGTCCTTGAGGGTGATTACGGCGTTGAAAAAGCCCGGCACGGCATCGCCGATGTAAGGCTGCAGCTCGCGGGCTGTCACCCTGAACGCATAGCGCCGCCCGGCCGCGAGGTGCAGACGGAAGGTGTCGGTCGAGCCAGGAAGAATCTGTCCGTCAAGCACCACGCTCCCTTTGCGAACGTCCGCCAGGGGCGTTTCTGGCTGCTTGCGGTGCGGCGGGATGTAGAGCGGCTCCGGCGCGTGGGCCGCCGCCGTGACCTCGAATGGGCGCGGCGCACATGCCGCC
>Ga0310690_10009192_pt1 | contig 12419 bp, 9 predicted proteins | sample AusTroGonzalo_MG_2_FD_207661 | JGI IMG/M metagenome (GOLD analysis project Ga0310690, IMG submission 207661) | Bovine rumen microbial communities from tropical cattle in Woodstock, Queensland, Australia - Gonzalo_04 (v2) (version 2) | ecosystem: Host-associated > Mammals > Digestive system >...
GAAACTGCCACTGACCACCTCGTTGGCAGGATACGAGCCAAACAGGACACACTCCCACCGCGTAACATGAGTCTTCTGACTGGGATCTTTCACCCAAGGACTGTGCAAGTCTTGGTAGGTATCACCCGTATATCGTTCCTCGCTACTGGGCATTACGTCTTCTTCATTATCCTTACTACACGACATTATGGCTGCTCCTAAAAACAGCAACCATATAAGGTGGATGTTTGTTCTTATTTTTCTGACCATAACTTTTTATTGGATAATATCGGTAGAATAAACGGGTTCCGCAGGCTGATAGATGGCTTTCGACAGGTCGAGGGTGATGGCTGGCAATACGGCAGCATCGTTGCAGGTAACTACAATGCCTCGGTTGTAGGTATCGCCCGACTCACCTACATAGACCACGTTGGACTTCGTATAGCCTACGGAGCGCATCATCCAGAACGAGGTACCAAGATATCCCTCTACAGGTGACCACCATGCCCCACGGCACTTGGCATAGAGCGTAGAGCGGAATCGGCGGGCAGGATCGTTACCGCTATCGCTGTCGCTGAAGCCATACTCAACGGCCAGTGGCGATGAGAACGTCTCGCTTTCCGAGAGTACGAACACACGGTCCTTGGTGTCAGGGCCACAGTCGGTACCGAAATAATAGTTGTCGTCGTTCTTGACATCCGTCTCCTCGATGGCGCTTCTCTCCTGTTCCGTGAAGGCCCGGCTGAGGAACGCTCCGTTCAGCCATCGACGCAGGCTGCAGTCGCTCCAACTGGTATCATTGTAGTTGTCGTTAAAAGGGCAGGTGTCGGGCATGCGGTCGGCCAGCAACACGGCTTTGTCGCCCGTCTGCTTCAGAATGCGCCACTTGATGGGGGCGTATGCAAAGTAGTGCCAAGCCTCGGTATCGCTCCATCGGTAGTGCTGTTCCCGGTTCGTAGAACAGGTAACGGCACCTGATCCGTTCAGCCTGTGGTAGCGCTTGCCGTTAATCTCTGTGTCGTCGTCCGTCCATACGGCCTGTTCCAGTTGTTGGTAGAGTGAAGCATCTGTCATCACGTCGCCATCGACCAAAGCATAATCGTCCACAGCATTGAAACTACCACTAACCACCTCATTGGCAGGATACGAGCCAAACAGGATACACTCCCAGCGTGTGACCTTCTGCGGCGGCTGTTCGTCATCTGTTTCGTCCTTGCTGCACGATGTCAGCAATGATAGTCCACAAATAATAAGGGATGTAAGTACCCTAATTGATACGATTCTTTTATCCATTCGAGAATCAACTATTGTTAAATATGACTGCAAAGATAGCAATTATTCAGTAATTCTTGCTACTTTTGCAACAATATTTTAGTGTATTTATGCAAAAGGAGAAATTCATGATTTATCGGAGGGACGCGAAGAAGGGCGAGGCCACCTATTCGCCGAAGTCGCACTCTGCCCCTCATTTCGAAGGACACTACGTAGAGGGTATGGAAGAATGGGCATCGTGGTATTGCTTCAACAAGAAGGAGGATGGAACCTATGAAGCCGAACTTGATGAAGCCTGGGACGAAGGCAGTCACTATGGCGGAGGAACCATCAACATGAATATTCCCAAGGAGTGGTTCGCTCTTTCTTACGATGAATTCCTCGAACATGTCATTACCCTTGCTGCAGCAAAGCATTATGGTTTCACAGTAGATGACCTAAAGGATAGAAAAGGACTGAAAGAGTTTTTCGGATTTAAATAAGATGAAAAGAACTGTCATTAATTTGTTATTTGTGTTGTTGCTGGTCAGTCCCGGCGTGAATATATGATTACTTCATCATTTTCATGATTTGCCAGCCTCATAAGACAGGCATGTTGGCCTCTTTCCAAGCGATGATACCACCTTTCAGGTTCACTAGCTTGTAACCATCTTCACCAAGTTTAGCTGCCGCACCAGCAGAACGGCGGCCACTACGACAATAGACGGCTATCTTTTTGTCAAGAGACAAAGTAGCCTTTGCCTTCTCCACAAAATCACTCTGGTGATAGTCTATGTTGATAGCTCTTTCGAGATGGCCTTCAGCAAATTCGCTGGCGGTTCTCACGTCAAGTACCACGACATTGGTATCGGCTACAAGCTCTGCAAATTCGTTGACATCCGCATTTTCAAAATTTTCCTGACCACACGCAGAGTTAAGTCCCAGCACAGACAAGGCTGCAATTAAGCAAGAGCGGAACGATCTAATTCTCATTGATTTCTTCTTCATATCACTATTATTATTCAATTTTGGTGCAAAGATAGCAAATTATTCCAAATTATCCGTACATTTACAAATAAAATAGTGAAATTGATATGGCAAGAAGAACTTGCTGAGCGAGGGGGGCGGCAAATCAAAACAAATTTTTCACAAACTATTTGGTAGTTTCAAATATTTATCGTAATTTTGTACCCGATCAGACGTACGCCAAGGTTATGAGACTGATTAGGACCTATACATTACTACTACTTATCTGCATCGTTGCGACGTGCAGGGCTAATAACTTGGGCTATACGAAAAACCATCAGTTGGTGTTCGGCATCGACATGGATTATCCCCCGTTGGAATTTGTGGGGGACAAGGGTACTCCTAGTGGACTGGATATCGAGTTTACCAAACGACTGATGAACCGTCTGAACATTCCCTTCACGTTTTCGCCAAACACTTGGGAGAAGATTTCCGACGATGTGCTCCAAGGTAACGTGGATTTGGCGATGATGGTGTATTCGCCTTATCGCAAAAACCTGACGAACTACTCGCGTGGCGTGTTCCGACTTTACTACCAGTTGGTTTACAGAATGCAGGATAAGGCTTCGTACGGACTACGCGATCTGAATGGCAAGGAGATCGCCCTCCTACCCTCACGCCCGATCAGCGATACCCTACAGAATATCGGAGCCAAACCTATCATCATCAATGATTTGCGGCAAGCGCTGCTCGAACTCTCACAAGGAAAATACGACGCTCTGATCTGTTTTCGCTATCAGACCCGTTACCTGATTGATGAGTTAGGCATTAAAAACCTCACATCGTCAGACCTGGCCCTCATGCCAAGAGAATATTGTTACGTCAGCCACGACAAACGACTCATAGACTCTATCAACAGCGAGTTGGACCGTATGGAGGCTGAGGGCGAGATAGAAGATGTATACGGCAATATCAAGACTACGTTCGATGGCACGCCCGTACCCATGTGGGTGTGGCTGCTCATTGCGGGAGTGATCATCTTTCTTTTGGTTACGCTCGTCGCGCATCTGCTCGTTAGCCGTAAGAGACTGAAACAGGAGATGAACCGTGCCAAGAAGAGTGAGGAGTTGAAGGATATTTTCCTCAGCAACCTAAGTCATTCGTTGCGCACACCCCTGAATGCCATCATCGGCTTCTCTGAACTGATGCTTGAGGATTCTGGAAATAACGTATCCTTAGAGGAACGTCGTGGTCTGCTGGAAATCATCAACAAGAACGGCCTACAATTGCTTCATCTGATTAACGAGTTGTTGTCGCTCTCGGACATTGAGGGTAAGTCCCAGCTATTCGACAGGATGTTGACCGACATTGACGAGTTGATGAACAATTGTGCCAATGAAGCACGGATGCAGGCGAACGAGGGTGTGACGGTGGAAGTCGTAAGGACTGACGGCGGTTTGCGGGCTATGCTCGACCCCAAACTGCTCCGCTTGGTGACGATGCACTTGTTGGAGAATGCCGTACAGCACACCACCGAGGGAAAGGTGACGCTGAACTATTACGCCAAGAATAACGGATTCTATCTGGAGGTGAAGGACACGGGCAGCGGACTCCCCGAGAAACTGAAGGAGAACATCTTCGCGCTGCTGTCGGACAAGAACACCTATACACAGGAAGATACGCCGGGTCTGGGACTGAGCATTTGCAAGGCAGTCATCGACAAGGCTGAAGGTCAGATAGGAGCCCGTGACAACGAGGTAGACGGCAGAGGCACTATTGTGTGGTTCTGGACTCCAGCAAAAATCATACAATGACCTATTTATGCTTATAATATAGTTATTGTTTTCTTCTTGACATCGCGACTATTGGAACCTATCATAATAATAAACGTACCCTCTTCTAACACATAGTTCAAATTGTAATCATAGAATTTCAGGAGGTCTGGAGTAATCGTGAAAGTGACATCCTGGGATTCGCCTGCCTTTAGGTGGATACGTTGGAACCCTTTAAGCTCTTTCACGGGACGGCTGATAGAACCAACGATATCACGTATATACAACTGCACCACTTCATCGGCATCATAGTTTCCGGTATTCTTTACGGTTACAGAGGCAGTAATGGATCCATCGGCTAACATCTGTTCACTGCTAAGGGTAATATCGCTATATTCGAATGAGGTGTATGAAAGGCCATAACCAAAGGGGTAGAGTGGCTCGTTGCGCACATCAAGATAATTACTCTGGAACTTGACGAACTTCTGAGTGTATTCCTCTACAGGGCGGCCAGTGTTCAGATGATTATAATACACAGGTATCTGTCCCATGTTCTGAGGCATCGACATTGTGAGCTTACCTGATGGCGACTTATCGCCAAACAACACGTCACAGATGGCATCACCGGTCTCTGAACCTGCAAACCATACATTCAAGATAGCAGGAACATGCTGTTGCTCCCATGTCATCACAGTGGGGCGCCCTGCAAAATTAAGCAGCACGAGGGGTTTATTGAGTTTCAGTAGTTCTTCCAGCAGTTCGCGCTGCACATCAAACAACTCTAAATCACTACGACTGGCACACTCGCCACTCATCTCCTGTAGCTCACCCATGGCGCAAACGATCACATCGGCCTTTTGAGCGATAGCCAAAGCATCCTGCTTCATCCTGGCATCGTCGCCACGAGGGATAGATCGATAGAAAGAGCCATCGGCTTGCAACACTGAGTCGCGACAGATATTACTTCCCTGAGCATAAAGCAGCGTGGCTTTGCCATGAAGTGCCTTCTGCATACCTTCACGAAGCGTAGGATACTGGTAAGTAGCCGTGGGTGACCAAGAACCTGGAATATTATTTTTCGTATCAGCCAACGGACCGATCAGGGCAATGATGCCCTGTTTCTTCAGGGGGAGTACATGGTCGTTCTTCAGCAACACAAATGTCTCTGCAGCAAGATTACGGGCGGCCTGACGATGCTCGGCAGTATAAATATCAGAAGCACGACGCTTCTTATCGCAGTACCTATATGGATCATGGAAGAGCCCCAGTTTATACTTAGCCTCAAGAACACGACGACACGCCTGATTGATTTCATCCATAGATACTTTGCCCTCTTGAAGCGACTTCTCAAGGGTTGCAGTAAAGGCCTCTGAACACATATCCATATCTGTGCCAGCCTTCAAGGCCAATGCGGCCACCTGTTGCTGATTGCCCATGCCGTGATTCATCATCTCGTTGATGGCTCCATAGTCGGTCACCACAAAGCCATCGAACTTCCACTGCTGGCGCAGCACATCGGTAAGCAGCCATCTGTTGCCTGTAGCGGGCACATAGTCAACGGTGTTAAACGATGACATAACGCTACCCACGCCAGCCTCTACAGCAGCCTTATAAGGTAGGAAATACTGGTTATACATACGGATACGACTCATGTCAACCGTGTTATAGTCGCGCCCTGCCTCTGAGCCACCATAAAGAGCATAGTGCTTTAGGCAAGCCATCATCTGGTCAGTATCGTAGGTAGAGCCATCACCCTGATAGCCTCGTACCATCGCCTCGGCAATGCGAGAACCAAGGAACGGGTCTTCACCCGCACCTTCTGCTACACGTCCCCAACGAGGATCTATACTGATATCCACCATCGGACTGTAGGTCCAGAAAAGACCGTCGGCAGTTGCTTCCTTCGCAGCAATACGTGCACTCTGCTCGATAGCAGGGATATCCCATGAGCAAGCCAATGCCAATGGTATGGGGAAAATAGTTTCATAACCATGAATCACGTCCATGCCAAAGATAAGAGGTATACCCAAACGTGATTCTTCGACAGCCATCTGTTGAACTTTCTGTATATTATCAACCCCCTTTAGGTTGAGGATAGCCCCTAAGCGACCGTTACGAATTGCTTCACTTACAGAACTGTTCTCTGAGATGCCCGTCTGGATATCTCCTGATGGCAGGAGGCTTAATTGTCCTATTTTCTCCTGAACGGTCATCTTACTCATCAGTTCACCTACAAATTCAGTCATAGGCTTCAGCTGCAGCTGAACTTTCTTTTTATTCTTTGCAGCAAAGCTCATGGTAACACTGAGCACTACAATAATAAATAATACAAGTCTTTTCATTATAATCAAATTTTCAACTATTCATCATATTATAACGCTGGCTTGGTAATTGTCAGCACACCAGCGGAGAGAGCTGGAACGGAAAGCACGACATCATTTCCTTCAGTCTTTGCATTCGCTTTCTTGAGGGCAACAGCATACTTATTTTCCATGCTGTTGGCCACAGTCAGCGAACCTGGAGCGTAATACTCGAAGACAGCATCCTTCACGCCAGTCCAGTCGCCTTTGACACGTAGGGTGGCTGGCTCGTTGGTGGGGTTCACGATTTTTACAATCACACCTGCACCATTCTCCATCATAGTAGTACTCACGCTCAGATTGCCCGTGTCGCCGATATAGGCCAAACGGTACTTCGAGAAATGGTCGTACCACAGTTCGGTCACCTGACAGTTGGGCGCTTTGAACAAATCTTTATAGTCGAAATTGATGAAGGCATTGTTCCAGTCGGGGGCATCGGTACGGCGTATGAACAGCGCTGCAGCCCCCATCGCTACAACATCACGGGCTTCGCACATGTTGAGGAATCCGCCTGCAAACAGACCTGTGCGCCAATCAATACTGTTCAGGTTCCACTCCGAAATGAACAGCTTGATATTCGGGTTGGGCCCATCGGCAATCATCTTGGCATAGCGGTCATATTGTTGTCCCAGGCGTACAGGGCCTGTGGCATAGCCGCCCTGCTGCTCGTAGTGGTGCAGGCTGAGGTAGTCAAAATAACGGCCACTACGCTGGATGAACTGCTCGTCCTCGCGGAAGCCACCGCAGGCGATAATCTTGATGGAAGGATCTATCTTACGCATGGCGGTACTGAAGTCACGCACGCATTTCTCATAGCGATCGATACCCATTTCCCACATTTCATTATCGATTTCCCAGTATTTCACATTGTAAGGTTCCGGATGGCCGTTGGCAGCACGTTTCGCACCCCACTCGTCAGTGGCGGGGGCATTGCAATAGCGCAGCCAGTTTACGGCATCCTGGAGAATGCTGTCGTACTCTTCGGCAGGACGCTCGAACTTAACGCTCACCACGATGATCGGTTCGGAATTAATCTCACGGCAGAAACGAATAAACTCATCGGTGCCGAAGCAATTCTGGTCATAATCCATCCACATCCAATGTGCCCAGCGTTCACGGTTCTCCTGCGGGCCGATGCCCCATTTCCAGTCATACTGGGCTACATAGCCGCCACCTGGCCAACGGAGACACGTGGGATGCAGTTCCTTCACGGCTTGCAAGATGTCGGGACGGAATCCACCCAGATTCTTACCCGTCTGCGTGGTCATAGTAACCATGTCTACCTGAATCGTGCCACTTTTCACGGCTATGGCAAAATCGCCATCGGTACTAACCAGAGGCTCGAGTGTGAACTCATATTTTTTCCACTCCTTGCCTACTTTGCCAAGTGACTGACGAGCTACGAAATGGCCATTCGCATTACGAAGTCCCACGATAAGTTCACCCTTGCCTCGGGCATAGATGGAGCCAACATATTTTTCGCCAGCAATGATGTTCTGCGGGCCCTGGAAAATACCGGCCTCGGTCTTTGCCGTAATCTCCTGAGAATAGCGCATGTTAACAGCATCGTCCTTGATAAGACGGTATTGGCCACCATCGCCGAAGGTTGTCCATTGCTGTGCCACAGCCGGTATCTTTACATCGCCAGGTATTCCCGCAAACAGCACAGTACCGTCGGCGGCTGTAAGTTTGATATTGCGATAAGTGGCTTCGGTATAATTTACCCAGAAGGTAATATTGTTAAGATCTGTTTTTTCCAAACTATCATATCTCAGAACCTCCTTGTCGTCAAAGAATACTGTTACCTGACTGCCACGACTTGCTATGTGTAGTTTGTGCCACTGCTGTTCCTCGTTCACCTGATGTTTTGTGGCTGGAGCCGATATCAATGGTGTCAGTACATTCATGCGACGTCCAGGACGCCCGCCGAAGCCTTTGAACTCGCGTTCCTCCATGGTGCAGATGGAGAAATCGGCTGAGGTGTTCTGCTGTTGGAGTGCCGCACGTGCGGCAGCCGCGTTTGCAGCCTCAATCTGCGCCTGAGTCTGTGCTGGCGTAAACATACGACTTTCATAATAGGGATCGTGTATGCGAACGAAATACGGTGAGCCATCGGCCTTGTTTCGGATTGCAAAACGAATATCCATCAGTCCACCGCTCCAACTGCGTCGTGCCAGCTTGTACGAACGCCAGTTTAAATCCATCGTAAGGTCAAAGTCGCAGGTGTTTATGCTATCGATCTTGAGCGGTTGCTCGTACCGTGTAGGCGAATGCAGCACCTGGTCGTCGTCCATAAACCAGCCGTCAAAATAGCCATCACGCGGATGAATACCCGGATACTGCTCTGGCTCGAACGAGCGTTCTTGAATCAGCTCTTGCCACACGCCGTTGTTGGCGCTAAAATAGATGTGCTCAAAGAGTTGTCCATAGAGCATCTCGTCGATGATGCCTGAGGGTTGTCTGCTCTCAACTGTGATGGTGTACTCGCTCTGTGCCTGCATCGAGCACCAACAACATAAAAAAACTAATAGAATTATTTGTTTCATAAACTACTGTTAATTTTGGTGCAAATATAACGATATTTTAGCAATTATCACTATCTTTGCAAATAAAAATAGCAGTTTATGGAATAATAAACAAATTCGAGAACAATAAATGAAACGAAATATGAAGATTATAGACGAACAACTAGAATGCAAGGCAGGACCATTCGTCGAGCATGAGTCGGATGGTATCTTGGAAATCAAGAACAGCAAGGACATTTATCTTGCCGGAGGCTGCTTTTGGGGAACGGAGCACTATTTCAAACAGATTGAGGGTGTGGTGGAAACGTCAGTTGGATTTGCCAACGGTCATACTGCCAACCCGACGTACAAGGAGGTCTATACCGATACAACGGGATATGCCGAGACGGTACACGTAAAGTATGATCCCGATGTGGTCAGCCTTAAGTTCCTGTTGCAGATGTTCTTCAAGGCTATCGACCCTACCAGCCTCAACAAGCAGGGGCATGATGAGGGGACCCGCTATCGTACCGGCATCTACTATACCGATTCAGAGGATTTGTCTGTTATCGAAAAGGTGTTTGCTGAGGAACAGAAGAAGTATCAGCAGCCTTTGGCCGTTGAAAAGCTTCCTTTGGTGAACTACTATACTGCAGAAGAGTATCATCAGGACTATCTCGATAAGAATCCTGATGGCTACTGCCATCTGCCTGTGTCACTATTTGAGTTTGCAAGACAAGCGAAAGAGAAAAGATAGTTATTATAAAGAAGATAGCCTATCCCAAAAGTTCCTTCAACTTATTGACATTGCTGCGCGAAACGGGGATGGCATCATGCGTTTGACGTATCACAAGTTGCATGGCGCGAGAATTAGAGGAGATTTGCTCCACCTGACCGAGATTGACCATAAAGGCACGATGGCAACGCACTATCATGGGATAAGCTTGTAGTGCGTCTTCCATCTGTTTCATTGTGGCACGAAGCATCGTAGTATGAACCTCGCCATCTCGCTTACTCACCACCTTTACATAGTTGCCAACAGCTTCTATATAAAATAGGTCAGAAATCTCGAGAGATACAGATTCATTGGTGTTTCCCTCGAGCGTTATCTGTGAATCCTGACTGGTAATGCCCTCCTCTATCATTTGCGGACTCTGACTAGAAGTCTGCAATTTCTTCAGCTGCTCATTCATCTGTCTGGTTTCTTCGAGTTCTGCAGCCAGATAACGGCTACGGAACTTGAATCGCCAATAGAGTCCGATGGCAAAAGAGAGGAAGGCAATAATCGCCAACGTCTCCAGATAATTGCCCAATGACAACTTATTACCCTCTACCAACTCACTCATCGCCATGTGACGGTAGATACAGATGAGTAGCGACACTAACGGCGTGTTGATGCATTGGAAGCGGAGATTGCGACTGATGATATAGTTGACACCACGATCGTAGGAGCGTGGCATGCGGACAATGTATCGCAAAATGACTTCCGTCAGGAAACAACTGAACAAGCCTAATACAAATATCGCCAGCAAATGAACATATGCCTGCCATTGCCACACTTCGAGTCCGAAGGGCTTGAAAATAGCGATCGCCAGCACGATGAAGGCGCAACTGATGACGCGGATATTAATGGTTTCTTTGTGTCCTTGATTCATACAGCCGACAAAGGTACAAAATAATTCATAATTCATAATGCATAATGCACAAATATTTTAGTCACTCGTCACATTATGTTCATTTCATCACACATTTATGCCAATTTATCACTAAACTACGCAGAATATCCCAGAAATTTGGAGGGAAAAGACAGTCTGCCTACCTTTGCAGTCGAATAGTTTATTTATTTTAAATGTAAAGTTATGAAAACAAGAACAATTATCGGAATCGTATTCATTGTAGCCAGTTTAACAAAGTTGGCAACAATCTGGGGAATCATCAAGTGGAACTGGTTCGTAAAAGTATCTGAGGAACCGTGGGTTACTTATTTCTGCATCTGTCTGCTGATATATGTAGGCGTGAGCCTTATTATCGACAGCTATCGTCGCGACCCAGACCAATGGTTGCAGCGCCCGTTGCCTATTGGCGAAGACGGTAAACGCATATGCTGCAGCGTGCACTACGGTGGCGATGAGTACATCTATCGTGGTGAGACTTTCCACGGTGCCCGCCTTGACGCCTTCTGCGGAGGCATCCGTTTGGACTTGCGCGAGGCCACGATTACAGAGGATGAGGAGATAGAGATCCACACCTTCTGCGGCGGCATAGAACTCATTGTGCCTGAGACGGTTAACGTCGTGGTCAAGAGCCGCAGTTTCATTGGCGGTGTAGGCAACCATGCCTCAAGAATAGCAGGTAAAGATACCCACTGCCTCCACATCATAGCCAACAATTTCATAGGCGGTGTGGATATCAAGAATCAATAAAATGTTGCAACTTTCTGTAATTATTAGCCGTCAAATACGACAAATAAGGTAAAGTTGTAAACGAATAGAAATATGAAAAAGATTGTTTTTAGGATGACAGCCCTCGTGGCTTTAATGATGATGACACTCACAAGTTTCGCCAAGACACAAGACTGGGGCGGACGAGTCATCGATGAGAAAGGCGAACCGATGCCTTTTGTAAATGTAGTATTGTTGTCGCTGCCCGATTCTGCCTTTGTACAGGGTGGCATGACTGATGAGCTGGGTGTGTTTAAGATTGTGACGGATGTGAACGAGGGCCTCTTCAAGGTGACCAGCGTGGGTTATGAAACCATATATATTAAGGCTGGGCAGGACCTGACCATCCAGATGAAGGAAGACACCCAACTGCTGAAGGAGGTGGTGGTGAAAGGTCAGTTGCCTAAGACTCACGTGAAGGGCGATGCCATGCGCACCACAGTAGCCGGAACCATCCTTGAGAAGGCTGGAACGCTGAGCGACGCTCTCTCAAAGATTCCATCGCTTGAGACTGAGAGCGAAGGTGGTGTCAAGGTGCTGGGCCGTGGTGAAGCAGAGATTTATATAAATGGTCGTAAGGTGCAGGATGTCAGCGAATTGGGACGCATCAACTCCGATCAGATTCTGCATGTAGATGTAGTTCAGAATCCCGGTGCACGCTATGCTGCATCGACCAAAGCCGTGGTACGCATCACGCTGAAGAAGGCTCAGGGTGAGGGTGTCAGCTTCCAGGAGAAAGCTCAGGGCATGTATCAGTATGGCTGGTCGATGAACAATCTTCTCGACATCAACTATCGTAAGGGCGGCCTCGACCTCACGGCCTCATTCTGGGCTGGTCACTACGGTCACTGGAAGTCGCTACAAGAAAACGATATGTATTATCTGGTTGGCAATGATGTCGTGAATGGTTATTCCAAGCAGGAGACAAGGCGCAAATGGAAGGGTTTGCTGCCACAGTTGCAGTTTAACTATATGATTAATGAGAACCACAGCTTGGGTGCATTCTACAAGTACGACTATCACCCCAGCGACGAACTGAGCAGTCAGTTTAATACTGACGAATACCAGAACGGCATCTTCACAGAACGTTCTGAGAGCGAGGTATGGCAAGACACCCACTACAAGAAACACATCTTTAATGCCTAT
>Ga0310690_10009193_pt1 | contig 12419 bp, 8 predicted proteins | sample AusTroGonzalo_MG_2_FD_207661 | JGI IMG/M metagenome (GOLD analysis project Ga0310690, IMG submission 207661) | Bovine rumen microbial communities from tropical cattle in Woodstock, Queensland, Australia - Gonzalo_04 (v2) (version 2) | ecosystem: Host-associated > Mammals > Digestive system >...
ACCGAGCGCGGCATTATCGTTCGTCCGGTTGTTGACGGCGGTAATGTGATTGTCTCGATCGGTGAGCGTATTTTGGGCCGTACGGTTCAAGAAGATGTTTTGCATCCTGAAACGGGTGAAGTTATTGTTGCCAAAGGTACATTGGTTGATGAAAATATTGCCGAAGCCGTTCAAAAAGCCGGTGTCGAGCAAGTTAAAATCCGTTCAGTCTTGACCTGCGAATCCGAGCATGGTGTCTGTGCGGCCTGTTACGGTCGTGATTTGGCACGTGGTACGCCGGTCAACGTCGGTGAGGCAGTTGGTGTGATTGCAGCTCAGTCCATCGGTGAGCCCGGTACGCAATTAACACTTCGAACCTTCCACATCGGTGGTGCTGCGTCTCAATCAGCAGAGCAGGCATCGGTTGAAGTGCCGTTTGCAGGTACCTTAAAGCTTGAAAATGCGCATACCATCACAAACTCTGAAGGACACTTGATTGTCTTGTCGCGTAACTGTGATTTGGTCGTTGCTGACGCGCAAGGCCGTGAAAAATCACGTCACCACATTCCTTACGGTACAAAAGTTTTGGTGCCGGCTGACAGCAAAGTCAAAAAAGGCCAAAAGATTGCCGAGTGGGATCCGTTTACCATTCCGGTCATCTCTGAAAAAGCCGGTTTTGCTAACCTTGTTGACTTGATTAACAACGTTTCGGTCAGAGAAAATATGGATGAAACAACGGGTATTGTTTCAAAGGTTGTAACGGATTGGAGATCGTCCGGTGCGGCCAATGCCAACTTAAAACCGAGCATCGTTTTGAAAGACGCCAAAGGCAAAGCCGTCAACTTTGATAATGGCAAAGAAGCCAGATATTATCTGTCAGTTGATGCGATTTTGAATGTTGACAACGGAACAGAGGTCAAAGTCGGTGATGTTATCGCCAGAATCCCGAGAGAAAGCACCAAGACCAAAGATATTACCGGTGGTTTGCCGCGTGTGGCTGAATTGTTTGAAGCCCGCCGTCCGAAGGATCAAGCCATTATTTCGGATATTGATGGTCAGGTTGAATTTGGCAAAGATTATAAAGCCAAACAGCGTGTTCTCGTCCGTCCGATGAAAGGTGAACCTGTGGAATATCTTATTCCGAAGGGCAAACACTTGGTTGTTCAAGACGGCGATATCATCAAGAAAGGTGACTTGATTGTTGAAGGAACGCCGGCACCGCATGATATTTTGCGTGTGTTGGGCGTCGAAAAATTGGCTGAATACCTTGTCAAAGAAGTTCAGGATGTTTACCGTCTGCAAGGTGTGAAGATCAACGACAAGCATATTGAGGTTATTGTTTCTCAGATGCTCAAGAAAGTTGAAATTTTGACACCGGGTGATACAACCTTCCTCATTGGAGAACAGGTTGACCGTGATGTGTTTGAAGAAGAAAATGCCAAAACCGTTGCCGATGGCGGTACACCCGCAACGGCAGATCCGGTTTTGCTCGGTATTACAAAGGCATCACTGCAGACCAAGTCGTTTATTTCAGCGGCTTCCTTCCAAGAAACAACGCGTGTGTTGACTGAAGCGGCTGTTGCCGGTAAGGTCGACAAGCTCTATGGCTTAAAAGAAAACGTGATTGTCGGTCGTTTAATTCCGGCCGGTACAGGTACGGTTTTGAGGTCGTTAAAGCGCGTTGCTGCACAAAATGATAAGGAAATCTTAGCAGAGCGTGAAGCAGCGGCCGCAGCAGCCTTGGAAGCTAAAAACAACGAAGTTGAAGCCGAAGAAACGGCTGAATAAAAGCTGAAAAAGCCAATAAAAAAGAAAGCTCTCTTTGAAAAGGGAGCTTTCTTTTTAAGTTTTATGTATCGCTGCTAAACCCTAACACAGGGAATCCGGTACTTCTATTCCGGACATAACAACCCAAATCCAAAGGGCGATGAGTAGCGCGATAAAAACAATTTTAAGCAATTGAGTGATGAGAGTATCCCAACGCTCTATTCTTCTTGAAAATTCATCAGAAGATGATTCGGAAGACTTCTTGAGAGAAATGTGTCCCAAGAACACGAAGGCCGCAAAAAGCAGCACGAACAAAATAAAAAGACCGATAATTACCGTTTTCATAAGAATAAGAATTTATTGCTTCAATTTGACACTATTTTTTTCCAAAATGCAAGCATTTTTTACATTGTTATGACAATTATAAATTAAAAACGAAAAAAGGGCGCAAGAAAGAAGTAAAAATTTTTACCTTGAAGAGAAGCTTTTGAATAATAACATTTCTTATAAATTCTTCAAAGCTAAGGCCTCTAAAGCTTTGAGCTTGTCGCGATAAACCATCGCTTGCTCAAATTCCAAATTAAGCGCGGCATCTTTCATCAGTTTGGTGTATTCCTTGATTTGTTTTTCAAGGTTTTTCACCTCTTCTACACTTGGCAGAGCGTTTTTATCAAAGTTGGTCTCACTCATTTCGGCAAGTGTCGATGAAATGCCTTTTTCAATTGTTTTCGGGATGATGTTGTGCGCCTCGTTATAGGCTTTTTGTTTGTCGCGGCGACGGTTTGTTTCATCAATGGCTTGTTTGATTGAATCCGTTATTTTATCGGCATACAAAATCACTCGACCGTGGGCATTTCGTGCCGCGCGGCCGATTGTTTGGATAAGCGAACGGGTGGAACGCAGAAAGCCTTCTTTATCCGCATCCAAAATCGCCACAAGCGAACATTCGGGGATGTCCAAGCCTTCTCTGAGCAAATTGATGCCGACCAAAACATCAAAAACACCAAGCCTCAAATCGCGGATAATTTCAATGCGTTCCAATGTGTCGATATCCGAGTGCATATAGCGCACTTTAATCCCGTTTTCGTGAAAATAATCGGTCAAATCTTCGGCCATTTTTTTGGTCAGTGTTGTGACCAAAACACGCTCACCTTTTGAGGCCGTCAGGCGGCACTCATGCATTAAATCGTCAATTTGAGAGGCTGCCGGCCGAATAATACACTCGGGATCCGTCAAACCCGTCGGGCGAATAACCTGTTCGGCAAATGCACCGTGACTTTGCTCTAATTCAAAGTCCCCCGGCGTCGCCGATACAAAAATTGTCTGTGGGCGCATTTTATCCCATTCCTCAAATTTCAACGGCCTGTTATCAATGCAGGAAGGCAGGCGAAACCCATAATCCGAAAGCGTCGATTTTCGGTTGAAATCACCGCGATACATTGCGCCTATTTGAGGCACGGAAATATGACTTTCATCAATAAACAACACGGCGTTTTTCGGTAAGTATTCAAAAAGCGTCGGCGGCGGCTCGCCTTTCTTTCGCCCCGTCAAATAGCGCGAATAATTTTCAATGCCTTTGCAGTGGCCGATTGTCTCCATCATTTCCAAATCAAATTTTGTGCGCTGTTCCAAGCGCTGGGCTTTCAAGAGTTTGTTTTGTCCTTTCAGCTCATCAAGGCGAAGCGCTAAATCTTGCTTGATGTGCGTGATGGCTTGAGATAAAGCCGGCCTGGGTGTTACATAGTGATTGGCAGGATAAACCGTGATCTCGCTCAAATCGGCGGTTTTTTTGCCGGTTAAAGGATCAAATTCGGATATCGCCTCTACTTCATCGCCAAAAAACGTGACGCGCCAAGCCCGATCTTCATAGTGTGCCGGAAAAATCTCAAGCGTGTCACCGTTTAAGCGAAAAGTTGAACGCGTAAAGCTGATTTGGTTTCTGACATACAAGAGCTCGGTCAAATGGCGGCAAACCTCGGCCGGATCGATCGTATCCCCGATTTTTAAGCTAAAAACCATCGCAGAGTATGATTCCATACTGCCTAAACCGTAAATGCACGAAACAGAAGCGACGATAATGACATCATTTGCTTCCAAAACATTTCGAGTCGCGCCGTGACGCATACGATCAATCTGCTCGTTGATGGCCGAATCTTTTTCGATATAAGTATCCGTTTTCGGGATATAGGCTTCCGGCTGATAATAGTCGTAGTATGAAACAAAGTATTCAACGTGATTGTTCGGGAAAAACTCTTTCATCTCGGAATAAAGCTGCGCGGCCAAAATTTTGTTTGGCGCCATAATAAGGGCAGGGCGCTTGACCCCTTCAATAATTTTGGCCATTGTAAACGTTTTGCCCGAACCGGTCACGCCAAGCAGAACCTGATTTTTCAGACCATCTTTTAAGCCTTGCACAAGCTCAGCTATTGCCTCAGGCTGGTCACCTGAAGGCTCAAACGGACTTTCAACCTTAAATTCGCCTTTTATCATGCCACGTATTATAGCGCACGATTAAATAAAAATAAAGTAGATTTTTTTACTGTTCTTTTGAATTTCCAAAGGGCATATAGGCGCCGACACCGCCGAAGTATTTTTTGAAAAAGCCGATGTCATGACCCTCACTTGAGGTTTTGTCTTTATCAATACTGATTTCTTGGCCGTTTTCTTTACTAAGCTGTGAAAATGATTCTACTTTTCCGTTTTTATCAAATTGAACGGTTAAAATATCGCGCTCGAGAATCTTCGGTTTTAAAAAGGCAACTTTTCGCGTTGTCGAGGACATATAGAGCCACACATTTTCATCAAGAGGTGAAATCGACGACGGATTGCCGAGAAGATTTTCAACTTCATAGCGTGTTTGTCCCACCTTTAGAGAGGCTATTTTATCATCGCTTGGCATATTACCATTGTGTACCAAAAACACATCTGAAGAGCAAGCGCTGATCAGCATCGCACCAAAAGCAAACAAAACCAAATTGTGTCTTGACATTTTTATATCCTTATCTTTATATTCTCTTTTTAAGAGGTATATAACACGAGGAAAAGCAAAATGCAAAAAGATTTTTCATACCCTTTGAAAATTGATGATTTATCTCAAAATGAACAGCATTATAGACTCAGTGCAAATAAGCTTCAGCTTGCTGAATTGAAGGCTATTTTGCAAGTGGAAAACGTCAAACAATTTGAAGCGGATATCGCCTTGAAACTTAGCCGAAAAAATCATCGATTGGATATAAAAGGTGAGGTTCTTGCCATTTTGGAGCTTCAAAGTGTTTTATCGCTTGAAATTTTTGAAAGAGAATACATCGTACCCTTTGCTTACTGGTATGATACCTCTTTAACCTATCAGGATATTAAAGATTTGGACGCCGGTATCAATGATGAAGTGCCTGAAATTATTGAAAACGGTGAAATTGATTTAGGGCAAATTGCCATTGAACAATTGGCGCTTGTGATGGAAGATTATCCCAAAATGGAAGGTGAAATTTTTGCTTTTCAATCCGAATTTGATGATGAAACGACCAGCGCGGCACATCCTTTTGCCGCTCTTAAAAAGCTTAAAAAATAGATTAACGTTTACGCCGAAGAAGGATATAAAGCGCACCTTGACCGCCAAGTTTTTCAGATGGGTGAATGTATGTTAAAATCATCGCTGTCAGCGGTTCAGCATGAAGCCATTGAGGCACGCTTTGTTTTAAGACGCCTTTGGCCTCAAAAATATCCTCATTTTCATGAGACAAGCCCTTGCCTGTAATGATAATAATTGCTCGCCGACCCTTCTTATAAGAAGAAATCACAAAATCTTGCACGGCTTTATAAGCCTTATCCATTGTCATACCATGCAAATCAAGTGTTGCTTCAATCCCGAATTCACCGCGTTTGAAACGCTTTAGGGTATTTTTATCAATATCAGATGAAACGTTTAAGCCGATGGTGTGATGATAATTTTTATAAATTACCGGCGTTTCCTGCTTTTCAATGCGACGTACGGTTCTCTTTTTTTCGCTTTTGATAGGGCGGGGTTGCTCTAATTTTTGCACATCTTTGACGGCTTCATGCCAAATAAAATCATCTTCATTTTGCATTTTATTCTCGCGGCAATAAAATATAGAGTTTGCCGGAAGCGTTCATCTTGCCGGCCTCAAGTAAGGCTTTTTCACCATGCCCCCAAAAATAATCGCCGCGAACAGCACCTTTAATGGCTGCACCGATATCTTGTGCAGTCACAAATTTTTGCAAAACCTCACCGGATGGGGCTGATGTATCTAACCAAAGCAAAGCTGAAAGCGGTATATAGTCAGGATCAACCGCCAAAGAGCGACCGGCCGTTAAAGGTACGCCAAGCGCTCCGATTGGCCCCGAAGCATCGGATATTTTATGAAAAATAAAGCGCGGATTTTCATTCATGTTGACCTCGGCGATTTTCGGATTTTTCTTAAGCCAATCTCTGATTTTATCCATCGATGCTTCACCTTTTTTCAACAATCCTTTTTTTAAGAGTAAACCGCCGATTCCGACAAAGCGATGCCCGTTGCTGTCGGCATACGAAACGCGAACCGATGTCCCGTCATCAAGAAGCGCCACGGCAGATCCCTGAATTTGCATCAAGAAGATATCTACTTTGTCATCACCCCATAAGATAACAGGGGCATCAATGCCTGATTTTTCAATTTGCTCACGCGTAAAATAAGGCGTCAGTTTTGTACCCTCAATACGTCCTAAGATACGTTTGTTGGGCAAGGTTTCATCAAAATCTTTTAAGTTTATTTCAATCAAGTCATTCGGCCGACCGTAAATAGGATATTTGTACTTGCCATGCTTGGTTTTTGAAGATTTAAGCTCCGCTTCATAATAAGAGGTAAATTTTCCTTGGTCTGATGCGTTATAAAAAATGGCATAGGGCTCAAAATTTTGCTTAATAAACGTACGCAAATCATCATTCTTTGATAAATTTTGAGTGTCAAATTTTTTACAAACCCTAAGATAAGAAGCTTTATTGATTTTAATCTTCGCGTCATTTAGGATATCAGGATTTTGTAAAACAGCCTTGCAACTTAATTTCAAGGCTTGCTCTAAGCCTGTATAATCGTCGTTTTCAAACCCTTGCAAATCTTCAAAGGTTGCTTTTTTAAGCTCTAAACCCTGTAAAATCCCATCTTGTTTATGTATACTGCATGAAACCGTGAGAAAGGCCAAAAATAAAAGTCCGACTTTTTTCATTATTTTTTCTTTGTAGAAGTTAAAAGCCAAACGTTTGAGGCCGTGTTGAGATTTTTTTCAAAAGTCCAAACATCAGTTATTTTTTGAACAAAGTTTTCATCACCTTCAATAACCTCACCGTTTTTATCTTTCAAAACATTAATTTGATCGGTGATAAATTTAACAACGATTTTAGCTATACCTTTTGCTGAAATTTTAGCATCTTCGATTCGCATTTCATCGACTTTAATCAAATCTGTTTCGGCGACAAGATTTTGTGACTGACGGTCATCGATAATTTCGGCAAATCTTTCATAAAGTTTTGGAGAAACAAGCATTTGAAGCGTTTTTTTATCATAGTTGGCGAAAGCTGTTAAAATCATTTCAAAAGCTTTGGCTGCACGCGCTAAAAAATCAGGTTTTGAAAAATGCGGAATTTGAGCCAAAACCGAATCGGAAGGTGTTAAGGGAACCTCTGCACCAATGATTTTTTCATTTTTTTCCAGTTCATCATGCACCATATGATAAAAATTTTCAAATTCCTTTTTATCAACAATTTTAATTTGCATTTTTTCAGGCCTTGTGCCGAGTACATTATTCAAACGAATTAAGATGAGGATGACGACCAGCCCCAAAAATATCAAATCAAGATAAGCAGACATCTTTTTTCCTATAAATTTTGTAATTTTTTTATTTATATAGCTTATTTTATCAATTATCAACTGTTATATTTTATTTGACGTTACAAAATAATTAATATATGAAGAGAAAAGTTAAATTTTTTAAAAGAAAGGTAAAACGATGGCAGAACAACAACAGCCGACATTAATGGTGAACAGCCAATACATCAAAGATTTGTCTTTGGAGATCCCGCTTGCACCGCAAATTTTTAAAAAAGTGACCAAGCAACCTCAGCTTAAGGTTGATGTAAACGTTGATACAAAAAACATTGAAGGTGATGTGTATAATGTTGATCTCAACATCACGATGAATGCGGATATTGATGATGAAAAGCTCTTTATTTTAGAGCTGACATACGCCGCACTTGTTACTTTGACGGTGCCTGAAGAGCACATCCAACCGATTTTAAATATCGAAATTCCGAGATTGATATTCCCGTTTGCACGCAACATTATTTCACAAAATTTGATGGAGGGCGGTTTGCCGCCGATTATGATGAATCCGATTGATTTTGCTGCACTTTATATGGCGCGTCAATCGGCAAAGGACAAAAATTAAGCGATGCGGTTGGCACTTTTTCAGCCGGATATTGCACAGAACACAGGCACGCTCTTAAGGTTAGGGGCGTGTCTTGATTTGCCTTTGGATATTATTGAACCGTGCGGTTTTTTGTTTAATGACAAGGGCTTGAAAAGGGCAGGGATGGACTATTTGGAATTTGCTTCATATCGTCGTCATGCTTCATGGGACGCTTTTTTGGCCTATCGTACTCAGCATCCGGATGAATACGGAAGGCTTGTTTTGCTGACAACGCATGCTTCAAAGCCTTATACGGATTTTGAATTCAAACAAAATGATATTATTTTAATGGGGCGTGAATGCGCCGGTGTGCCTGAAATTGTGCATCAAACAGTCGATGCAAGGCTTCTTATCCCGATGAACAAAAATGCCCGTTCAATTAATATGGCATTATCTGCCGTGATGGTTGTGGGTGAGGCTTTACGGCAAACAAATCTATTTCCAAAATAGATGTAATTTTTAACATAAAATTTACGAAGCGGATGTAGAATAAACTCCGAAAAAGAATAAAAGGAAAAAAGACAAGCGATGAGAATGAAGCGCTTCGGTTTTGTATTAGCGTGCTTTGCCGGGATAATGGCCGGCAGAGCAGAGGCTTATATGCAAAAGTTGTCGCCGGAGAGCTTTTACAGGATGTACACATTGGCTTCATCAGGCAAGACGTCATATTTGACGAATGCGGTCAATCGCGGGCTGAACATCAATGCGGTCAATGCCAACGGAGATACCGGTTTATGTATGGCGGCCAAGAAGCATGATGCCACGGCATTTCGAGCGTTTTTACAAGCGGGAGCCAATCCGTCACACCCATGCACATGGAAGATAGATGATTATCGAGAATTTATGGAAAGAGTTGTGCGACGTACACCGACAAACATAGACACGCGGTACACGGGTATAAATTACCTGAAAGATGTGGACTGGATGAAGGTAGGATGGACAGGTTTCGGTATCGGAGCGGCAGCGGTGGTTATATCTGTGGTAGCAGGTCATGGTGGCGGCGGATCCGGTAGTGGTGGCGGAGATACGCCGACGGATGATTGCACAAATTCGGGCGGGACAAGGACGAAGCCTGGGGAGGGATATAAATATGATGAGTATATAATCGGCGGGGCAGCGTGTTATAAAAATATAACGGCAAAGACATGTGCGGATTACAGTGATCATCCTTACACATATTGTTCAAGTGATTGTGATTGTTCAAGCGTGGCGAAGCCGACAGGAGATACAATGACATCGTGTTATCAATGGTATAATTGTACGGATGATTGCACAAATTCGGGCGGGACAAGGACGAAGCCGGGGGAGGGATATAAATATGATGAGTATATAATCGGCGGGGCAGCGTGTTATAAAAATATAACGGCAAAGACGTGTGCGGATTATTCGGACTATCCAGAAACATCTTGTATAGAAGGGTGTCAGTGTTCAAGTACGTCAAAAGCGACGGGGAATACATATACAACATGTTACCATTTGGATACATGTGAAGGTGCGTGTGAGAAGAAGGGAGGAACAACGACGAAGCCGGGAGAGGGTTATAAGTATGATAGCGAGACATTTCCTGGAGAGGGGATATGTTATTACAATATAAAAGCGAAGACGTGCAGTGAAGACTATAAACCATACATATACACATCATGCGGCACAAATTATACCTGCAGTGAGACGCCGGCTGCACTCGGAGATATAACCTCAACTTGCTATAACAGGACTGGGTGCCAAGCGGCATATTGCGGGGCGACATGCACGACAGATGTCAAGACGTGTCCGTCAAGCGAGTATCCGTATGAACAGGTGGCACATGCGACAATGAGTGAAGAAAGTTGTACGCCAAATGAGCAAAGTGCATCAAGTTCATTTGTGTGCGTGAGCGGAACAACGGTATATAAAAGTTTTGAGTGCAACAGCGGATATAAGAAGAGTGCAGACGGAAAATCTTGCGAAGAAGTAGATTGCGGTTATGGGTATTGGAGTGAGAGTGCAAACAAGTGCAAATGTTTCTTCGGATATGAAGGAGCCGACTGTAAGACAGTAAAGGCTTACAACAATCTCAATTCGGAATATACGGGAGGTGTCGTTGCCAAGGAAGCAGATGGAACGATTGTGACGACAATCAAAAAGACAAATGAAGATGCATTAGTCTATACTTCAGATGGAGCAAAGGCTGCTGATCAATACACACTTTATAACGGCTATTATGAAGTATCAAGTGCCGAAGAAGATGTCAACCATAAATGGGTCATTGATTTAAACTTCAAAAGGAACTATCAAACTACTTATGCCGGTATGAAAAATGCAGATGGTGATGTTTGTCCTCTTTATATTAAAGGTACAGAAGATTATAAAGTTTCAGGAACATATACTTCCGAAATTAACCTGACTTCAGATAGTGGCAGTGGTTATGGCGTATTAATTAAAACTGGTGATTTTTATATGTCAGAATGCGAAAATTGTTCAGACGATGCCAAATTGATAAGCAATATAACGATTAATACATACACGGGATCGGAGGGTATATCTACCGGCACTGGCCAAAGTAATGTTTATATCGGTTGGTGCGATCAATGCTTTGACACAATAACTGTGACGCAAAGTGATGAAACAGACGGACGAAGCATAGGGATAGCGACTTTTGGGGATATTAATATCGGTAAAAACGGAAAAATTATTGTCACAGCAAAATATACTGAAGTATTTAACGTTTCTGGTGCTTACTCCGGAGGTTCAATATCTAACTACGGAAAAATTGAGGTTAAATGCGGTGAAGGTGTACATAACAGATATGGGTGCGCAGGCTTAGTTGCACCATCATCAACAACCAATTATGGAACAATTACCGTAACCGGCACGGAAGCAGAAGGATTAAATGCGATCTTTGGTATTGATAGTCGCTTTGCTGTCAATAAAGGGACAATTGAGGCACCTACGGGAATATACGGCGGCGGTACAAATGAAAAAGAGGGGATAATTAGAGCTTTCGGAAAGGGAATTTTTTCTACGGGTCCCTCATCATATAACAAGGGGCAAATTATTTTAACAGGCTCTGATGTACGTGGAATGAGTTGTATATCTGTTACTGATAATCAAGTATTGGTAAACGAGGGTATAATAGAAACTGAAAAAAGTGCTTCTCAGAATGCCTATGGTATGTACTCTGTCTTAAGTTGTACAAATAGTGGTACAATTGACTTAGAATCTGACGGAGAGGTTGACGGTATACTTGTAAATAAGGCCCCTGTTACCAACACAGGGACCATTAATGTTGTTAAAAATACATCAGGAGGGGCAGCATGTGGAATTTTTGTTTCTAGTGATAGTGGGTATCTGAGTTATGATGGTGCCGTCAAAAATCAAGGTACAATTAGTGTTACTTCTGAAAGTCCCAATGCAAACGGTATTTCTATGGGATATGTTAACAGTGTTCAAAATGCCTCGACAGGAAGTATAAGCGTGATAACCTCGGCAACTGAAGATAGTATTTACCTTCCATCCGGTGTGAAATTAAGTACAGGTTCATTTGCGGGTTCGACACCGAGTGCAGGAACTTTTACAAATGCCGGTACAATTACGGTTGATAGTCAGAGCGATGGTTGTGTTGCAAACATCAACAATGTTAATTTGTATAATACCGGCAAAGGGAACATGAGCATTAAAGGTGTGCAAGATGTGAGGGGTATATATGCATTCTACTCACATGGGAATAATGTAATTAGAATCAGTAATGCCAACAGAGCAATTATAGAAGTCACTTCAAGTGCCGGCAAAGCCTATGGTATTTACGAAGCTAATGCAATAGTGACAAATGAAGGAGCAATCACGGTTAATGGTAACACCGAAGCCTATGGTATCTGGGCATACAACTCGACGGTAACGAATAATGGCACGATAACGGTGACAGGACCGACAGGAAAGTCGTGGGGTATTTATGCCGTCAATAATTCAACAGTCACAAATAGCGGAACAATTATGGTTAATAATGATCCATGCACGGGTGCGGGATGTACAAATGATGGGGTACATATATACATCGATGGCGATTCAACATTAAATGCAGCCTCACTGATGAGCTTTAGTTCGGCCTTTGATGTGGCAAGTTTGGGTGGCGGAGAGCTTAATATGATGGAAGGCGGCGTTTTAGAGGCGCCTGAAATCTCGGGTGAGGTTGGTGTGGCAACATCGGTTGTATCATCAGGCTTTGAGGATACCTACAC
>Ga0310690_10009194_pt1 | contig 12419 bp, 11 predicted proteins | sample AusTroGonzalo_MG_2_FD_207661 | JGI IMG/M metagenome (GOLD analysis project Ga0310690, IMG submission 207661) | Bovine rumen microbial communities from tropical cattle in Woodstock, Queensland, Australia - Gonzalo_04 (v2) (version 2) | ecosystem: Host-associated > Mammals > Digestive system >...
GTTCTGCATTTGAATTATTAACGGACGTTGGAGTTTGAGTTACAATCTTCAATAGTTCCTCCAATTCTTTATCCATACGTTCAACAATTTGACGATTGAGATCATCTGCTCGTGCGCGAAGCAACTCAATATCATTTCCTTTCTTCGCAATACGAATACGGAGTAATAGATACGCTATCAACGAAACCACCGCCAAAACCACCGCTATTACAATCCCCCACAATACAGACTTCTGACGCTTTGTTTCATTGCTTTGTACTGTGCTATCCGTCTGTTTCAGTTGAAGACCATAGCGCTCATCCACACTCGCAATTGAGGAATCAGTTTCTGACAACTGCACAGCAAGCATTTGGGTCTTTTGTTCCAATAAGGAGATTGTTTCATGCAAAGTTTTGTATTGTTGTTGCAAAACAGTGTACTGTTTTTCTAATGACTCAATACGATTCTTATGGTTTTCCAGTATCAAACTGTCGTTTGACTGTGCACGGATGCTGGAAATTGCCAAAAGTACTACTAATAATGCGATATTTTTTTTCATGTTTTATTGATTAGCCATTGTGATTATTAAAAAGATAAATCCAATAATGCCCCAAACGATACACCCCCAATTTGTGTCTTCACTACCGGAGGTACCTCCTCCCGAATAGCTATTGGTTGAACCCACTCCAGTGCGATTACTTGCAGATTGTAGCGTGTCATATATGTTTTTTAGCGAGTTTCGATTGGGCAAATATCTGTTTTGACGGAAATCCTCTTCCATATCAAATCCATCCATTATTCTGGTAGCATTCCATGCTTTGTCCACAACGGGTTTCACGGTCATAAGCAAAGAAAATGCTCGAACTTTCGAATCGGAGGAGGATGTGCATAGATTCTGTGCAAAATTAACTTCTTCGATTAGATTATGCAATGCATTTCCTACAACTTGTGTGGATAATCTGAGATAATAAACATTTGTAGCACCCAATTTTGCTTTTATACTTTGCAGTTGCGGCTTTGTAGTATTAATAAGGGTGACAGAATGATCAATTTTATCTGGCTGCGATACGAATGTTTTTAATGCATTCATTATCGCAATAACCTCAGCCTCGACTTCCTCTGGCGGTAAGTTGTCTTTTTTCTTACGAAGTATTTCAACGTTATGTGTAATATGGTCTATTGCTATTTTGCCGACTGCTATACGAAGTGCGTATTCTCCCAATTTCAAGGCATTGTCGATAATCTCTCTATTTTCCTCTTTATTATTGTTAAAATAGTTAATGGAACTCTGCAATACCTGATTGGCCAGTTTGTCCACAAGTCGGCTATAACGCGGATCATTCTTCCCGAGCAATCTCTCCAGTTTAATACGCTGTCGGTGTGTATTATTGCTCAAGGTTTTGCCCGCTTCAAGTTGTGCTGGTGCATTGTCTTTATCAACAGCTTTTGCTTTTGCTATTTCCTTTTCTATGATAGCAATCAAACTAGACGATGCAGCAGTACGCAATCCATCAATTAGATTATCCGGTACATCAGATTGAGATAATTGCGGATACACATCGACAATATCTACCATAGAAGCGAGAGCCGAAAGATAGTCGTTTCGAACAGCATCTGTATCATACGAGAAGGTCTGTCCAGCCACACCAGCTACAAATTCACTACAATGAAGGTCAATCACCGACCATATTGCAGAAAGAGCAGCTGGAATATCATTTTTGATGAGAAATATCGTGCTTAAACACAATCTTGACTCCCATGAGGCACTACGTTTGAAGTTTGTAATGGCCGTGTCGATATTACCTTGAAGGAGATGGTCGTATGCCAACTTACCAAGGGGATCCGATGGCCTGGCAAACCACATTAGCGCATGTCGTAGTTTGTCTTGAGGTAGATTGATGTCTCGTTCTGCTATTGTGACAGACTCTTTAGAACGGTTTATTGGAGACAAGAGCTCTGGTAAATCCAATGGGAATGCTACATCTTTGCCAATATCGAGCAATTTCATTTTGCCCTTGTTGGCAGCAAGATCTTTGGCACTAGCGTTCACCGGAATGCCAAGGGTTCGGAATGGGTTATTATCTATCAATTTCATCGGGCGTGGAGTAAAAAATAGCGTGGAACGTAATCTTTTTCTGAACGTCAGGGTTTCCACGCCCTTTGCAGCTTAAAAGTCATTCCACGCCGATGAACGGCGTTTCGTAGACCTATTCTTGCTGCTTGGTGTCCCCCTTTTCAAGGAAGACGATGTGGAAATTTGACGTTCAAGAATAGCACGAATCGCTATATTATTATGTACTTTTCTATATTCTACAACATATTAACATCTTTAAGAATTACGACTGCAAAGGTACGAAGAAAAACCGAATCCACCAAATATATTTTTCTGTTAGGTATAAAATAGGGGGCTAAAGGCTGAGTGATAATGGCAACATAATCGGGCGTGGTGGATGGGGTGAGGGTTGTGTCGCGGTATAGATACTTGACATCTATCACCTCTGCCAAAGAAGGAGAATGTTGCCAATTGACCTATCGGGAGAACATGATTTTGTTAATCCTGATTATCATTCCTTTGCTATCATAATGGTAAAGGTTATTGTATTTTGCGACAATCTTATTGCATTTTGCAACAACCTTTGTGTCGCCGACAGAATCAGTTGGCACAGGGAGGACTAGAATGACCTATCAGTAATGCGCTGGGATTGGTGGGCATTTTTTTTCACCTTTTTTTACCACAAAATACCACTATACACCACTTTGGAGCCTGGTGGGTGGATGGGGATAGGGGCGGGCTTCCCATGCAGGGGTATGCCCCCCCTGCTTATTGAACCGAAGGTCGGCGACCGCCAATGGAGCCAACGGAATGTCCTACGGGCAAGGGGGAATTGAAATCACACTGCATCCAACTCCGGCAGGATGACGGCGACGTCAGGGGCGTGATTCGCGAGGAACATGCAGCAGTAGACGGGCATGTAGGTGGAGCCTTTCTCCTTCTCTTTACCACTTATTCCATTTTTTGATGCCCATAAAACACCACTTATTCCATTTTTTAAGGGCTAAAAAATACCACTTATTCCGTTTTGGGGAGTGCTGATTATGACTACTTTCCTAACTTATTGTGGCCTCTATATACTGAAAATCAACAATTCTGTAGAAGCAATACGTCAAAACACAGATTATTATTACATCTGTAAACGTACGGATTATTTCCAAATCGGCAAAAAACCGCGATGTGGGTGGCCGGGTGGTCAATCGTTGGCCTCTGGGACTATGACGGGGGCGGAGCCGAGGACGAGGTATCGGCGGGAGGTGGCGGTGTCTTGGCAGAGCCAGCGGGTGCGGCGGCGCTCGAGGCTGCGGAAGAGGGGGGCGGGCCTGCTGGCGAGGCGGAAGAGGGTGCCGGGGGGGAGGTCGTCGAGGTGGAGCTCGGCGGCGGGGGTGTAGTCGGGGTTGTAGCGTTTCAGGACCCGCTCGAACTCTTCGCCGGTGCGGCGGTGGAGGGGGATGCGGCTGACGTAGCGGTCGAGGAGGGCGAGGCTCTCGGGCGGGAAGCAGTGGCGGAACTGGCGCAGGCGGCGGGCGTAGTTTTCCTGCCATTCGTGGCCGTGGGGAGCGGCGTGCCCGTCGTACTGGAGGCGGGTGTCGAGGTGGGCTATCTCGTGGAGCATCACGGAGAGGAACATGTATTGGCCCATGTTGCCGTTGATGCTGATTTCGTGGCCTTCGTGGTTGAGCTGCGGCCAGCGGTAGTCGCCCAGCTTGGAGTGCCGCTCGCGGGTGATGTGGAGGCGCACGGCATGGGCGTTGAGGATGTCGTAGATGCCTTCCACGGCCCCGGCGGGGAGGTAGCGGGAGAGGTGGAGTTTATATTGTTCGGATAATGATGTCGGCATCGGGTTGGGGCGGCGTGTTGAGGGCGAAGGTGGGGCAGTCGCAGTGGCGGCGCTTGCGGTGCTTGGGCATGTGGACGCCCTTGTTGCTGCACGAGGCGAGGAGCGAGAGGAGGAAGAGTCCCGTCAGCAGGAAGGCGATATGGCGGCGGGGCGTTCTCATTTCAGGTCTTCGATATCCAGGGGGCGGGTGAAGAGGCGCTCCTTCGAGCCGTAGCGGTCGTAGAGGAAGAGGGCGAAGGCCACGAGGAAGAAGGCGGTGATGCCCGCGATGCCCGTGCAGCCGTCGACGAGCTCGTTGGGTTCTTCGAGGAAGAAGAGGATGACGCCGGCGAGGGCGTTGAGGGTGCCGTGCATGATGGCGGCGACGATGACCGAGCCGCTCTTGAGGCGGACGTACTGGATGATGACGGTGAGGGGAATGCACATGGCCATCATGAAGAAAACGCCGAGGACGGGGTGCTGGGGGTAGTTGTGGCCGAGGAGGATGAGGGGGGCGTGCCAGAGGCCCCAGATGATGCCGATGAAGATGGCCGTGGAGATGAAGGGCTGCCCGTGGAACTGGCGGAGGAGGTAGCCGCGCCAGCCTGCCTCTTCGCCGAAGGCGAGGAGGGCGTTGACGGTGATGCCGGCAAAGAGGCCCGAGACGAGGGTGACGAGCAGGATGGCCCAGAGGGGCATCGTCTGGCGCATGGCGTTGAACATGGTGGTGTCGGTGGTGAAGGCCGGGCCCTCTATGCACCAGGTGATGAGGAGCGTCAGCAGGATGGCGAGGGGCATCAGCAGCCAGCCGATGACCCACCACCAGTTGACGTGCCAGTGGATGCCGATGTTGCGGAAGAGGGGCTCGCGCGCGACGGCCTGGCAGATGAGGGTGGCGGCGAGGGGGAAGAGCATGCAGCCGGAGGCGACGATAAAGGCTGTCAGCGACTGGTATTCAGCTCCCGAGAGGAAGAAAATGATGCCGACGACCCAGATGAGGCCATAGGCGATGGCGGTGTAGAGTTTGAGGTTTTTCATCGTGAGAACATGATTTTTTCACTGTTGAACATTCGTGTGAGGCCCCAGACGGCGATGGCGGTGTAGGCGATGTTGGCGCCGAGGGTGACGAGCACGGCGGTCCAGTCGAGGGCGTGGGCGAAGACGGCGGTCATCACCTCGATGGCGTTGTAGAAGGGGATGAGGTAGACGGCCAGGTTGTCGGAGGCGCCGTTCTGGAGCATGGGCAGCATGCCCGCCAGCATTACCACCAGCATGAAGGGCACCACCATGGTGCCGGCGTTCTTTACATCCTTGGCCAGAGCCGAGATGAGGCTGATGGAGGCCGCCATGATGAGCACCGAGGCGAGGATGACCAGCAGGAGGGCGATGTAGTCGGGGGTGGTGTAATTGAAGGCCATGTCGAGGCTTCCGGCGTCGGCGTGGATCATCTTGGGCAGCGAGAGGGCAATGCCGACGAAACTGGAGATGCCGCTGAGGAGGGCGATGCCGCTGAGGGAGATAATCTTGCCGAGGGCCAGCTCGTTGCGGTGCATGGGGGTGACGAGGAGGGTGGCGATGGTGCCGCGCTCCTTCTCGCCGGCGATGGCGGAGGGGGCGATGGCCATGGTGCCGCTGAAGAGCATCATGATGATAATCATGGGGAGAATCTTGCTCCAGATGTCGCCCATCACGTCGTCGACGGTGGCCTGGTCGAAGCGGGCTTCGGGGCTGTCGGCGCGGTTGACGTCGAAAAGGTTGCTGCGCTGGTCCTCGTAGGTGGTGAGCACCCCTTGCAGGGCGTTATAGACGCGCGAGGCGGCGTTGTTGGTCGAGTTGTAGTAAATCTCGACATTGGGGGCGGGGAGGCTGTCGGCGGGGCAGTAGGCACCGATGAGCGAGTCGAACCCCTCGGGAAAGCGCACGAGGACGGCGTTGATCTCCTTGTCGCTGAGGGCCTCGATGTCGTTTTGGAAGATGGTCTGCTGCACGACGGCCGTGGCGCTGTCCATCTGGAAGATGGCCGTGGCGAGGCTCTGGGGCATGTTCTCGACCGAGAGGGTCACCACCTCGTCGCGGCCCTCGTTGACCATGTTGCCGATGCCAGTGCCCATGAGGCTATAGACGATATAGATAAGCAGGCCCGGCATGATGACGGTGGTGAAGAACATCTGCCGGTCGCCGAAGAAGCGGGCGAATTCTTTGCGGACGATGGTCCAGGTATTGTTGTGTCTCATTGTTCGTCTCCTTTCACGGTTTTGTACATTTCGAAGAAGCGGTCCTCGATGGGGAGGCCGTCGCAGACCTCGTCGAGGGTGCCGCAGGCGGTGAGGTGGCCGTCGATGATGACGCCCACGCGGTCGCAGAGGCGCTCGACGAGGCTGAAGATGTGGGTGGAGAGGATGATGCTCTTGCCCTCGGCGCGGAGCTCCTGGAGGTAGTCGGTGACGGTGCGGGCGGTGATGACGTCGAGACCGTTGGTGGGCTCGTCGAAGATGATGATGTCGGGGTTGTGGACGAGCGAGATGACGATGCTCACCTTCTGCTTCATGCCGGTGGAGAGGTTGGCCACCTTCACCTCGGCAAACTTGTCGATGCCAAACCGCTCGAAGAGGCTCTTCTTGCGCGCCGCCGCGGTGTCGGCGGGCACGCCGTGCAATTGGCTGAAGAAGTCGTAGAGGTAGTTGGGCGTGAAGAAGTCCTCGAGCTTCAGCTCGCTGGTGAGGAAGGCGATTTTGGCGCGCACCTCCTCGGGCTGGCTGACGATGCTGCAGCCGTCGACCCAGGCATCGCCCCGGTCGGGGCGGATGAGGGTGGCGAGCATGCGGAGGGTGGTGGTCTTGCCTGCCCCGTTGGGGCCGAGGAGGCCGAAAATCTCGCCGCGGTTGGCCGAGAGGGTGAGGTTGTCGACGGCTACCTTGTGGCGGTCGCGCGTGCGCTCGATGCGCTGCTGTTTTCGCGAGAGGGTGAAGGTCTTGCTGAGGCCTTCGATGCGGAGTATTTCAGACATGTCGGTGATTGTGTTATGTGATTGTTCGCGTTATCGTTGTTCCATTGTTGTGTTCATTCACGGCTGTTCTTTGGTCGGGTCGGCATTGTCGCCTCCGGCGGCCTGCCGCCGGGGGCGCTTGGCACGGCGGAGGGCGTCGGACAGAATCCATTCTATCTGTCCGTTGGTGCTGCGGAATTCGTCGGCAGCCCACTTTTCGATGGCTGCAAAGACTTCCTCGTCTACCCTCAGTGCGAAACTTTTCTTCATCTTTTCTTCTGTTTGACCCGGCCCTGGGTGTTAATCCATTGTTAAAAAGGTTTAAATTAGTTTTATAATCGCTTCAAAATCAGTTTTTCCACGCACTTTCTCCGCTCAAACCCCGCTGTTTTTCGCTCTAAGAGCGGAAAACAGCGAATAAAATCCGGCTAAAATCCTATGCAATAGCGCGTTATAAGCGTCATAAATCCTAATTGTTTGCTAATCAAATACTTATTAAACCTCAAGTCGGAGACAGTTCATTACGAGTAGAGGGTGCCGGTGTTGATAACCGGCGAGGCGCTCTCGTCGGCGCAGAGCACCACGAGGAGGTTGCTCACCATGGCGGCTTTGCGCTCTTCGTCGAGCTCGACGATATGGTCGGCCGAGAGTTTCTTGAGGGCCAGGTCGACCATGCTGACGGCCCCCTCGACAATCTTCTCGCGGGCCGAGATAATGGCGTCGGCCTGCTGACGGCGCAGCATCACACCGGCAATTTCCTGGGCATAGGCGAGGTAGTTGATGCGCGCCTCGACAATCTCGATGCCGGCAATGCTCAGGCGGCTGCGGAGCTCGTCTTCGAGGCGGTCGTTGATTTCCTCGCCGCCGCTGCGGAGGGTGAGCTCGTTGCTGTTGTGGTCGATATTGTCGTAGGCGTAGAGTCCCGCCACTTTGCGCAAGGCGGCGTCGCTCTGCACGTTGACAAAGCTGTCGTAGCCCTTGAGCGAGGTGGTCTTGGTGCCGTCTTTCTGGACGGTGGTGGCGGTGTCGACCTCAATGTCGAAGCAGGCTTTGTAGGTGTCTTGGATTTTCCATACCAGCACGAGGCCGATCATGATGGGGTTGCCGTTCTTGTCGTTCACCTTGATGGGGGCCACGTCCATGTTGCGCGCCCGCAGCGAGAGGCGGCGCTTGCCATAGAAGGGGTTCACCCAGAAGAAACCGTTGTCGGTCACCGTGCCACGGTATTTGCCGAAGAAGGTGAGCACGCGCGACTGGTTGGGCTGGATGACCATGAAGCCGACGCAGTGCAGGATGTAGAAGCAGCACGCCAAGATGCAGAAAACAGCCCCGAGGTCCTCGCTTTTCACGGCGATAACAATGGTGAGAAGCACGATGGCCACCACCATCGCGATGTTCAGGAAGAGATGCAGAAAGCCGTTGTTGATGGCTCTCATGCCGCGTTTGAATTCTTTTGTTTCCATGTTATTGTGTCTTTTTTGTTGTCTTGTACAGATGTTTCAAAGTAATATCACTTTGATATCACGCTGCAAAAGTACAAACTTTTTTTCATTCCAAGCGAAAAAAAATTCGTATCTTTGCATCCGATTTGCACAACCAACAGATTATGAAGATGAACTATCGTATACTTTTTTGCGCCCTCATGGCATTCTCGTTCCTGCAAAACGGGCGGGCGCAGGTCGTCATCCCCGATTCCGTCGATGTCCTGCACTACGACCTGACCTTCGACATGGGCCACCGTGTGGCCAAACAGCTGCAGGGCGAGGCGGAAATCACCTTTGTGAAGACCCGCGACTGCGGGCAAGTGACCTTCGACCTCATCGCCGACAGCATCCGGCCCGTGTGGCTCGACGGCGCGGTCACCCGCGGCTTCAGCTTCGACCCCGACAACCGCCTCGTGACGGTATATGTCGGCGGCCAGCCGGGCGACACCCACGTGGTGCGCATCACCTATTTCTCGCACGGCTATGTCGAGAACTACGGCTTCGGCGGGCTCCACATGGACAACGGCATGCACTACAACCTCGGGGCGGTCTTCATGGAGTATCCCCACTGCTTCGGGCGGTCGCTGTATCCCTGTCGCGACAATTTCCACGACAAGGCCACCTACACCTACCGCGTCACCTCCAAGCCCGGCTGGCGCTCGCTGTGCAGCGGGATGAAAGTCTCGGCCACAACCAACGCCGACAGCAGCCTCACCGAGGTGTGGGAAGTGCGGCAGGAAATCCCCACCTATATCTCGTCGGTCTCGTCGGCCGGCTGGCATGTGATCGAGACCGCGTACCGGGGTGCCGGCGGCGGCAGCTATCCCGCTACCCTCGGCTACACCAGCCACGACAGCAGCCGCGTGGTGCAGCATTTCGCCATGCTCGACAGCGTGGTGCCCATGTTCGAGCGCTGCTTCGGCCCCTACCGCTGGGAGCGCATCGGCTACATCGCCACCGCGAAGGGGTCGATGGAGCATGCCCAGAACATTGCCCTGGTGTCGGTCTGCATGGCCGACGTGAGCAACCTGCAGTGCGAGATGACCACCTGCCACGAGCTGGGGCACGCCTGGTTCGGCAACCTCATCACCTGCACCACTGCGGGCGACATGTGGATCAACGAGGGCGGCGCCTCGTTCTGCGAGGAGGTGGCCAACGAGGCCATTCACGGAAAGGCTTCGTCCATAGCCTATTACCAGAACAAGCTGAAAAACGTGTTGCTGTCGACACACCTGTCCGACGGTGGCTACCGGGCGCTGCACGGCATGCCGGAACTCTACACCTACGGCTCGACGACTTACGACAAGGGGGCGATGGTGTGGCACTCGCTGCGGGGCTACCTGGGCGACACGCTCTTCTACCGCGCCATGCGCCGCCTCTTTGCCTCGTGCGCCTTCGGCAACCTCGATGCCTACGCCCTGCGCGACAGCCTGAGCCTCTACACCGGCACGGACCTGACGGGCTTCTTCGACTTCCATGTCTTCAATCCCGGCTTTGTGGACTACGAGATGCAGGCCCTCGCGGTGGACGGCACCCGCGCCACCGTCACCCTGCGCCAGCGCCTGCGCGGCACCACGACCTATGCCCGCGACAACCAGGTGCCTGTCGCCTTCTTCTCGAACTCGCTGCAGCGCGCCGACCGCCTGATGACCTTCGACGACAGCGTGGGCACCGAGACTTTCGGCCTGCCCTTCGTCCCCGCCTTCGCCGTCGTCGACATTGACCACCAGCTCTCCGACGCCGTCACCGACACTTCCACGTCGCTGAAAAGCAAGGGCACACGGTTCCTGACACCCGCCCTATGCCGGATTTCGGTGGGCGAGAGTACCTCCGACGCCAATGCTTGGGTGCATGTGGGCCACCACTATGCCACGCCTTCGGGCGAGCTGCCCGAAGGGGTTGTCCGCGTGGCGCCGCGCTATTGGCAGGTGGCGGGCAACATCCCCTGGGAGGGCAACGTCAAGGGTCAATTCCTCTACAATTTGGGTTCCTCTTCCGCCTCCGGCTTCGCCTACCTCGATGCCGGTTTCTACGAGAAGCCCGCCACCCTCGACTCCATCGGCGTCCTCTACCGGCCCGACCCCTCGCAGCCCTGGCAGCTCGTCTCGCGCCGCCGCCTCTCCTCGGGCAGCATCACCAGCGGTTACTTCACGACGCGCCTCTTCGAGGGCCAGTATACCCTCGCGGTGGTCGACACCAACCTCCTCTCCATCGCCCGCCCGGAGGACCGGGAAAGCCCCAGATTGCGTCTCTCGCCCAATCCCACGGGGTCGGAATTCCGCGTCGACGTGGACTCCCACGACAAAAAATTCGACCTCTGTGTGTACGATTCGGCGGGCAGGAAGGTGTTGGAAATGCGTAATGTACGCAGTGGCGACACCCTCCGCCATTCCCTGCCGCAAGGAACATATATCGTGCAAATCAAAAATAAATTCGTATCTTTGCAGTCGCAAATTGTAGTACAATGAAAAGCATCAAAGTCATCCTCTTCGCATCTCTGCTGCTGACGGCCACCGCGGCCTCGGCCCAATACACGCAGGACAATCCCAAGGTGGAGTATATGTTCAAACTCGAGGCCGGATACCTCCACAATGTGGGCAACTACGGCTCGCCGACCAACGATCCCAGCAACACCAACACCCAGGAGACGGGCTACAACCTCAATGCCTGGGAGGAGGCTATGGGCCTCAACGTCATCAACGGCATCAACATCAGCCAGGACTTCTTCCTCGGCCTCGGCCTGGGCTATAACTTCTGCGCCCCCATGCGCCCCGTGCACTTCGACAAGAGCAGCCACATGGCCAATGTGTTCATCGATATGGACTTCCGCCCCGTGGGCGACACCTGGGCCCCGATGGTGGGCGCGCGCCTCGGCGGCAGCATGCTCCTCAACCCCAACAACTACGGCACCACGATGAGCCCCTACATCGAACTCTACGGCGGCCTCAACTGGTTCTACGACCACGCCCTCCAGCAGATGAACCGCAACTACCACAGCCTCTATGTCGAGACGGGCGTCCTCTTCGTGCAGCAGACGGTCTTTATCCCCATCCGCGTCGGCTGGCGCCTGTAACCTATGGAAACGACCCGACAGCATAAGATTTCGCGCCTCATCCAGCAGGACATGGGCGACATCTTCCTCCGCGAGATGAAGCCCGTGCTGGGCAATTCGCTCATCACCGTCACCGGCGTGCGCATCACCCCCGACCTCTCCATCGCACGCATCCACGTGAGCATCATGCCCATAGGCACCATCCCCTCGTCCGACGGCTCCGAACCCCAGCCCGCCACCAAGCAGGGCATCATCGACGCCATCCTCACCCACAGCGCCGACCTGCGCTACCGCCTCGGGCTGCGCGAGGGCAAGCAGCTGCGCATCATCCCCAAACTCGAATTCTATCTCGACGACTCGCTCGACTATATCGAGAACATCGAGAACCTCCTCCGCAAGTGATGGCCTCCCCGTTCCGTCTCTCTCTCTTCGTCGCGCGGCGCTATTTCCTCTCGCGCAAGCAGAAGACGGTCATCAATATCATCTCGTGGATTTCCCTCATCGGCATCGCCGTGAGCACCGCCGCCCTCATCATCGTCCTCAGCGTCTACAACGGCATCGGCCTCCTCACGCAGGGACTTTTCAGTTCCTTCGACCCGCCCCTGCTCGTCCAGCCCGCCAAGGGCAAGTCATTCAGCACCGCGCAGATGGACTATGCGGCTCTCTGCGCACTGCCGGGGGTGGCAACCGTCTCGCAGATGGCCGAGGAGAACGCCTGGATTACCTACCGCCAGAATGAGGCCATAGTCTCGCTCCGCGGTGTCGATGGCAGCTACCCCCGCGTCACCGGCCTCGACACGATGCTCTACGAAGGCTTCTACCACTTGTCGGACACCGCCACTTCACCCGCCTCCTTCGGGAGGGGTCAAGGGGAGGCTACCTACTTCCTTCTTTTCGGTGCCGAGGTGTACTACGGCCTGGGCATCCGCGAGGCGTCCAACTACCCCGTGGCCGTCCATATCCCCAAGCGGGGCAGCACTTCCCTCGGCCGCACCCTCGACGAGGCTTTCAACACCGGCTACGCCCTCCCAGGAGGCAACTTCTAC
>Ga0310690_10009196_pt1 | contig 12418 bp, 23 predicted proteins | sample AusTroGonzalo_MG_2_FD_207661 | JGI IMG/M metagenome (GOLD analysis project Ga0310690, IMG submission 207661) | Bovine rumen microbial communities from tropical cattle in Woodstock, Queensland, Australia - Gonzalo_04 (v2) (version 2) | ecosystem: Host-associated > Mammals > Digestive system >...
CTTTAATTGTTATCAATCCTCCTTGTTCAGGACATGTGAGCGTATCGCTTCTGTAAACGTTCCAGTCGTTGTCCTTTCTTTGAAGTGCAAAAAAATGTGCTATCTGACGCCAAATTCCATAACTCATTGCTATCATTTTCTTCTGATGTTTGTTGGGACATGTACTTCCACTCCAACCATAGGAACTGCCGATATGAGGCAATTTTGGCACAATATGTGGTCTCACCTGTTCATTGAGTATTCTCCTTACCTCATGAACATCTTCGACAAAGCATGTGGCATTATCAAGCTCACATTGTCCAGAAATAAATCTGTGCCAGTCCTCAACTGCGTTCATAATCAGTCTAAGCTGTTCTTCTGTGCATTCAATCTGGTATTTTTTCATTTTTAAGTTCTTCTATTCTTAATTGTTTTTCAGCAAGTCTTTTACGCAATTTTTTGTTTTCTTTTATTACACATTATCTCCTTTCAATCTTTTCAGTTCATCTTCGAGATATTTGATAGTTTTCAGTTTGGCATCCTCTATGTATATTCCCAATGTTTTAATGTCTAAGGTTTTCTCAATAAGTTTTGCGCTTCTTGACTTTGTGGCTTTCTCCATCACGTTCATTGTAAGTGCGTTTGTGCATGAAAGGTATGGAATTACCAGGGAGTTGCAGGCTGATATTGCCGAGTCCATGTCCGTGAACGGAGCTTCCACCCATTTGTAATTGCCGATGTTTCTTTTCAGTTTGCCGGTTGTTGTGTCAAACTCGACATCGGGGAACACCTCGCAGACAACCTCACCGAAGTCGTTTGTGAGCGTGTATCTTTTTCTTTCGCCCACCTCATGTCTTAAAACGAATCCCAAAGACTCAAGGTATCTGCCTACCGCGAGCTCGATCATGTGGCTTTTGCGGATTGACGGGTCGTAAATCTCTATGTCGAACGGCAGTGTGGCGTTGTGTTTGTCCATTGCTTTGAGCATGGAGCCGAAATCTGTGAAAAGCTCTCCGTTGTATGAGTACTTTTTCCCGTCCTCCGATATTTTGAATTTGCCGACATAATGGGCGTAAGCCATCGTGGATGGCATCTCTTTATCATAAAGCAGATACCATCCGTTTTGGTCGAGGATGAGGTATCGTGGCGGTATGTTTTTGATCAGTTTCCTTGCAGGCATTATTCCTCCCATTCTATTTTTGCGGTTGCGACATACTCAAACAGGCTGAATGTTTGTTTCACCACATCGATATTGCTTTCGGCTTCGGCTTCCGTTGGATATATCATTCCGACAACCACTATGTTTCCAGCTTTGCCTTTCATAACATTTGCCCATCCTGTTTTTTTCTCTACGACCATGAACAATTGATTGCCCTAACGACATTCATTGATGCCATTTTCTGTGAATACGTGACAGACTTCTGTTGAATCATCTATTTCAACGACACCGATTAAATTGTACTCACCATGTCCTTTGAAATTATAATCAATTATCCGTACAGGAAAACCGTCATTGGTGCATACTTTTTTACCAGCTTTCGCTTCTTCCAAATTGAATGGTTTCATAGCATTTTGTTTTAATTGTTTTTACTCTGTGTAGCCGCATTCATCTATAATTTGCGGTGTTCTGACTTTGGCGTTGAGGCATTCGGCTTCTTGCCATCCATCTTTTTGATAATAGTGGTCATATACTTCGCCATCATACTCATCGAACATCCATTCAAACCTTTCGTCTTCGTGAAAGACCTTGTGAGCTTCTTCTGCGGAGTTTGCGGCTGCTATTATCATTCCTCCTGTGTAGCCGCCCTCACGTTTGTTAATCCATACTTTCATCCACGTTCTTTTTTTTTGAAATCAGCTTCACGAAAGCGACAACAAGCCACAGCAATACCGGCAAAGGCCAGAATATCGATGCGAGCGAAATGGAGAGCTTTGTGATCGGGTTGTCGTTGAAATTTTCAATCTCAAGAAATTCTTTCAGTTTCTTGTCTTTGATAATTGACAGTGCAACAACAAAAATCATTGCAATGTAAACTGCGATAAAGATAAGTTCTTTCATTTTTTGTCGTTTTAAGGTTATTGTTTTATGATAATTGCATTCTGATATGTTTTTCGCATTTGAAGCCGTTACGTGGGCTGAAATTGGCGAAATTCATAACTTAGAATGGCAGTCCGTCATCGTCTTTGTAATTCTGAGGCTGTTGTGGTTGCGGCTGAGGTTGCTGGCCTGCGTGGTGCACAATTGTGTTTCCATGCTGCTGATAGCCGTTATTGCTGCTGAAATTCGGCTTTGATATGCCGCTTTCACCCACCCATACGACCTTTCCTTTGCCCGTGAAGAATTTGTTCGCTCTCGCTTCACGCTCTTCCTTGGTCTGTGTAACGAATGTCTCCGCATTGTTTCCGTATTCATCCGCCTTGTCGTTGATTGACATTGTGAGACCGATGCCTTTCTGTCCTTTTTTCTCCGCAATCTCAATCATTGCGGCAAGTGTCTCTTTTTTGAAATAAAAGCTGATAAGTGCTCCCATAGTTTTGTTTTTTTTTATTTGTTGTTATTGATTCTGTTTATTTTCGCAAGGACTGAGCTTCCGAACCTCATCGCCTCCGATGCATCGACTGTTATTGGTGATTTTTTGTCTTCTGGTCTGTCAAGCCAAAGCTGATGTCTCAGTACTTGGTGAATGTCGAAAAGTATGTCTGCCGTGTCATCGTAATTCACACCGTTCAAAGTGTTTCCGTCAAGTCCCCAAAAACGTCTCTTTATCTGTTTGCATATCTCCTCAGAATCGGCTCTCATATCTTGCCATCCTCCCTCGAACTCTTTGTTCATCATTTCTCCTGTGGCCTCTTTGCATCTTTTCTCCCATGCCTCCTCCATCAAGTCTTGGTATATGAAATCCTGTCCTTCTATAAGCCGTGCCATTCTGTCGCAGGCTTGCGAAAGTATCTCAACTTGACGCTTTGTCAGCTCAACTGAGTAGATATGCCGCTCATTGTCTTTTTTATTCATGTCTATAATACTTTTTTGTTTTTTGTTGCTTGTTCTCTGCATGTTTGTATTGAATGCGCTCATTTTTCGTCTATTTTTACCTTTATATGTATTTTTTCTTCATATTCGTATCTTTGTTTCGTATCTGTGTCTAACAAATTATAATATGCTTTAACCAATAATGTTTTTGATATTTTGTCATTTTTTTTAGAAATCTCATCGATATATTCTTCAGGTTCTTTCACGACTATTCCTCCGTAATTTTCATTCCAATTGTCCTCGCTATGTTGCGCTCAAGCACTGCCCCTTTGCTCTCGTACCAATCTGGAAGCAGATATATCTCATCGCACTTGACAAGCTCTGTTATGCACGTTCTCATGCACTTGTCATAGCTCCATGTCTTCCTGCACAGCATTGTAGGGTTGACAACGACAAAACCTTGCTTGTCGAGTTTCTCTTCTGCCTCAGAGAATTTCTTCAGAACACTGTCGTAGTTCTCACCAGAGACTTTTCCTGCGATATAAATTCTTGTTTTTTTCATTGTTGTTTTTCTTTTATAATTTGTATTCCTGTGTGCAATGCTACAAAATGCTCCAATCTAGCCTCCCTTGACTTTCTCCATCCTTCAAGCATGTATATCGCATCGCAATCAAGAAGCGTGTGTATTCTTTTCCTTATCGTGAAATTCTTAGATGTATTTCCGAGCGATGATATGTCCGCCGGTGTGATACAGTCATATCCTTGCAGCCACAGTGTCTTTACTGCGTTGACAAACTTCTCGTTTCCTTCTCTTGTGTCTCCTGATATGTACGCTTTCATTTTTAGTTTTAATTTTTGCCAAGGAGTGCGGGGTCGAACCGCCTGCGCATGTGAATAATGCCAATTTTGAAAAAAGATGAGAACCCTTTCGGTCGGTTTTGCGCATTGAACCATCTTTCAACTCCTCGTGCCATTCAAAGTACTGTACTAAAAAGAACGCTGCTTTTTGCTGAAGCATAACAGTTTTTCAAAAATCCTGCCGCATTTTAAATATTACCTATGACAAGCGATTTTGTGAGGACTTACGGATTTTTGTTTTTTATTCCGATATTTTCAAAATGATTTATAAACATTCTTCTGCATTTCTCATTAACTTTTGCGTATCTCTTCTTTCTTCTTTTGAGATAAGTGCAGTATCCATCTGAGAAAACAGCGGTATTGTCATCCTTGTCAAGCAGAGGGCAATTTCCGCATCCTTCTGGCATGTCAATTACAAATCTTCCGTTAATGTAATATTTGTTTCCCATCTATAAGTTGATTTTTTGCTGATAGCACTCTTTTTTCACTCTGTCCTCGCCATTTAAATAGAACTCCTTGTTTATCTCGCAGCAAATGTATTTACGTTTCTCCATTTCGCAAGCCACAGCCGTTGTCATGACTCCAGCGCACGGATCAACAACTGTGTCTCCCTCATTTGTCAGGTCTTTGATTATCCTTCTGAACAACCTCAGCGGCTTCTGTGTAGGGTGAATCTTCGAGCTTCCAGAAGTTTCTTCGAAAACGCAGCTTTTGTACTTTCCGTTGAATGTTGCGCTTTTTTTCTTTGCGTAAACAGCGAACTCGCAATCGGAAAGATAGGCGTGCTGGCAGTTTATGGGAGATGGATTTGTCTTGTTGTAAACGAGAACCCTTGTCAACATGTCACGTTCCCTGAAAAATCTCCTTATGGTTGATATTTGCTCCATTCCGCAGAATATCACGAAGCTGCCTTTGCATATACGCTCCACCTCTCCAAGAAAAGCATCGAGCTGAAATGTTGTTTCATCCGCAGAATCCTTTTTAAGCTTCCTGAGTCCGCTTTCTATAGCACGGTTAACCTCTCCGTATGGAATATCTGTCAAAACAAGGTCTGCGATTCCATTTGGCAAGGTTTTCATCAGGTCCATGCAATCCGTGTTGTATATCAATCCGTTCATTATGATTCAATTATCGTTGATTTCTCTATTAGCTTGTTAATGAATTGGTTCACAAATGGCTGTGCGTGATTTGCGTCGATGTCGCATTCAGATTCACCGTTCAGCGCTGTGACTACATACCTTCTTCCGAATTTGTCAAGATGCTCAAGTATCTGAATTATCATCCCAGCTCTCCTTCCGTATATTTTCCTGAACATCTCGTCAGCTACTGATATTACTGAGTTTATTGTCAAACCCAATGATACATCCTCTGTGTTCTCGTATTTGAACTTCCTCATCACGTCTGTCACGAACTCATTTCTTATCGCATGCACATACGGTTCAAGCTCGTCAGCTGTCTCGCAAATTCTGGTCTGCATGTTCTCATACTCCTCTTTGCCATAACCTCTTCTCAGTCCCTTTCTTATCTTCTCGAAAGATTCGTAGGTGAGAAGAATATCGGCTTTTCTGTTTTTCTGTTTCACAAAAGGCCTGTTGAACATCTCGGTGCACAAATCCTCCGTGATTCTCATGCAGACAAGAATGGCGAATGCTACAACAAGGGCTCTTTTTTCGGTTGTATCCATAATTATTGAATTTCCTCAGGAATGAAAATGACGTTCTTTCCGTCTTTTCTTACAAAACCGTTGCATTCACCGCATTTTGACACATAGCATTTGAACGTTGCTCTTCCAATGCCGCCTTTCGAACGTGAAGCCTCGAAGTAGCATTCATCGCATACGTTTTTTTCTGTTTCGACCACACGCAAGTTGACACGCTCACCGTTCTTCTCGACATGGAAAACATCGCCTGGTGCACGCTCTATCACGTATTTTCTGCCGTTATTTTCCTGTGCTGCCATAGCCGTTGTCTCCTCTGTTTGTTTCTGAAAGCTCATCAGCCCACTGTGGCTCGATGTGCGGATATGGAAGAATTACCATCTGTCCAACTTTGTCCCCGACTTGGTATTCATCGTTGACGCAATGATAAAAACTTCCATTGTGATAAGTGTCGTATGTGATTCTGTATTTGAAAGTCACCTCACCTCTGTAACCTGAATCGACAATTCCTACACAGTTTGTCAATCTGAGCTGTTTTTTGTCGTTTGAGCTTCTCGGAAACAGGAAACCAGCGTAACCTTTCGGTATCTCCATTGCGATACCAGTGCGGTAAACCACGTTGTTGTGATCGTCATACTCTTTTGACACGCAGCGGATGTCAAGACCGGCATCCTCGCCATCGTGAGCGTAAGATGGCAGCTGTGCGTTTTCGTGCAATTTTTTGAATCTTACTTCCATAGTGTTTTGATATTTTTATTTTTTCCCAAACCCCAATGCTCTCTGTTCCTCTTCAATTAAACCTTTTACGTTCTCAGGAACGCTGTTCGTGTATATTCTCACACTCATCGTTATTCCGAGAAAACGTGTCACAATTGTGTCAACAAACATCCTCTCATTGTCTTCAGTTTCAACAATCATTATCTCTCTGTTTCTTTGGAAAATTGGCATTGTTTTGTTGTTTGTAGTTGCAAATATAAGTGTTTTTCAGAAAGCAAGAGTCCAAGCGTTTAAATTTTTTATGCTTTAAAATGAGAAAGTTATGGTTTTGCTTGGACTTCTTGCGTGGTTTTTTCACGGTTTTTTCGGAGTTTTTTTTTGCCGAATTGTATGTTATTGTATCATCATTGGCATGGTGAGTATTGTCCTGTTCGGGTTTTCACCGTTCTCATCGTAGAAAAGTATCGCCTTGTTTGGCAAAGACATTTTTATTTTCACATTGTCACCATCGAACACGTTGATACACTTGCTTAGGTATTCTGCGTTGATTCCAAATTCGATTTCACCATTTGCATTTTTAAATTCAATATCTTCCACTGTCTTTTTACCGAAGTCAATGTTCTCTGATTGAACTTTCAGTTTTTCGCTCGTGAGCATGAATTTGAGAAGGTTCGATGATGCGCATGATATTGAGCATCTTTTCGCCGCTGAGAGAAGTCTCTTGATTTCAACCACCATTGACTTGTCGTATGATTGGTCTTCATTGTTCGGAACAATTACCTTGAAGTTCGGGAATTTGCCCTCTATCTTCCTGATTGCGGCATAGCTGTCACCGCATCTGAAAACAACAACGTTTGCGTAGTTCTCAACAATCACGGTATCGCTCTCCCCGATAATATCCATGACGGCCTTTGTGACATTTCCGCCTACAATCATTTCGGTGTCAATGTTTGTCTGTATATTTGCGAACACGGTGTCTGTAATGAGAACGCTTGCGTTTGTGGCGCAGAACTCTATGTTTCCTTCGTATGCGTGAACATACACTCCTGTCATAACAGGTCTGAGAACATCGTTTCCGATAAAATTTCTCGAAGCTGTGAATATATATTGTAACAGTTGCGAGCTTGTCTCGAATGCTACACTTTCACCGCTGTTGCTGTACATTGGAAACTCATCTGCATCGTATGTCTGGAATGTTAGCCATCCGTGCGAGTGCGCGATCTCCATCTGGTGATTTTCAGTGTCGATAACAATGTCAGTGAACTCATCGCTGATAAGGTTTACAGCACGCTGCACATCGTTTCCGTTTACGCAGAAAGAGCAATCTTGGGCTGCTGACACTGTGTTTACAGTGGATGAAATGTAGCTCTCGCTGTTCGATGATGTCATGCTCATTTTCCCATCTTTAATGTTAACATGCACAGTGTCGAGGATTGGCATTAGTTTGCTGATTCCGCAGAAAATTGCTGCTTTTCCGATTGATTTTTCAAGTTCACGTGTCTTAAATTTGATTGTTTGTTTCATTTTTTATTTTTATTTTACTTTCATATTCTTCTTTAAGTTTTCTTATAACATTTCCTCCGTATGAATTAATTGTAAGTTCAATGAATTCATTTACAGTGAAACTGTCTTTTTCAATGTCAATATTATGCTCTTCGCAAAATTTTCTTCTTCCGAAGTCGCATGATCCGGTAAGGAAATTGTGTTCCTTGAACAGTTCTGACGCTGTTACATAGGTGTCAAGTTTCGGATGTCTTTCGATGAACATTCTTATCTTATCATCAATCGGAAGATTATCATCGTACTTCTTCTTGGCGTTAGAATAGGCTTCACTTGCGGTGTCTCCGTGTGAAAAGAAGTTACCAACTTTAGCCACATAGCAAGGTGTAAGCGTTAAATCACTACCAAGCACATCACATTTTGCAATATTTTTATGCACGCTGTGTATTATTGTTTGGAGACCGTCTATTAAATATACCTTATTCCCATTAAAACATTTTATGCCATAGCCATCGCCATAGCCATCGCCAGAGCCAGAGCCATAGCCATAGCCATCGCCAGAGCCATCGCCATAGCCATCGCCATAGCCAGAGCCATCGCCATCGCCAGAGACAAAGCCAGGGCCAGAGCCATAGCCATAGCCATAGCCATAGCCAGAGCCATAGCCAGAGCCAGAGCCATAGCCAGAGCCATAGCCAGAGCCATAGCTTACTTTCAAAAATTCTTCAATTATCTTCTCCATGTAGGTACACTTTCAATGTTAATAATTGCCTCTTCTGTGCACGGTATAATTTCAATAACGCCGCACACAAGTATTTCGTCAACAACAACTGTGAATTTTGAAGATTTTTTTTGTGTAACACCTTCTTTTGCGAGTTGAGACAATGACGCTGCCCCGTCCCAATACCAGATTCTTCTGCATGAACTAATTTTCGCAATTTTGTTTTCTGCATCAAACTCAGACAGTGTTCCGTAGAACACACCAGCTCTGTCGCATCTAATGATTACCTTTTTTTTGATAAAAGTTTCCATAAATTTTGATTTTAATGATTAAATTATACACTAATCCCCGAAATTTCGGTCAAATTGGCTTTCAAGAACCTACTTTTTCGGGGATAGTGCTATGTTATTTCTTGAAAGCCGCTGCAAAAATACGAAAAATAATGATAAGTTGAGCAATTTTGTGTAAAAAAATTTTTTTCTCGTTGAATTTCAGCGAAATAAAATTATTTTTCAATTATTTTGACGAGCGTATTGAAAAAAGCTGTACTTTTGCAACTCCAAAGTCGGAATATGTTTTTATAATTTTTGTCATGTTTCGGCTTTGGTTAAACTTTGAAACAAAACACAACTGGCACTTGTGTATATATAATATGAAACAACCCAATGAGTAGATAGGTAGTGCCAGTACCTATCGAAAGTTGGGGTTTTTTTGAAAATGGAAAGAGACTTCAAGGGGGTATGGATCCCGAAAGAAATTTGGCTAAACGAAGAACTTACGATGCTTGACAAGGTAATACTTGTTGAGATAGATTCTCTCGATAACAATGAAGGTTGCGTGGCTTCAAATGAATATTTATGCAATTTCTGCCAATGCTCACAGCAAAAGTTAAGCACATCGATAACCAAGCTTAAAGAGCTTGGTTTTGTCGAGTTTGTTTCTTTTGATGGAAGAAAAAGGGTGATGAAATCTAATATGAAAAACATGGTAGGCAGACTACCAAAAAATGGTAGGCAGACATCTAAAAAAGCGTATGCTACCTACCAAAAAGTAGTACCAAATAATATAGATAATAATATAGTTGATTATTTAAAAGAAGATAAAGATAAATCTTTATCTAAGAAAGTTGCGAAAAATCTCGACTTGTCGGCTGTACAGCCTCACATGATGAATGTTGTGGAAACATGGCTTGCATACAAGAAGGAGAAAAAGAAACAGTACACGCAGAAAGGGCTCGATGCGTTCTACAAAAAAATTGTCAAGCTGAGCGGAAACAATGCGAACAAGGCGATGCAGATAGTAGAGGAATCAATGTCAAACAACTGGGATGGCATATTCCCGCTTCGTGAGAATTTCACGAGAAAGGACAATTTCGAGATTGGCATGGTTCTTTCAGATGACAGGGAAGCTATTTATAAAGATATGGAGGAAAACGGATGGATGCACGATTAAACATATTTGAAGAGGCGAAAAAGCCTCTTCATATTCAGATACCGAACGCAGAGCTTTTGATAAAAGATGGGCTTGTAACATCTGTAGGAAAAGAGTATTCATGGCATGAAAGCTACTTTGAAATAGTGAAATGGTTGGTTGACAACGAACGCAAGAGCCTACTAATTGTTGGAAGCAACGGAACAGGCAAAACGCTTATGTCATCTCGCATATTGCCTAACATTATCAGGTATTATTACAATATAGTGCCTTATGTAACCTCAGCTATAGACTTGTCAAGGATAGCCGATGACCGCATTGACTACATGAAGATGAGGGCTTCAAAGGTCATGGTGATAGAGGATTTCGGCACTGAGAGCATTTCGAGCATTTATGGAGAGAAGAGGGATTTGTTCAGCGAGTTTGTTGATATTGCCGAGCGTGAATCGAAGCTCATGATACTTACCACAAACATTTCTGGCGATGAGCTGAAGAAAAAGTACGGAATGCGTACTTATGACCGCCTAAGACCTTACAAGCATGTGATTATTAACGGAAATAGCAACAGGTAATTATTAAAGTTATGGCAAGAAATAGAATAAAAAAGATTCCTGTTTTTGATATTTTTGGATATTGCATAGGGTATGAGGCTCCGGAAAAAGGAATAAAAATCATAGAGTGCGACAAAACACAAGCAGATGAGATAATTATAAAGCATCACTATTCACATAAGGTAACAAAAAACTCTTTTGTTTCATTACTTGTATATTATAACGGGATTGTTAACGGAGCTTTGCAATGCGGATATGGCATAAGACCGAAAATAAAGGGAAATTTCAAGCCAGAGCAGGTAAGAGAGTTTGATAGAATGTGGTTATCAGATGATATGCCGAAGTTTTCAGAGACAATAACGCTATCTCTTTTCCATAACTACATGAGAGTTGCGCATCCAGATGTCAAGGTGTTAATATCGTACGCAGATACATCTGCTGGCAATAAAGGAACTATATACAAAGCAGCTAATTACGAACTAATTGACAAACTTAAAGTCGATTTCTACCTTCTTCCTTCTGGAGAGAGAATACATCCAGTTTCAATGTGGCATAGGCATAAGACAAGAAGTTGGGATTTTCTGCAAAATCAATATCAAGGGATAGTTCATATAAGAGAAGGAGAGCGGCTTAAATTTGTAAAATACTTGTAATATGATAGAAATAAATAAAATATACAACGAGGACTGCCTCACGGAAAAACAACAGAAATAAAGAAAATTTTAGGAACTATGATTGAACTTGATACGATATACAACGAGGATTGCTTGGAAGGCATGCAGCGCATACCCGACGGGAGCGTGGACGCGGTGATTTGCGATTTGCCGTATGGGACGACCGCCTGCAAGTGGGATGTAGTCATTCCATTCGAGCCGTTATGGGAGCAATATCATCGCGTATGCAAACCGAACGCTGCCATCGTACTGTTCGCTGGAGAGCCTTTCACGTCATTCCTCATTATGAGTAATCTGTCCGAATATCGGCAGAAGTTGACGTGGGCAAAGACACGACCGACAAACGTATTCAATGCCAAAAAGCAGTTCATGAATTGGACTGAGGACATCTGCGTTTTCTATCGCTCACTGCCTACGTTCAACCCTCAAATGAGGACGGACGGACAATTCACTGGCCGCAAGGTTCAGCACGTCAACGAAAGCCGCAAGCACGGAGTTCACAACGGATATGTCGAACATGAAGGCTACGTCCACGAGGGTAATGGCGGTCTGTTCTATCCGAAGTCCGTCTTGGAGTTCAGCAACGTACACAATGGCGGTACGGCTTTGCATCCCACCCAAAAGCCCGTTGACCTTATCGCCTACCTCGTCCGAACCTACTCCAACGAGGGCGACACCATCCTCGACAACTGCATTGGCAGCGGCACCACCGCCATCGCCTGCATCAAGGAGAAACGCCACTACATCGGCTTCGAGCTCAACAAGGAATACTACGACATAGCATGCAATCGAATTAAAGAAGAGTTACAACAGATAAAGTTGTTTTAATATGATAGATAAAGAAGGTTTAAGGAAGTGGTGGGATTTGTTTGTAGGTGAAGGTAATTTTACCGAAGTCCGAATATTGGGCAAATTCCAATATAGCGGATATTTCAAGAATTTTGATAATCTGTGCAAACAACTTGAACCATACACAGAAATGGATGATGAGCAAATTTACTTTGTTCTAAACCAAATAGATGAAGATTGCTATTCAAGACCTCAGTATGAGAAGTTTGTAAAATCACCAAAAACTACTACAAACGATAACGACATTGTTAGGCGAAAGTTTGTTATGATTGATTTCGACCCTATAAGGAAATCATCTGTGAATAGCAGTAATGATGAATTCGAATATTCAATCAAAAAAGCGAGGGAGGTTTATTCATACTTAAAAGAAGAGGGGTTTCCTGAACCAATATTCTGCTATAGTGGGAATGGAACTCATCTTCAATATAAAGTTGATTTGCCAAATGACAAAGATACCACAGAAATAATTAAATTATTTTATACACATCTTGCATCTAAATTTACTGATAA
>Ga0310690_10009199_pt1 | contig 12417 bp, 12 predicted proteins | sample AusTroGonzalo_MG_2_FD_207661 | JGI IMG/M metagenome (GOLD analysis project Ga0310690, IMG submission 207661) | Bovine rumen microbial communities from tropical cattle in Woodstock, Queensland, Australia - Gonzalo_04 (v2) (version 2) | ecosystem: Host-associated > Mammals > Digestive system >...
CGAACGTGGCCGGTGTGATCGGCTCTGCCGTCGCCGCCGGTATGCTGCTGGGCTTCCTGGGTTAATCAGCGCCTGTAGACAACGTCATGCCGGGCCTGACCCGGCATCCATCAAAAAGGAACCGGATCCGCATCCGGTTCCTTTTTTCTTCGCTGCACCCGCAGCTATGTTTCTGAAATTCCAGTGATCTTCGCGGGAATGATCCGGATCTTCTCGAGGAGGAAGCAGAAAAGGTATTCCAGCAGGAGAACCAGCATCGACGTGTAAAGCGGCGTGGCCCCGTGCTGAGGGAAATACGGCGGGAAGACCGAATAGAAGAAAGCGATCAGAACGAAATGCGTCAGGTAGATGGTGTAACTGTAGCGGCTGATGCACTGTACGAACGACTGTACCGGCTGCGCGGGGATCCGCACCGACTTGAGCAGCAGGAACAGGCAGAGGACCTCCAGGATCTCCAGCGTCACGAAATCGTGTCCCCGGGACATCATCCAGGCATTCAGGGCATAGGCCAGCGGGAAACCTATCGCACCGATTTTCAGGTTCAGTGCGCGCTGGTTCGCCTGCTCGCAAAGATAGCAGCCCATCAGATAGTAGCCCAGGTATTTCCCGGCAATCGGGAAGAAAGGAATCAGGGCACAGGCCGGATACACATCCTGCAAAGCCATGAAAGCCACCCAGACCGCCAGGCAGTATTCCAACAGGCGCTTGCGGTCAGACGCGGCCTGCAGCGCCGCCTGCAGGACCGGGGTCACCAGATAGAGCCCGATGAGCATGAAAACGAACCAGTAGGCGGTATTGATGCGATTGGTCAACAGGCGCGGAAAGAACTGCAGCAGCGCTTCCCGCAGCGTCGTCACCTCGGGATAGTGGTGGATGCAGACGGAAATCACGTAGACAATGACGGCCCAGAAAAGAAAAGGCAGCAGGATGCGGGTGAAACGCTTTTTCAGAAAATCGGGCAGCGGCATCGGATGACGCAACTGCAGGTAGCCCGAGAGCATTACAAACAGCGGAACTCCGTAGATCAGGGCCTTGTAGCCATAGTAAGAGATGGCCGGGGCGGGTCCGTCGAGTCCCAGGATCGACCAGGCGTGCTGCACGATGACCAGCAGGATGGCCACCGCCCGGATGAAGTCCAGTTCAAAGTTCCGCTTGTCCATCGCGCTATTTGCCATAGGTCTTTGCCAGGAAGCGGTCGATATCAATGATGAAGCGTTCATGGGTTCCTTCGCCGATCAAGCCCCGGTCGTCATGGGCCGAGACCCTGAAAACCAGCCGGCGTCGGTCGATCTCAACCAGTTCGCTCTCAGCTGTTACCGTTTTTCCGACTGGCGTCGCTGCCACGTGAGACACCTCGACACGCGTCCCGACCGTCCCCTGTCCTTCTGCCAGATAAGGCTGAACGCTGTCGTAACAGGTTTTCTCGATGAGGGCAATCATCATCGGGGTGGCAAACACGGCCAGGCCGCCACTGCCGACCCGGTCTGCCGTCACTTCGGGCGTGACCTGCCAGGAAGCCTGCCCTTTGATTCCGATTTGCAAATCCATAACGATAGAGATTCTGGGTAAGTCCATACAAAGATACGGCGATTTTTGTAAATTTGCAGAAAAGCAAGCTCAAATGAAAGCAACCCGTTTCTTTCCGATGACCGCCACGCTGGTCTCGCTGATACTCCTGCTGGCTTCCTGTGGTGCCAGCCGTACTGCCGTCGCTTCGGGCGAGGGTCGATCCACCGGTCCTGACGATCCCAGCGGATTCGTCGTCCTGACCGACGTCGTTCCCGACGTCCTCCTGGAGATGCGCTACTACAGCACCTTCAACTTTGTTGGAACCCGTGTGGATGGTTATGACGAGCCCATCGCGCTGATGACCCGCGAAGCTGCGCAGGCGCTCAAGGAGGTCAGCGACGAAGCCATGTCGCTCGGCTATCGGATCAAGATCTGGGACACCTACCGTCCGCAGATGGCTGTCGACCATTTCTGCCGCTGGGGCGAAAATGTGAGCGATACCCTCACCAAGCGCTATTTCTATCCCTACCTCGACAAAGACGTGGTTTTCGACCAGGGCTATATCGCCCGCCGCAGCGGCCACTCCCGTGGCTCTGTCGCCGACCTGACGCTCGTCGACATGAAAACCGGCCGTGACCTCGACATGGGCTACGGCTTCGACTGGTTCGGTGGAGAATCCCATCCCGACTACAAGGGCATCACCGAAGAGCAGTTCAACAACCGCATGCTCCTGCGCAACCTCATGCTCAAGCACGGCTTCCTCCCCATCGAAGAAGAATGGTGGCATTTCGTCCTCAAAGATGAACCCTACCCCGACACCTACTTCACCTTCCCGGTGCGCGACCTGAAGTAGAGATAGCTTTTCATCGTAGTTGTGATGCCCAAAGACGCCCAAAGAGCACTGCAGCAGGACGCCAAATTTGTCCGGATGACGACCCAGCCGGTCGGCCGGCTCGTCACAGCCATGGCGATCCCGTCCATCGTGAGCATGCTGGTCTCAGGCATCTACAATCTGGCCGATACCTTCTTCATCGGGCAGATCAACACCCCGTCGGTGGCAGCCATGGGCATTGTGTACGCCTACATGGTGTTGATCCAGTCGCTGGCCATCTTTTTCGGACAAGGTTCGGGCAACTACATTTCCCGGGCACTGGGCCGGCGTGAGACAGTTGACGCTGAAGAAATGGCTGCCGTCGGACTGGGCTCCTCCATCCTGACCGGCATCATCCTGGCCGGCGCCAGCTTCCTGGCCATGCAGCCGATCCTTGCCCTGCTGGGCTCGACGGAAACCATTATGCCCTATGCCGTCGACTATTTCCAGTATATTCTGATCGGCACGCCCTTCATCATGGGCACTTTCACGCTCAACAACCAGATGCGGCACCAGGGCAATGCGATGCTCTCGATGATCGGTATTGTGTCGGGCGCCGTCCTAAATATCATCCTTGATCCGATTTTCATCTTTGGTCTCGGGCTGGGCATCCGCGGAGCGGGCATGGCTACGGCCCTTTCGCAGATCATCGGCTTCATCGTCATCCTGAGCATGATCGGCAAGCGGGGTTCGCTGCCCATCCGGCCGTACCATTTCAAACCGACGCTGCGCCGCTACCGCGACATTGCTGCCGGCGGCCTGCCGTCGCTGGCCCGCCAGGGCCTGATGAGTATTTCGGCGATCTGCCTGAACCAGCTGGCGTCGAACTACGGTGACGAGGCCATCGCTGCTTTTTCCATTGTCAACCGAATCATGATGCTGGCCTGTGCTGCGATGATCGGCTACGGGCAAGGTTTCCAGCCCGTTTGCGGCTTCAACTACGGAGCCGGCCTGTTCGACCGGGTACGCCGGGCCTACTGGCACAGTTGCAGCGTTGCCACTGTCTATTGCACGGTGCTGGCGCTGCTGGGATGGTTTTTCGCCGGACCTTTGGTCGCTCTCTTCCGGGCCGACGACCCCGAGGTAATCCGCATCGGCCGCGAAGTGTTGCGCTATCAGTGCTACAGTTTCCCGCTGACCGGTTTTGTCGTGTTGGCCAACATGTACTTGCAGAATATCCGGAGAACCATTCCCGCGATTATCATGGCTTCTGCCCGCCAGGGGATTTTCTTCCTGCCGATCCTCTTTATCGGACACGCCCTCTGGGGTTTCACGGGCATTGAGATTTCCCAGGCGCTGGCCGATGTCTGTTCCTTCCTTTTCGCCGTTCCCGTCGTCCTCCACACGCTCCAGACGATGGACCAACAACCCATCGCCCGATGAGCGCCAACCGTCCCATCGATTCGCCCGAGGCCCTGATTGCCGAAATCCGACGTTTTGGCATGTTGCCTTTCTTTCGCTGCCGTGTCCCTGGTTGGTCGGTCGAAGAGTTGACGGCGCCCGGTTGCTGGATCTTCGAAGACGATGAAGCTGTGCTCGGTCCCTGGGACTGGAAAATCGATGCGGTGCGCGAAGGTGACATCGCCTACGGCAAGTTTCTGGGCGGCAAAGCGGCTTTCGCCACGGTCGAATGGTACCGTGAACTGATGAACTGGCGCCGCAGTCAGCCCCGCTGGCGGATGGCGGAAGGCGGCCGCTACCGCGCCACGACCGAACACGACAAATTGATGAAACGTCTCGCGCCCGTAGCGCTTGATGCCATCCGGCAAGCGGGCGCATTGGAGGCGAAAGAACTCCGTTTGATCTGCTCAGCAGCAGAGAAGAAGCCTGTCAAGAAGAACGTAATGGACAGCGTCATCCAATTCCTGCAGATGGGCACCTGGACCGTCATCGGCGACTTCGAACGCGTCTACCGCGGACCCGACCTGAGCTACAACGGCTGGCAACGCGCTTCGAACACCACACCCGACGAACTCTTCGCTGCACCCGACCTTCCCCTTGCTTCGGCCCGTCTTCTGACAGACCCGCTCGCCACAGACCTCACCCCCGCCGCCTCCCGCGCAAGGCTCATCGCCCATGTCCGCGAATTCTTCCCGAATGCTGATCAGAAGGAGCTGGAAAAATTGATCTGATCTTCGACTAAACGTCAAGATTATTCCTCTTTTACTATTGGCAGTCTGCCTTTTTCTTCGTATTTTTGCTTGATAGATTCGAATTCAATTTTATTAGAAAAATATGCAGGACAAATTGCAAGAATTGACGGACCGGCTGTACGAAGAAGGTTTGTCGAAGGGTCGTCAGGAGGCGGAAGAATTGCTCGCCAAGGCGAAGGAAGAGGCGAAAGAAATCGTAGAAAAGGCACGGGCGGAAGCCGACGCCATTGTCAAGGACGCCGAGAAGAAAGCATCTGAGACCCGTACGACGGTCGAGGGCGACCTGAAGATGGCCTCTACCCAAACCATCGCCGCCCTGAAACAGCAGGTGGAGAACATGATCATCACCCAGGCCGTGGCCAAGCCCGTGGGTGCCGCCCTATCGGACGAAGGATTTGTGAAAGATCTCATCACGATGGTGGTCCGCGCCTTCAATGCGTCGAATCCCGACGGTATCGGCCTGGAAGTCATCCTCCCGACCGCTGCGCAGAAAGAGCTGGAGCAGGCCTTCGCCAACGAACTGACCCAAACCCTCGGCAAAGGCGTCGAGGTGAAGAACGTCAAAGGCCTGTCCAATGGCTTTAAGATCGGGCCCAAGGACGGCGGCTACCAGATCAGTTTCACGGCCGACGATTTTACCGGCCTCGTCGGTGAATACCTGCGTCCGGCCTCCAAGAAGGTCCTCTTCGGCGACTGATGGCGAATTATCCCTATATCATCGCCAGTTTCCCCGACCTGCTGCTCGACTACGAACGGCATGCGCTCAACGTGGAAGCCGTGGTCGACGAAGTGAAAAGCCAGCTTTCCGAGAAAGACGGCAAACTGGTGGACTGGCTGACGTTCGGGATGGAAGGAAGCCATCTGACTCCTCATTTCTACCGGAACATCCGCCAGACCCGCTGCCACTTCCTCATCGACTGGTTCGGCTTCGACCGCAAACTGCGACTGGCCAAGGTCGCGTACCTGGAGGGCAAGCCGGTGCAGGAAGAGTTTCCCGAGCTCGACAAGGTGGAAATCATCTTCCGGGTCGACAACCTTGCCCAGCGCGAGAAACTGCTCGACCGGCTCCTGTGGGACAAGGCGGCCGAACTCGTGGAATTCGACATTTTCACCCTTGACACCATCCTGTCGCTGCTGACACGCCTCCATCTGGTCGCGCGCTGGAACCGTCTCGACCCCGAGACCGGCGCCGCACTCTTCCGACAGTTCGTCGATGAAGTCCGGGGAACCTTCCATGGAATCAATGCTGAACAATTTAAAGTATAGATAATGAAAACAACAGGTATAGTTACCGGTATCATCTCCAACCTGGTGACGGTGCGTTTTGAAGGCGACGTAGCACAGAACGAGATCTGCTACATCGACCTGGGCGGCACGAAAATGATGGCGGAAGTCATCAAGGTGTCGGGCAAGAACGCCTTTGTGCAGGTCTATGAAAGCACGCGCGGTCTTCGGCAGGGCGACAAAGTGGAGTTCGAGGGACACATGCTCGAAGTTCAGCTCGGCCCCGGCCTGCTCTCCAGCAGCTATGACGGTCTGCAGAACAACCTTGCCACGATGGACGGCGTCTTTCTCAAGCGTGGTGAATACACCGCTCCGCTCGATCACGACAAGGTCTGGCATTTCACGCCGCTCGCCCATCCGGGCGACACCGTTTACGCCGCCGACTGGCTGGGCGAGGTGAAGGAAGGCTGGCTGCCCCACAAGATCATGGTGCCCTTCTCCTTCAAGGACGAATACCAAGTCAAGTCCGTCGCCCCGGAAGGCGATTACAAAATCGATGACACGATGGCCGTCCTGACCGATCCGCAGGGAGAGGAACATATCGTGACAATGGTCCAGAAATGGCCCGTCAAGGTGGCCGTAGGCGGCTATGTCGAGAAACCCCGTCCCTTCCGAATCATGGAGACGGGCGTCCGCTGCATCGATACCCTCAACCCTATTGCCGAAGGCGGTACCGGATTCATCCCGGGCCCGTTCGGCTGCGGCAAGACCGTGCTGCAGCACGCCATCGCCAAGCAGGGCGACGCAGAAGTAATCGTGATGGCGGCTTGCGGCGAGCGCGCCAACGAGGTGGTGGAGATCTTCGCCGAGTTCCCGGAACTGATCGACCCGCATACGGGCCGTCACCTCATGGAACGTACCACCATCATCTGCAACACCTCGAACATGCCGGTAGCCGCCCGTGAGGCCTCGGTCTATACGGCTATGACCATCTGTGAATACTACCGTGCCATGGGCATGAAAGCCCTGCTGCTGGCCGACTCGACTTCCCGCTGGGCACAGGCCCTGCGCGAAATGTCGAACCGTATGGAGGAACTTCCGGGACAGGACGCTTTCCCGGTGGACTTGTCTGCCATTATCTCGAATTTCTATGCCCGCGCCGGCATTGTGAAGCTGCGCAACGGCCAGACCGGCGCTGTGACCGTCATCGGTACCGTCTCTCCGGCTGGCGGCAACCTCAAGGAACCCGTGACCGAGTCGACCAAAAAGGCAGCCCGCTGCTTCTATTCACTGGCCCAGGCCCGCGCCGACAAGAAACGCTATCCGGCCGTCGACCCTATCGATTCCTATTCCAAGTATCTGGAATATCCCGAAGTGGTGGAATACCTCAAGGAACGCGTGAGCAAGGATTGGGTCGACAAGGTACTCCGTGCCAAGAACCTCATCCGCCGCGGCAAGGAGATCTCCGAACAGATCAATATCCTCGGTGACGACGGCGTGCCCATCAGCTACCACGAGCAGTTCTGGAAGAGCGAGCTCATCGACTTCGTGATCCTGCAGCAGGATGCCTTTGACCCGATCGACTCCCTCTGCCCGTTCGAACGTCAGGAATTCATGCTCTCGCTGGTGCTGAAAATCTGCGACATCCCGTTCCAGTTCGACGACTACGAGCAGTGCAGTGCCAAATACAAGGAGATCATCAACGTTCTCCGCCAGATGAACTATTCGGTGTTCAGAAGCGAACAGTTCAACCAGTATCTTGAACAGCTTAATACCCTTTTGAACCATGAGCAATAAAGCATTCCAAAGAACCTATACCCGCTTGGAAGCCATCACCAAGGCAACGGTGACGCTCCACGCACAGGGCGTCAGCAACGACGAGCTGGCCACCGTGTCCGGCCGTCTGGCACAGGTCGTCAAGATCAAGGGCGACCTGATTACGCTGCAGGTTTTCTCGGGAACCGAGGGTATTCCCACCAATGCGGAAGTGCTCTTCCACGGCGAACCCCCGACGCTCGCCGTGAGCGATGAACTCGCCGGCCGTTTCTTCAACGCCTATGGCGATCCTATCGACGGTGGTCCGAAGGTGGAGGGCGAGCGCCGGCAGATCGGCGGCCCTTCGGTGAACCCTTTCAAACGCAAGCAACCTTCGCAGATCATCCCGACCGGCATCGCCGGCATCGACCTCAACAACACCCTGGTCTCCGGCCAGAAGATCCCCTTCTTCGCCGACCCCGACCAGCCCTACAACGCCGTGATGGCACAGGTAGCCCTGCGCGCCGATGTCGACAAGATCATCCTCGGCGGCATGGGACTGAGCAACGATGACTACCTCTATTTCCGCCACGAATTCGAGAATGCCGGCGCCCTCAACAAGATCATCAGCTTCGTCAACACCACCGACCAGCCGCCGGTGGAGCGCCTGCTGATTCCCGACATGGCCCTGACGGCCGCCGAGTATTTCGCCGTCAACAAGAACGAGAAGGTGCTCGTGCTGCTGACCGACATGACCCTTTACGCCGACGCTTTGAGCATCGTGAGCAACCGCATGGACCAGATTCCGTCGAAAGACTCGATGCCTGGTTCGCTCTACTCCGACCTGGCCAAGATCTACGAAAAGGCCGTGCAACTGCCCAGCGGCGGTTCCATCACCATTATCGCCGTCACCACGCTCAACGACGGCGACATCACGCACGCCATCCCCGACAACACCGGTTATATCACGGAAGGCCAGCTCTACCTGCGCGCCGACACCGATACGGGCAAGGTCATCATCGACCCTTTCCGCTCGCTTTCGCGTCTGAAGCAGCTCGTGCAGGGCAAACAGACCCGGGAGGACCATTCCCAGGTAATGAACGCCTCCGTGCGCCTTTATGCCGACGCACAGAATGCCAAGACCAAACTGGAAAACGGCTTCGACCTCTCCGACTACGACGGACGCTGCCTCGATTACGCCAAGGACTACGCCACCGAGATTCTTTCGATCGACGTCAACATCGGCCTGACGGAAATGCTCGATACCTGCTGGAAGATTTTTGCAAAATACTTCAGCAAAGCCGAGACCGGCATCAAACAGGAGTTTGTCGACAAATACTGGCCTGCAGAATAAGGTATGGCGATTAAATTTCAATACAACAAGACATCCCTGACCAACCTGGGCAAACAGCTCAAGGTGCGCCAGCGGGCACTGCCGACCCTCAAGAACAAGGAATCGGCCCTGCGCGTGAGCGTACTTGTGGCCAAAGCCGAGTCGGATCGTCTGCAATTCGAGCTCGAAAAAGCGCTCAGGGCCTACGCCGACATGGCCGGCCTGTGGAACGAATTCGAACCCGGGCTGATTTCCGTCAAGGATGTGGAGTTGACCACCGTCAAGGTGGCAGGTGTCCGTACGCCGGAGCTCAAGCAGGTCATCTATGAGGTCAAGCCCTTCGATGCCTTCGCCAAGCCCATGTGGTATGGCGAGGGGGTCGACATCCTCAAGAAACTCGCCCAGCTTGGCATCGAGAGCGAAGTCTTCGCCGAGAAGAGCCGGATCCTGGAATTCCAGCGGAAGAAGACCACCCAGAAAGTGAACCTCTACGAGAAGGTGCAGATTCCGGGCTACCAGGAGGCCATCCGCAAGATCAAACGTTTCATGGAAGACGAGGAGAACCTGTCGAAAGCTTCCCAGAAAATCGTCAAGACCCGTCATCAGGAAGAAGAGGAGGAAGAGGCATGATTACGAAGATGACCAAATACACGTTCCTGCTCCTGAACCGCGATACGGAAAGCTTCCTTCGCGAAATTCAGGAACTGGGCGTACTCGACATCACCCGCTCCCGCAAACCGGTCGACGCCGTTTCCGGCAAGCTGTATCGCGAGGCCGAGGCCATCCGCAAAGAGATCGAAACCGTAGAGCGCTGCGATTTCTCGCGCGACGAAGATCACCATGCCCTCTGTGAGAAACTCGCCGCAGCCGAAGCGGCCCATGCGGAGAAACTCCACTGGGGCGACATCGACCCGGTCAAGGCCAAGGCCCTGCGCGAAGCGGGCTGCCAGCTCCATTACCATACCGTCCCTGTCAAGAAATTCAATCCAGCCTGGACACAGCAATATGCCATCCAGGAGATTGACCGCGACGAAAAGAACGTCCGCTTCGTCCTCGTGGACCGCGGCACCGAAGGTGCCAACAGTTTCCAGGTGCCTGAAACCCTGGTAGCAGAAGAATCCATCGGAGAGCTGGCCACACAGATCTCGGCCCTGAAAGAATCTGTCGCGCGCCGGGAAGAAGCCATGGAGGCCCGGAAAGAAGATATTCCCGCACTGGAGCAGGCCCACGCCCAAAAGGCACAGGAACTCCAGCGCTACCTGGCCCAACACGGCTCCACACTGGTGGCCGACGACTATATTGCCGTGATGACGGGCTTTGCCCCCACCGATAACGACGCGGCGCTGCAGGCGGAACTCGACAAGAAATCCATCTATTATATCGCCGAACCGGCCACGGCGGAAGACAATCCGCCCATCCTGCTCAAGAACAACTGGTTTGCCCGAAACTTCGAGACCCTGACCGGAATGTACGGCATGCCGGTCTACGACGAATTCGACCCTACTCCGGTCCTGGCGCCTTTCTTCCTGTTGTTCTGGTCGTTCTGCATGGGCGACGCGGGCTATGGCCTGCTGCTCATTGCCCTGGGCCTGCTGCTGCACTACAAGGAAGGATTCGACCTGCTCGGTCTGAAGAAACACTGGCGGCTGGTTACCACACTGGGCGTGGGTACCTTCTTCATCGGTATCCTGCTGGGCACTTTCTTCGGCATCGACCTGACGAAGGTGTCGTGGATTCCGGAAGGAATCCGCAAGCTGATGCTGTCGGGCAAGGTTGAAATCGGCGGCTCCCCGTACGATGTTTCCATGGTGGCCGCCATCGCCGTCGGTGTCTTCCACATCTGTCTGGCCATGATCATCAAGGCCATCGGCATCACGAAGCGGGCCGGCTTCAAGGCAGCCATCTCCACATGGGGATGGGTCATCCTGATTGTCGGCGGCCTCATCGTCGCCGGCCTGGCCCTGACGCAGGTCCTCAACGCCACGGCCACGAAGATTGCCATCATCGCGATCGGCGTGCTGTCGGTGCTGAGCATCTTCATTTTCAACAAACCCGGACGAAATCCGCTGAAGAACATCGGTGCGGGCTTGTGGGACACTTATCAGATGGCCACCGGCCTCCTGGGCGACGTGCTGAGCTACATCCGCCTCTATGCCCTGGGCCTGGCGGGCGGCATGCTGGGCGCAGCTTTCAACAACCTGGGTCTGATGGTCCTGGGCGACAATCCTACCTGGCAATGGCCCTTCTTCCTGCTGATCGTCCTGATCGGTCACGCGCTGAACTTCGCCATGAGTTGTCTGGGCGCCTTCGTCCACCCGCTCCGTCTGACCTTCGTGGAGTATTTCAAGAACAGCGGATATGAGGGCAAGGGCCAAGAATACCTTCCGTTAAGCAATCAAATAGAAAACAAATAAAAATTAAATATTAAAAATTTTACATTATGTTACCTGTTATTCTCGGTTATGTCGGTCTTGCACTGATGCTTTGCCTGGCCGGCATCGGATCCAGCATCGGTACCACGATTGCCGGCAATGCGGCTGAAGGCGCTCTGAAAAAGAACCCGGAGAAGTCTTCGAGCTATATGATTCTTTCGGCCATGCCTGCTACGCAGGGTCTGTATGGCTTCGTCGCTTTCCTGCTGTGGCCCAAGGACTCTGCAGTCATGGCGGAGAGTGGTTTCCTGTATTTCGCCGTTGGTTTGGCCGCCGGTATGGTGTTCCTGTTCTCGGCTATCCGCCAGGGCCAGGTCTGCGCCAACGGTATCATCGGCATCAGCCAGGGTCACGACGTCCAGACCAACACGATGATCTACGCCGCCCTGCCGGAGTTCTACGCCATCCTTGCGCTGGTCGCATCTTTGATGATTTAATGCGGGCCTTCCCTGAGGCGCATTCAGAACCCTCGTTGCGCCGAGGGCGTCTGCAACGAGGAGCACTGAATGCTCCACCAGGCCAGCACACGGCCCGCTGAATGAAAAACGTCACGCAAATACGTGGCGTTTTTTGTAACTTTACGCAACATTTGAGGTTCTCGTGCATCTATATGGTATGAAACGGATATTTGCTTTTCTGTCGATAACGCTGCTGCTGGCGGGTTCCTGCGAACAGTTCCAGACTCCGCAGGGGAACGAGGAATATGAACCAATCGTGCTGACCAAGAGCCAGCAGGAGGTGGTGGCCAGGGGCGATGCCTTTGCACTGGATTTCCTGCGGGTGACGGCCAAGGCCTTCCCCGAGACCAATCTGTTTCTTTCGCCGATGAGTGCATCGATGCTTTGCTGTATGCTAGCCAATGGTGCCGAAGCGGAAACGTATGCCGAGATTGTCAAAGCCATCGGAATGGACGGCTTTACGATCGATCAGGTGAATGATTGCTATGCTACACTGGTGTCTGCCCTCCTCAAGGCCGACCGCAGCGTTGCGCTTTCACTGGCCAATTCCATCTGGGCGGCAGAAGGGCTCGACGTGAAAGCAGATTTCAAAAAGCGGATGTCCTCAGTCTATGACGCAGACTCCTATGTGGTGGATTTTACGCAGAACAGCACGCTCAAGCAAATCAACGGTTGGTGCAGC
>Ga0310690_10009200_pt1 | contig 12417 bp, 11 predicted proteins | sample AusTroGonzalo_MG_2_FD_207661 | JGI IMG/M metagenome (GOLD analysis project Ga0310690, IMG submission 207661) | Bovine rumen microbial communities from tropical cattle in Woodstock, Queensland, Australia - Gonzalo_04 (v2) (version 2) | ecosystem: Host-associated > Mammals > Digestive system >...
ATACTTCTTATTTTCTGTTATTACTTCTACTTTTAATGATTCTAAATCATATCTTATTGGATCATCTGTTTTAACTGATAATATCTCTTTAAATACATTACACATATTTAAAGCATCATTTGACATCTTTTCAGCAAGTAAATCAACATCTGCAGTTGTTCTTGCGTAATTACCATCAAACATCGCATAAAGTAAGACTCCACCTTTTAAAGTAAACTTATCTGAATATTTAGAAACTGATAATCTGTATAATGTTCTTTCTAAACAATACATTATTAATAATTCCTGCATTGTTTTACCTGTTGTTTTAGCTTTATTATATAGTCTATTCTTGACTGAATCAGCACTAATCATACTAATACCTCTAAATATGTCTTAAGTATTTTTATGCAACCAAGCTTACTTGCAAGTTTATGTAGTTTAATAAGATCTCTATCGCTCCTTTTTAGATAATTGTTCAGCACTTCTTTAGTTTCCTCTATTCCTACACGATTACGATAATAAATAATATCAATAACGGTTTTTTCAATACTATAAATTTTAAATTCACTTTCTTTATCTACTGTAATTACTTCTTCCTCGTAGCGCTCATTACTAAAATACCAAACATTTATAGATGGTGAAGCAGGATAACTAGATATTTTCATCTTCCTATCTATCGCAATATCGACTGAATCAGGAATATAATTAGTGAGATTATAAAATCTTGCAGCAGAAAGCATACAAACAACACCTTGATGAACATAAGCACATACAGTTTCAAAATCATTAATATTACCTTGATAATTATTATTTTCATAAAGTGATTTACTAAGTTTATTAAATGTGCCTATATCTACAAGATTCTTTATTTTATAATAACTAAATCCCATTGATAGTAGTTCTTTAATATCATAATATCTTTTGTCAAATGTAACTTCATTTTTATTCATAATATCACATTCCTTTGTAGCATCATTATATCATAAATAATTCAATATTTCAATATATTTCTGCGATTTTATAATATTGCCGAATTTTATAAAAGTGTTATAATAATGATATTATATCTTGTAATTGATATAGTTTTTTATAAAAAAAATGATACAAATCATATTGTATCATTTCAAATATTTAAAACTGGTACACCCTCGGGGACTCGAACCCCGGACCCACTGATTAAGAGTCAGTTGCTCTACCAACTGAGCTAAGGGTGCATCTATCTAACCTTAACCATTATACTATAACAACTAAAAAATAGCAATATATTTATATAAAATAAGCAAAAGTTATCTACCGATTTGGTAGATAACTTTATTATTATTCTATTACTATTATTGTATTTTTCGTGAATAAGCCAAATGCAAATCCAAACTGATATCCAATTGGCATATGATCAAATGCTTTAAATGTTGTTCTAGATATAAACTCATCATATGTTAATTCTTCTTTATAGCCATATGGATTATTAACATATATTAATTCTTTATCCATTCCTGATATTAGAGACCAGTGTAGTGTCCACTCACCATCTAGTTTAGCAGCCCATTCAATAGCTACTGGATTGCCTGAAGCTAAAGAATGATTAATAGCAAGTAGCAATTCATCATTTTTTAAATACTTTTTCGCATAGCACTTTTTGTTTAATACCTTACTCGCTTCATCTACAAAGCCAGCTGTGGAAGAGGTTGTGATGCGGCCGGCATTGTTATTATATAGTTCTTCTTCACTTACTCTAGCACCATAAAAACTAGATAGCATATCAATGATTGCGTATCCACAACTAATATCTTGTTTTATAAGCGGTACATCTTCGATTTTTACGACTTCTAATTTATCTTCTAATAATAAATATTTATAATCATTATTTATTTTATTAGATCTAATTCCTAGTATTATAAAAGGAGTTACAAGTGCAAGCACTGTAATTCCTAAAATAATAAATAAACATATTAATAATTTTTTCTTCATTTTATTTATTTATATATAAATTATATATTTGATCAGATAACTTATCTAATGTTTGATTGTTCGTATCGATTATATAATCGATATGATCAAGCAATTTTTCATTAAATCTTACCCTATCGCTTTTAATCCTTTTTTGGATGTCAGCTGGGTTATCGTGACGCATATACATTCTATTGATTCTTTCTTCTTCAGTTGCTTCTAGATAAAATATCATGACCTTATTAGATAGTTCACTATATATTGCATTAGCCCCTTCTACTTCTACAATCAATATCTTATCATCACCAACATCTGATTTATGAGTTCCATAATAATTATCATTGTATAAAGTAGTTTCTAAGAATTCATGATTAGCTTTTCTTTTAATAAATTCTTCTTTAGAAATAAAATGATAATCAATGTCAGCTACTTCGCCTGCTCGCATTGGTCTGGTAGTTGTAGTTACCATTTTCTTAAAGCCATATTTTTTAATAATTAGTTTGGCAATTTCGGTTTTACCGCTTGCACTAGCTCCAACTAAAATAATCATTTTATCTCCTACTTAAGCATATCTTTCTTTAAATCATATAATTTTTGCGTTAAGTCCACATAATAGTTATGAGGATTTTCGAAACGTTTAACTTCATCCCACAAGCTATCAACTTGTGATAGGCAATAATCTCTAATTTGTTTTGTGGATGGAAGATCGTAGATTAGTTTACCATTTTCAAATACTTTAACTAGTAATTCTTCAGCGTAATAATCTTCTACTACTTTTCTTTTCCAAATAGCTTCTGGGTCAAATAGCTCTATTGGTTTACTAAAATCAATAGCCTCATCATGGATAGCAATTAAGTCCGCAATAGCTTTATTATTTTCTTTATCGAATAATCTATATAACTTCTTAAAATGAGGAGTAGTGATTTTACCAATATTTTCACTAATCTTAATCTTTGGAATAATCTTACCATCGTTTTCGACTGCGCATAGTTTATATACGCCATCAAAGACTGGATCGCTTTTTGATGTGATTAATCTCTCCCCTACACCAAAGCAATCAATCTTAGCACCTTGAAGGAGTAAATCACGGATAATATATTCATCTAAAGAATTTGATACAAAGATTTTACAATCATTATAACCAGCATTATCTAACATCTTTCTTACTTTTTTAGAAAGGTAAGCGATATCGCCTGAATCAATTCTTACTCCAACCGGTCTTTTACCCATCGGCCTTAATACCTCATCAAATGCTTTAATAGCATTTGGTACCCCATCAGTTAATACATGGTATGTATCAATTAATAAAATTACATTGTTTGGATAACTTTCACAATATGCTTTAAATGCTTCATATTCGCTACTAAACATCTGGACCCATGAGTGTGCCATCGTACCACCAGATGGGACTCCATAATATTGATCAGTTAAAGTGTTTGAAGTTGATGCACATCCGGCAATGTACGCTGCCCTTGCTCCAATGGTAGCAGCTTCAGCCCCATGGGCGCGTCTAGCACCAAATTCGCTAACGGCTCTACCATCAGCTGCTCTAACGATACGGTTAGATTTTGTAGCTATGAGGGTTTGATGGTTAAATTCTGATAAAACAAATGTTTCTAAGAATTGAGCTTCAATTGCTCTTGATTTAATAATCATTACTGGTTCTTTAGGAAAGATTGGTGTTCCTTCTTTTACGGAATATAAATCCCCTGTAAAATGAAAATCTTTTAAGCTTTCTAAGAATCCTTCATCAAAGATTCCTTTCTTTCTTAAAAACTCAATATCTTCTTCATCAAAATGTAAGTTCTTAATATACTTAACAATTTCTTCTAATCCACAAGCAATGGCATATCCACCATTATCTGGTGTTGTACGGTAAAAGACATCAAAGTAACATATTTGATCAGCTTTACCGGCAAGATAATATCCATTTGCCATTGTTAACTCATAAAAGTCACACATTAAAGTATAATTTCTTTCGTTTATCATATTAACTCCTATTTATAAATTAATACATTAGCGTAACTTGCAATGGCAAGTCCCTTGCCAATTGCATCCATTCCTTCGTTAGTATTAGCTTTAATGTTAATCTTGTCCGCATCTATTTTTAGTAAATCTACTAATACTTTTTTCATATCTTCTTTGTATTTTAATAGTTTCGGTCTTTGGCAAATTATTGAAATATCAATATTGGCAATTTTATAACCTTCACTAGTTAACAAATCCATTACTTCCTTAAATAATATTTTAGAATCAATATCTTTATATTTAGGATCTGTATCTGGGAAATGCTCACCGATGTCGCCTTTACCAACCGCCCCAAGTAAACTATTCATAATTGCATGTAATACTACATCAGCATCAGAATGACCAATTAAGCCAACTTCACTTTCAATTTCTACTCCACATAGTATTAACTTTCTATTTTTACCTAAGCGGTGAATATCATATCCAAATCCACTTCTATATTCCATCTTTTTATTTCCTTCTAAAATATATTTAGCGTATTCTAGATCACTATTATTAGTGATCTTTAAATTATTATTGGAAGCAATAATAATTTGCGGTTTTTTTCCTTTAATTAGTTCTAGTGGTTGCATATCATCTAGTAAGTTAGTATGTACTAATTCATTAACATAACTTATATATTCATCTTTAATTACTGCTTGCGGAGTTGAGATGGCAAATAAGTGGTTTCTATCTAGCGTCTTAACCGCTTCATCAATTTCTTTAATGGTATCACTAACCTTACTTGCCATAGTTGCCCAAGTCTTATTAGTTAATACCGCTTCATATAGTTTTAAGATATCTTCTTTTAAAATAAAAGGTCTAGCTGCATCGTGGATTAGCACGATATCGGCTGTAGCGCAAGCTACACCTTCTAGCGCGCTATCTTGGCGCCTAGCACCACCTATTACAATTTCTACCTTATATGGGTATTTTTTAATGATATCTTTTACTATCCCCGCATCATTTATGTTAACTACTAAAATGATTTTTTGGCATTCATCTATTTCACTAAATGTTTTTACTGAATGCATGAATAGTTCCATACCACCAATATTTAGTAAAGCTTTATTATAGCCAAGGCCAGCCCTTTCGCCTTTACCTGCCATAACAATTACACAATCAAACATATTTACCTCTTAATTATTATTTTCTTCATCCTCATCGTAGATTGATAAATCTTCATCTAAATCAATTCCTAAATCAGCTAAACTATAATCTAAGTTAACTGGTGTAGTTTTACTATATATTGAATAGTTCTTTGGAAAAGCCGGATCGCTTGCTTGCTTTAACATATCAAAGGCAATCTTTGCCATGTCTTTCGCATTAGCGTTATCAACTTCACTCGTATCCACAACTCCAACTTCAGCTTCCATTACTACATTTAAGTTATTTAGGCTTACATCCATGTAAGTTAAAAACGAACTTGCTTCTACTAAGTCTCTTTTAATAACTGTAAGTAAACTTATATCATTAATTACTAATGCATATTCAATAACACTGATTTTATAAACTGCGCATGATCCTTTTAAAATACCATTAAGTATTTTATTAAAGTAATTAGCAACTACTAAGTCGCTCATTTCTTTACCAATGTTAGATGTAATCTTAGGTAGCGAATATAAGTTAATCATAATAATTCCAAAGTTGGCATTATCATGTGCTAACTTTTCAATTTCAGATATAAATCCTTTATAGTTACCATATCTTACTTTACTAGCAACTAACGCATCTACTCTTCTAATGATTCTAAATTCATTTAAGTTATCATTATAAATGCTTTCTTCAAACCATTCATAATCATTAACTAATCGAATACGATAATATACTTTTAACACTTTATTATTTAAAGCTTTAGCAGTTTTGAATATTGCTAAGTCTTCTTTATGAATATACTTTTCTAAATCTTCTTTAGTGATTGAGTTAATTGCTCCATCTACTAAATTTAGGCCAAGTGATGTAAATAGATGATTAGTTAATACATATTTTTTAACTACCCCATCAAAGTATGCTACATCGCTATCTAGCATATCTAAGTAAATGAATGTATTCTTTTTACTTACTTTATCTACAGCATCTTTATAATCATCACTCGCAATGATGTTTTTATCAAATAAAGCATAACCATATAATTTATCATTAATTTCTACTTCTCTTAAGCCAATGCTTAAGATGATCGTTAATCCGTTAGAGTATGTAAAGCTTACATCTTTTTCTCTTTTTGTATAAACGATTGATTTTAGGATATCTTTAAAAACCCCAAGTAGTTTTTTAGTATATTCTTTATTATCTACCTTTATCGCTACAATTGATAGGCTATATTCATTTGGTACTTCATCAAACTTATCAATGATATTTTCTAGTTTTGATGAGCATTTAAGTAGGACACCTTTTTTATTTGCTATTGCTAATACTTTATCGTTATCAAAAGTGGATGCGACTTCAAACATCTTATTGATGTTTTTCCTCTTGTAAGAATAATAAATTAGACTTGCTAAAGCTAGTGTACAAGCTAAGATACTAAATACAAAATAATATATATATTTGCCAGTTGTATCGATTGATTGATAAATGTTATCAATGGCTACGATATATTTTGTTAAGAACATCGTAATTGAAAGTAATGTTAAAACAATCGCAAAAATGCCAACCTTTTTGTTAGCAATGATGTTAGCGATTATTAATCCTAACGAAAGGATTGTTAAATATACGGAGTAATCAAACATATTACCCTCCTTCTACAATTTAGAGTATATCATATATAGCCTCTATATACAAATAAATTGGCTAGAAAAGAAATGTCTAGCTAGCATTTTAATTACCCTTTTTTTATTCTTTTTCCAAAGCATAGATTTATGTAAAATTGTTAACGCAAATTTAAAAGGTGTAGCAATTTGCTACACCGAAATAATGTAATTATTGTTTACAAGTTATTCATAAATTTTATTAACATCAATGACCTCAAAAATATTACTATCTTCATAACCTGATGTACAAATAAATGCAACTGAAGATATGTTAATTTCATTAATTTTTTTAATTTGTCCAGCCTCATGTTTCATTTCATCTGCTTTTAAAAGATTGTTCTTATAATATTTTACTTCTACAATTTTATAAGTATCATCTTTTAATCTAAGTGCTACGTCAAATTCACCATTAGTTTTGTCGATTGGATTATCATAATAATACGTACCAATATTAATAATATCTTTATATTCACCTTTTTTTACTGCAATAGAATAATAATCCCTAACTATTTCTTCAAATCTATGCGAAATAAAAGTAGTTAGTTTATCGCTTATGTATTCTTCATAAAATCTATTGCTACCAACTATATTTAATATACTTTTATTTGCATAAACAAAACTATAGAAAAACCTAATAGCATTATCATTTATTTCATATCTAGTTGCTTTAAAGTTTCCCAACTTATTAATTGGTTGATATTTCTTTATTAGACCCATCGCTACTAACAAATCTAACTTTTTATTTATTCCACCATTTTTAGCACTATTTAAGGCATTTTCAATTTCTGTACATGTTTTTTTACCATTCTTTAAAATGGTGCAGATTGCATTAATATTTATCGATGATGGTAAATCAGTGAATAACAAGTTTTCACAATACTTAAAGCAGGAACTATCTTCATCTAAAAAATTATTAATGATATTTGTCTTTAAATCTTTGTTTGGATCAATCTTTAAGTTTAGATATGGTGATCCTCCAAAAATTGCATAGTAAGCTATTTTTGTATAGACATCTACATTCGGATAAAATTCCTGCGCATCTTTATACGTTAATTCTTTTAGATGGATGATATCATCAAATCTTCCAAACAAAGCGTTTCCTTCTTCTAGTAAAGAAGACATTACTGCTACATTAGATCCACACAGTATCAATTTTACATTTGTTAAATAATTATCGATAATATTTTGAAAATCTGAATCAATTTTCTTGTTATCTTCAAATTCATATAAATATGGATATTCATCAATAACTATGTTTATTTTTTTACTTATCATATGTAGTGTGGAAAAGACTGATGAAAAAGTGCTAGATTCATATTCTTCAGGTAGATATCCATTTGCAATTAAAGTTTTAATAAAGTTCTTAACATTATTCTCAACACTATTTTTCCCACACTCAAAGTATACAAACTCATTATTCTTGAATGATTGCTTGATAAGTTCTGTTTTGCCAACTCTTCTTTTTCCATATAATAATAGTGTATGCTTATTGCTTTTTAAAAAACTTTCTATTTTTTCTTTTTCAACTATCCTTCCTACAAACATAATTTTCACCTCTTACGCTAACATTATACATTAATATATAACTGATGTCAATTTTTCTTGAAATTTTTTTCAATGAAAATAAATTCAAGAAAAATATCGAGTAAAGACCTTATCTAAGTTATAACTCTCTTTGTTTTCTAAATATTATTATGATTGAATTAAAATACTTAAATTGTTATAATCTCTTTTAGTAAAGGATTATAAATATGAAATTTAGCGAATTAAATCTAAACCCATTATTACTAAAAGCAATTAATAGGTTGGGGCTAACTACCCTTACACCTATTCAAGAAAAAGTATTACCAGTTAGCCTAAATGATTTAGATAATAATGATATCATTGCGCAAGCTCCAACTGGTACTGGTAAAACTATTGCTTTTGGCTTACCTATTTTAAATAAACTTACTGATGAAGAATTTATCCAAGCATTAGTTTTAGCACCAACTAGGGAGCTTGCTAATCAAATCAAAGATGATTTGGGTGATTATGCATATTATCTAAGCGGTGTTAATGTTTGTGCTTTATATGGTGGTGAAGATTACGAAAAACAATTTAGGTCGCTTAAAAAGCATCCTAAGATCATCGTTGCTACTCCGGGTAGATTACTTGATCATATTAGACGCGCATCAATTGACTTAAGCCATGTAACTACCCTAGTCATTGATGAAGCCGATGAAATGTTAGATATGGGCTTTAGAGATGATCTAAATAATATTTTATCTAGTATGTCTTGCGTCAATCAAACGCTTCTATTCTTTGCTACTATTTCTAAAGGTATTGAAGAGATTGCTAATAGTTATCTAAATAATCCTAAAAGATTTCAAGTAGAAGGTAAGAATGAAGCTGCTAAAACTATTAAGCAGTTTTACATCAAGTGTGAGCCTGATGATAAAATTGAAATCATTTCTAGAATTGTAGATATTAATGAATACCGCCTAGTAATGATCTTCTGTAACACTAAGCTAGAAGTTGATTATGTTACATCTAACTTGATGCAAAGAGGATTTCTAGTAGAAGGCTTGCATGGTGATATGAAGCAAATGCAACGCGATAACGTCATGAATAGATTTAAGTCTGGTAATATCAATATCTTAGTTGCTAGTGATGTAGCAGCTAGAGGAATTGATATTGATGATGTAGATTGCGTAATTAATTATAGTGTACCTACTGATGAAGAAAACTATGTTCACCGAATTGGAAGAACTGGTAGAGCTAATAAGGCAGGTCTAGCAATCCTCCTTGTTACTAAAGGTGAGACTTACAGGATGAAGCAAGTAGTTAATTATTCTAAATCAAAGATTGATTTAATGGCTGTACCACCTCTAGAAGAGGTCTTAAAAGCTCGAGCTAAACGATTAATTAGCAAAGCTTTAGATACAATTCCCCCTCGTAGGGAGGAATTAATCATTGAGCAAGCAATCGAAGAAACCATCAAAAATGAGGTTGATGGTTACGATTTAATCGCTGGGCTCGTTACTTTAAAGCTTCAAGAAAACATTAATCAATCCATTTCTAGTGAAGAAAATCATTCTTCAACTGAAGCAAGGATCTTCATTTCTGTTGGTAAAAAAGATAATTATAAATCATCTACTTTAGTCAAATTAATCGTTAATATTTCTAATATTAACAGAGATGATATTAGTAGAGTAGATGTCCACGATTCTTTCTCATTCTTCACAATACCATCTAAATTATTAAATAAAGTTATTACTTCATTTAATGAAGTAACAACTGATGGTAAGAGGAAAGTAATTGTGGAAGAAGCTAAAGATAAAGGTAAAAAAACTAGTAGTAAATCTAAAGAAGTATCTAAATATGATTATGCCCATCATGGTAAAAAAGATCGATTAGAATCAAAATCTAAAAAGAAAAAGAAATAAAGCATAAGCGAAAGCTTATGCTTTATTTATATTTTTGTTAACAATGTATTTATCAATTCTTTATCTAATTCACTTATTGAAAATATCTTCTTTCCTAAATCTTTTATTGATGCACCTAAATGATATAATTTTATTTTGTCTATAATTATATATCTATCATGTACTTTTAATGTATTAATTATTTTTAAATTACCATATTGTTTATTAAATGTATCTATATCAATATCTTGTAATTTAGATGTATTTATATTTGTATATATAATTACTCTAACTTCTTTTTTCTTAAATACTAATCTATCTAAAATAGATCTATCTATATAATTATCTATAATTATTATTTCTTCTTTAGCTTTTTCAAATATATTTTGAATCAATGTATATGCATCATAAAACTGTCCATTAAAAAATAGTTTATCTAATCCATATTGTTTATCGAATACTTTATCTTCTATCTTTAATAATCTATCATTTATACTTACTACTTCATTTCTTAGTTGTATGTAGTTTTCATTAGATACTATTACTCTATTTTCATTAATGACATAACCATTAAGTAAGTATTGTTTAAGAATCGAATTTGCCCATCTTCTAAACATTGTTCCTCTTTTCGAATTAACACGATATCCAACAGCAATTATCATATCAAGATTATAATACTTAGTATAATAAGTTTTGCCATCACTTCCAGTTGTTGCGTTTTCCGCAACAACTGAGTTATCTAATTCCTTTTCTTCTAAAATCGCTTTAATGTGGCGAGAAATTCTTGATTTATCTACTTCAAAAAGTAAAACCATTTCTTTTTGCGTCAGCCATACAGTATCTTCATTCGGAGATACTTTAACATTTAGGCTAAAATCACCATCTTCAAATTTAATTAATTCATAACTTTTATCTTTATTATTCATCTTTTCTCCTTTTATAAACTCTTTAATAATCTATCATTTATACTTACTACTTCATTTCTTAGTTGTATATAGTTTTCATTAGATACTACTCTATTTTCATTAATGACATAACCATTAAGTAAGTATTGTTTAAGAATCGAATTTGCCCATCTTCTAAAGACAATACCTCTTTTAGAATTGACCCTGTATCCTACCGCTAAAACGACATCCAAGTTATATAATTTAGCTGGTCTATGACTTCCACTTATGTCGGAAAAACCGACAGAAGTATTGCTATCTAATTCTTTTGAAGAAAAAATACTATTAATGTGTTCAGATATAGTGTTTCTTGCTTTTCCAAATAGGGTAGCAATTTGATCTTGAGTTAGCCATACAGTATCTTCAGTTGGAGACACTTTTACATCCAAACTAAAATCACCATCTTCAAATTTAATTAATTCATAACTTTTTTCTTTATTATTCATCTTTTCTCCTTTTTATAAACTCTTTAATAATCTATCATTTATACTTACTACTTCATTTCTTAACTCGATATAGTTTTCATTAGAAACTACTACTCTATTTTCATTGATAGAATAGCCTTTTAATAAGTATTCTTTTAAAACATTTGTTGCCCATTTTCTAAATAGAATACCTCGTTTTGATTTTACTCTATATCCAACTGATATAATAACATCTAAGTTATAGTATTTTACGTTATATGATTTCCCATCATTGGCAGTATGTGCAAAAAATGCACATACTGAGTTTTCGTCCAACTCTCCCTCAAAAAAGATACTCTTTATATGCTTTCCAATTACTGTTCTGTCTCTTTCGAATAGCCGAGCTATTTGCTCAACTGTTAACCACACAGTATCATCTATTGCGCTCACATTAACATCTAATTCTAATCCATCATTTTGAACTTTACTATTTCATAATTCTTGTTATTATTCATCTTTTCTCCTTTTTATAAACCATTTAATAATATATTCCTCGCTGTTTTAACTGTCGCAAAATTTGCGACAGTTGAATCATCCAATTCTCCATTTCCAATCATCTCATTAATTACTGGTTCTTTTACTTGTGATGCCATTAAACGATAATAATATTGTGTATCAATATTTCTTTGTAGTGCCATCACACTCCATCTAGACTCATACGCTTCTTTTTCATACCATTTTCTAGCATCTAAATCAGTGACAGATAAAAGTACACTATAATGAGTCCATGAAAGAACTCTAAAAGATTTTCCAGTCACTGATTGGAAAATGTTTTGATACTCCTTATAAAAACGATAAAAAGAATATAGATTACTCTTTGAAAACCCTTTACCATAGTTTTTTGCTAAAGAATTGGATAACATTTTTATTATTTCTAGTCCATAGTTTTCTTGTCTTGTATCTTTTATTTCTTCTTCATATA
>Ga0310690_10009201_pt1 | contig 12416 bp, 9 predicted proteins | sample AusTroGonzalo_MG_2_FD_207661 | JGI IMG/M metagenome (GOLD analysis project Ga0310690, IMG submission 207661) | Bovine rumen microbial communities from tropical cattle in Woodstock, Queensland, Australia - Gonzalo_04 (v2) (version 2) | ecosystem: Host-associated > Mammals > Digestive system >...
GTTGGTCAAATTGTCGATGCTTATATGAAACTTATCGGTCAAGGCGTATCACCACAAGATATTATGGTACTTGTGCCTTATAATATAGGTAAATTTGGCGCAATTAATATTAACAACTTAATTCAAAGTAGACTTAACCCTATTGGTAGCGACAGGTGTTTGAAAACAAAACATAACGATACGCAAATTTCAATTCACGCACATGACCTTGTGATGAATATAAAAAATAATTACCACGCTTTGAAATGTGATAATTATTTAGATATAGGTTGGGAAGATGATAGTTTGCTTGACAACACACAAGAAACCGCAGTGTTTAATGGACAAACTGGTGTTGTAAAAGCGATACAATATGATGTAGAACTTGGTGGTAATTATTTAGTTGTGGACATTGATGGTGAGAACATCATATATACACAATCAGATGTTAATAATTTATTATTAGCATACGCGAGCAACCCTTATAAATTTCAAGGCTCGCAATGCAAATATATTATCAACGTAGTGATACCTGCACACGAACACTCTTGGAACAGGCAATTACTTTATACATCACAAACAAGAATGACGACAAAATTAATAGAAATTGGTGAACCAAATATTATAAAAGAAGCTATTAAACAAATTGGTGATGATAATAGAAAAACGAGATTAAAAGAGTTTTTATGCTTGACATAAAAGCTCTTTCGTGATATAATATATATATAGAATATCTACGAAAGGAGCGTATATGGACGACATTACAAGGAAACGACTAAAAGAATGGTTAGGTGAAGAAAACCAAATTGGTATTGATATATGGGAAAAAAAATATCGGTATAATAACGAATCTTTTGATGAATGGGTCGATAGAGTAAGTGGTGGCGATGCAGACATTAAGGAACTTATCTTATCTAAGAAGTTCTTGTTTGCTGGAAGAATCTTGTCTAATCGTGGCACACAAAAGGACGGTAGAAAAGTGACATATTCTAATTGCTACGTTATACCGCCACCAGAAGATTCATTAGAATCTATATTTGATTGTGCTAAAAATTTAGCAAGAACATTTAGTTATGGAGGCGGATGTGGAATTGATATCAGCAAACTCTCACCAAAAGGTGCGCATATCAACAATGCCGCTAAAGAAACAAGTGGTGCTGTATCGTTTATGGACTTATATTCATTGACTACAGAATTGATAGGACAAAACGGACGCAGGGGCGCATTAATGATATCAATATCATGCGACCACCCAGACATTGAGGATTTTATGATTATTAAATCCAACCTTGATAAAATCACAAAAGCAAACTTATCTATTCGTGTAACAGATAAGTTTATGAGAGCTGTAGAAAACGATTCTACATATACATTGTCATTTACACGAGAAGAAACTGGTGAAGAAATCAAGAAAACTATTCGTGCAAGAGAATTATTTGATAAATTTTGCTATATGAATTGGGATTATGGCGAACCAGCATTTCTATTTTGGGACAGAGTAAAATCATATAATCTACTTAGCGAAGATGACGCATTTGAATACGCTGGCGTGAATCCTTGTGCAGAAGAACCGTTACCAAGTGGTGGGTCGTGCTTACTTGGTTCATTAAATCTTAGTGCGTTTGTTAGAACAATCAATGGTCAACCACAATTTGACATGGATGAATTTCGTCACGCTGTAACAGTTGCGGTATGGGGATTAAACGATGTACTTGACGAGGGATTGTCATTACACCCATTGGATGTCCAACGTAGTTCTGTACGTGATTGGCGACAAATTGGCTTGGGTATTATGGGATTGGCTGATATGCTTATTAAATTAGGCATAACCTATGGTAGTGAAGAATCGTTAGAATTATGTGATAATATAGGTTGGAATCTGGCTAATCAAGCGTTAACAGCATCAATGTCTGTTGCTAAACAAAGGGGCGAATATCCAATGTTTAGTGATAAGGTGTGGGATTCAGAGTTTTATAAAAAACATATTGGAATAACAGCACCATTACGCAATTCTCAATTACTTACCATTGCACCGACTGGCACGTTATCAACCATGTTAGGTATTAGCGGTGGTGTAGAGCCAATATTTGCGAACTATTACACACGTAGAACAGAGTCATTGCATGGTGAAGAAAAAGAATATAAAATCTTCACACCTATTGCATGGGAATACTTAAAAGAACATAAATATGGTGAGGATGAAACCAAACTCCCATCATATTTCATAACAAGCGCAAACATACCATATCGTAATAGAATTGATATGCAAGCAACGTGGCAAAGGCATATCGACGCAAGCATTAGTTCAACGGTGAACCTACCTAATAGTGCAACCATTGATGATGTAAAAGACCTATACATGTATGCTTGGAAACAAGGATTAAAGGGTATTACTGTATTTAGAGATGGTTGCAAAAGATTGGGAATTTTAACCACAGACGATAGTAAAAAAACAGATATTACAGACAAAGAAATTCAAGAAAGTCTTGCTAAAATCCCAACTGGATTTAGACGTGGTGATATTATAGACGTTTCAGACGACTTAATTGGATATAAGCGTAAAATCGTAAATGGTTGTGGTGATTTTTCAGAACAGATATTCTTTGACGATTTTACTGGTGAACCACTTGAAAACTTTATAGCTATGGGTGATGGCGGTGGTTGTGCAAGGAATCTTGAGGCGATATCAAGGTTGATTTCTTTGTGCTTACGTGGCGGTATTGATGTAAGCGAAGTAATAAAACAACTTAAAAAAGTACATTCATGCCCAGCATATAGAGCAAGAAAGATACAACACAAAGATACATCAATCGGAACATCTTGTCCATCTGCTATCGGATATGCCATTGAAGAGTTATGTAATAAGATTAACGAGCGATTGTTCGATGGCACAGACGTAGATGGTGATTTTATTTATGATGATAGCGACCACAACATGATGATAGAAAGTTGGTACGAAGATAGTAAATCTGAGGTGGAAGATTTAACAACCAAATCAAAATTTATCATTCCTACAACGACAGAGGATGATAGGTTTAAGGAAAGACCGTTACCGAACATTACTAAACCAACTTGCCCAGAATGTGGCGAACCCTTAATATTTGAAGGTGGTTGTAATATATGCAAGGCGTGTGGTTGGTCTAAATGTGACTAACCCCAAAAAATGTGCCTTTTAACCCACTAAATCAATTTCTAAGCGATTTTTATGCAAAAGTGGTATAGTTAATCAATCGCACATAAAAATCGCTTAAATCTTAAAATAAGGGGCAATAAATGAAAATAACAAACTATAATGTATATAATATAGATAATGCTATTAAAGCAAGCAAATATCCAATGGCAAACGATGTTACAACAAAAGATTGTGAGATTACAAACACAGTACGTTCGCTAGGCAAAGAAAAGCGTGGTAGTGGACATGATAATTTCTTGCATGGTGTACTCGTATCATTTGACCTAACGTGTAGTAATAAAATGTGGGTAGAATTTCAACGCTATCATTTTGCTGATATTGTAAGTAGTCAATCCACTATGCACAAAATAACTAAGTTGCTTGAAGAAGATATATTTAACGAATATGTGGATGAACGTGTGAAAGATGTACTAAAAGACATTTTATCACAATATAATATGGACGATACTCCACAAAGACATAAGCAAACGTATTTGCGATTGTTGTATAACGTACCAAGTGGCATTGAGTTAACCGCCCATGTTGTTACAAATTATGGACAACTAAAAACCATGTGGTATCAAAGACATGACCACAGACTACCAGAGTGGCGTAAGTTCTGTGATTGGATATTAACACTACCAAAATTTTGTGAATTAACGGGAATAGATAAAGAAAAAGGAGAATAAGATATGCTAACAGTTAAAAAGGTAATTTACAATCCGCCAGCAACCATTATTATTTGGAACGACGGAACTAAAACAATGGCAAAGTGCGATAACGAGGACACTTATAGCAAAGAGGTTGGCTTTATGTTGTGTGTTATGAAAAAGAAGTATGGCAACAAAACAGTCAAGCGTATGTTTGAACGATACGTATATAATACACCAAACGCTAATTATAAGGGTGCGACTGTAGTAGAAGAAAAGCCATGTTTTAGAAAACCTAATGTTACAAAGCATAAAATCAAAGTTGGGCGACCTACATTTTATTTGTCTTGGGTTGATGACGATTGGGATGAATGGGACGACGCGGTACTGAAATGGCTATAAAGGAGAACATTTATGTATTTTGAAAAAATAAGCAGAGAACAATGGACAAAAGATATGTTGGAACTTTATGGAATTAAAGACCCAACCAAAGACCAATTAACAGAAATCAATAACGCATACGATAATATCAAGCTACCACAAAGAGCAACTGAACACTCTGCTGGTTACGACTTTTACCTTAGTGGGGACGCAGTAATCTACATGGAAAAGTCTGGAGTCATTGCGAGTGGTGTAAGGTGGGTATGTGATAAAGACGAAGATAAAAATAAGGTTCTCCAACTTTATCCAAGAAGTGGAATGGGGTTCAAGACTGGTGTAAGATTAATGAACACAGTAGGCATTATCGACGCAGATTATTATAATGCTGATAATGAAGGACACATTATGATAAACCTTTATAATCCAATGAACCTTCATTCTAATCCTACTGGTCATTTACGAATTCAAAGTGGCGAGGCGATAGTGCAAGGCGTTATTACTCAATACTACACTTGCGATGAAGAAGAAACACCAAAAGAAAAACGCAAGGGTGGTATGGGGAGTACAGACAAAAAGTAAAAAAAATAGGACTGTTTTAGTCCTATTTTTTTTATGCGTCATACGACATTCTCAAGCTTTGCATAGATATATCTGCATAAAGCGGATAATATCTAATTGCTGAAATAGTTTGCGTACCGCTTGTTGACACATCGGTATCAATAGATTTTATCAACCATAAATCAGATTCGCTTGTTTTATTATTAGGTAAATTATATTCAATAATTGTATTAACATCTAGCCAATATATAGGTACAGATGTTATTTGTATACTATCGTGTACTCTTGCTCTTAAATATATTTCATATCTCGCTCTTTGCTCTGCAAGCGAATCAGAATAAATGTTATCGTATTCGTCGCCAGCACAAACGTATCGAACTTGTTTATTAAACTTAGGTAAATTTAATACAGAAGTGGTTGACATAGGCAACACGCTTGCTGGCATAGGATAATACATAACATTAAATTGTAACGTAGTTGAAGATATCTTGGTGGCTATTAACAAATAGTTTTGTGAATAGTCTAACGATATGCGTTGATTTGCCATATTGTTAATAGAATAAGTATCAGCAGTACCACCCATGACAATACTCATAGTAGTAACTTGTTGTGAACCTAATGTTAAATCTAACCTAAATTTCCAATCATCACCAATATTAGCGTTAACAAAATCACTTGTTGTACACCAAGGCGATAAGTTTAATACCATATTAGCATTATTAACTAATGGCGTTATGGTGGTTATATATGACTCTTGATTACTTGCAAAATCTACTACATTACCATATGCACACTCATATTGTGTAGACGTACCTACATAAAACGGTGAGTCTGGATTGTTTTCGTATGCTATAGCATAAGATTGTATACCACCTAAATATTCACAACTAGTACAGTCGGTATCATCAAATATTAATTGCAAGCAATAATATTGATTACCAGCCATAATAGGTTTGGTTAACTCAATTGTAGATATATCATTGTCACCAATATCTTGTACGATAATTTTATTAATTGGCGTAGCTAGAGCCTCAGGTTGCGTCGAACCTTCCGTGATAATTATAGGCATACCTATAATCCATGGATTATTCAAATAACTCGCCTTTAGATTACTTAACTTTAATGTCAATGTATCATTGTCAATAGTAACAACACCATATTCACTAGCTTCGTGTACCTTACCTAAAACCTCGACATAGTTTTTAACATCTTCAAAATTAGTATCTAAAGTATATGAAACATTCAACTTATCCCACATTTCTTGGTTAACCAAAGGCATAGGCTCCCCTTCTTCGCCAGTCTCTTGATTAATTATAACTTTACCACTAGGAATTTGTTGAAAATGAAAAATACCATCAACGTCAAAGAACATTTCCCAATTCGCATTAATGTCTCTTAATTGGCATAACAAATCATAAGCTGTTTCGCCAATATCTATATTAATATCTTCTGGTACATAATCATATGGTGGAGTATAAACAATATAATTATCAAAACCTTGTTCAAATAATAATGTTTTTATAGCACCACTGATTGAACTACCTGCTGGCACACTATACGTCATGCCTTCTAAATAACCATTTCTCAATCCAGTCAATTTAGACATTAAATCAATCGCCTCAAATGACAACGAATTATTAGTGGCATCATATGTAATGCTTGGTGTGTTGACTAAATATATGCCTTCATTAACCCATACAAATTCTTTAGTATTAACATCTTGTATTGCCACATATATTTGTATATACTTATCGAACCAATAAGGATTGCCAACCTTCCAATAAAAATCACTTGTGTTGTTTTGTTTTGCATCGTCTTTAATGACCATGTTAATATTTGCGGTTCTTCTAATATCTGAGTCTGCATCAACATTCAAGCTAATATTTTCAGTTTTACCACTTATTTCATCTAACACACTATAGTCGTAATCAAGCACAAATAATTTACAATCTATATTTCTAATTGATTGCAATGTAGTATCAAATTGCTTTTGATTTGGCATATTTATACACCCCCTACATTAATCAATCCTGTTGCTTGTAAATCTTCTTGATTATTTGGGTCGCCAACTTCTATCCAATTAGCACTAAAAGAAATCATGCCCATACCATAGTTATCATCATAGGAACAAGAAATATTGTCCATTATCATAACCAACCACATATTTCCATTCCAATCTTTAATGATTTTGGCTCTTTTATTGGTCAAAAATTGTTCTATTTCATTACGTTTATTAACAATGTCAATACGAGATAAATTGCCATTAAAATAATAATCGTTTGGCACTATACGCCCATTCAAAGAACCGTTATGATATTGATTGCTACTATTAGTGACAACAACTGGATATTTTGAACCGATAGGTAAAATTGAACCTACGCTTTGGTTCATATCTATATTACCATACCCTGCGCCAGCCTTTACTTTTTCTATACCAGTTTGGTCTGCAATAAACACACCATCAAATACAGAGTCAACGCTTTGCGATACGGTATATCCACCCTCGATTTCAACAACTACACCACCTTGATTTTGAGTTAATACTGGCACTAAAGCATATTGATATTTTTTTCCATATACATTAAGAAAATCTATAAATGTAAAATTCATATCGCTTGCTTGCGTGATAGACTTTTCATATAAAGATAACCAAGTGCCACTTACATCATTTACATCTTTGCGTTTAACAATAATCTTAGTAATATCCTCAGTGTAAGAACTACTCAAATTACTAATAACGCTAATATATCCAGAACAAGCGTTGTTGAGAACCGTTGCACTATCTAAAGTAGGTGTTACGATACTTACGGTGAACGTATTGCTTTGTGCGCTTACGTTCATGCCTTGAGTGGTGGTAACATTTAATGTGACATAATAACTGTCACCAACCGAAAGACCACTAAAGTTATATGACAACGACACGCCATCGCCCATAACAATAACATCACTTGTTTGTAACAGTACGTTTGTAGCACTATAAAGATTGAATTGAAACTGTTGAACGTCGTTCGATACCCCTGCTGTGGTATTAGAATTATAGACCGCGCTAACATTGTAAGAGGTCGTGGTAATAGTAGACGGTATGGAATTTATAGTTAATGTTGGAGTAGGCAAACACCAAAAGAGTTTGGCTACACTGAGTCCACTACCCCCTTGTGTACCACTTGTGTTAGTAAATGTTTGGATTTGCATATAATATTGCTTATTATTTACAAAATCCGCACTTGATTTTCCACTTTCATATACAATGCTTGCACTTGTACTTTGCGGTAATTCATGTATCAATTCGGTTGATACATATAAATGGGTACATATCAAGCTATTGTCACTTAAATCATATATGTATACTTTATTACTTCTTATTACCTCTGTCCCACCAATAATATTAAAATCTATGGTAGTACCTTGCGTAACATCAAAAGCGTTGATTTGATTTATTGTTGGAGCTGGATTCGCCACGTTATATCAACCCCTTTCTTATTATGTAAAATATAAACTTGTCCGAAAAATTGCATAATATTTCGGACAAGTTTAATGTTTAATATAGAAAAGATAATTTTTTATTTTTTTTGCTATATAAACAATTACCTTATACATTAATTGTTATTGTTTGGATTTGGGTGTAAGCTCGTGGTAGCACTCGAACTCCACCCACCCATAATTTTGTTATAATTTCTAAATCGTTGTTTCATAGTTATTTAATTTAGGAACTGGCAAGTGGCGTTAAAAGAGATGTCATGTACTTTTTAACACGATTCTCAATATAACCCATGCCCTTGGCGTTTGGGTGAACTTGGTCAGTAAATAAATTATCTAAATTTTGAGTAGTAAATCCACTTGTTCTTAAATCTATCCAATTTACCCCGAAGTAATCACAAATTTCTTTTATTACTTCAATACCACTATCTACTTTTGCGGGAGTATAAGTTGTCTTAACCCAAATAGGCATCATAGCAATTATTAATGCATTTGGATAGTAATATTGTAATCTCATGATAGCATCTTTATAAGCTGTTGCAAAGTCTGACCATGAGGTAGTTGTTAAATCTAATGTATATGTAGCCGTGGAATCAAATTCCCCTATAGTACCTAACATATCATTAGTCCCACCATAAAATAAAATAACATCTGGAGTTCCATTATCGTCTAAGCTTTGAATTCTTGATAAGCTTGCCATTTGGTGAGAATTTCCACCAACTGTACTCCCAGAATAACTATTATTAATTCCTAAAACCATTCCTGTGTCTTGAATAAGTCTATACCACCAAGTTTTACTAACGTCATCAACATCTCCAGTAGGATATTTTGTAGCATTTCCTGATGGAATATAACCTTGATAAGTCGAAATGCTATCACCAAGAATGGATACTTTTTTACCTTCAAATTCATTACTTGCATTAACTATAGGCGTACCATCTGTTGTATATATCCCATTACTCATTCCGTCACCTCACTTCCAAACATAACCTTGATATTCTTATAACCGTTGCCAGTTGGACTGCTTGGTTGAATACAGAAACCGAGAATCCAAGAAGAAGAATCTCCATAATCATATATTGGTTGATTAGCAGTTGTATAAGTTACGCTAGCTCCACCTGTTTTAGATATAGTAATTCCAGACAAATCTTTTGTAACAGTATAGTGTCCATTTCCATATGGACAACCATTTAATTTCGTACCACCTAAGCCGCTTGTCTTTCCTATTTGTCCATTAGTCATTTGCGCAGGATAACCACCGCTTGCTTGCGTTAATGCAATTGCACCGTAATTATCCTTAGTTCCTGCCATGATAAGCCAAGTATAAGCTCCAGTATTATCAATATCAAAATCAATACTTGTAATTCTATTATCTAATATAATTTCTGGATATTTGGTTTCTGGAGTAGTAGTAACAACATTTTCTTGGTGTATAAATCCACCAGAATTAATAGTTACATCAGACCTTGTTGCTGTATACATACTTGGCGTAAGGTCATACCAAACTCCGGGCGTAATATTTAATTCTGCTACTATTGTTATAGTAATATTGCCACTAACAGAAGCAATCGAAATCGTACCATTATTATAAGCCGTTGAAGTAATATCGGTTTCACCCATTACTACAGATACAGTTGCGTTCGTAAGGGTGTAACCCGTACTTGCAGTAATTGTTGCAGAATATGTCGTGGACTCTGCTACAGTTGTTGCTGAATTAGACGAAGTACATCCTGAAAGAGTGTTGGTTACGGAATATGTCGTCGTAGCATGAGTAACCGTTACTGTGAATGTTGTTGTCTTTCCACCATAAGATACTGTTATCGTGCTTGTTCCAGTCGAAAGCGTACCACTAAGAGTGTATGCTGAAATCGTTTCGCTCGTTTCATCATCATAGTGTGCTGTTACAACCAAATATTGTCTAAGGTCATCAAGAAAATCTGTATCATAAATAACATTCGCGCCTTGAGTAAACACTGCGCTGATTGATACAAGATTCTTTGGATATAACGCATTTTCTAAAGCATCGTAATATTCTTGAGCATTAGCTATTGTATAAGCTACTACTTGAAATAAATTAAGAAGAGCATCTTTAGTATCGTTGCTTAATCCACCAGAACTTTCTGTTGATTTCGCCCATTCTCCCTCAACTACTCTAAGTATTTTACCATCATCTTCTTGAGTTACATCTGGAAGGTCTGAACTACTTGGAACGTTTGCCTTATTCCATTCACCATTAACAACAGTTAATACTTTCCCATCATCTTGCTGAGTTACATCTGGAAGTTCTTTTGTTTCATCACCCTTATTCCATTCTCCATTTATAACCTTTAATATTTTACCATTATCATCAACAGTTACATCTGGTAAGTCTGAACCTGAACCTGTTTTGGGTTGATAACTTGTACTAACTTCCATTTCTATTGGTACTTCAATCATACAAGCACTCCTTTCTCAAGCTGTTTATCAATTGGATATTTAACCACCTTAGAAGCACACCTATCGCCATCAAATGTCCAATTAGCTTGTATTTCTATCTCTTTCACAAATCTTAATGTCTCTTCTTGTGTTAAATGTACATCTATACGTTTAGGGTATATAGTTAGGTCATCGTTTGATTTCGTTAATCTACACCCTTTACATCTAAATGTTACATAAACATTATTTGCTTGTGTTAAATCTAATTCTTCTTCTTTGAATGTTAATTCAAATATTGGAGTTGTCCCGCGTGGGATGCTCATAAGCTTTTCACTCCTTTCTATATGATTATACAAATCTTATAATGTCGTTTAATAATATTGTAAAACCGTGTTTATGTTATCTTTATCCATAAAATATCCACATCGCCAGAGCCAGCCGATACTGCCGACACCGCTCTCAAAACATAGGACAATGTAGCAGAATCGCTTGACCTTGATGACAAACTAAACCTTATCGGAACGGCTGCACTGTTGCCCGTTCTGAATCCCATGACACCAACAGGATAGTAACCTGTGTTTGAGAATGTTGCCGTTCTTGTTCCGCTTCCGCTTCCATTGGAGATTGCTGGGTAAGAGAATGTTTCTGTAGTGACGACAAATGTTTTGGATGGGTCTGCAAACGCAACTGTGCTATCCCAAGCTACTGTAAGAGCGTTAGAACGATTGTTTTCTGATGTGCCGTTACCTATTGTAAATAAGTATTCCCCAGCGACAGCCATACCACCACTATTATCTTCTACGTTATATGAACCTATAACAAAACTATTGGTGCTTGGTGCAGAGACATGATAACCATGTGCAAACGAATCACCCCTTGCTTCAGAGTATGTACCACCAGCGTGTGCGCCAGAGCCATTAGCTGTTGTATAGTAACCCTCAGCGTGAGAAGCCCCGTTAAAAGCTTCCGTATAATAACCTTCTGCGTGTGAACCTTCACCACTTGCTGTTGTATGGTCGCCCTCGGCATGTGAGCGTTTACCCTCTGCGCTTGTATACAATCCCTCGGCGTGTGAATACTCACCAATAGCATTTGTGTACCCACCTTCTGCGTGTGACCGCAAACCACTTGATGTTGTATGAAATCCTTCTGCGTGTGAATCATCTCCACTTGCTATTGTAGAATATCCTTCTGCGTGTGAATCATCTCCACTTGCTGTTGTAGAATATCCTTCTGCGTGTGAATAATTTCCACTTGCGTTATTTGAATAACCACTTACAAAACTCATGGCACCCAAAATAGGGCTACTGCCCCTTCTCCCAAAAGTAAAAGCTTTTACAACTTGTGACTTGGTATAATAATCTCCAATTGTAATAATAGCACCCTCGGTTGGTGCGGTTGAGAATATAATTTGATTTACTCTTTTTGTAATTGTTCCACCAGAAGAATCAGAAACACTAACAGTATAATCCACGTTTGTTGCATTAAAATTTAAGTTAAAAATACGTGAAGAACCGTTGGCGACAAAAGTTGTGTCGCTAACCAAATATTCGCCATCTTCATTTCGTAAATCACTCATGTATACATATGAGTTGCCCTCCTTGTCAATCATTTGAAATGAATGATAATCTAATTGCATATATGATTGCGTATTATCTGTAACACCAATTGTACTAATCGCGCCAAAACTTGCCACATTAGTATACTCGTTATTTGTAGTATCTACAACATTAAAATCCAACGAATTGTTATCTAAAACCATCATAGGCAACGCGCCATTACGA